>JADMIO011678472.1_pt1 | contig 60619 bp, 64 predicted proteins | sample 8958161 | NCBI WGS metagenome assembly JADMIO01 (sample SAMN16585339, study PRJNA669376) | soil metagenome | isolation source: Crop rotation soil | place: USA: Cullars Rotation, Alabama | collected 2011
CACCCGAAGGTGAGCCAGTGTGATTACATTTGCGGCCTAACTGTGGCCAGTCCAGTTACGCTGGAGTCACTAGTATTTAGGTGACACTATAGAAGCGGCCGCGACAACTTGTCCACGTGGAATTCTAAGCTTAGGATCCCAATGTGCTGGAAAGAGCCGCCCGTCATCGGGGAGGTTCTGGCGGGAATTCTGCTCGGCCCTTCCCTGCTCGGTCAGGCGGCTCCCGGCGTGATGGCGTTTCTCTTCCCGGCATTCGCGGTCTCCGCTCTCGGCATTCTGGCGCAGATTGGCGTCGTCCTGTTTCTGTTTCTCGTCGGCCTGGAACTCAACACCGACCATCTTCAAGACCGCGCGCATACATCCGTCGCCATTTCCAACGCCAGCATCCTCCTTCCCTTCCTGCTCGGCTCGCTCTTAGCGCTCCTGCTCTATCCCCTCCTCTCCTCTTCCGACGTAACCTTCACCGCGTTTGCGCTTTTCCTGGGCGTCTCTATGTCGGTTACGGCCTTCCCGGTGCTGGCGCGTATCCTCACGGATCGCGGCATTCAGCGCAGCCGCCTGGGAGTGATTGCGCTCACTTGCGCCGCCGTAGACGATGTCACGGCCTGGTGTCTTCTTGCGTTTGTAGTCGGCGTGGTACACGCGCGACTCGGAGGCGCGGCGCTGACGGTCGGATTAACACTCGTCTACCTTCTGGTCATGTTTCTCGTCGTGCGTCCACTCCTGGTTCGGTTTACGCAGCGCTGCGAAGAGGCGCGCGGCCCGGAACAACAGGTGATGGCCGTCATTGCCATCAGCCTGCTGCTCTCCTGCCTGGCGACGGAGGCTATCGGCATTCACGCGCTGTTCGGCGCGTTTCTCCTGGGAGCCATTATTCCTCACGATTCCTGGGTGGCGCGCACGCTCACCGAAAAACTACACGATTTTGTGGTGGTGATGCTCTTGCCCGCCTTCTTCGCGCTGACCGGGCTGCGAACACAGATCAGCCTCATCGCGGGCAGCCAGTGGCTGTTGTGCGCCCTGATCATCTTCGTGGCTTTTGCGGGCAAATTCGGCGGTTCTTCCCTGGCCGCACGCCTCACGGGCCTCTCCTGGCGGGACTCCGCGGCGCTCGGTATCCTCATGAATACGCGGGGCCTGATGGAACTGATCGTGCTCAACATCGGCCTGGACTTGAAGGTCATTTCACCGCGTCTCTTCGCCATGATGGTAATAATGGCGGTCGTGACCACGTTTGCGACGACACCCATTCTCGACAGGCTGATTCTACGCAAGCGGCAGGACACGCCCTCTCTTTCTTTGGATGAACCGGCAACCTGACAGGAATTTAACAGGCCGTTATCGAACGTCTGCTCGATTCACCCGGAATACCCCAAGCGCCTCACAACACGCTCACAAGGAGGAGTTTTCATGCGCCCTCGTCACAACGCCTTCACACTGATTGAGTTACTCGTTGTTATCGCCATTATCGCCATCCTCGCGGCTATCCTGTTCCCGGTCTTTGCGCAGGCACGCGAAAAAGCCCGCGCCATTTCGTGTCTTTCCAATATGAAACAGATCGGCACGGGCATCATGATGTATGTCCAGGACTACGATGAACGCCTCTTCTTCCGCGTTGGTTGGCGCAACTCCCGTTCCGGTTTTATTCCGACGGTCGACTCCCTGCGCTGGTGGAACCTGCTGATGCCCTATGAAAAAAGCAACGCGGTCTTTAAGTGCGCCAGCGACTCGGCTCCTACGTTGAGCCAGGATGCGCTCGGCAATAGGGTCGTTCCGCGTTCTTACATGGCGCTGGCTACCTCGGAAAGCCTCTCCCTGGCGCAGGTGGACAACCCGGTTGATACGATTGTCATTACCGAAAAGTGGTCGGATAGAACAGACAGTTGGATTGAGCCGTTCCTGGGCAATATGGGGCCTGATCCCGTCGATCCGTCCCGGATGTACGTGACGGCCAATCGACATACCGGCCAGATCAACTGCGCGTTCTACGACGGACACGCAAAACTGATGCGTCCCGGTACGATACAGAACAGCAAAGACCTGACAGGCTGCCTCCTGATGTATCGCTATCCGTTCAATGACTATCCCGGTTCGCCCGCTCCGACAGTCACCTCGTCTAGCGGCAGCGCCGCCACACCCAATATCTGCGCGCGTTTCACCTATCCTTAATCCATCCCTCGGAGGAGACGATGCTATTTCATCCCCGAACTAACAGGCTTCGACGGGCGCTTCTCCTGTTGTCTCTCGTCGGCGTAGGCGCGAGCCTTGTGCTGTGCGTCTGGCCCGGCTCTCTTCTGGCGCAGGAGACTCAGAAACCAGACACGCAGACTCCGACGGCGGAGTCGGACGCGAAGGACGCCAAAGAATCAACGGGCACAGAGAAAAAACTGCCGCGTTCCGCCCGGTGGCCGGTGAGTTGGGGCGTCGATCCCTACACGACGAAGATGCGCGTCAAGCCCGTTCGGACAACTATCGCGCATCTGGTTTCGTTCAAACGTCCAGCCTATCTGCCGGGCAAAGGAACCATCCCGGTGAAATACCGGACGCAGCGTATCGCGCCTGTGGAGACGACGGTCTGGTCGATCAAGGGTACGGCGGTCTCCTGCGCGGCGGAGCACGACGGAGACTATCGGCTGCTCGTTGCGGATGCGAAGGGAAGGCAGGTGACCTGCGTGATGCCCGACCCGATGCTTGCGCCAAAGCGGGGCCGGTTTTCCGCGCAGATTGATGTAGCCCGCGCCGCCGTGGTGCGCAAGTTTCATCCCACCTTCACGCCGCAGAAAGTCCGCGTACCCGTGCAGATTGTCGGAATAGGCTACTTCGGCCGTCTCAACAGCGATGCAAACCCTTCTCCGGAAGGCTTTCAACTGCATCCTGTTCTGTCCGTGCGCTTTCCGAGCGAGTAGTCTTCTGGATCGCGGTGCCGCCCTTTATTCAAAGGTCAGGATCGGTCTGCCGCTTGGCACTTTCTGCGGAATCAAATTGCGAAGACGTTCCGGGCGCGCGCGCGGGTCTAACAGGCTGTCCCGCACAAAGGCGACCAGGCTTCTGAACTCCGTGTCCGTCAGTTGAATCGGTGTGGACACAAGGGGATCCAGGCGTGCCAGCACCGGCTCGATGGGACCGACAGGCCCTCTCAAATCCTGATCCAGTGAGGTAGGCGCGTAGCTTCGGGCCGACGAGAACACATTCAGATGATGGTGGATGGCGTCTTCCAACCGGGTAAATGCGCCGTTATGGAAGAAGGTCGGCTGCAAGGCAACATTTCGAAGCGGAGACGTGCGGAACAAATAGCGGTCCGCAGCGTTTTGAGTCACCTGTTCCAGACCAAAATCCTCGTTCTGATTGGGGCCGTCGTAGACCATATTGGTTACAGCAGGTGTTATTTGCGGCACGCCGAGTACGTGCTGTCTGAAGTCGGAAAACATCTCGTTGGACGTGCCGGAAACGGCATGGCATTGTACGCAACCCGCCCTGCCGAAGAACAACAAGGCTCCCTCTTTCTGCTCCCCTGTCATGGCGCTCCGTTCCCCGCGCGCGAAGCGGTCCAAGGGCGCGTCGGCGAACACCAGCGTAAACTCAAACTCGGCGATAGCCAGTCCGAACATTTCAAAAGTGATCGCCCCCCCGTGTTTCACTTGCGGGAATACGTCGCCAAACAGTTTACGATAGTTGGGAGTGGCGTTCAGGCGGCGCAAAACCTCCTGGCGGATGGCGTTATTGTCGCCGGGGAAGTGAAAACCGGCCACCTCGACGCGCTCCGTGGGCGGGATAAAAGCCTGCGCGACGAGCAGGTGGGGGAGGTTGGAGAGAGAGACCCTCGGGCGCGGGAAAGAGGAACCCGTTTCTATTATCAAAAGGATCGCCAGAAAGCGCCGCAAAGCGGGAGTTCCACATTAAGGTGGGGAAGAAAGCAGTGTTCAGGGCCATCGGGGTTCGCCGCTGGTTGCGTGGGCCAGCACGATTCGGACCGACAAGGCCATTGTTTTCAATGCCGATGGCGATAGACTGGGTATCGCCGAAGCCCGTCGTCGGGGAGTGACAGCCGCCGCAGGCATTGTCGTCGTTGAGACCCGTCAGGGTGTCAAACCACAAGAGACGCCCGACTTCCGCCAGTTTGGAGTTCAGATGCCGTCCAAGCCGCTTTTCCAACTGCGGCTCGATGCGGCCAGTGAAACCCTGTCTGCGCAATATGGCCGCCAGTTGGCTGTCGAGGCTCTGATGCTGTTTGCTATCGCCTGCCATAGCCGCAATGGAGAGCGCGAGAAAGAGGAAAAGACTGAAGATCGCCGCAATCAGCGGGGCAAGGAACAGGAAAAGAGGGCGCGGCGTGTTCATGCTTACTTTCTCCTATCGGCGCTATTATTGAGACAGGGAAGCGACGCAAAAATATAAGGAAAGCTAGCTAACGGATTGTAAAAGGTTCCGGCTGAACTCCACAGTAGAAATAAGGAGAACAGAAAATGTAAAGCCGGAATAGAGACGAGCGTAGGACGGGGGAAGAAAAAGAATAGTTCCTATTTCTTGGGGGGATTTTCTGTTTGCTGGTAAAATAGGCTTTATCGTGAACGTGCTATTCCTGCCGAAAAGCGGGATAGAGCGGCATCGGCTCGACGGACTCGCCCCAGAGGGCTTCCAGCCGTACCGCCATCTCTCGCGCCGTATGACCAAAGGCGCGCAGATGGCCCCACTCCTCAGAAGTGTCTGCAAAGTTTTGGAGGCGCAGAACGAAACGCTGCCGCAGGGAAGAGACGCCCCACTTCTCGTCTTCCTTTAAGGTGTTCTCAAAGTGCCAATCCAGCGTTGTCAGGAGCCAGTGGGCGCAGATTGCCGTCGCCTCACGGTAGAACACTGCATCCTCATTCGCTTCCGGGCAGGCGGTCGCCAGTTCTGCACGGTAGGCCGCCTCCATTTGCGAGGGGAGGAACACGGGCAGGCGGTTGGCGCACCAGCAGGTCGGGAACGGCAGGCGGCCGTACATGCCGTCGATGAGTGCATGGCGGAACCCGCCATGTTCGAAATCGAACAGGCGCAGTCCGTCCGGCGTGAGTCGGTTGTTGTCCGGGCAGGGGTCGCCGTGCGTATAGGCGCGGAAGGGGTCAGGAGATTGCAGGCAGGCGGAAATCGCTTCCATGTCCGCCTCAAGGCCGGACGCGGGTTGCACGCCGATCAGGCCACACCAGTCCTGGAGTTTCTGCACAGCCGCCGTGCTTTCGCGCCGGTTCTGCACAGCAACCTGTTCCGGTGTCAGTCCAAGCGCGCTGCAGAGTTCCTGAAAGACCGCCTCGCGTCCAATGGAGTCGGCGTGCATCCGTCCGAGCGTGGAAGCAAGGGCGAGCAATCCTTCTGTGGCGCGCTCCGGGTCGCTCCCCAGCAGAAGGTTCGCCAGGCTTCCGCCATCGCCGAGGTCTTCCATCACAAAGACGCCGTGTGCCCGGTCGCCGCCGTAGAAGCGTGGGCCGACAAACGGCTCCCCGGATACGCGGTGTAAAAACTGCACCCCCAGCCAGTCCCGGAAGAAGGGGAGCGCGGGACTTTCTGCGGAGACGTCGTCCGGGTTGTAAAGAGGCCCTTGCGCGCGTTGAGCGCACTTGACAATCACACTGGACGGCGCGCCCTCCCGATTCGTCGTCACGGAGCAGCGCATGACGTTGGAGCGTCCATCGAGGTTTGCGCCCGGTTCCAGGCGCGTCTCGCCGCCGAGTGATTCCGCCAGAGTGTGCTCCGCGATGGGAAGCAGGGAAAGGAGAGGCGTTGCGTTTTCAGAGGAGGACATGGTTTTTCTTTCTGGCATTGATTTACTCACCTTACACAACCGCTCGATACTAGAAGTGTATCGCTGTGGAGCCTACGGCTGTGTGTCAGGTGTGCACACACCCAATGTCCGCCTGCGCGGACACGAACAAGACCGTCCTTAGACTCCCCTCTCCCTCCTGCGTAGCAGGGTCAAAGGGCAAGCGCAGCGCCGCCGAGTGCAAGCGGGACGCAGGCGTGGGGTGGCGGTGAGGGCTTGAACCCGCGCAGGCGGGTTTCGTTCCGACAGCCCGGTATTTCAATGCCGGGAATTCAGGTTCTCGGTTCAAAGGCGTTTGCCCTGCGATGAAACCGTTGACGCCTAGGCATCCTCTTGGTATAATGCGGTGGCGCAACCGCTTGATCGCCGTAAAGATGGCTACGCCAACAGGTATCAACCTAGCGGCGGCAGCCAGCGCCTCAAAGAGACTAGTCACAGTAGTCTCCTTTCGGGTATGCGCGTCACAGCGTAAACTGTAACGCGCAGGATTTGAGGGCGTGATATTGCAAGTATCACGCCCTCTTTATTATGTCACAACGATCCGGGTCAGATTACAACGGTATGGGAAAACGCTGGCGCATTTCGTAGCGGACAAGCTGGGTGTATCCCGCCTCGCGGGCCAGGGCGCGGGCGCGATCAAAGTCGCGGGTCAGGTTTTTCGGGTGATGGGCGTCGGCGTTGATGAGCAGGGGAATAGCGCGTTCGCGGGCCGCGCGGAGCAGGTTAAGGGTCGGATAGGCCTCTTTGACGGGAAGGTTCCAGCCCGCCGTATTAATCTCAATCGCCATGTCGGCGGTGGCAATGGCGTCGAGGGCGGCGTGGGCTTCGGCGCTCAGGTCAAGCGTCGGGCGGTGCCCAAACTTCTTAAACAAGTCCAGGTGCGCCACAAAATCAAAAACCCGGCTCTCCGCCAGTTCTCGAATACGCTTCCAGTAGTCCCGCCACTTCTCGACGCGCTCCTCCGGCGTCAGCGCGTCCCAGAACCGCCGGTGCTCGTCAATCGGGAAACCATCCACATAGTGCACCGACCCGATGACATAGTCAAACGGATAGAGCGCGAGACGTCTCCGCAACTCGTCTATCGTCTCCGGGAAGTAGTCAGCTTCAATCCCCAGACGTATCACAGGCGACGTGGTTTGCGCCATCGCCTGCTGCACGTCCGCCACATAGTCGGCCATTTTGTCGAGCGGCATACTCCACGTCGTGACGCCATGCGGATTGAAGACGTAGTGATCGGAGATGCCAAGTTCGTCGAGGCCGGCCTGTCGCGCGCCTTCAATCTGACCGGCAATCGGCGTTGCGCCGTCGCTCCAGGTGGTATGGTTATGATAGGACGTGATCACGTGTTTGGTTCCTTCTGGCTGTGAACGTATTTGGCGATCTCGCAGTCCTGTACGGTGATCAAGCCCTCCGTCACCATCTCATCCAGCAGGGGAAGAAACCGCTCCACGCGTTCCGCGAGGTCGATAATCTCTATTTTGATAGGCAGGTCTTCAGAGAGGCGCAGGATGGAGGCGGTGTGAATGCGGCTGTTTGCGCCAAAGCCTTCGATGCCGCGCGTCACCGTTGCGCCCGCCAGCCCCTCCTTGCGGGCGCGCTCCACGATGGCGTTATAGAGCGCCGTGCCGTGCCAGCGATCCGCCTCGCCGATGTAGATACGCACCAATTTGCCCGGCCCTTCAATCTTCATGCCGGAAACCTCACGCGCAGCAGCAACCGCGCCACAACCACGCCCAGATAGGCCGCGAAAAAGCCCGCCGCCACACTGCCCAGCAGGTTGAGCGCGGCGGCGCGGTACTGCCGTCCCTCCGCAATCAGTTGCAGCGTTTCGTATTCAAAGGTGGAAAAGGTCGTATACGCGCCGACAAACCCGATAGCAATAAAGTGCCGCCAGGCGTCGTTCCAGGCTAGTTGCAGGGCCGCTGTGGCAAACAGGCCGAGAATAAAGGAGCCGCTAATATTGATGATAAACGTCCCGTAGGGAAATCCCGCGCCCCATTTTTGCTGCGCCCATCCGCCCACCGCATAGCGGGCCACCGCTCCTAGACAGCCGCCCGCGCCCACAATGAGATATTTCGTGACCACCGAGGTCAGAATCCTTTCATGATTGATCGCTCAGCCGACAAAAAAGCCCCTGACAGAGACGCCAAAAGGGTCTATCAGGAGCCATCAGCCCTTTGGAGAGCGGTTCGGATGGAGTGTTCCATCCTGGCGGCCTCCATCGCCAGAGCAAGGCGCTTGCGTACAGCCGGATCAGGAAGCGGACATCACGCGGTGGAGGGCTTCGGCAACCGTCGGGCGCGTCTCTTCCAGCAGCCATTCAACCGGCAGGTGAAGGCCCTCTATCGCCTCGGAGCGCAGTTCGCCTTCCGTCAGTGTTTCGCGGTCGTAGTTGTCTTCCTGCTTTCGAACCACGAGGACCTGTCCTCGGTGACGGTCGATGAACCAGATTTCCGCCACGCCGATAGAACGGTAATCCGTTTCCAGCGCGACTAAATCGGAGGGATTGTCGCCTGGCGAGACGATCTCCACGACCAGATCGGGTGGGCCATAGAGCGCGCGCTCCTGCACAATGCTCAGGCGATCCCGCCGCACGAAGAGAATATCGGGCAGCCGACCCCGAAACAGGTTGATCTGCACCGCCGTGCGCGAACCCAATATCATCCCTAATTGCCGTGATTCTACATAATCCCCGGTCAAGCGAAACAGCCATGCAAACATCCGTTCGTGATCCAGTTGTGCCGCCATTTGCTCCACCAGTGCGCCATCGATCAGTTCCGTCGCGTCATCCTCGCCGCAGAGATCCAGAAACTCTTCAAACGTGATCGGACGCGACGCAACCAGCATGGTGCGCGCCTCCGTCGTCTTTACGATCTCTAAAGGGAGACTGTTCGCCTGTAGTACCATCGCCCGCGCTCCTTCGCTCCTATTGTAACGCTTTTCCCGCGCAAAAGCAATCAGGGTTCTGAGTCGTCTTCCACCACCGCGCCGAACTTGCGGGTGCGCTTCTGATAGTCGGCGATGGCGGCGATGAGGAGATCGCGGGAGAAGTCGGGCCAGCAGATCGGCGTGACCCAGTATTCAGCGTAGGCGGCTTCCCAGAGCAGGAAGTTGGAGAGGCGCATCTCTCCGGCGGTGCGAATGACGAGGTCGGGGTCGGGGATTTCCGGGGAGTAGAGGCGGGCGGAGAGGTCGGTTTCCGTGATGGCGTCCGGGGCGATCTCGCCATGCTGCACGGCCATCGCCAGGCTCTGCACGGCGTCCACGATTTCGGCGCGCCCGCCGTAGTTGATAGCCAGGTTGAAGGTCAGGCGCGTGTGGTTTTCGGTACGGGCCATCGCCGATTCAAATTCGGCGCGCAAGGCCGGCGGCAGTTCGTGCAGCCGCCCGGAGACGCGCACCCGTATTTTGTTCTCAATCAGTTCCTCAATCTCGGCGCGCATCGCCTGAAGCATCAGTTCCATCAGCCCGCCGACTTCTTCTTCGGAGCGGGTCCAGTTCTCGGTAGAGAAGCCGTAGACCGTCAGGAAACGCACGCCCAGGTCGTCGGCGGCGTAGACAATCTGCTTGAGCGTGCGATACCCCTGCCAGTGTCCTTCGAGGCGGTTCTTGCCCGCCGCGCGCGCCCAACGCCCGTTGCCGTCCATGATGATGGCGATATGGGCGGGAATGCGCGCCGGATCAAGGAAATCCGCCGGATCGGCGAGGGTGTTGCTAGAGGCCATTTGCTTGCGCTATCCGTAGGCCCCGATGCCGTGCAGTCCCAGAAGCCGTTTCCGTCGAGGGTTGGCGCGCTCCAGGATCTCTTCCGCCATGTGATAGCGAATGAAGGGATAGAATCGCTGGGCGATGAAACGTTTTCCATAGGGAGCCTGCTGCACCCATCGGATACGGTCTTTGGTACGATTGGGAGCGCCGCGATGCCAGATCTGATCATGCCATAACACCGCCATACCCGCCGGGCCAAGGGCGCTATGGACCTCGTGGCCTTCATAGAAGGGATTGCCTTGTGAGTCGAAATCCTCCGGCAGCGGCTGGCGCCCGCTTCGATGGCTGCCCGGCACAAACTGCGTCGGGCCTAACTCCTCGTCGACATCGCAAAGATAGTAGTTGAAATTGAGGTTGAGACAGGGTATCTGAATACGCGGATCGAGCGTGAGGCCCGGCGGCAAGGGAAAGCGAACCGTTTCGTCCACGTGCCAGTATGAGATACCCGTGCCCGGCTCCGTTCGCAGCGCGCTCATGGCGATCAGATGGCAGTCCGCGCCGAGAAGGGCCTCCACCAGGTCGATGACGCCGGGGTGATCAATCAGCGCCTCGAACGCTGGGCCGCGCTCAAACATCTTGGGCCGCCACATATTCGGCATCCCATACAGGGCGGCCTCTTCACTCGGTTCGGCGAAGGCGCGCTCAACCCCGGCGCGCAAGACCGCCACCTCTCCGGCGGAGAGAATGCCGGGGAGGACGAGGAAACCGTCACGATGGAATTGTTCAATAAGCGAAGGGATGTTCATGTTGGGTATACCCCGACTCCGGCACATTCGATTAATCATTCGGTCGGGGAGGCCGCGCCGAAGGGTCTTGTACCGCAAAAAGGATGCGGTCGTAAATCTCGCGCAGAGGGACTTCACAACCGATGGATTCGAGGCGGAGGATGTCCCTGCGCTCACGATAGTCGCGCAAAGTCCACAATTCCCCCTGCAACGTGTAGTGTTCTACTAACAGGACATCCTGCTCAATCAGGACATATTCACGCAGCGACTCCAGCCGCCGGTAGTGGGCAAATTTCGCGCTGTGATCATAGGCGGAAGTAGAAGGCGAGAGCACCTCAATGAGCACGGTCGGATTCAGGAGGGTATCAAAATGCGCGTCTTCCAGTCGCGGTTCGCCGCAGACGATAACCACATCGGGATAGGTGTAGAGACCTGTCGGGCTGACCTTGACGCGCATATCGCCCATATAAGACTCACACGGGCGGCCTTTGAGTTGATTGCGAATCTCCCCGAAAATGTTGCCGCCGATAAGATTATGCCGCCGACTTGCGCCGGACATGGCATAGATCACGCCGTTGAAGTACTCATTCTTCCCCTCGGCTTCGCGCTCCATCGCCAGATACTCTTCCGGCGTATAGCAATGTTCTGCCAGTGCGCTTGACATGCGCAGACTCCCCTCTCCGCAGGCTAAACCTCCATCAGCTCCTGTTCCTTCTGTTTGGCGGCCTTGTCAATCTCGGCGATATACTGGTCGGTGAATTTCTGCACCTTCTCCATGGCCCGCTTCTCTTCGTCCTCGCTGCACTCTTTGTTCTTGGTCAGCGCCTTCAGGTGGTTGTTGCAGTCGTGGCGAATGTTGCGAATGGCGGCGTGTCCGAGTTCGGCCTTCTTGTGCACCTGCTTAATGAACTCTTTGCGCCGCTCCTCGGTCAGAGGCGGGATGTTGAGGCGGATGGAGATGCCGTCGTTATTGGGGGTCAGGTTGACGTCCGACTTCTGGATGCCCTTTTCAATGGGGCCAAGCGTATTCTTGTCAAACGGGGTGATAAGCAACTGGCGCGGTTCAGGAACCGTGATGCTCGCCACGTCGCGCAAAGACATCTCCGACCCGTAGGCCACCACGACGACATGTTCCAGCATCGCGGGGTTTGCGCGACCCGTGCGTATAAGGGTGAACTCGTGGCGCGTGGCCTCCACGCTCTTCTTCATCTTGTCTTCGGCCTCGCGCAGTAAATCCGGGATTGCCATTATTTCCTCCCTACCAGGGTGCCGATCTCTTCACCCGCGACGACGCGGCGCACGTTGCCCTCTTCCGCGAGACTGAAGACAACAATCGGCAGGTTGTTTTCGGCACAGAGCGCGAAGGCCGCCATGTCCATCACGCCCAGTTTGTGCTCGATGCAGTAGTCATAGTCCAGGGTGCGAAACGGTTTTGCGTCCGGGAAGCGGTTAGGGTCTTTGTCATAGATGGCGTCTACGTTGGTGGCTTTCAGCACTGCTTCCGCCTTGATTTCCAGCGCGCGCAGGGCCGCCGCCGTATCCGTCGAGAAGAAGGGATTGCCGGTTCCCGCCGCCAGAATGACGACGCGGCCCTTCTCCAGATGCCGGATGGCGCGGCGGCGGATGAACGGCTCGGCGACCTGCGCGATGGAGATGGCGGTCTGCACGCGCGTGTCGACGCCGATCTTTTCCAGGGCGTCTTGTAGCGAGAGCGCGTTTTGCACCGTCCCCAGCATCCCGATATTGTCGGCGGTGACGCGATCCATGCCGGTTTCGGCGGCAATCCAGCCGCGCATGATATTGCCGCCGCCCACGACGACGGCAACATCGACGCCCAGTTGACGCACGGCGGCAAGTTCCTGCGCGATGCCGACGATGGTCTTCGGGTCAAAACCGAACTCGCGGTTTCCGGCGAACATCTCCCCAGAGAGTTTGAGCAGGATACGGTTCCAGCGCGGGGCGCTCATACCTTAACTCTGGCCTACGAGCATGAGCGCAAACCGGCGCACTTCCGCGCCCGCCTCGGTTGCCAACTGCCCTATCTTCTTGCTCTGATCGCGCACGTAGGGCTGCTCGATCAGGCAGTTGTCCTCGTAGAACTTGCCCAAGCGTCCTTCCACAATCTTAGGAATGGCAGCTTCGGGCTTGCCCTCGTTGCGGGTCTTCTCGGTCAGCACCTGCCTCTCGCGCTCCACCTCCTCCGCCGGAACCTCCTCGCGGCGCAGGAAACGCGGCTTGGTGAACGCGACGTGCATGGCGATATTGCGCGCGACCTCTTTCTGCGCGTCGTTGTTGGGGTCACCTTTCAGTTCCACCATCACGCCGGTTTTGTTGTCGACCGCGTGGATATAGGTGGCGATGACGCTGTCCGGTTGCGCGTCAAAGCGCACGGAGCGACGCAGCACCAGGTTCTCGCGCATCTTGGCGAGGGCTTCGTCCAGTTTGGCGCGCACGCTCAGTCCGTCGGCGAGTTTGGCTTCCAGCAGGCCGCTCGCGTCGTCGTGCGGGTGCTGCGCGGCGACCTGCGCAATCGCGTGCGCCAGCGCCTTAAACTCCTCGTTGCGCGCGACAAAGTCGGTCTCGGAGTTGAGTTCAATCAGCGAGTGAGCATTGCCGGTATTGGCCGCCGCGACGACGCCGTCCGCTGCGGCGCGCTCGGAGCGCTTGCCCGCCTGCGCCTGCCCGCGCGCCCGCAGGAGGTCTTTGGCCTTCTCAATATCGCCGTCCGCCTCGGTGAGCGCTCTCTTGCACTCCATCATGCCCGCGCCGGTCATCTCGCGCAACTGGCTCACCATTTGGGCCGTAATTTGCATCGTAAAACTCCTCTAGGAAGGGTCTTCAGGGGTTCAGGTCTTCAGGTATTGGGTAGGGGCTGAAGACCTGAATACCTGAACCCCTGAAGACCGTTATCTAAGCTTCCGCGTCGGGAATATCATCCTCAATATAGTCCGTGCCCTCTTCCACCTTGCGGGCCATCTTGGCGTATTCGTCTTCTTCCTCGTCCCCGCGCGCCACATAGTCCACCTGCGCGAAGTCGTCCGGCGAAATCGTGACCACCACGCCTTCTTCGGTGGGGAGGAGCGCTTCCGCGGCGCGATCCCACTCGTCCTGCTTTACGTCGATGACCGCGTCCGCGATTTTGTTGCTGATCAGTTTGATCGCGCGGATGGCGTCGTCGTTGCCGGGGATCACGAAGTCGACCAGGTCGGGGTCGCAGTTGGTATCCACAATCGCGACGATGGGAATTTCCAGCTTGCGCGCTTCCGCGAGGGCGATATGCTCCCGCTTGAGGTCGACAATAAAGAGCGCGTCGGGCAGTCGCGGCATCTTCTTAATCCCGCCGAGATACCGTTCCAATTTCGCGCGCTCTTCCAGCAGGCCCATCGCCTCTTTCTTGGTCAGCTTCTCCAGCGTGCCGTCGGCCTCCATCTGGTGGAGTTCTTCCAGGCGCTTAATGCGAATCTGGATAGTGCGATAGTTGGTGAGCATTCCGCCGAGCCAGCGCTGATTGACGAAGTACTGTCGGCAGCGCAGCGCGGCTTCCTGCACGGCGTCCTGCGCTTGTTTTTTCGTGCCGACAAAGAGGATGTTGCCGTTGTTTCCGGCCACTTCCTGGATGAACTTCTGCGCGTCGTCGAAGAGTTTGAGGGTCTGGTGCAGATCAATGATGTAGATGCCGTTGCGCGCACCGTAGATATAGCGCTTCATCTTGGGATTCCAACGGCGCGTCTGATGGCCGAAGTGAACGCCTGCTTCCAGGAGTTCCTTCATGGAAAGGCTTGCCAATACTTTCTCCTTTGGTTGTATCCTCCCGGCGCTTCGGCAGAATGAATACTGTGTCTCGCGCGTTCCTATGATAGGAACGCGCGAGACACAGACCCTCTCATTCTTCCACGCCGGTGCGTGATTAAAAACCCCTGTAGTATACCTGATACCCGTCGTAAACGCAACGGCGGGACTCGTCGTAAACGCAACGGCGGGACTCGCGGGGAACAACGCAAACGATTGACAGGCGGCGGCTTTCCGGCTTATAATGTCAGTTATGGACAAACAGATTTCCGTGCCGGCCCCTCTGCGAACAGCCCGCCGCATGCGCCGCCCCGCCAGCGCCAAAAAACGCATCAAGACGGTGATCACCCTGTTTGTAATTGCCGTCCTCTCCGCGGTGGCTGTCGGCGTCATCTATCTGATTTTCCTCTTTATGCAGGTGCGGAGCAACCTGCCCCCGCTCGCCACGATTGGCAACTACCGGCCTGCCGAACAGACGAAAATCTACTACGCCGACGGCCCGCTGATGGCGATACTGGCGACCGAAAACCGCCGCCCCGTAGAACTATCGGCCATCAGTCCCTTTCTGATTGATGCGACCATCGCGATAGAAGACTCCCGCTTTTATGAGCATAAGGGCGTGGATTATCAGGGAATCGCCCGCGCTCTCTACCGCAACGTGGCGGGCGGCAACCTGCACGGCGAGGGAGCCAGCACTATTACACAGCAGCTGGCGCGCAATATCAGCGAGCTCGGCCTGACCCGCGAGAAGCGGCTGCGCCGCAAAATAGCCGAGGCCATTACCGCCGTGCGTATAGAGCAGACGTTCTCCAAAAACGAGGTCTTGAAGTTCTATCTCAACCAAATCAACTACGGCAACGGCGCGTATGGCGCGGAAGCGGCAGCCCGCGCCTACTTCCATAAAAGCGCGAAGAAACTGGCCCTGTCGGAAGCCGCGTTCCTGGCAGGCATTCCGCAGCGTCCCTCCTACTTCTCCAAGAATCGCGACGCCGCTTACCACCGCCGCGACCTTGTGCTGGATCGGATGCTGGACACCGGCAAGATTACGCAGCAGCAGCGGGACGAAGCCCGGCAGCAGAAACTGAAAATCTACAAGGCGACGCCCTCCGGCACGCGCGTCTTCGGCTCACCCTATGTGGTGGATCACGTCGTCGGGCGGCTGGTGCGCGAGTACGGGTATGACGCGGTTTACAGCGGCTGGAAAATCTACACAACCTTCGACTCCAAGATTCAGAAAGAGGCGGAAAAGGCGCTGCGGCAGGGCATTCGCAAGTACGGCGAATACGCCAATCAGGGCGCGCTTGTCTGCCTGGAGCCGAAGACGGGCTATGTGCGCGCCATGGTCGGCGGCCTGGACTATAAGCGCGATCAGTTCAACGCCATCACGCAGGGCAAGCGGCAGCCCGGTTCGGCGTTCAAGCCCATTGTCTATACCGCCTTCCTCGACAGCGATACCGGCACGCTCGAATCAACCTTTACGGACGACGCCAATTTTCCGGGGCGGCGCAGCGGCGAGAAGTGGTCGCCGAAAAACTACAGCGGCAAGTACAGTTATGGTTCGGTCACCATCCTGAGCGCAATCAAGAAATCGCTGAACACGATTGCGGTCAAGGCGGCGATGGCGACGGGCATACGCAACGTCATCGGTTACGCGCAGCGCATGGGAATTTCCAGCGAACTTGCGCCCTATGCGCCGCTCGCCCTCGGCGCGTCCGCCGTCCGCCCGATTGAACTCTGTTCCGCCTATTCGCTTTTCGCCAACAACGGCCAGCGTGCCATCCCTATGACCGTGACGCGGGTGATTGCGGCGAATGGCGACGTTATCGAAGAGAACTACGTACAGATGGACGATCCGCACCTGCGACCCGAAACCCTGGAAGCGATGAATATGGCCCTGCGCGAGGTTGTGCTGCACGGCACGGGAACAGCCTGCGCGGTTGTTCCCGAAGCGCGCGGCAAGACCGGCACGACCAGCGACAGCATCGACGCCTGGTTTGCGGGCTACACGCCGGAGTTGGCGACGGTGCTCTGGGTGGCGCGCGAACAGCGCGACAAGAAAGGCCACGTCGTCAAATATCTGGAGATGCCCGGCGCAACGGGCGGCCATCTCTGCGCGCCCATCTGGCGCGACTTTATGCTTCAGGCCGTGCCGCGCCAGATCGCCGTCAACAAAGCCGCCGCCCCGCCCATTGTGAAGGCGCTGCAAAAGCGCGCCGACGACAAGCCCAAACCGGCGGAACCGGGCGCGGAGACGACTCCTCCCGAAGCCCCGACAACGCCGGGAACCACAACGCTCCCGCAGCCGACGGATACCCTGGACGCGCCGCCCGCGACGACGCCCTCTGACGCCGGGCCGTCGCCCGATCCGCAGGCGTCCGCCCGCCCGTCGACTGGTTTCCTGCCGCATCCCGCCCTGTCGGTAAACGCGGCCGTTCAACTTACGTCAACGGCTGCCCCGGCTGGCCCCACAGAGTCGACCGGGCGTCCATCGGCCCCGCCGTTGCAGCGCACCTCTCTCGGCGCAACCACGCCCCTGCGCCTGAGCGAGTCGTCCGCCCGTCCGCTCGTGAGCGCACGCCGCGCCGCCAACAGCGACTCCGGGCCGCGCTTCAGCGAGCCGAGCGGCCATCTGTCCACACCGCGCGCCGACCCTCGCAACGAATATGTCAGCGTCTCCCTCTGTGCCGACTCCATGCGCCGCGCCACGTCCTACTGTGAAGCGACGGTGGAACGCCGGATGCGCCGCCGCGACATTCCCGGCCCCTGCCGCACGCACCGTCCGCCGCCCGGCGAAGGAAACTAAGGGCCAGGCGTCGGCTAGCGCCGACGCCTGGCCTCCTCAAAACTATGGCCCTTCTTGATCCCCCCGTCCCTCGTCCAGACACGAGCAACCGCCGCGTGATCTATTTCATGGCGGTGGTGACGCTTGGCCTGCTGGCGATTCTGGCGCGGTTGTGGTATTTGCAGGTTGCGCGGGGCGACGATCTGCTCGCCGCGTCGGAAGGCAACCGCAGCCGCCTGATTCGCCGTGTGCCGCCGCGCGGACAGATCCTGGACCGCAAAGGGCGCGTGCTGGCGACCAATCGCCCGCGCATTGTCGTCTCGGTTGTGCCGGAAACCGTGCGCAAACATCCCGAAATGCTCTACCTTCTCGCCTCGCTCTTAGAGACCACCCCGGAAGACCTGGAAGCAATCATTCAGGCGGAGAGGATCAGCCCGTTCGACCCGGTGCGCGTCGCCATTGACGTGGACATCGCAACGGCTACTCGTGTTGAGGAACAACGCCTGAACCTGCCGGATGTCCTTGTCGGGCCGGAACCCCTGCGTTACTACCCGGACGGGCCGCTCTTCGGCCATCTGCTGGGACAGATGGGGCAGATCGCGCCGGAGGAACTCAAGACCCGCCGCCGCGAGGGGTATCGTCCCGGCGACTCCTGCGGGAAACTCGGCCTGGAGCGCGCCTACGACTCCGAACTGCGCGGCACAGACGGTGGACAGAAGATTGAAGTGGACGCGCGCGGGCGCATGCGCGGCATGATGGAGAATACCGATCCCATTCCCGGTGACACGCTCATGCTCACGCTGGACCGCGATCTGCAGCGCATCGCCTGGCAGGAACTCTCCGAGTGGGCTGCAAAGGGCAAGCCCGGCGCAGTGGTGGCGCTCGATCCACAGACCGGCGCGGTGCTGGCCATGGTGAGCGTTCCCTCCTATGACCCAAATCAGTTTGTCGCGGGCGTGTCCAAAGACTACTGGGAGCAGTTGCGGCAAAACCCGCTCAAACCGCTAATTAACCGTGCCATAGGCAGCGCCTACGCGCCGGGGTCGACCTTCAAGATGATTACGGCGGCGGCGGGCCTGGAAACCGGGCAGACCAGCCCCGGCGATGGAGCCTACTGTCCCGGCTATCTGGCGTTAGGACGCTGGATCAAGCACTGCCACAAGCGCGGCGGTCATGGCTCCGTGTCGCTTAACAGCGCGATTTCCCAGTCCTGCGACGTTTTCTTCTATCACCTGGGGCAGCGGCTTGGGCCGGATCGTCTCGCCGAGTTTGCCCGCCGGTTTGGCCTCGGTAAACGCACCCGTATTCGTATGCAGCGGCCCGGCGACGCGTCCGTCGAGCGCATGGGCATCGTTCCCGACCCGGTGTGGAAGAGGGCCAGCCGTCATGGAGAATGGGTCGGCGGCGACACGGTAGACTATGCGATTGGACAGGCTATGCTCGCCTGCACGCCGCTTCAGATGTGCAACGTGGCGGCAGCGATTGGCAACGGCGGGACGCTCTATCGGCCTCAGATGGTGCAGACGGTGAGGGCCTACGACGCGCAGAACCGTCCGAGTCTAGTCTATCGACTCCAGCCGGAAGCCATGCAGCAGGTGGGTCTGTCGCCCACCACGCTGGCGATTCTAATTCAGGGAATGCGCACCGTCATGGAGAGCGGAACAGGCGCTCACTCCAATATTCCCGGCCTGGATATTGCGGGCAAGACCGGCACGGCGCAGATGGTCAAGGATGGCGTCATGCAAAACAACGCCTGGTTTATCGGCTTTGCGCCCGCTACGAAGCCGCGTATCGCCATCTGCGTTTTTGTGGAGACGGGCGGACATGGCGGTGAAACTGCGGCGCCCATCGCCCGCAAACTGTTTGCACAGTTCTTCGGAGTCACAGTAGACGCGGCGGAGGCAACCGCAACGACGGATTAGGCCTGGGAACGCCTTGATCTTCACCTTCTCGTTCTATTCGAACGAAAAAGAGCTGGTTCATAAAGCGCTGTCGCAATAATACAGAAGATGGCTCGTAATTCTACCGAAGAATTGGTATAATCACAGGTCAAGAGATTGTAGAATCTATTTACCAAAGAGGTTCCTCCGCGAAGTCTGGCCTGTTGGAAAGGTGTGTAGAGACGCGACGCGTCGCGTCCCTACATTGTACGTAGATTGTAGAGGACAAACCACTTTAGGCCCGTAAACCCGACATCGTCACCATCACAGGAGTTGCCGTGAAGTCCCTTCTTTTTTACGTTTTGCCCTTCATCCTTGCTTCATCTGCCTTCGGGCAGATATCCGACACCCCCAAACCTGTCGACAACAAGGCCGTCTCCGCCCAAAACCCGCTGCTAAAAATGGCCTGGAAAACGCCGTTTGACGCGCCTATCTACCGCCTGGCGATAGCGGACACGGCGGGCGATGGAAAACCCCGTCTTATAGCACTGCTGCAGGAGGGGAACAACGCCCTACGCCTCAGCGTCTATCGATGGGACGGAAAAACCTTCATTTCCGAGTGGAGCACGCCAGTGGAGAAAAGCGTCACCGCGATGGCGGTGGGGCGCTTTGCGCCGGGCGTGCCGTCCGCACAGATTGTGACGGCGCAAGGCTGCTACCTCTGGGACGGAAAAGAGTTCACTTTAAAGCCTTTTTCGCGACCTCTGGCGCCGGTGGGGATTGTACGTCACCGGGAGGGGGAAGAGAGCCTGCTGGCACGCGAAGGCGGGGAATACGCCGTCTACGCCATTGACCCGAAAGGGGTTGGCGACGATTGGCTGGTTCCCGGCAAGCCTCTGACTCCTCTGGGAGCCGCGGGCGAAATGGACTATCTCTTCGGCCTGTTGCGCGCTGCGCCGACAGAACTGGAAGCGGGAACGCCGCCGGAATATGCGGCAGTCGGCCTGCTGGGGTTGTGGGACGTGCGGCGGGACGGAAAACCTCTGCGCTTTCTGGGCCGCTACTCTTCTCGCAGCAATGACGCCGGTTCTCATCTGGTATTCGCGCAGGAGTTCTCCTCAAACGCGATCAAAGAGGTCTGGCGCAGTCCGGGGCTGGATGGCCCCATTCTGGACGTTGCGCTCGGCGATCCGAAGGGCGAAGGAAAAGAAGGTTTGCTCGTCCTGGCCGTCGACCCAAAGAGCAAGGGACGTGTTCTCTACTTGTTTGTAGCGGATAAAACCTGAAGAGGGTATTCAGGTGTTCAGGTATTCAGGTCTTTGGTGTTGACTGATTACCCGAATACCCAATACCTGAATACCTGAGAGCGAATCTCTTGTGGTTGGCGGCGCTCATCTCGCAGGTCAAAAGGTGGGTGCGCGGGTTTGAAAATTGGCGTGTCACGCCATTCTATCCGCACCGTACTAACAGATTGACCTTAAGGAAGGAGTAACACAGATGAACGCAACTCTCTCGAGTTGGCCGCGCCGCGCCGCTTTGCTGGCCGCCGGACTGGCCTTCGCTCTGACGAATATGCCGGGCGCACTGGCGCAGCAGTATCGCTACGTGCTTCCCGCCGGAACTGTGATTCCGGTAAAACTGGACGAGGATCTGAGCAGCAAAAACACAGATCGCGGCGAACGCTTCACGGCAACCGTGAAAGATACCGGCGAGAACGCCGACCTGCCCTACGGCACGCGCATTGAAGGCATCGTACGGGAAGCGACCCCTTCTCGGAACGGGCAGCCGGGCGTGCTGGACGTGGACTTTCGCCGCATTATCTTCCCCGGCGGAGAGACGCAGACCCTGAACGCAAGCCTGATTTCCCTGGACGCGCGCAGCGTAAAGCATGACCAGAACGGGCGACTGATCGCCACCGGCGATAAGAGCAAAGACCGCCTGAAGTTTATCGGCATCGGCGCAGGCGCGGGCCTGGTCATTGGCGCATTGACCAAAGGCAATGCGCTTGTCGACGCCCTGATCGGCGGGGGACTGGGTTATCTCTTTAACGAGTTCGGCAACAAGCCCAAACCCGGCGACGTAAACCTGAAGGCCGGAACCGAATTCGGCGTGCAGCTGGAACGGCAGGTCGCTTTCAATGATAACGGACGCTATCGGCGCATCCGTCCGGTGAGCGACTCGATCTATGATCAAGGTGACCGCACGAACCGCGACAATCCGTCCTACCGGGATCGATACAATGACGATCCCTACTATCGGGATCGAGACACGACTAATCCGTCCTATCGAGATCGATACAATCGAGACGACCCAAACTACGATGATCAGATTAGCGACCGGTATCTGCGCCGTGATTCCCGTCCCTATCGCGACAATAATGGCGATATCAGCGTGCTGATAGATAATCGTATCGTCCGATTTGGCGCGGACAAGCCCCTCCTGCGGAACGGGCAGGTTCTGATTCCTCTGAATCCGGTGGCGCGCCAGGCGGGAATCGATTACCGATACGATTCATCGCGGCAGACTCTCAGGACAAATAACGATTCGTTGCGTGTTTCCGTCGGCAGCCGCTATGCAACGGTGGATGGACGAGAGCGTCGCCTGAGCGCGCCGATTGAGGTGCGCAGCGGAGTGGTCTATGTGCCAGTGGAGTTCTTTGAACTGGCGACCAACGGTTCGGCTACCTGGAACAGCAGCCGTCGTCGAGTGGTCATCAACACCGAGCGGTAGTCTTATCAATACGCGGCGGCTCAAAGGAGCCGCCGCGTTTTTTGTTTTAGGCATTGAGCCGTTCGCCCCAGAGCAGCCTCTTGCGAATCTTCCGATAGAAACTGGCCTTGTGGAGCGTTACCAGGCGCGTAAAGTAGTCTGCACGCCGGATGTTGACCCGGTCGGCGTTGGTCAGGTGGAAGACACTGCCGCTGTCGGCGATAAAGAGGATTTCCCCGCCATCCGATTCAATGGTAATGGACACCGTTTCGTCGGCGGGAATAACGAGCGGGCGCGCGGCCAGCGTGTGCGGACAGATAGGGACGACAATAAGCGCCTGCACGGTCGGCTCCACCAGCGGGCCGCCTGCCGACAGCGCGTAAGCCGTAGAACCGGTCGGGGTGGCGACCACGACGCCGTCCGCCGGATAGGTCGCGATCACGTCCTCGCCGAAAGCGGTGCGCAGGTGCAGCATCCGGGCCATCGCGCCCTTGTTGAGCACAATGTCATTCAAGCCGAACCCGCTGTGAACAACGTGCTCGCCCCGCACCACCTCGCCATACACCATCATCCGCTCTTCCACCCGCATCTCGCCTTCCAGGACTCGCTCCAGATCGGGAAAGAGTTCATCGGGATGCGTTTCCGCGATAAACCCGAAGTGGCCCATGTGGACGCCGAGAATGGGGATAGCGTGCGGCGCGGCGATACGGCTCGCAGACAGAATGGTTCCGTCGCCGCCAAGCGTAATCAGCAGCTGCCGATCCGCGAGGGCGTCGTCGTCGCTCGCCAGATCGTCACGGCCCAACCAGGGTGCGGATTCGCGGTCCACTCGCACGTCGATGTCACGCTCCGTCAGCCACGCGAGCACCAGGTGCGCAAAGTTGATCGACTCCCACTTTGACCGGTTTACTATCAGTCCCACGCGCTTGATCGACACGATTCCGTCCCCTTCCTGCCTCATTATATCTCTTCTGCCACAAATACGCTAGATTAGCCCGGAAGACACCCTCTGTCACTTACGAACGTTTGTCTCTCGGAGAAGTCAACAACTGCTAGAACAATCGTTTGTTCTTCGGGCGAACCAGGAGGAACTTCTTATTGAACAAACGATTGTTCATCACAGAAATAGACAAAAGCCGAAGCGATGGCTTCTACGAATCACTGGCGAAAGCCTCATCGTATGCATTCTCAAAACCTGCCGGAAAAATGGAATAACCTTCTGCGGAAGTCTACGCAGCAGGGAGGAAATCGCACAGCATGATCTGGCGAACACGCAAGAACGGCGAGACAAAGGCCACTGCGCCCGTCCTGGAAGTCCCGGCGAGGGAAATCGACGAAAGGTTGGTGGAAAGCGGTGAAGGGCGGCCGGATTCCAGCCCGGCGGAACTGCTGGAACCGGCGCTCGATGCCGTCGGAGCCTTGCTGCGCGAATATGGAAAGAACGCCTTTGACGTGGGCGAAACAGCCGCGGACACGCTTCATAATCGCTGTGAACAGTGGGCGATGCACGTTCTGTACGCCGCGCCGCATCCCGAGGGCCTCTCTCCCGAACACGCGGTGCGCGGATGGCGCGACTGGGCCGGACTGCGCCAGTTTTATGCCCGGCAGCGCCGCGACGAATTCCAATATGTCACCCGCTCCATGAGCGATATGCAGCAGGTTGTCTGGACGTTTATTCAGGGTCTCAACCAGTCCCTCTCCAATGAAAATGAGACGGACGCGCGAATCGAAGCGCGGCTGGACAAATTGAAAGAGGCCGCCCGCAGCCAGTCGCTGGAAACGGTGAAGCAGGAAGTGCTGCAATCGGTCATCGCCATCGGACAACTCGTGGAAGAGAGGCGGCGCGAACAGCGTCAGCAGGTCGAGACACTGTACCAGCGCATCCATGACCTTGACTCCCAACTGGAAGAGGTTCGCAAAGAGAGCGCCTGCGACCCGCTCACCCATCTGTTCAACCGGAAGACCTTTGATCAGCACTTGACCCGCACGCTGCAACTGCATTCACTGTTTGGAGAACCGGGCTGCCTGCTGCTGGCCGACGTAGATCACTTTAAACTGATTAACGACCGTTTCGGGCATACCGTCGGGGACGAGGTACTGCGGCAGCTCGCCGACTGCATGACCCGCGTCTTCCCGCGTCAGAAGGACTGCCTGGCCCGCTATGGCGGGGAGGAGTTCGGCGTTATCCTGCGTGATACGCCCGCCCCTCTTGGAATCAAACTGGCGGAAAGGCTTCTGTTCGCGGTGCGCGAATTACGCCTGCAGAGCGGAGACGCGCGCATCCCCGTGACCCTCTCCATTGGCTTTGCCGCCGTGCGCGAGAGCGACACGGAGAACGGATGGCTGGAGCGTGCCGACCGCGCCCTCTACCGCGCCAAGCAGCAGGGACGCAATCGTATCATGTTCGCGTAGTGCCTCAAGAGAAAGGCGGCCCTGGGTCTGGCCCGGAACCCTGCAGCAATCCCTCGCGTCCTAATGCCGTTGCACGCGCAGAAACCCTTCGTAACGCTTCCAACGCGGAAAGAGGGAAAGGAGCCGTTCTATGCCAAACACACAGTACGGCGCGGCCACGAATATGCGAGGGTTCGCGTCGATGGATGAGGAGCGACAGCGCGAAATCGCCAGCAAGGGCGGAAAGGCGGCCCACGCCAAAGGCACCGCGCATGAGTTTACGCCCGAGGAGGCGCGTGAGGCGGGACGCAAAGGCGGCATCGCCGTCAGCCAGAACCGCTCCCACATGGCTGCGATTGGACGTAAAGGCGGGGAAGCCCATCACCGACAGGAGAACAACGGGACGCACGCTTCTGCACGGCGTCAGACCTCTTCCGGCGCACGGCGGTCGGCCCGCTGAAAAAGGGTAGAAATTTCTTGATAATGCGGGAACGTTTAGAAGGGCTGAAACGACTATAGTACGACGTATGAAAAACATGGACAATTGAATACTGTACGCCGAAGCGGCCATGGCCGTCGTTTCGGAACCAGACCTTGAGCGTCTGCCCGTGTACTTCAGGGACACCGGGCGGACGCTCTTTCATATAGTGGGCTTAGTGCCTGTAGAGGGTTTCATCCCTGGGGCTTTTGCCCTGTACGTGAGCGAACTGGACCTGCGCTGCTTCCGCGCGAACGTGAAGCCTACGCGCGGAGGAAAGTTGGAACTAGCGCAGGTCCGGCGGCTGGTCTTCCCGAAACTATACGATCTTTCGTCCGGTGTTTCGCCGGGCAAGCAAGAGATGAGGAGCATAGTCAGATGAATTGGTTCGCCTATATTGTCGTCGGCCTGATCGCGGGTTTTCTCGCGAAACTGGTCATGCCGGGGACGGAGAAGGAGCCGTCGGGCTTTCTTGGCACCATGCTGCTCGGTATCGTGGGCGCTGTGATTGGCGGTTGGATATGGAATCTCGTTCTGAACCGCCCCGGCGCACAAGCAGTGGACATCGGCAGTATCTTTGTGGCCTTCGTCGGCTCCATCGTGGTGATTGGTCTGCTGCGCCTGTTTTCCCGGTCAGCGACCTACTGATCTCTATCTAATCGAGGCTGTTCGCGTCCGTCGAGAATGGCCTGCCTTGGTGAGATAGAGGCCTTGAACGTAGCGACACACGCCTCCCTCCGCAGAGGGCAGTCACCTTGCCCTCTGCGGAGGGACTATTTTTTTTATTTTTTCGCCTTTTTCCCTGAACAAAAATCCTGTTCTTTCCGACCTACAAATGTGGAATAACTCCGCAAGGATACCTGGTCGGTTCGGGCCGCAGGAGGCGCATCAAAGATGCGTCTTTTCCAATAGGTGGAGGATGGGATGAGGATAGCGAGAGAAACCTGGCTGCTTGCAGCCATTTGCATAGCCGATTTGACGACGACCATCTGGTTTGTCACCAAACATGGGGCCGCGGAGGGCAACCCCTTGATGAACTTTTACCTTGCGCAGGGCATTCTAGCCTTCATTTTTGCAAAGTTTGCGCTCTTCGTGGGGCCGCTTGTCATTCTGGAATGGGCGAGGCGACACCACCCGCGCTTTGTTACACATATGCTCCGTCTGGGCATCGCGCTCTATCTGGGTTTTTATGGAAGCGTTGTCTGGAAGATCAATGCAGGGGTGATGGCCGAGAAGATCACCAGCGAACATCTGGCAACGGTAGAGCGCTGGACGACCGGCCCCGTCTCGCCGCAGGAACTCGCGCTCGCCCGCGCCCAATTGCGCAACTAATCTCTGCCCCACTGCGCAACCGATCTCTTTATCCGAAGGCTGCGAGGCAGCCCTCCGATAAAGAGATATAGCCCCGGCGTACGATGTGGATCGTACGCCGGGGCTTTTTCTCGCGTGGGAGAGAGTTTACATCAAATAGACTTCTTGCCTCCTTCGCCAGGATTAAAACCCTGGCGAAGGAGGCAAGAGACGCGAATACAAAACAGATACGATTTTTCGCTTCAGGTAGGGACATCTTCTCTCAGCAAGGAATATAATGACGTGTTCCGAATACAGACTTGGCCTGCCGTCCCTGTTTTTGCGCCCTGATCCTCTGCTCTCACCATTCCAATCCGGCAACCGGCGGCCTTGCCACAATGACCGGACAGACGGGCATAGGCGACCTTCACCACTTTTCCCCGCCTGCTTCCGCATCAATCAACAACACGATTCGCCAACGTCAACCGCGTGTACATCAGAAAGGAAGAGCCTGAGATGAGCGGGACAAGAATCCAATCACCCACCGAACAGTCGCCTGCATCGCTCGCGACCGCCATGGAGATGACGGACCAGGAGATCGCCCAACGAAAGGCATGGCTCGAGTTTACGGAGGAGGACACCGAGCATATCTTAAAAATAAGTGACTTCGCTCGTCGTGTTCAGGACGAGATCATCAACGAACTCTACGACCATTTCATGGCCTTTGAAGAGACCCGGCAGTTCTTTAGAGACCCACAGCTTCTCGAGCGGGTGAAGGCCCTGCAGAAGGATTACTTTATCCGACTTACGCAAGGCGCCTATAATCGGGAGTACATCGAAAACAGACTCAAGATCGGCTGGGTTCATGCCCGCATCGGGCTGGCCCCCAAGTGGTATCTGGGAGCCTATAATTTCCACATGCGGGCCATTGCAACCCGCCTCTTTCAGGAGTTCAAGGACGACCCGGCGACGGCGTTGGAAATCCTACTCTCCCTCACGAAACTCAAGTTTCTGGACATCGGCCTGGCCATAGATACCTATATCTATCAACGCGAAAGCACCATCTCCCAACAGCAGGAAGCCATCCGCGAACTATCTACGCCGGTGCTCCAGTTGCGCAACCGCTTGCTTATCCTGCCGATCATCGGTACAATAGATACCTATCGCGCCCGCCAACTGACCGAGCAGCTCCTTCACTCCATTCGAAACACCCGCGCCCGGGTTGTGGTCATGGACATCACCGGCGTTCCGTCGGTGGACTCTCGGGTTGCCAACCACCTGGTACAAACCGTGGAGGCGTCGCGCCTCATGGGCGCGACCGTGATTGTCACCGGCCTGTCTGGAGAAGTCGCCCAGACGTTGGTACGGATTGGCGTGGATCTGAGCAAGATCAATACCGTCGGCGATCTGCAGGGTGGCATCGAGGAGGCGGAGCGGCTGTTGGGATACCGTACCGTCAAGATCGGAGAAGAGCGGACACAGGATCAGGCTGAATAAGGGAGAGAGGAATGGCGGTTCCGATACTCAAGCAAGGCGACTACCTGATCGCCTCCATTCAGGCCATGCTCACCGATTCCGACCTCCTGAATCTGCAGGACGATATGGTGGAGCGCGTGGGCCGGTTCCGTTCGCGAGGCGTTATTGTGGATGTGACCGTGTTGGACGTGATGGACTCCTTCGCCGTCCGCACCTTGCGCGGCATTGCCCACATGACCCGTTTGCGCGGCGCAGAGACCGTCGTAGTAGGTATTCAGCCGGATGTCGCTTTCGCGATGGTTGAGTTAGGACTGACGCTGGAAGGCATCGCCACCGCGCTGGATCTGGAAGAAGGTCTCGCCTATTTACAGGCACGCATGGCGGGAGGCCCAAACCGTGATACCTGAGGCGGAAGTCGCCAGGCGTGTGCAGATTAAATCCGACGTGGATATTGTCTCCGCGCGTCAAGAAGGCCGCGCCCTGGCGGCGGAGTTGGGCTTTAAGGGCAGCGATCTAACCGTCATCGCGACCGCCATCTCGGAGGTCGCGCGCAACATCGTGGAGTATGCTTCTAGAGGAGAGATCGTTCTGCGCGCCCTGCGGCAGGGTGGCAAGCAGGGGATTATGGTGATCGCCCAGGATCAAGGCCCCGGCATCCCCAACGTTGCGTTGGCGATGCAGGACGGCTACTCCACCGGAAACAGCCTGGGAATGGGCCTGCCCGGTTCCAAGCGGCTCATGGATGAATTTGAAGTTGTTTCCGAAATCGGAGTCGGCACGATAATCACCATGAAGAAGTGGGCGCCCTTAAGGTGGTAGCATCCGGTACACCAACCCCGTGGATGGAGTGGGGCTTCGCCACGCGGATGCTGGCGGATCAAATAGGCTCCGGGGATCGACATCTGGTCGAACCCCTGCCGGACAGCGTCCTGCTGGCGGTCGTGGATGGACTGGGGCATGGCGAGGAGGCAGCCTCCGTCGCCGAGATAGCCGTCGCCACGTTGAAGAGGCATGCCCGCGAACCCCTCTTGCACCTTCTGAAACAGTGCCACGAAGATCTCCTGGGGACTCGCGGCGTGGTGATGAGCCTGGCTTTCATCGACGCGCCAAACAACACGCTGTCCTGGTTGGGCGTGGGGGACGTAGAAGGCGTGCTGCTGCGCAACGACGTCTTTGCTGGCCGCCCACTGGAATATATTCTGCTGCGCGGCGGCGTCGTGGGCTACCGGCTGCCGCCGGTGAAAGAAACCGTTCTTACCCTCCGGCGGGACGACACCCTGATTTTTGCGACCGACGGCATTCACCGGGAGTTTGTGGAGAGCCTGGCGCGCCGTGAGCCTGTACAGGCAATGGCCGACCGTATTCTAGCAAAGTTTGGGAAGCAGACGGATGATGCGTTGGTGCTGGTCGCGCGCTATCTTGGAGGAACTCCATGAGTGAAGTGCCACGCGCCCTGACGGAACAGTACACGACCGCCCTGGAAAACTACCTGACCGGGGGCGGAGAAGCCGCCTTAGTGTGCGCGTATGAGCTTGGCCGCCAGGCCATGCATCACGGCCTGGGAGTGCTGGACGTCATCGGCATCTATCACGAGGCCCTCACTGCCGCCTTCTCGCGGACGCAAGCCCCTCCGGAGACCAATCAGATCGTGAACGCCGCCCTGGATTTCTTCACGGAAAGTCTTTCGCCCTTTGAGATGGTTCAACGGGGATTCCAGGAAACCAATGCGCTTCGTCGTCTGAATGAGGAACTGGCGCAGGCGGAGGCCACGATACGGGCGAACGAAAGACAGCTCCAGGCTTTTCTCGACCATAGCACCGCCATTATCTTTCTCAAAGACCTCGAAGGCCGTTACCTGCTGATCAATCGCCAGTATGAATTGCTATACCATATCACCAGAGAGCAGGCCGTCGGCAAGACCGACTACGACCTCTATCCCGAAGAGTTGGCGACGCGCTTTCGAGACAATGACCGCAAGATACTCGAAGCCGATAGTCCGGTGGAGGTTGAGGTGGCGGCTCCGCGTGAGGACGGATGGCATACCTATATTCTGGTCATGTTTGCGCTGCGCGACGACGCCGGGCAGCCTTATGCGCTCGGCGGCTTTGCGACCGACATTACAGATCGAAAGCGGTCGGCGGAGGAGATTCAAGAGCTCAACGCACAGCTTACACTGCGCATGGGTGAACTCGAAGCCGTGAATAAGAAACTCACGCGCGAAGTCGCGGAGCGAAAACGGGCGGAAGAGGCGCTGCAAGAGCGCAGCGTGCAGCTCGAAGCGGCCAACAAGGAGTTGGAAGCGTTCAGTTACTCGGTCTCCCACGACCTGCGCGCGCCCCTACGCAGCATCGACGGCTTCAGCCAGGCGCTGCTGGAGGACTACGCCGAAACGCTGGATGACCAGGGCAAAGACTACCTGCACCGCGTGCGCGCCAACTCCCAACGCATGGCGCAACTCATTGACGACCTGCTCAACCTCTCGCGCGTGACCCGCAGCGAGATGCACCGTGAGACGGTGGACCTCAGCGCCCTGGCGCAGGACATCGCGGCGGAACTGCACAAAACGCAGCCAGAGCGTGCGCTGGAGTGGGTTGTGGCCGAGGGGGTGATGGCGCAGGGTGACGCGCGATTGCTGCGCATTGTGCTGGAGAACCTGCTGGGGAACGCGTGGAAGTTCACGGGCAAGCAGGCGGAGGCGCGCGTAGAGTTCGGGGTCACAGACAAGGAGGGGGAAACGGTCTATTTTGTGCGGGACAACGGGGCGGGCTTCGACATGGCCTATGTGGACAGGCTCTTTGGGGCGTTCCAGCGGCTGCACGCCATGACGGAGTTTGCCGGAACGGGCATTGGGTTGGCGACGGTGGCACGCATCATTCACCGGCATGGGGGGCGCGTGTGGGCCGAGAGCGCTCCGCAACAAGGCGCTGTGTTCTTCTTTACTTTATGATCAAGTGGCACGGCGGTGATTACGTATCTCTACGGATAGGAAAGCCCGGTACTTTCGGCTACAATGCCATTGTTAATTTACTCAGATGGTACGAAAGTTGGGTTCTCATCCACCCTTCCCTGCATAAATTCGTGAGAATAGAGATGTTGCGCGCCTACAACATACTCCCTAGTAGGACTTACGCAGTTGAGGCGCTTTTCATGCTCAAAATGCCGATTTCAAACAAGCACGATTTGAGTTCAACTGCGTAAGCCCTACCTAGATAAAAGGATGAACTGATAATGGAGGAGAGAGTGATCCTACTGGTGGAAGACAATCCCGATGACGAGGCGTTGACTCTACGCGCCCTCAAGAAGAACCACATCATGAACGAAGTCGTGGTGGCGCGTGACGGGGTCGAAGCGCTGGACTATCTTTTTGGAACCGGCGCGCACACAGGCCGCGATACGAGCCATCAACCGCAGATCATCCTGCTGGACTTGAAATTGCCTAAAGTGGGAGGGCTGGAGGTACTCCAACGCCTGCGTGCAGACGAGCGCACACAATACCTTCCAGTGATCATTCTTACCTCGTCCAAAGAAGAGCAAGATCTCCTCAACGGCTACAAGCTGGGAGCCAATAGTTACATCCGCAAACCGGTGGATTTTGTCCAGTTCACCCAGGCGGTCGGACAACTGGGGCTTTACTGGCTTGTTTTGAATGAGTCGCCGCCGGAGGGAAGGTAAGACCGTTGGGAACACCGCTTCGAGTATTGATTGTCGAGGATAACGAAGACGACGCCTCTCTCGTGCTGCGTGAGCTGCGGCGGAGCGGCTACGCCGTGACGTTTGAACGCGTGGAGACGCCGCAAACCATGCGTGCAGCGCTGGAGAAGGAGGCGTGGGACGTCATCCTCTCTGACTTCACCATGCCTCACTTCGACGCGCGCGCGGCCCTGGCCGTGGTGCAGGAAATGGGCTTCGATCTGCCCTTTATCATCGTCTCCGGCAGCATCGGGGAAGACGTGGCAGTGGCGGCGATGAAAGCAGGCGCGCACGACTATCTCATGAAGGGACACCTTGTACGTCTTGCTCCGGTTATCGAACGGGAGATGCGCGAGGCGGCAGCCCGCAAAGAACACAAGCGCCTTGAAGCCCAACTGCTTCAGGCGCAGAAGATGGAGACCGTCGGGCGCTTAGCAGGCGGTGTCGCCCACGATTTCAACAACCTGCTGACCGTTATTCTGGGGTATACGGAAATCGCCACGGAGACGATCACCGCAAACGAGGAGGCCACAGAATGCCTTGAGGCCGTCACACAGGCCGCCAATCGCGCCGCCAATCTCACGCGCCAACTGCTGGCCTTCGCGCGCCAGCAAGTTATAGAGCCGAAAGTTATCAACCTCAACGACCTGATTCTCGATCTTGAGAAGATGCTGCGCCGCCTCATTGGCGAAGATATCGAACTGATGACGCTGCCCTTTCCCGAACTGGGACTGGTGAAAGCCGATCCCGGACAGATAGAGCAAGTCCTCGTCAACCTCGCCGTCAATGCTCGCGACGCCATGCCGGAGGGCGGAAAACTCACCATTGAGACGGCCAACGTCCGGCTGGACGAAGAGTACGCGCGTCAGCACATGGAGGTGATTCCCGGTGAGTACATCCTGCTGGCGGTCAGCGATACAGGCTGCGGGATGGAAGAAAACGTTCAGGCGCACATCTTTGAACCCTTCTTCACGACCAAAGAGCTGGGGAAAGGAACCGGGCTTGGCCTGGCGACCTGCTATGGCATTGTGAAGCAGAGCGGAGGCAGCATCTGGGTCTACAGTGAACTGGAGCACGGCACGACGTTCAAGATACACTTGCCGCGTGTCGCTAAGGAAGCCGACGCGTCTCCGCGCGAAATCGTGGGTGTGCTTCCGCACGGAACGGAGACCATTCTACTGGTGGAAGATGAACTGCTTGTGAGAAGTATTGCCGTACAGGCTTTGCACACACAGAAATATAACGTGTTGGAAGCGGAGAATGGGATCGAAGCCCTACGCGTTGCAGGAGAGTATGGAGGGGAAATTCATCTCTTGGTGACGGACGTGGTTATGCCGCAGATGGGGGGGCGCGTATTGGCGGAGCAGATCAGAACGAGCCATCCAACGATAAAAGTGCTTTTTACTTCCGGCTATACGGATAATGCCATCCTTTACCATGACGTGCTGGATCCCGGCATCGCCTTCCTACAAAAGCCCTTTACGCCCGGCGCCCTGGCGCGCAAGGTGCGCGAAATACTCGACAGTAGCGGCGAAACTTCGCCCCCGCAAGCGTCTTCCAATCCCTGAGAAGGCGTATAGAAACGCGACCTTCCCTTCACCCTTCTTTTCAGAGGATGCCTGTCCGCTCTTCACTGTCCGTGACGACACTCTTCTCTGTGCCGACATTCTTGTCCGCGACGACACGCTTGTCTGCAACCCCTTTGCCCGCAAGAATGCGCAGAAACACGTCGACGATTTGCGGGTCGAAGTGGACTCTTTTCTGCGCGCGCAGATGCTCACCGACCTGTTCCTCAGGCCAGCCCGCACGGTAGGGCCGGTCTGAACGCAGGGCATCCCACACGTCCACTACGGCGAACAGGCGCGCCGCAAGCGGAATCTCCTTCCCCTTCAATCCGTTGGGATATCCGCTTCCGTCCCATTTCTCATGATGGCAGTAGGGAATGTCCAACGCCGGGCGCAGAAACGCTATCGGGGAAAGCATCTCATAGGCATAGCCGGGATGCTTTTGCATGATGGCCCACTCCTCCGCGTTTAAGGGGCCGGGTTTGAGGAGAATGCTGTCTGGAATGCCCATTTTCCCGATGTCATGGAGCAATGCGCCCCAGCGCACATAGACCATATCTTCCTCGCAATAACCCAGCGCCCGCGCCAGGCGAATCGTCATCTGTGTGACACGCTCGCAATGCCCCTCCGTCTCTTTATCGCGTAAATCCAGAATGCGCGACCAGCCTTCAATCGTGGTGTCATAGGCTTCCGTGAGCTTTTCCGTGATGTGTTGCGCGTCGTTGCTCAGGAGGGTAAGATCCATGGTGTTGACAACCGCCGCTTGCCCTCTCTCCTGCCCTGACGAGACGACGGCGCTCGCCTTCCATCCGGCCAGATACTCATAATGAAGGACACGGTTGCGCCCTCGCTTCTTAGACTGATAGAGGGCCTCGTCGGCTTGTGCAAGGAGCGTTTCCGCCTGAATCGTCGGGTGGTCGTAGGTGGCGACGCCAAAGCTGGCGGTCACGGCGCGATCCCAGAGGCGCGTCTCAATCGCAGCCCGGAATCGCTCTGCACAGGCCAGCGCGCCGTCCCGGTCCGTACAGGGCAGAAGAATAACGAACTCTTCGCCCCCGTACCGGGCCACCGTGTCCGCCGAGCGGACGAGTTCCTGCAAAACTTGCGCAACCTCGATAAGCGCCATGTCGCCTGCCGGATGCCCAAACGTATCGTTATACTCCTTGAACTTATCGACATCCAGCAGGATAAGGGACAGTGAGGCGTTATAACGCGTGGCCCGCTCAAACTCCTCCCTCAACCGCTCTTGAAAAGCGCGATGGTTCTTAATTCCGGTCAACCCGTCTGTCGTCGCGAGGGCTTCCAACTGCGCATTGGCCGCTTTAAGAGCCTCCTCCTGTGCCCGCAGTTCCGCGTTGACCAGCGAGAGTTGGTGCGTGCGCTCCTCTACCCGATTTTCCAGATCGTTGCATACCACCTGCAAGGCCATTTCCGCCGCCTTGCGCTCGGCTATCTCTTCCAGCAGCACGTCATTCGCCCAGAGTAACTCCCGCGTTTGTTCCTGTATCTGTGCTTCCAACTGATTGTGGGCGTATCTTATCTGCGTCTCAATTTCCTGCCTCTGCTGGAGTTGTGCCAGCAACTGTTTGCGGCTCGGGTGTCGACAGAAAACGCCCCGTTCAGCCAAAGAACGCTGCAACGCGGCCCTAATATTTATCTGTGGGCGAAACAATAGTGGTTTCAAGAATCGGGTTCCTTGCGTCCATCAAGCGACTGGACAAGTGAAGGATAACCCGCGACGGGGCGGTTGACGGTAGATACGTTCGTCGCAGCCTCTGTAGCGTGGGGAGTGTGCGAATCCAGCGTCGGATGAGAGGAAGGCGGCAAGACCCTCTCTTCTCCGCTGATGGGTAAGAGCATTATTGGTAACTCTATTGGTATTCTTTACAACATTTCCCGTTTTTCTGACGTGGGCCGTCGACTCAACGGCGTTTGGAGAGCGCTGCGGAGCCGCGCTACCTCTTTGTAGGCTCACCCTCTCACCCAAAGCCTCTGCAAAAATACCCTCAAGAACCCGGTACATTTACCGATAATGAGGAGCACACCACACGTTTCACGGTGTCCCCGACGACAAACCGCACCCACCGCGCCTTTCCTCGCTGAAGGGCTTCCAGGGTCGTCTATTCATACACTTGCTCCCGCAGGCGTGTATTAGCTCCCGCAGGCTGCAATCCTTTGCCTCCGATTTTTTCATCGCCTTATGAGGAGGACACTCCATGCAGGCGCTTCCCTTTGAACGTCATTTTCGGGTTGTCTGGGCTGTGTGGGACAGACAGCAGGATGAGAGCCTGGAGGTTGGCCGCATCTTTCTGGTTCGTCAAGCGGGCTTTCTGTTCATTGCCACCGCACGTTATCCGGCAGGAGAGCAAGTCAACGTCGAGGTCGCATTGGCAGACAGGCAACGGGTGCAGGGCGTCCTGGAGATTGAGTCCGCAGACCACGTCCGGCCGGACGTCTACGCGTATGAGGCCCGGTGGTTGCAGATGTCGGAAGCCCATCAGGATATATATAGAGAGGTATTGGCGGGGTTGTCGCGCAGCAGCCTGGGAGATGCCTTCACACGCTTTCATTTTCCGGTCTCGTAGCGCAGCCTTTCGGGTTGGTCAGATAGAGGAGACCACGTCCTTCAAGGAGGATATGAGCCATGCAATTGAGCGAAGAGTTTTCCTATAAAGGTCACTTGATACAGATGTATCGGGACGAGAAGCCGGTATGCGGCGCGCGTAAAGGCCATGTTTACGCCTGGCGGGCTTTCATCGATAATCAGGATTCAACGGCAGCGCTGGTGATTCCGGGGCGGATGCACCGCTGGAAAGAGATGGCGCGCGAGTTGATTGATAGTTGGACTAGAAACAGCAACACGCTAAATCCCGGCGGTATGTCGGCTCACTGACCACTCTCTGCCCTCCCTCTAAAGGGTTCATCCACTAAACAGCCTGATGCGGAAAGGTCGTAGTTGTAGGGAGTCATTTCTACGTAATGACTCCCTACACTTGTTTAATCGCGAACGCCTTACGGATGTATCTTCAAGGTCGGATCGCCCAGTGGCGTGAGGGCCGGAACATTCTCCGTCAGACGCAGCGCCTCGCCCCAGGTGCACCGCCTATTGAGAAAATCTCCCATGCAGTCCGTCTTCCAACTCCAGTAGGTTCCCAGACACGCCGGGTCTTCCCGAAGCTTGCGCACGTGCAGCGCGTCGCGCAACTGCCAGTTCCATGTGAAACTGATGTATCGCATCCAGAACGCCGCGCTGCCCCCTCTCTCCGCGATAGAACTGGAACCCGGCGTCAGGAAAATGAACTGATACTTCTCACACAGGGGCTTTTTGTAATTGCCGTCCGCCCGCGCCGTCGCATTGTACCATTCCATCGACCAGGTCGCAGGGATCACCGCATAGCGTTCCCGCACGCTTATCGTCCGAAAGCCCAGCGCGCATAGCGCCTGATTGAGCCATGTCCCGACCTGATAGAAGCAGAGGGCATCGCCGTCTATCGCCATTGCGCCCGTCCGGTAGGCATGGTCTTTGGCAAAGTAGTCCTGCAAGTAGGTCGCTTCCAGTACCGGGTCATAGCGGCCCGTCTCATCGCGTGCAATCGGGGCGAAGGACACCCGCCCTACCGACAACTGCTGACGGCCCATGGGAAGCGTGTAGGCCCCACTCGCCAGGAGAGCCGATTCACCATTGAGGGTTTGCCGAACCCAGTTGGAGGTCATGTCGGCATACCAGCTATCGGCCGGCGCGGCTCCGAACCAGCCGTGTCCGTCCGGGCCATACTGCCAGGCCTGCGGGACAGCGACGCAGCCCACCAGAAAGAGATGGTTGCTCGCGCTGCGATTGCTGTTATAGAAAGAGCGAACCAGCGTCTTGTTGGCGTCGATGCTCTGATCCGGCGACACGTACTTAATCGAAACGCTAAAGCCTTCCCGCCTGACATCGGCTGTCCAGGTCGCCAGTGCAGAAGCCAGCGCCTCGGTATGGGTATTGTCCACCAGCACAAGCACGCGCCGAGTCGTTGTGGCGGCAAAGGTGGGCGTGCTCAACAGAATCGCCAGAACCGCCGCCAATGTCAGAACCAGCGCCTGTGTCCAGGCCGTAAATCGCCCGTGAGCGCCTGTGTAAGTCCTCTTATCCTCAATCCGCCTGCCATATCTCTTGCTCATTGTCTCTTCCTTGCTTATTTCTAATAGCTCTTAAAGCTATCTAAAAGGATGTTGAGAGGAGCGGTTGATCCGATGCGGGACGATCTTCCCCGGCGACACCGGCACGAGCCGAGTCAAAAGGGCGTGATCACACGTCTACGCGGAAGAAGAAACGCTTGAGAATGACAGCATAAGAGGCAGTCGCGTCTGAATCGTGGCAGATGAGAGCGCCGGAGGCACATCGGTGTGCCGGACATCGTGGTGAGTATGCCGTCGGCAACGCTCCTCAGGAAGCGGGCAACAGGGCCGACAGTCGCCAAACTCTAACTGGCAGTCTTTGCGTCGCGCGGCGGTCAAGTGTCTTGACCCTGAGCCACCTCATGACTCTGCGTCCGACGACGGTTACTGCGGTTCCTTGCAACGGTATCAACATCTCGCTAGATCTATTCCATATTTTGGAGAGCGCCGTACCCTCTGGTTGAAATTACCGCACAATTGCCGGTCAGCAAATAGATTCTTTACATCCGCCCATTACGGATGTATAATCTCGGCTATGAAAAAGCAGAACGCATCCCCTGCCGCCGAACACGATCCCAACGCCCGGCGCGTTGTCCTCACGAATCGCAAGGCGCGGCACGAATATCATATCCTGGAAACCTTTCACGCGGGGCTGGCGCTCGTCGGCACGGAGGTCAAGTCGATCCGCGCGGGCAAAGCGAACCTTCAGGACGCCTTCGGCAAGATCGAGGACGGCGAGGTCTGGCTCTATAATATGCACGTCAACCCTTACGAGCAGGGAACGCACTGGAACGTGGAGCCGCGCCGCAAACGCAAACTGTTGCTGCACCGCCGCGAAATTGATGAACTGCGCGGCTATATCGAGCAGAAGGGCTTTACGCTGGTTCCGCTCTCCCTCTACTTTCAACGCGGCTACGCCAAGATTGAACTCGCGGTGGGACGGGGCAAGAAACTCTACGACAAGCGAGAGGACATTGCGGCCCGCGACGTGGAGCGCGAACAGCGCCGCGCTCTCGCCGGTCGGGAATAAAGAAGCGCGTCAAATCGGAACGCTTTGACGCGCTTACACCATCATGCTTCGGCAAGAGGCTGGACACACACCGCGTTGTCTACCGTCGGCGCGTTGACCTGCCGTGAGACGGGATAGGCTTCCATCTCCGTTTCGGGATAGGGCCGCAGCAGGCCAAGTAACTCCGGTACATCCTTCTTCGACAGAGTGAGCCACGCCGCCTCGTCCTCCGGGCGCAGGATAGCGGGCATCCGATCATGAATCGGGGCCATCAGTGCGTTCGGGGCCACCGTGATAATCGTGCAGGTTTGAAGCGGCGATCCGTCCGGCGATATCCACTCTTCCCACAATCCGGCAAACCCGAACAGTTCCCCGTCATGCCGCCGAATATACATCGGCTGCTTGCTGCTGCCGATCTTCTTCCACTCGTAAAAGCCGTCGGCGGGAATCACGCAGCGCCGCCGCGTGAGCGCATTCTTGAAGGCGGGCTTTTCGGCGAGGGTTTCCGCGCGCGCGTTGATCATGCGGCTGCCAATTGACGGGTCTTTTGCCCAGAAGGGAACCAAGCCCCACTGAAAAAGGCGCAGATGGCGCGGGCTGTTCTCCGTCACGGCTACGACCGGCTGCGTCGGCGCGATGTTATAGCGCGGCGGCAGTTCCGGCAACAGCGTCTCTTCCACGCCGAAGCGGATGGCGATCTGGTGCGGCGACTGCCGCAGGGTATAGCGTCCACACATTGCTTTCTCTTTGACGGTGTTACCACGGTTTCAAGTTGTCGCGCACAGCCTGCGCGAAGCGATCAATATGGCCCAGCACGTAGGCCGACACGTCGAGCGTGTCGTCGGTGAGGAGCGGCGTCAAGTCCATGCCGAAGTTTATCATCTGCGCGGCGTCGACCGAATGGCTGGCATGATAGGTCGCGTGTGCGCGGCGGCGGCCCATCGTCGCCAGATCGTAGCGTTTCCCGCCTACAATCTGCGAGTCAAAAATGCCGACCAGCGACAGGGCGATATTCTCGTGTTCATCCAGTTGGAAAACCACCTTGTCCGTATCGAGCATCCAGTCCAGGTCGCGCCAGACTTCACAGCCAACCAGCCGCTTCGGGCGCTGTACCTTCGGCAGGGCGCGCAGCGCGCGTATCGTCTGCATCGCCGTACCGATGTGCGTCGGGTGCTTGTCCGCCAGATTGTGGATATAGACCACCTCCGGTTGTGCGGCGGCGATCAGCATTTGTAGGTCGTTCTGGGGCGCAGAGTTGTTCGGATCTTTGACGGTGGACGAGGGAAAATCCAAAAAGGCGACCGCGCCGTATTCGCCCACGTAGGCGGCTTTCTTCTGCTCCCGGCGGCGCACGGCCTTCATCTCCTCGTCATTGTAGCGCGCGTAGAGGCTGTCGCGCGGGCTTCCGCCGCCATCCGTGACGACCACGCCCGTAAACCACTTCTCCGGCTGCCCGAAGCACGCGAGAATGCCTTCCAGCGCCATAATTTCTAAATCGTCCTGGTGCGCGCCGATGCCGAGATGGGTTGTCCGCGCCAAGGCTTCTACTTCGGACACTCCATCCGGCACAAACAACTCGGCGCTTACTATAGAAAAAATCATCATTCTCCTCACTCTCCCGAACGCTGACGGACAGGAAATAGACAGGAAAAATTCATTGAATTAAAACATTCACGGTGTACCCAACGCTGGATTCTTTCTTGCGGGCAAAACCTCAATGGTCAAATAACCGGTTTCCAGATTCGGAGGGGCTTTGCTATCGATAGGAGGGATCAGCGCCTCGAATAACCAGACTTGATACTTCCCTGGCGGAAGTTGTTGAATGCCAAGAGAGGCTGTCCCGATTTTCTTCTCCTCGCCTGGCTTCAAGATCACTGTTCGGGTTCCGACATTGCCGATCACCTCATACGTAAGCACTATCTTATTCCCGGCGAGTATAAAGGAGGGATACCCCGTTGCCGGCTGATAGGAAAAGGTTATTTCCTGATCCGTGACGTTTCTAATCAAAATATGCAGCGACATGCTTTCTGCGTCCGCATAGATCTTTCGTCCATGCGGAGAGCGAATGGCTGCCTGCAAACCCGATACAGGCTTTCCCCAAACTGTTGCGGGAAGCCTGTCGCTGAGAGTGTTCAATGCCGTAAACCAACCTTCGCTGTAAAGACAGGAGGCGATCAGAACATAAAGCAACATTCTTTTCATGGGGCTTCCCGGTTTCTATTGCAATAGGGGTTTTGTCTTCTGCCCTCTTGGAGCTCTTGGCGTCTTGGTGGTTCATTTTAACGCGGGCAGGGAGGCCGCAGCGATGCTCTGGCCCACGCGGCGCGCTTTCTCGTCCGGCAGCGCGAGAACGATCTGGTCTGCCAGGTCGGGAAACTCCGTTTGCAGGACACGGTTCGCCGTCTCGATCAGGATATCGCCGCCCGGCCCGGTCGTCACGCGGCCCAGAACCAGGACGTGCCGCAGGTCATAGAAGTCCGCGTAGTGCGCCATCGCATAGCCGAGATAGCCGCCGATGGTTTCGTAAACCTGCCGCACCAACCGGTCGCCTCCCTGCATTTTCGCCTGCAAATCTTCCAGCTTCTCCGGCAGCGTTTTGCCCGGCGCGAACGTGATTCCTGCCCCTTCCGCCACCCGTATTGCGCCCACCTGCGAGAAGTACTGCACGCCGCAGCCGAGGTCGCCCGACCACTCGTCGGCTGGCGCATCGGGCCGATAGTCCAGCGGCGCAAAGGCCAACTCGTTCAGCCAGCCCGTGATATTGCCGTCCCGGTTCACATAGCCGCCCGCCAGACTCGATCCCATCGCGATACCCAATACCGGGTTGGCTTCCAGCGACATGGAACCGGCCAGCGCCGTCACTTCGCCGTCGTTCACGACTTCCAGCGGAACGCCGAACTCCCGACCGATGCGCAGGAACATATCGGCAATCCGCGCGTCAAAGTCCTCTTTGGGAACACCCCGGAAGAGGGAGGCCACCCGCACGCGGTTATTGATATAGACGCCCGCCGAGCTACCCCCAATCGCATCCAGGCGGGGCAAATGCGCCGCCGCTTTTTGGATGGAATCCATGACGCCCGCGTAGTGGTAGTCCGGGTCGGACTGATTGCGCGGGTCCCAGGGGGTTTCCTCGCTGTAGACGACTGTGCCATCGATAACCGCGCTGGCCTTGCGGTCGCTCGCGCCGAGGTCAAACCCCACCCGGCAGCCGTCCAGATGCCGCCCTAATGGGATAGAACTCTCACGCTCGTCGGGAACCCGTTCTGCGTCTGTCACCTCGACCGTAAAGGGATGTTCGTAGACGCCGCCCATAAACACCGCGTCAAAGCCACGCGCTCCCTCCGGGGCGTAGGCTGCGCGAATGTGTTCGCCGATCTCCGGCGGCCCGCCGACGTAGACCTTCCAGCCGCCCCTCTGCCACAGCAGGAACTTCACGATGCGTTCTATATAGGGCAGATTCAGCGCAAAGTGGGGGTCGCCTGGTGCGAAGACGCGCGTCTCCCAGGTGGAGACGGAGCCGTCCGCGCGCTCCAGAGCCAACCGAAGTGGGACGCCGCCGCCCGATTCTTCAACCCGCCTCCGAAACGCCCGGTTGACGAGGGCAGCCGGTTGAAAACCTGTGTCGAGTGGCGGGATCAGTGCCGGTTGTATCTTGATTCCGGTGGTTATGTCCACGGCTGTTCTCCTTCACGCTTCCGTCTTCACAATGGCACTCGCTTTCACTGGCTCACTATTGACCTCTGTGGAAAGGCGAATGCCAGGCTGTCCACGCGCTCCACGCGCCGGATGCGTCCTTCTGCCGGAGGCGCAGCCAGCAAGTCGCTCCGGTGGGCAAAGCGCGCCTGCCGGAGCGGAAGGTTCCGTGCGCGCCGTCCAGCGCAACGCGCAGCGCTTTGCCGTCCTGCGACTTCGATTCCCAGACAATCGTTTGTCCATTAGAGTCTGTAGCCGCCTGCGCCTGCCACGCGGCGCATTCACCTGCCGTGCGCGTCAGCGTCGGCGTTCCCGACACTCGAACAGGGCCAATAGGCTGCGTGCTGATTACAAGGTTGTCAAACCAGCGCGCCTGCCGCTTCTCCGAACCCTCGTTCCAGTAGTTTTCCACAAAGACGGCGTTAATGGCGTACTCTTGCCAGGCCCCGTGCCAGTCCAGATCGGTTCGCGATGCTTCCAGCCGTCCGTCAATCCAGAGTTGGAACACGCCGTCGCTCTGTCCCGGCGTGTTCAGTTTGACATGGCTTTCTACGCAGACCCAGCGCCCCGATTCGGCGGGCGAGAAGATCGGCGTCTGTGTGTCGCGCATGCCGAGCCAGCGCAGATGCTCAAAATCGTTGTACTTCGTCGATACCTTCCGGCTGTCGCGAATCCCGCTCGCCGGATCAATGCAGAGCACATCGCCTTTTCCACCCCAGACGTGCGCAATAAAGCCCTGGCTCCAGTCGGGGCTTGCCAGACAGGTGGCCCGCGCCAGTTTCGCCGGGTTGCCTTCCCATCCCGGTTCGTGCCGGACATAGAGACGCCAGTAGACCTCCCGAAACGTCTCCTGATTGCGGACGCCGCGCCCGAACGGATTGCGCCCAAACAGCGTTTTCAGGCTGCCCGCCGACACCTGCCCCTTCTCAAACAGGCACTTCATCGCGCCGCCGCGCCCGCCATAGCCGCCTGTTGCGTCCCGCACGAAATGGCCGTCCGAAGCGTCATACTCAAAGTAGCGTGCCCGGAAGTCTTCTTCCGCGTCAAAGTCATCGGCGAAGATGACGGATGACTCGCGCGGCAAAGAGGCCGTCGGCGCGACATAGTCCACGCGCAGAGTAGAGGCGGGCGGCGGTTCCGGTCGTTTTGCCCCCGTTTTGAGCGCAATGCTAAGAAACAGCCCAAAAAGCGTAATCAGTCGTATCAAAGGCTTAATCCTATCCACTATAGGGTCACCCGTCATGTCTAAACCCACCCGTCAATGCACAGGCTGAGGCGGCAAGCCCTTAAAGGAGGTTGCGCACCAGCAAACCTTTTATCGAAATCGAAACGGCCGTCTTGTAGGGGCGACACATGTGTCGCCCTCTCCGTTTTCGGTTTGTGTCTGGTGGAATGTTACGGGTTGCCTGCTGTATTGATGTTGAGCGACACATGTGTCGCCCCTACAGACGGCCTGGTCGCTTCTGGTCGTCAGGTTGTCTGTAGCATCACGCAATCCGATTTATCAGATATTCATGTGTCAGCCTAGCTCTTATGGGCCAGGCAATTATCTGCCTAAGGCGGCACAGCAGTCCAGTTGGATTTCACCTTGAATTCCACTTCCTTCCCATCGGCTATGTAGATCGTGTAAGCGGAGACGCGGCACTCCACGTTCTTTTCTTTTATGCGGTGATAGAAAGTGGGGAGCAGGTAATTCGAAGCCAGACAACTACCCGGCTCGACAAAATCCAGATCGCTCTCCTTTGGGTAAGGCCCATCCAATTTATCTAATACATAAACATTTCGTAGCGATTCTTCACCGCTTCGGAATTCAAGACGATAATCAAACGGATTCAAAGAAGGAGAGCGAGCAGGTTTGTCCGACTCATTCCAGACTTCTATCCGTATCCTCAGTTTGTCTCCATTTCGTTGAGGATGGACAACAATAAACAATGGATCGACAGAGTTGTTACCCTTGACTAAAATGTCAGGGCTTTCCAGGTCAAATCCAAATTCCTCCGTTTTTTGATTGTCTGTATTCGCCGATGGCTGAATCAGACAGGAAAAAGCAAGGAAGGCGGACAGAAGAACGCATCCTTTGCGATTGACTTTAAGTGTTCGTAACATCGCTAAAACTCCGCGTTGACTCTGTAAACGAGTGCTTACAATGACCACGCTCCCCGATAAGGGTCGCCGAGCATCCGGTTGGCCTCGTCGTCGGCGACGAACCGTTCCTGCGCCGTGTCAAACGTCACTCGGCGGCCAAGCGTGTACGCGATATTTCCCAGAATGCACAGCGTCACCGTCCGATAGCCTATCTCCACGTCCATCGCCGGGCGTTTCCCCGTGCGAATGCAGTCGTACCAGTTCAGATGATGCCGTTCCGTCGCGCTGGTGTTTAAATCAGCGGGATGCAGATAGACCTCGCCGCCCGAAGGGGGAACGTAATCCTTCGCCTTCTGCTCTGTCTCGCAGGCGTTGTCGCCCTGAATGACGAGGAGCGAATCGCGGTCGCCAAAATAGGTTGCGCCCCACTTGCCGTGCGTGGACGGAATCTCGCCTTGTCGCCAGATAAGCGTCCAGTCGGGCTTTTCAAAACGCCATGTCACCGTCAGATGAAGCGGCACGTCGTACATCCCCTCGACCTGTGGCTGCCCCGTCGCCTCCACCGTCACCAGGCCTCGATAGCCGTCGTGGTTCATCAACCAGGAGACAATGCTTATCGCGTGGTTGCCCCGGTCGCGAATCTGGCCGCCGCCCAGATCCATAAACCAGCGAAAGCTGCCCGGATGATACTGCGGATGATAGGGCCGCCAGCGCGCCGGGCCAAGCCACATTTCCCAGTCCAGCGTATCAGGAATCGGACGCGGGTCGGGCGTCTCTGTGTTGGTGGGGTTGTCGGGATGAAAAATCTCCACGCGCGATACCGTGCCGAGCATTCCGTTGCGGACGAACTGACAGGCAGCACGCGCATTGGGGTTGGAGCGGCCTTGCGCGCCAATCTGCACCACGCGGTTATAGCGGCGGGCGGCGTTGACCATCGCGCGGCCCTCTTCAATCGTGCGGGCGGTGGGCTTCTCGCTGTAGACGTGCTTGCCCGCCTGGCAGGCATGGACGGTCATGATGGCGTGCCAGTGATCCGGGGTTCCGATGGTAACCGCGTCGATGTCCTTGCGATCCAGAAGACGCCGGTAGTCTTTGCAGGTGAAGGGCGTGCCGGTCGTGACGCGTTTGAGGGCGTTGGCTAATCGCGTGTCGTCCACGTCGCAGAGGGCCGCGCAGTCGGCGGGAACGTGGTTGATGCCCATGCCCCCCACACCAATGGAGCCGACGACGATGCGGTCGTTCGCGCCGGGCCGTCCGCGCCGCCCCAGAACCCCGCCTGGCAGAATCAGGGGAAGGGCAAAGGCGGAAGCGGCCTGCCGGACGAACTCGCGGCGTGAAAACGAGGATTTCTGATTCATAGACGTTTCTCCTCAATAAAGAACGCCTTACACCGTCCATTGTACCGTCTGGCGTAGATATTTCTGTCACGAAGGTGAAACAAAATCCCCTGTCCTGACTCAAGGGAACAGCGCGGGGCCTGTCCGGGTATTATAATCAGAAGGAAAGGAGGCTATCGTTGGAACTGCACAAAGAACGCGTCCTCAAAGAGGACGGGCGGTATCTCTATTTCTATACCTTCTCGGACGTAGCGGAAGAAGAACCGGAAGAAGAGGACGACGAACCGGAGGAGGACGCGCCTTCCGGCGACCTTCAACTTAAGCCGCATAAACCGCCTACGCCTAACGACTGATCGAAGGAGCCGACTTTGTCTGAACTGCGCTGGAATCCCGTCCTGGAGGAGTGGGTCATCACGGCAACTCACCGCCAGGACAGAACCTTCTTCCCGCCGCCGGAGTACTGCCCTCTCTGTCCGACGAAGCCGGGCGCATTTCCGACGGAAGTTCCGGCGGAGGACTATGATCTCGTCGTCTTTGAGAACAAGTTTCCCAGTCTGCGTCCAAACCCGCCGGAACCGAGCGTCGAAGGAACCGATCTCTTGCCGGTGCGGCCCGCCGCCGGAGTCTGTGAAGTCGTTCTCTATTCCAGCAACCATAACACGGAACTGGCTCGGATGCCCCTGAGCAAAATTGAGAAGCTGGTCTACGTCTGGGCCGACCGCTTCGAGGAACTCGGCCAACGCCCGGAAGTAGAGTACGTCTTTCTCTTTGAGAACAAGGGCAAAGAGATCGGCGTCACCTTGACGCATCCACACGGCCAGATTTACGCCTATCCCTTCATCCCGCCTATTCTTCAGCGCGAACTCACCGGCTGCAAAAAGCATTTCGTCGCGCACGGCGAATGCCTGCTCTGCCGCATCCTGCGCGACGAACTCGCGGACGGACGGCGTATTGTAGCGCAGAACGACTCGTTTGTCGCGCTGCTTCCCTTCTATGCGCGTTATCCCTATGAAGTTCATCTCTTCGCGCGGCCTCACCACAACGCCATTACGGATTTTAACCCGGCGGAACGGCGTCATCTGGCGGAACTGCTCCACACCATCGTCAATAAATACAACAACCTGTGGGGATTCTCCCTGCCCTATATCATGGTGACGCACCAGCGCCCGACGGACGGCCAGGACTATCCCTACTATCACTTTCACATCGAGTTCTATCCTCCTTACCGCACGCAGGACAAACTCAAGTATCTGGCCGGTTCCGAAGCAGGCGCGGGAGCCTACATCAACGATACGCACGCCGAGGAGAAAGCCCAGATACTTCGCGACGCCGCCCCAAAAACCTAGTTTTCACCTCCCGCTTCGCTAGCAGTTTGTCGGAGAGAAACGGAATGAAGGCGTGAGGGGGTTTCTCTCCCCGCAATAGGGTGGTTTTCGAGTTATGTTTTGCGCCCTTCCCTCTGCGGCGCAAGCCTGTTATGTTCCTATGCCTGCGCTAGAACGTGCAACCGCCGCAGGTTGAAGGCAAGACACACCAGACACCATTCGCCCGCCACGGCAGGAAGGCCGCGTAAGGAGAACTGGCGAAAGCCCAGAATTTCCTTGATGGTGCCTAGGACCGGCTCGACGGTGCATTTGCGTCGCCGATAGATGGCTTTGCCCAGCGCCGTTCGCAACTTGTATGCCATCTTCTCTCGCAGGCTTGCTCCTTCGGGGGGTAGATCGCCCGCTTCGGCAAAGTAAGCGCGCCACCCCTGATTGTGCGGGTCGCGTCCGGTGGCGATATACGCCTCGATGCCTGCCGCTTGGAGGGCATGGAGGTTTGTTTCGCTAAAATAGCCCGTGTCCAGTGCGGCGGCAGGCGGTACTCCGATTTCTGGCGGGATGGCCTGCAGGGTGGGAGCCGCTTCCTGCGTGTCGTTGGCATGATTGGAGAGGGAGCAGCCGACAATCAGCAGGCTGTCCTGGTCTACAGCGGCTTGGGCGTTGTAGTGTTGGTCAAACCCGTCGTCTTTGCTGTTCTTCATGATCCTGGAGCCGGGATCGGTGAAGTTGTATTGGTCTTTGTCTCTGGGCCCTGGTGGTGGCGGGGTCGGCGGTGGGCCTTTTGGCTTCTTGCCTGTGCGTTGTTGCTGCTGTGCGCGCTCCCGCATCCGGGCTTCGTAGTCGGCCTGTTCGACCGCATAGCGCTCCTTTGCGCGGGCTTGGAGAGCCGCCTTCGCTTCGGCCAGACGCCGCAGGCGGTCTTCACGGCGGGCGATCTCGGCCGGGAAGTCCATGCCTTCGGGCAGGGCACTTGTGTCGGCTTGCTCGGCCAGAGCGAAGAGTTCGTCCACTTCGGCCTGCAAGCGCGCTTCGCTCTCCAGCACGCGTTTGTAGGAGAGGGCCTTGCTTTTGGAAGCGTCGGCATGGATTTTGGTTCCATCCAGGCTGAGGTTACCCACTTCCAAGACACCCATTTCCTGAGCCAAAAGAAGTATCTGAACGAACAGCCCCTTAAGTTCGGGTAGGAAACTTTTACGGAAGGTGGCGATGGTGTCGTGGTCGGGCGACAGATTGCCTGCCAGGAAACGAAACGCCGCTGTTTCTTTCGTGCCTTGCTCAATCTTACGCGAGGCGAAGACGCCGCTCGCATAGGCGTAGAACAAGAGACCGAGCAGGATTTCGGGAGCGTAAGGTTGCCCGCCGCGATTTGCGTAGCGGGCGTAGAGGAAGGATAAGTCCAGTTGAGCCACGATGTCCACGACAAAGCGTGCCAGATGCTCGGGGGGCAGGCAATCGCCCAGGCGAACCGTTGTGTCCAGCGTCGCCTCATAATCTACCGTTTTGAACTGTCTACTCATGACCATTAGTCTGACACATTCATTCGACAGGAGAGACAAACTCTCTCCGACAAACTGCTAGAGACGCAGAGACACAGCGAAAGACAAGAGACAATCCAACCACAGAGGACGCAGAGGCGCACAGAGGACATTTAATGTCCCCACTGTTATGCTGCGCGACGGGGGGCACGCACGCTACGAGGACCTGGCTTTTCCGTTTCCGGGTTTACTTCGTCCGGTTTGCGGCGCAACAATTTCGACGCGCGCAGCAGGGGAAACGGGCCGCGTGTCGAAGGAGAGGAAAAAGAGAACAAGGATTGGACGCATGGCACAACTCTTCGGACGCAGTTATACGCGCGCGGAACTCCTCACGCATGTCGGGGACATCTCCCAGGTGGCGCGGGCCAAACCCTATCGCCTGGTGGAAGGGCATGAAGACGGCGTACTGGCTGTAGACGTGACGACCGGCAGCGGCCTGGACTTTACTGTTCTGGCGAGCCGGGGACTGGACATCTCTTCGGCGCACTACAACGGACGCTCCCTCGCCTGGCGCTCCGCCACCGGCGATCAGCACCCTGCGTTCTTTGAGCCGGAGGGCCGCGCGTGGCTGCGCTCTTTCTACGGTGGCCTGGTGCTTACCTGCGGCATCTCCTGGATGGGCGCGGCCTGCATGGACGAGGGCGAGCCGCTGGGAATACACGGGCGCATCAGCAACACGCCAGCGACGAACGTCCATTGGGAAGGAACCTGGGACGGCGACGACTATATCCTCTCCGTCTCCGGCAAAATGCGCGAGGCGATTGTCTTCGGCGAGAATATACAACTCACGCGGCGTATCTGGGCGCGCCTGGGCGAAAATCGCTTCTATATAGACGACGTGGTCGAAAACCTGGGCTACCAACGTTCCCCGCACATGATACTCTATCATATCAACATCGGCTTTCCAGCGGTGGACGACAACGCCCGCCTGATTTCGCCTTCGCAGACCGTCACGCCGCGCGACGCCGACGCCGAAGAGAACAAGGCGAACTATAACCGGCTGCAGCCGCCCACGAAGGACTATCGCGAGAAAGCCTACTTTCACGAGATGCACGCCAATGCCGACGGCAACGTGACCACTGCCATCGTCAACCCGGACTGCGACGGCGGGCGCGGCTTCGGGGTCTACGCCACCTATACCAAAGCGGAACTGCCCTACTTCTGCGAATGGAAGATGATGGATCAGGGAACCTACGTGGTCGGGATGGAACCGGGCAACGCGCTGGTTCTGGGCCGCGCGGAGGAGCGTAAGGCGGGCAGACTCCAGTTCCTGGAACCGGGCGAGCGGCGCGCGTATCATCTGGAAATCGGCGTGGTGGAAGGCGCAGAACAGATCGCCGCGCTGGACGCCACCGCACAATATCGTTGACGGTGAGAGGCGCGAAGCGCCTCTCACCGTCAACCTTCAATGATCAATCCCCCTGCTGCGTCGCAGCAGGGGGATCGATTGGAGAGGAACACGACATGAATACACAGAAAACATGGACGCGCCGCGAAACTCTGCTCACGGCGGCGGGAACCGCCGGGGCACTGCTCCTGGGCGAAAGCGCACCGGCGCAAGAGGCCGCGCCGAAAAAGAGCCGCCTGAATCAATCGGTCTGCAAATGGTGCTACGGCAGCATGGCGTTGGACGACCTTTGCAAGAGCGCAAAGCCGATGGGCATTCAGTCGGTCGAACTGCTTGGGGAAAAAGACTGGGAGATTGTGAAGGCGCACGGCCTGACCTGCGCCGTTGCCAACGGGCCGAGCGGCATTACCGATGGGTGGAACCGCGTGGCGGATCACGACCGGTTGGTGAAGGAATCGGAACGCTTGCTGCCACTCGTCGCCGCCGCCAAACTGCCGAACATGATCGTCTTCTCCGGCAACCGGCGCGGCCTCTCCGACGCCGAAGGGCTGGAGAACTGCGCGCAGGGCCTCAAGCGCATCATGCCGCTCGCCGAGCAGTTAGGCGTCATGGTCATTATGGAACTGCTCAACAGCAAGGTTGATCACCGGGACTACCAGTGCGACCGCACTCCCTGGGGCGTAGAACTGGTGAAGCGGGTCGGTTCTCCGCGCTTTAAACTGCTCTACGACATCTATCATATGCAGATTATGGAGGGCGACGTCATCCGCACGATTGAGGACAATCGGGAGCATATTGCCCACTTCCATACGGGCGGCGTGCCGGGTCGTCACGAGATTGACGACTCGCAGGAGCTCAACTATGCGCGCATTGCCCGCGCGATTGTCGAGACGGGCTTTACGGGCTACTACGCGCACGAGTTCATTCCGCGCCGCGACCCGATGACCTCGCTGCGGCAGGCGGTCGAACTGTGCGCGGTTTGAAACCCAGGTAGAAATGCCGGGCGGAAACTCTGTTTCCGCCCGGCTGTTGTAGTGACAAGAATTCACAGGTGGCTGGTCGTTCGGGAAAACGGCCAGAAACGCAGAAAGCCAGACTTAGGTTGCGCGGGGGGCGGGAGGGGCCGTGCGGTCTTCTCCTCGAACGGGTAACGGCAGGCGGCGCAGGTTCTGGCGTCAGACGGCGAGAGTTCCCAGCAGCGCGGACAGGTTTTAGTTTCGGAAGGCATGGCGTGGCTCCTTTCGGTCTGCCTACTCGCCCATCCCTCCGAGAATCGGAAAATCTGTCTGCTGTTTTTTGTCTATATAAAAGAGAAGGATACGTCAACGCATCCTTCTCTTCCTCATCCTACCGGGAAGCCCCTGCTTCCTGCCAATCCCACTCTACCGCGCCGACCGGCATGGCAAAACGGAAGGTGGCCGCCATCTCGGAGCGGGCGGGCATCGCCTCCGGTTCCAGAGCGAACACCACGCCGCCATGCAGCAGCGTCTGCATCGCCGCGAAATTAATCAACTCCTCGTCGCCGGGTTCGGCCTCTTCATGCAGATGAACGAGGTTCGCCTCCGGGTCAAACCACCCGAATCGCTGTGTGCGGTTTACCGTAAAGAGGGTGTCAATACGCCCGAAGAAGGCGGCGGAGACGATCTCTTCCAGATTGCCGGAGGCCAGGGTGGTGGTTGCTGCGGCAAGCAAGTACTGTTCGCGTGCGCTTTGCAGCGCGGCCTCATAGTGCGGCGCGGCAAGCGGCCAGGCGCGATCATGGAGTTCCTGGGCGCCCTTCTCTTCGGGGTTGCCGGGTATCGTATCGGCGAAAAGGTGCGGATAGGTGTTCGCCTGCCGGTAAATGGGAATCAGATAATCGACGGCCGCCAGAATGAGCGGCGCACGTTCTTCCTTCAGATATTTATGCAGGCCCCGGTCGACCTGATGGAAGAATCGGGCGAGTTTCTCGTTGTGGCTGTCCTTCGCCTCGCTGTGGCCGTGATAGGCCATGCCCGCGCCGAACGCATTGTTACGGTCGTAGAAGTGGCGCTCCGGCTCTTCATTGAGCGCCTCCGCCAGGCTCCCCGGCACATCCTCTAGAGGCACTTCCTGAATGTACTCCCGGTTACCCCGCAGCAGCCGAACGTGATTCTGGCTGAGCGCCAGCACGTAGAAACGCCCGTCGCCATTCAAGAGAGGGATGAGCGGCCGAATAAGAAAATGGTCGTTGACCATTGCCGTCTCTTCCAACAGGCGCGCCACCCGGAAGGCCTTAAACTGCTCCGGCGACCGATAGATCGCCAGTCCGGCTCCGACCCCCTGCCAGAAACGATCCTCTCCAATCTTCTCCCATACCGGCTGCATCAAAGCCGTCGCGGCGGGCGCAGCCATACCCAGTTCTGTCAGTTGCCGCTCGGCTTCGCGTGTCAGATTCTTCAGGCGAATAGTTGCCTGGTGCACGTCGCTGACAGGCTGGGTGGGCAGGAGAATGGAGACGCAGACCCGTGAGGTGTCATTCATCAGGGCCTGGATGTCCGCCAGGTTTACTCGATCCATCGCGTTCCTCCCTGTTCTCTTTCTGTCCCAGACTCGAAAGGAGCTGTGACACAAAATAGAAGTGTAGCCTGAGACGACCAACCGAGAGGAAAGGTTCCTTGCGGAGGGGCAAGGCTTTCCTTGCGGAACGGTCATGGCTCTCGGCGCGTCCTTTTCTTGGAAAGGAAGTGATTTGATGATGGCTTCATACGGTTCTATTCGTCTTTCACAGGCATTTACCTTGTTCACACTGCTGGCAGGAGGGATGTTTTTTTCGGCGGCACGTGCAGACGAGAAAAAAGCGCCGGACTTCAGTCGTGGCGCGCTGTGCGGAAAAGTCGTGGATGCGGCGACGGGCAAGCCGATAGCAGACGCCACAGTTGCGCTGCTGGATGACAAAGGCAAGGTGATTGCCTGGACAAAAACCGACGCGGAAGGCCGCTATCGCATGGCGGCAGACGCTATTCAGGTTCTTCGTATTCGCCCGTCACGGCGGCAAGGTCTGCTGGATCAAATTGTCAAAGGGATTGGAGACGTTGTCAATGCGCCCGTAAAAGTGGCGACAGGCGTAGTCAGTACCGCGCAAGACGTGGTGACAAAACCAGGCAATACCATCAAGGCCGCGGCGACTTCCGCCGTCACCGGCACGCCTGTGCCACTTGCGGCCCAGATTGCGGGCACGACGGCCGGCAATCTGAAATCCGATTCCGAGCAGAAGACCCGTGAGGCGGCCGTCCAGTCGATTATGAGCGAGCGGGCAGGGGAGAACGCGGAGAAGGAGAGGACGCTCAAGCCCGGTGAAATCACTATCACGGTCAGCGCGTCCGCCTACAAAGCGATGAAGAATACAGCGGGAACTTTCTGGCTGGAACCGCAGTCGCTCCCGGATAAGAAGCCGGCCGGGCCACAAGCCTGGCTGGAGACGGTGAAGCTCGCGCCGGAAAAGAGCGACAAGAATTCCGAGGTTGTGCAGGAGGCAATTCTACTATCCGAAGCGCATTTGACGCCGCCGCTGGCACCGGCCGGAACGCCCGTCAAGCTCGACGTGAAACTGCAGACGCCCTCCGGCCCGCCCATGCCGGTTCGTCTCTTCGCGCGCGAGAATAAAACCCGCAAAGCCGTAGAACTCACGCCACAGCCGGAAAATCGCTATGCGGGCGAACTGCTGCTCGACGCAAAAATGCCGTCGGGCGAGACGATGGTGACAGTGATTGCGCTGCGTGCCGTGCCGCTGGAAATAACTCTGCCGAAAAGCAAGACCGATCCGCTGCTCACGTTTGTGCAGAGGTTGGACGATCTGAATGCGGGCAAGCCGTATGTCTATGATCCGCGTATCTTCGCCAGTGAAAACCGGCTGGACATTACGCTAACTATCCTGCCTCCGAAACCCTAAACAGCCGTGCGTTGAAAGTTCATAGGTTGTACGCAGTGATTTCTATGAAATCACTGCGTACACTTGTTTAGCGTGCTGTTCCAACAAACGACAAAAGGCGGCAAAGAGGGTCGGGGTCTCTTTGCCGCCTGTGGGGTGGATAGGAAGAAACAATTTTTTTGTTTGTTCGCCAGATTTATTTGTAACAAACCGGCGATTTGAATCGTTATATAAGTGTTACCTTAATCCTGTCATTTTTCTCTGGCGTGTCCGGGAAGCTCAACAGGGGCAAATTGCCTCTGTTGATTTTTTTTGCCAGTCGTTTGTCTTCCCATCAACCCCAAATTGTAATGCGTCTCTCCTGTTAGTCTGTCCCTTACCCCGCATTGTTCCAGGTATTGTGCTCGACTTTGCCTTCTTTTTTCCCGTCACGACGCCCACAGCCTACGACATCCAGTCTCCGCGAGGACATTTGGCAGCATCGAGGTAGGGGAACAGCCGATTCGAATTCGCGTGGGCCTTCATGAGGAGGCCGTTCGTTCCCTATGGTCCCTGCGGGTCGTACCAATCTATAGTCGGCGGCAGGCCGTCGGACTGCCGCCAGGTCTGCTCGAACCTCTGCCACTTGGCGTGACCTTCCGCAAAGACATAGTTTGCGCCCCCCTGATGCCGCCGAATGGCGACCTGTTTTGGTTCGCGCGTCTCTTTATCCCACTGCTCTTCTTCCGCGTCCGCATCGGATACTTTGGGCGGATTACCGAAGAACATGGGCATGAAGTGGTCTTCCGTCACCGGGTCGGTGAGTTCCGCAACCAGAATGCACTGCGCCGGAGAGAGGATAGAAGCCATCCGAAGGCCGAAGTAGGGCGGATGATTGGGCGTGAAATAGGCGTTAATGCCGTAGGAGGTTGTGCGGGGTTCGTCCGTTGCATTCCAAAGCGGACTGCTGTCGGACGGACACCTGTGCAGCAGACGCGCCTTGATGTAGGGCTGAACACTGTCGACCCAACTAGGCGCGTCGCCCATCATATCCATATCGTGCATGTGCCCGAAGGGATAGCCTTCATCCCAGTCATTGACGTACATCTGTACGGCCAGTCCAATCTGTTTGGTGTTGGAGAGGCAGGCGGTCGCGCGGGCTTTCTCGCGCGCCTGGGCGAAGACCGGAAAGAGAATAGCGGCGAGAATCGCGATAATGGCGATAACAACGAGCAGTTCAATCAGCGTGAAGGCGTGCGCAGACGCGCGCCCGTATGGTCGGGATGTCATGGAAATCCTCCTGTGTGTAGGGATAGAACAGAGTGCGTTTCAGGTTTCTATCTACACGCGCGGAGGCTGTTTGGTGGTTTCCAGGAAGGGAGGGAAGGGACAGGAAAGAGCGAGGACGCCGCGCGGTGCGCGCACGGCATTCAGGCGTGCGAATGAACAGGTTGTTGGGACACGCGCTGTCCAGTCCGCCAGCACGATGAGTGTGGCGGACATCGGCTGACAGGAGTTGAGGGAACAGGACATTCTCGGTTTTTTCGCTGCCGAAGAGGCCGGATTGCCGGGACAGGCAGTCATGCGGCAGTTTCCGGGCGCGCAGCAACAGGCGGGCGCATTCACAGGCGGGCGATTCTGCGGCCTTGTTGCGTCCGCTCCCTGAGGAATCGCAGGCACAAAAGGCCATAGGATCGCCGCCAGAAGCCAGTAGAGAGCCGCAAGCCTGCGTATCTGCATAAATTAGCGCTTCGCGCGGGCGGCCCTGCGCGGGCGCGCCTTCGCGTGGCCGTTCAGGTTAGCCACATGGCCGTTGCCATCGTCCCTCACGACCGCCGCCGGAACTTCCAACGGCACGTCTACCACACCGGCGGCGGCGGCCATCTGAAACACCGTATTCTTCCGCGCCTCCACAGAGCGCCGCAGCATAGCGCACAGCGTGCCGACTCCCATCAGGATCACGCCGAGCCAGACCAGATTGATGCCTGGCTTGTTGGTGATGGAAACCGGCACGGCCCAGACAGCGGGCGCGTCGGGGAACTCAAAGACGACCGTCACTTGTTTGCTTGCCGCGTCGACGCCGCCTTGCAGCAGCACCGCACCGTTAATCGCCGGGATGTCCACGTTGGCGCGCTCCGGCCCGTTGGGACCACCACCAAGGGACATACCCGGCTTGATCGGGACTTTGCGTCCGTCCGGCGTCGTCAGTTCCATCTCCGCGCCCATGACCGTCCCAGCTTGTCCCGGTTTCCCGTTCATATAAAACTTCTTGTAGTGCACCATGTAGCCGGTCGGCTTTGCGTTCGGGTAGCCGATAGTGGCGGTTTCGCCGGGTTGGAGCGTGGCGGAGGGGCGTAAAAGTTTGGGGTCGCTGGCGATGCCGATATAGAAATCGCGCTGAAACTCCTTGTGAATATAGGGCCAGCGCATGGTTGTCGGGCCTTCGTCCTCTTGATTCAGCATCAACTGCTTGTTGTGGAAAACCGGCGCGAGGGCGAGAAAACCCTTGCCGTTGTCTGAAGCGGTTTCCGTGCCGGTATCGTCCGCATGGGCCACCCCGGAACCGCTCTCGTTGCGCGTCACGCGTATTTTGACGGCGTGTTCAAACTTCCACCAGTCTTTCTGAATCTCCTCCGGCGTCTTGCCGTCGTGCGTCCAGCCCGCAAACTGCAAGGAGTAACCGAAGGGTGTTTTGATCGGGTCGCTTCCTTCAATCAGGACTGTGTTCTGTGTCTTCTCATAGACGTTGGTGACAACCGTACCGAGCAGCAGCAGGCCGATGCCGACGTGCGACAGCCAGCCGCCCATTGTGACGGCTTTTATGCGGAGCAGTTTCGCCGCCAGCGCGATATTCGCAAAGGCCGCGAACAGGCCGAGCGTGCCGATAGCCACCACGACCCCGCGCGGTGTGTCGGGATTGTAGCCGAGAGCCATCGTCTCCGGGTTCCAGCCGCTCGACGCCTCGTGCAGCACAAACCAGACCAGCAGAAAGCCGCCGCCAATCGCCGCGAACCAGGGCGCAAGCACCTTCCACAGAAACTTCTCCACGTTGGTCTTGCCCCAGGCCAGAAACGGAACGATCCCCATGAAGATCAGGCCCGGAATGACCAGGATAACCCCGACGCGATTATAGAAGACCGGCTGAACCGCCATCCCTTTCTCCGCGTAGAACCGGGAGAGGACGGGCAGGCTCTTCAGCAGCGGCAGCCGGGAAATAAGCGGCCACGATGTGCCGATACCCACGATCAGACAGCCGACGATCATCAGCGTCACGGCAAGCACCATCGCCGTATCGCGCGAAAGCATCTTGTCGGAGATGGGGCGGCCCGGAATGGAGCGCCAACGCAGCGCCAGCAGGAACAGCCCGCCGGCCATGTAGACGCCGATCATCACCAGAAGCAGCATGAGCGCGGTGCTTGCCAGCGAGACGAACGAATGCACCGAGAAGTTCGCCAGCACACCAGAGCGCGTCAGGAACGTGCCGTAGAGGAACAGCGACCATGCGGAGATGGCAAGGAAGAGATTGGTGCGGCCCATCCCGCCCCGGCTCTTCTGGACGACCAGCCCGTGCAGGAGAGCCAGCGCGCCAAGCCAGGGGAAGAGGGAGGCGTTTTCCACTGGATCCCACGCCCAGAAACCATGCCAGCCCTGGGTTTCATAGGCCCAGTAGCCGCCCATGAAGAGGCCGATGCCAAGCGTCGCCACCGTCATCAAGACCCAGGGCATGACGCGTGGAGCCCACGTCTCATACTCTTTCCAGATCATCGCGGCAATGGCATAGGCAAACGGCACCGCCAGAGACGCAAACCCAAAGAAGATGGTTGGCGGATGGATAGCCATCCAGTAGTTTTGCAGCGAGGGGTTCAGGCCCTTGCCAAACTGTGGAGGCCAGGGCAGGTCCAGCGGATAGTCGTTGGGGCCGGTTCCGCGCGGGATGAGATGATAGGGATCGAGCCAGGTGAGGATGGCGAACAGGAAGATCAGGGTAGAGACGTAGATCGGCATGACGCGGGCTTCCCATCGGCCCGCTTTCCAGGCGACCAACCCGCCGATCACCGCCGTCCAGAACGTCCAGAGGAGAAAGCTGCCCTCCTGTCCCGCCCAGGTCGCCGCGTAGAGAAAGGGGGGGCCGAGGTCTTCGGAAGAGTAGTCGAAGACGTACTGGAACTGGAATTGATGATGCACGACCAACCACATCAACCGTCCAAAGCTGAAAATAATGCAGGTGGCGGCGAGCGCATAGACCGCGCGGGCGGCCTGGAGCGTTTTGCGGTTGCCTCGCAGCGCCGCCAGATAGAGCAGCGTAGCGAGGGTCGAAGTTCCCAGGCCCGCCAGTATCCCGATTCTTCCGATTTCCATAGACTTCCTATTGCGCCTTCTTCTCGTCGCTGTACTTGGAAGGACACTTGACAAGCAGATTATGCGCCTTGAAAACGTCACCCTGGAACTTGCCGATGGCGTCCACCTGTTCGGCGGTGTCAAAGTTCTCCGGCTTGGCCTGTGCGTAGACCACCGTCATGCGGTCATGGTTTTTGTCCACCACGTCAAAGCGGAGTTGGCCCTTCGCCATGTCGTAGTGAACGCTCTCCTTGACGATGGTTCCCTTGACCTGGTGGATTTCGTTGGGCGCGCTTCTGGCCTGCGCGATGGGAACATAGGGCGCGATGCCCTGACTGAAACTGTAGAGCGCAAAGCCCATCGATCCCACCAGGATCAGAAAGGCGAGTATATAGGCGGGTTTCACAGGTCGTCCTCCTCCGTCTTTTGCTCCAGCCGCGCGATCTTGCGATCCATCATCCACAGATACGCAAAAACGGCGATCCATATCACCAAAGGCACTATCGCCAGGGTAATCATTTTGTCCATCGTCTACTCTTCTTCCTTCCGCCGCTGCAGCGCTTCCAACTCCGCTCTAAGACGCTCGACTTCCGATTCGCCAACATTAAGATTCTTCTAATTTCATTACCCGCAGGCGCAGTTGAAACAGCCAGACGAACAGTCCAATGAAAGCCGGGAGCGCCAGGCCGTAGAGAATCGGGCGATAGCTCCCGCCGATCTGGTTCTTTAAGACCGCGTCATTGGCCCCGCCGTGCAGCGTCTCCACGATCCGGGGAAGCACCCAGATCAAAAACAGGCCGGGAACCAGCGCAACCAGCGCATAGGCGGAAGCCAGCCGCCCGCGCGTCTCCGGGTCGGTCACGGCTCCCCGCAGCACCAGATAGGCCGCGAAGATCAGGAGTATGATCAGAATGGACGTCTGGCGCGGATCCCAGTTCCAGTAGAGACCCCATTCAAGATGCGAAAAAAAGCTGCCGGAAACGGTCGTCACAAAGGAAAACACCAATCCGAGTTCCATCGCCGTGGCGCACTTGAAGTCGTCCAGCGCGCTAGAACGCCAGCCGCCCTGCCGCACACCGCGCAGGAACCGCACCGCATACCAGGCTCCCACCACATAGGCGACACACGTAAGCCATGCGCAGGGAACGTGGAAAAAGATTGTGCGCGCGCCTTCGGGATAAGGGAATGCCGGTACGGGTTTCGCCAGCAGAAAGGCGGCCAGTATTGCCAGGGACATCCACACGCCGGTTCCCAGTTTCCACCAGAGTCCCCGGATACCCGGTTGGACCGCGGTGGAAGAGGTTGAGGCGAAGGGAGTCGTTGCCATTCAGTACACCTCATTTCGTCATCACGTGAGCGCACGACTCTTTGCGCGCTGCCTATCCTACATTATATACGATATCTATACGTTTTCGCCAGAACGCGGCCTCCAATCGGCGGATCATTGTGCCTTTGTCGAGCAAAAGGAAGCACTTGTCAAGCTGCGGCGTGGAAACAGAGGAGAACAGTGCTGAAAGGAACCGGCGTTTGAGGAAGAGCGTCCTTTTCTTGAATCTCCAAGGTCCACGCTGGATGTTGGAGTAAGTGTGCAGGGTTGGCAAAAGCCAAGCCTGCACACTTACCTCCCTTGCTGTAAATGTGGGGATTCGGAAGGAGCAATACCAAATGGCAGCTAATATACCGCGTGCTGAGCCGGGATACTCGCGTCCGGCCAGCAGCAGTAATCGAATAGCCGTCGCGATTTTCGCGATCTTGATTCTCGGCGGTCTGGGCCTCTGGGCCTATATGGCGACGCGGCCCACACAGGAGATGGTCGTTCAGCGCGACGTCGTCGGCCTGCTTCCGCTCGACGGCAAGATTGTTGTGCCGCCGTCTGCCCGCGCCGACATCTATTCTCCAACGCGCGCACCCGTAGACAAAGTCTCTGTTTCCGTGGGCGCGCACGTCAACAAGGGCGACGCGCTGGTGGAACTCTCGTTTCCTTCGGCGGACGCAGCGGTAGAGCAGGCGCGGCAGACTCTGAAGGCGGCGGAAACAGCCTCTGCAAACGCGGCGCAGAGTTATGACGCGCAGATTGCCGGCGCGCAGCGCCAGTTAGACGCGGCGCGCGCCGCAGAGAAGTCAGCCCTGCAGACTCCGCCCGCCGGGTCAAACCCGCCGGCCTCTTCTGACACGACGACCCCGCCTCCGACAACCGGGACGGATGCGCAATCTGCTTCCGATGCGCGAATGACGGCGGAACAATCGCTTCAACTGGCGCGCGCCGACAAAGAAGCCTCCCTCGCACCTTATCGAGCGCAGGTAGAAGCCGCCCGTGAGGCTTACCGACAGGCGAATGCGGGCGAGAAGATAAGCAAAATCCGCGCTCCCATCACCGGCACGGTACTGGCGCTGAACGCCCAGCCGGGCCAGGAGGTAGGCACAGACCCGAAAGTCCCGGTGGCGACCATTGTCGACCTGAGCGCCATTCAGGCTCACGCCGTCTTGGATCCGCAGAAGGCGGGCTATGTCAAGCCGGGAATGCCGGTGCAGTTGACCTTCAAAGAGCTGCCCGGCAAAACCTTTGAGGGCAAGGTCTCGCGGCTCACATCCGAAGTGAATACGCGCGTGGGAGGGCTGGTAAAAGAGCAGAACTATGTGGCGATCATCGAGTTCAAGAACGTGGATGCGCTGGCGCGCCCCGACATGACGCCGAACGTGGCGGTGAAGATGGGCGAAGTCAAGAATGCCCTGGCCGTGCCCAACGACGCGGTAGATCACGATTCGAGCGGTCGCCCGATTGTCAAGGCGTTGCGGAGCGGACAATGGCAGCCGGTCATCGTCGAGACGGGCCTGACGGACGGCAAATACACGCAGATTAAAGCCGGCCTGAAAAAAGGGGAGACGATTCAGGTGACCCCGGACTTGATTAAGACCGCCTCGCTGCCTGGTGTAAAGCGTTAAACGGACCACCAGAATGTCTTTCTCTGTTTGGTGGGGCAAGCCCACCGTGCCCGCCAGAAGATCGAAGAGGCTCTTCTCGGTGGTGTAGGTATCCCTACCTGCCAGGAGCGTTCGGCAGGCACGGTGGGCTTGTCCCCCGGAATCGGGGAAGGGGACTCCTGTCCGCCCCACCGAGAAGGGGCACATTCACCTGTTTAGATCGCGGGAAAATGGCGGAGGTTGTCTGCGGCAGCCTCCGATTTTATATGTCTGTTCGGTTACGGGAACTCAAATTGACTTCCTTTGCCGTAGTATGTTATACTGCATCCAAAGCGGGAGAGGAATTGCCCGCTCCCGCAACGGCTTTACGCGGGGAGAATATGCGACGGGAAGGAGTTATCCCATGAGCATTTCCTCGACCGACATCTCGGTGCATTCGCTGCACGAGATAGACCCGGTGCGTCGTGTGGAACCGCTTTCCAGCACAGTGGGATCCGAAGCTTGGAATTCACGTGACTTGAAGTCGCGGCCGCACTGACCCTATAGTGAGTCGTATTAATTTAAATCATACCAACATGGTCAAATAAAACGAAAGGCTCAGTCGAAAGACTGGGCCTTTCGTTTTAATCTGATCGGCACGTAAGAGGTTCCAACTTTCACCATA
>JADMIO012970178.1_pt1 | contig 60609 bp, 46 predicted proteins | sample 8958161 | NCBI WGS metagenome assembly JADMIO01 (sample SAMN16585339, study PRJNA669376) | soil metagenome | isolation source: Crop rotation soil | place: USA: Cullars Rotation, Alabama | collected 2011
CCAGACTAATAATCAGACCGACGATACGAGTGGGACCGTGGTCCCAGACTAATAATCAGACCGACGATACGAGTGGGACCGTGGTCCCAGTCTGATTATCAGACCGACGATACAAGTGGAACAGTTATGCCCGGGAATTCCTGCAGGATCGATCCGCTCGAGAAGCTTTCTAGTGGTACCAACCCAGGCAGGTAGCACAGTGCGCGCCCACTGCCTTACGGATAGCACGACGCATCTTCGCCGCAGCGTTGTTCCCACGGGCGATAGCAGCACGCCGCTTCGCATGGCTCTTCACACTGCGCTGTGCCTGATAGGTGGCGTGGTGCTGAGCACAGCGCCCACCATGAGTAGCCCAGTCCCTACAGTCGAGACACCGGGTACGCATAGGGCACCCCCCCCCCCCTTCCGGGGACACCCCCCTATCCGTCGACACCCCCCTACCTACTCACGTGAGTAGGCTGGGCGCGGCAGCGCTAGAAGCGACCGCCCGTCATGAAGTGGGCAGTGAGCCAACCCATGAAGGCCAGTAGCGCAAAGCGTCGAGCACGCACCCAACCCGAAGGCTTGCCTGTACTGCCGCTTTGCGTGGCGAACCATGACCAGACGTGTTCGCTCAGCGTGTCGCCCGGCTTCTTATTGAAGAGCGCTCGACCCTCAATGACGCCGAACGCGGCAAGCCATGCGAGCCAAGCGATTGTGTATCCGCTCATTGAGCCCCCCGACGGATTCGAACCGCCGACCCCCTGATTACGAAACAGGCGCTCTAACCGAACTGAGCTAGGGAGGCAACGCCGGTCGCTCAACCCTGGGAGAGATCAGGGGAGTGACCGGCCTGAGTGGGTAGCGCTCGACGCCGTTCCTTAGCGGTGCTTGATGCGTGGCGCGTAAACCCCTCTACCTATATGAAGGTTGTCGGCAACCTGATTCGGGGTCACAGCGAAGGGCGCCCGGGTGACGCTGTGATGAAGTGGCGTGAAGTCTGGATTACCCAATGAGAAGTCATTAGGAATGTGTGTTTCGAGTCATTCCGTCACAGCATCACTTCCCCCAGGTCAACGGCTCGCCCCGCTGTGCTGTGGTGACGGAGTCACTGTTACTTAGGCTAACTAACTAAACCGAGACAAGAGAAATGGGCCGACCGGGGGACCGGCCGACCCTTCCCGCTGCCCCAGGAAGCCCGCTGTGCGCCCGTCTCAGCGCCTAACAGGCTTCCCGGGTGTCTCGCTACGCCGCTACGTCTTCCGTGCCGTCCTGGGCGTCGTCTTCGTCGTCGTCGGTCGGCGGCTTCGCCCACGTGATCGAAGCGCGCTTCTCGATGGGCGTTCCCTGCCCCCTGCCCGTAGTCGACTTCGTGACAACGATCTTGTCTACGAAGAGCCCGACGAACACGCGCTTGTCGTCTACTGACGCGCGCCCCCACCACGACTTAGGGCCGGTCGGGTCAGCGTCGGCGTCTTCGGGGAACCATTGGTCAAGGGGAAGCTTCGGGGCTTCGGCGGCTTCAAGTTCGGCAAGCCGCTCTTCCGCCCCTTGCTGCCGGAGCGTCAGCGCTGCCTGTTGCTTCCGGAAGTGCTTCCTGCCAACGGGTCCGTCGTACGCGCCTGCCGCGCGGTCTTCGTACAGCTCTTCAAGGGCGTTCAGGGCGTCGGCGCGCTCCGCAACAAGGTTCGCCCGTTCGCCGCTCTTCTCAGGCGCCTCAGTGAGCTTGCCGAAGCGTCGGGCGGCTTCCCACAGAAGCGCCAACGTCTCTTCGTCGCCTTCGGCGTGCCTGATCTTGTTGAAGATGCGTTCCGCAACGAACTTGTCGAGTGCCGCCATGCTGACGTTGCACGTGCCTTCGTGCTGCCCAGGTGCGGACGGGTCGACCACCTTCCGGCGACGGCAGCGGTAAGAGTCCTTGATCGATTCTTCCCCGCGCTTCGAAGTCATGACGGCGCCACACTCGCAGTACAGCTTGTCCATGGCGGACAGAATGGCTTGCCCCCGGGAAAGCCCCTTGCCGCGCCCCCTGCCGTCCAACCACGCCTGAAGCTCATACCACTCAGCGGGCTCGATGATCGGTCCGCAATCAAGCTCGACCGGCCGGAGCGTGATCGGGTCGCGCTGAATGCGGTAACCCTCAATCTTCGTGGTCGGCGTGCCGTCCGGCTTCTTCTTGTAGATCACCTCAGCGGCGAAGCCCGCAATACGCGGGTCCCGAAGGATTCGCATAACGGTTGCCGGGTCCCAGGCGCTTGAAGCGGTCTTCTTCCCAATCGTCTCGCCCCGGGTCGGCACGGCGTCAGCGTCCATGCGCTTACAAAGCCCCGTGATGCTGCCCGGGTGAATGGCGGCTTGACTGCCCGGCTTGAAGGGAAGGTGTTTGTGCGTCTTGATCTCACGCCACCACCACCGGATTACGTCGGGCTCGAACTCGAAGGGTCCGGTAAGGGGAGTGGTCGAGTGCGCAAGCTTGTTGATGACGACATTGACCATTCGGCCGTTGCGCGTGATCTCCTTCGTCTCCGAAACAAGCTCGAAGCCGTAAGGCGCCTTCCCGCCGACGTACCCGCCCAATTCGCGCTGAAGGTTCTTCGTGTCGAGAATCTTCGCCGACTTCAGCGAAGATTCTTTGTGCGACGCGTCGAGCCGCATAATCAGGTGAATCAGGTCCATGACGTTTCCCTGCCGGAAGACGCCTTCCTGAGTGGAAACAATCGTCACGCCCAGGGCGAGCAATTCCGAGACAATCGGAATCGCGTCCATGACCTTCAGGCGCGAGAAGCGCGACACGTCATAGACAATGATCATGTTGAGCCGCCCGGCGCGGCATTCGTTCAGGATGCGTTCGAACTCCGGGCGCTCCGCCGTCCCGAACGCCGACGTGCCCGGCGCTTCGCTGAAATGCCCGACGAACCTGAACCGGCCCCCGTCGCGCTCGACTTCGCGCTGAAGGTCGGCCGCCTTGTCTTCGTTGGCGCTACGCTGTGTCGCTGGGCTTGCTGCGCTCGAATTCTCGCGCTCGCGCGACTGACGGTCGTAAGCACCCGCGTACGTGTCCACCCCGGTCACAACCCCTTGTGTCATGTCGGCGACCCTACGCCCCCAACTGAGAGAACTCAAAGGTTACCCCAGTTGGGGCACTACTCCCGAAAACCGCTTCTGACCTGGGAAAACGTGAAGCCCCGGGGCATCCGCTGAGGGTTGCCGCCGGGGCTTCGGTGTGTCCGTCAGTACGGGCCATAGAGGGGCGTCGTGTAACCCACCCAGGGCGATTGCTCCGGCACGGGGAAGCCGCGCCACGCCTTCGGGACGTCGCGGTGAGTTCAGGCTTTTTCATATCTCATTGCCCCCGGACGAGCGTCTGCTCCGCCATTCGCCGTCCGCCGTGCCAATCGGATCAGCCGTCCAAATGCGGGATTTTCGTTAGTCGGAGGCCAAACGGCATTGAGCGTCAGCATATCATCAGCGAGCTGAAGAAAGACAATCCCCGATCCGCTCCACGTGTTGCCCCAGCAATCAGCGCGACCTTGCCCCTCCAACGTCATCTCGTTCTCCGCTCATGAGCTCAGCCACTGGCGAGCGGCATCGCATTCTTCGCATCCCGCCTCTGGCGGATGCAGGAAGATCAACGGATCTCGGCCCAGTTGACCCAGGGCTGTCGCCACAATGTCGCGGGAGCGGATCAACCGAGCAAAGGCATGACCGACTGGACCTTCCTTCTGAAGGCTCTTCTCCTTGAGCCACCTGTCCGCCAAGGCAAAGCGCTCACAGCAGTGGTCATTCTCGAGATAATCGACGCGTACCAACTTGCCATCCTGAAGAATGGTGCAGTGTCTCGGCACCCCATAGGGAACCTTTGCCATCAACTCGGCAAGATGCAGCGTCGTGTTGGCATCGTGTCCCACGCCGAGGAGAAGTACCTGCCCATCGAGTTCATGGACACGGGCGACCGGGCTTGCAGGCGAGTGAGGTGGCAGGGGCAATGGATCAGAGATGATCTGCTCTGCCTGTGGCCCCGCTGCCGCAAAGGCAAATGGATGGGCGCTGCGCTTTACATTTGGCAGGCGCCAGAATGTGTCAGAGACAACTCCAAGGTCCGGTGTAACGGGCGACGTGGCAGGATCGAACGGCTCGTCGTCCAGACCTGACCACGAGGGCATGACGAGCGTCCCTCCCGGACCCAGCGCAGCACGCAGGGCCTCGATCAGTCCAAGTGGCCCATCTTCGAGGGGCCGGACGCTACGGAAGGAGCTGTGGACCAGCAGCACACCGCCGGGGGTAACCCCAAGGTTGAGAAGCTGACCGATGAGCTCGGCTTTTCGCCATTCGTATTGCACGACATTGCACTCCACCGCTGATGACATCAGTCGATCATAGCACGATCAACGGCACTGTTGCAAATAGTCGGTGGTGATAAACTTATCATCCCCTTTTGCTGATGGAGCTGCACATGAACCCATTCAAAGGCCGGCATTTTCAGCGTGACATCATTCTGTGGGCCGTACGCTGGTACTGCAAATACGGCATCAGTTACCGTGAGCTGCAGGTCGACGGATCTTTTCCGCTGCATAACCCTGCTTCGGGGTCATTATAGCGATTTTTTCGGTATATCCATCCTTTTTCGCACGATATACAGGATTTTGCCAAAGGGTTCGTGTAGACTTTCCTTGGTGTATCCAACGGCGTCAGCCGGGCAGGATAGGTGAAGTAGGCCCACCCGCGAGCGGGTGTTCCTTCTTCACTGTCCCTTATTCGCACCTGGCGGTGCTCAACGGGAATCCTGCTCTGCGAGGCTGGCCGGCTACCGCCGGCGTAACAGATGAGGGCAAGCGGATGGCTGATGAAACCAAGCCAACCAGGAAGGGCAGCCCACCTATCAAGGTGTACTGCCTTCCAGACGAACGAAGAGCGATTGAGGAAAAGGCGGCGGCGGCCGAGAGAGAATATTCAGGCCAGTTATGCTTTCTGGCCTGTAACAAAGGACATTAAGTAAAGACAGATAAACGTAGACTAAAACGTGGTCGCATCAGGGTGCTGGCTTTTCAAGTTCCTTAAGAATGGCCTCAATTTTCTCTATACACTCAGTTGGAACACGAGACCTGTCCAGGTTAAGCACCATTTTATCGCCCTTATACAATACTGTCGCTCCAGGAGCAAACTGATGTCGTGAGCTTAAACTAGTTCTTGATGCAGATGACGTTTTAAGCACAGAAGTTAAAAGAGTGATAACTTCTTCAGCTTCAAATATCACCCCAGCTTTTTTCTGCTCATGAAGGTTAGATGCCTGCTGCTTAAGTAATTCCTCTTTATCTGTAAAGGCTTTTTGAAGTGCATCACCTGACCGGGCAGATAGTTCACCGGGGTGAGAAAAAAGAGCAACAACTGATTTAGGCAATTTGGCGGTGTTGATACAGCGGGTAATAATCTTACGTGAAATATTTTCCGCATCAGCCAGCGCAGAAATATTTCCAGCAAATTCATTCTGCAATCGGCTTGCATAACGCTGACCACGTTCATAAGCACTTGTTGGGCGATAATCGTTACCCAATCTGGATAATGCAGCCATCTGCTCATCATCCAGCTCGCCAACCAGAACACGATAATCACTTTCGGTAAGTGCAGCAGCTTTACGACGGCGACTCCCATCGGCAATTTCTATGACACCAGATACTCTTCGACCGAACGCCGGTGTCTGTTGACCAGTCAGTAGAAAAGAAGGGATGAGATCATCCAGTGCGTCCTCAGTAAGCAGCTCCTGGTCACGTTCATTACCTGACCATACCCGAGAGGTCTTCTCAACACTATCACCCCGGAGCACTTCAAGAGTAAACTTCACATCCCGACCACATACAGGCAAAGTAATGGCATTACCGCGAGCCATTACTCCTACGCGCGCAATTAACGAATCCACCATCGGGGCAGCTGGTGTCGATAACGAAGTATCTTCAACCGGTTGAGTATTGAGCGTATGTTTTGGAATAACAGGCGCACGCTTCATTATCTAATCTCCCAGCGTGGTTTAATCAGACGATCGAAAATTTCATTGCAGACAGGTTCCCAAATAGAAAGAGCATTTCTCCAGGCACCAGTTGAAGAGCGTTGATCAATGGCCTGTTCAAAAACAGTTCTCATCCGGATCTGACCTTTACCAACTTCATCCGTTTCACGTACAACATTTTTTAGAACCATGCTTCCCCAGGCATCCCGAATTTGCTCCTCCATCCACGGGGACTGAGAGCCATTACTATTGCTGTATTTGGTAAGCAAAATACGTACATCAGGCTCGAACCCTTTAAGATCAACGTTCTTGAGCAGATCACGAAGCATATCGAAAAACTGCAGTGCGGAGGTGTAGTCAAACAACTCAGCAGGCGTGGGAACAATCAGCACATCAGCAGCACATACGACATTAATCGTGCCGATACCCAGGTTAGGCGCGCTGTCAATAACTATGACATCATAGTCATGAGCAACAGTTTCAATGGCCAGTCGGAGCATCAGGTGTGGATCGGTGGGCAGTTTACCTTCATCAAATTTGCCCATTAACTCAGTTTCAATACGGTGCAGAGCCAGACAGGAAGGAATAATGTCAAGCCCCGGCCAGCAAGTGGGCTTTATTGCATAAGTGACATCGTCCTTTTCCCCAAGATAGAAAGGCAGGAGAGTGTCTTCTGCATGAATATGAAGATCTGGTACCCATCCGTGATACATTGAGGCTGTTCCCTGGGGGTCGTTACCTTCCACGAGCAAAACACGTAGCCCCTTCAGAGCCAGATCCTGAGCAAGATGAACAGAAACTGAGGTTTTGTAAACGCCTCCTTTATGGGCAGCAACCCCGATCACCGGTGGAAATACGTCTTCAGCACGTCGCAATCGCGTACCAAACACATCACGCATATGATTAATTTGTTCAATTGTATAACCAACACGTTGCTCAACCCGTCCTCGAATTTCCATATCCGGGTGCGGTAGTCGCCCTGCTTTCTCGGCATCTCTGATAGCCTGAGAAGAAACCCCAACTAAATCCGCTGCTTCACCTATTCTCCAGCGCCGGGTTATTTTCCTCGCTTCCGGGCTGTCATCATTAAACTGTGCAATGGCGATAGCCTTCGTCATTTCATGACCAGCGTTTATGCACTGGTTAAGTGTTTCCATGAGTTTCATTCTGAACATCCTTTAATCATTGCTTTGCGTTTTTTTATTAAATCTTGCAATTTACTGCAAAGCAACAACAAAATCGCAAAGTCATCAAAAAACCGCAAAGTTGTTTAAAATAAGAGCAACACTACAAAAGGAGATAAGAAGAGCACATACCTCAGTCACTTATTATCACTAGCGCTCGCCGCAGCCGTGTAACCGAGCATAGCGAGCGAACTGGCGAGGAAGCAAAGAAGAACTGTTCTGTCAGATAGCTCTTACGCTCAGCGCAAGAAGAAATATCCACCGTGGGAAAAACTCCAGGTAGAGGTACACACGCGGATAGCCAATTCAGAGTAATAAACTGTGATAATCAACCCTCATCAATGATGACGAACTAACCCCCGATATCAAGTCACATGACGAAGGGAAAGAGAAGGAAATCAACTGTGACAAACTGCCCTCAAATTTGGCTTCCTTAAAAATTACAGTTCAAAAAGTATGAGAAAATCCATGCAGGCTGAAGGAAACAGCAAAACTGTGACAAATTACCCTCAGTAGGTCAGAACAAATGTGACGAACCACCCTCAAATCTGTGACAGATAACCCTCAGACTATCCTGTCGTCATGGAAGTGATATCGCGGAAGGAAAATACGATATGAGTCGTCTGGCGGCCTTTCTTTTTCTCAATGTATGAGAGGCGCATTGGAGTTCTGCTGTTGATCTCATTAACACAGACCTGCAGGAAGCGGCGGCGGAAGTCAGGCATACGCTGGTAACTTTGAGGCAGCTGGTAACGCTCTATGATCCAGTCGATTTTCAGAGAGACGATGCCTGAGCCATCCGGCTTACGATACTGACACAGGGATTCGTATAAACGCATGGCATACGGATTGGTGATTTCTTTTGTTTCACTAAGCCGAAACTGCGTAAACCGGTTCTGTAACCCGATAAAGAAGGGAATGAGATATGGGTTGATATGTACACTGTAAAGCCCTCTGGATGGACTGTGCGCACGTTTGATAAACCAAGGAAAAGATTCATAGCCTTTTTCATCGCCGGCATCCTCTTCAGGGCGATAAAAAACCACTTCCTTCCCCGCGAAACTCTTCAATGCCTGCCGTATATCCTTACTGGCTTCCGCAGAGGTCAATCCGAATATTTCAGCATATTTAGCAACATGGATCTCGCAGATACCGTCATGTTCCTGTAGGGTGCCATCAGATTTTCTGATCTGGTCAACGAACAGATACAGCATACGTTTTTGATCCCGGGAGAGACTATATGCCGCCTCAGTGAGGTCGTTTGACTGGACGATTCGCGGGCTATTTTTACGTTTCTTGTGATTGATAACCGCTGTTTCCGCCATGACAGATCCATGTGAAGTGTGACAAGTTTTTAGATTGTCACACTAAATAAAAAAGAGTCAATAAGCAGGGATAACTTTGTGAAAAAACAGCTTCTTCTGAGGGCAATTTGTCACAGGGTTAAGGGCAATTTGTCACAGACAGGACTGTCATTTGAGGGTGATTTGTCACACTGAAAGGGCAATTTGTCACAACACCTTCTCTAGAACCAGCATGGATAAAGGCCTACAAGGCGCTCTAAAAAAGAAGATCTAAAAACTATAAAAAAAATAATTATAAAAATATCCCCGTGGATAAGTGGATAACCCCAAGGGAAGTTTTTTCAGGCATCGTGTGTAAGCAGAATATATAAGTGCTGTTCCCTGGTGCTTCCTCGCTCACTCGACCGGGAGGGTTCGAGAAGGGGGGGCACCCCCCTTCGGCGTGCGCGGTCACGCGCACAGGGCGCAGCCCTGGTTAAAAACAAGGTTTATAAATATTGGTTTAAAAGCAGGTTAAAAGACAGGTTAGCGGTGGCCGAAAAACGGGCGGAAACCCTTGCAAATGCTGGATTTTCTGCCTGTGGACAGCCCCTCAAATGTCAATAGGTGCGCCCCTCATCTGTCAGCACTCTGCCCCTCAAGTGTCAAGGATCGCGCCCCTCATCTGTCAGTAGTCGCGCCCCTCAAGTGTCAATACCGCAGGGCACTTATCCCCAGGCTTGTCCACATCATCTGTGGGAAACTCGCGTAAAATCAGGCGTTTTCGCCGATTTGCGAGGCTGGCCAGCTCCACGTCGCCGGCCGAAATCGAGCCTGCCCCTCATCTGTCAACGCCGCGCCGGGTGAGTCGGCCCCTCAAGTGTCAACGTCCGCCCCTCATCTGTCAGTGAGGGCCAAGTTTTCCGCGAGGTATCCACAACGCCGGCGGCCGGCCGCGGTGTCTCGCACACGGCTTCGACGGCGTTTCTGGCGCGTTTGCAGGGCCATAGACGGCCGCCAGCCCAGCGGCGAGGGCAACCAGCCGAGGGCTTCGCCCTGTCGCTCGACTGCGGCGAGCACTACTGGCTGTAAAAGGACAGACCACATCATGGTTCTGTGTTCATTAGGTTGTTCTGTCCATTGCTGACATAATCCGCTCCACTTCAACGTAACACCGCACGAAGATTTCTATTGTTCCTGAAGGCATATTCAAATCGTTTTCGTTACCGCTTGCAGGCATCATGACAGAACACTACTTCCTATAAACGCTACACAGGCTCCTGAGATTAATAATGCGGATCTCTACGATAATGGGAGATTTTCCCGACTGTTTCGTTCGCTTCTCAGTGGATAACAGCCAGCTTCTCTGTTTAACAGACAAAAACAGCATATCCACTCAGTTCCACATTTCCATATAAAGGCCAAGGCATTTATTCTCAGGATAATTGTTTCAGCATCGCAACCGCATCAGACTCCGGCATCGCAAACTGCACCCGGTGCCGGGCAGCCACATCCAGCGCAAAAACCTTCGTGTAGACTTCCGTTGAACTGATGGACTTATGTCCCATCAGGCTTTGCAGAACTTTCAGCGGTATACCGGCATACAGCATGTGCATCGCATAGGAATGGCGGAACGTATGTGGTGTGACCGGAACAGAGAACGTCACACCGTCAGCAGCAGCGGCGGCAACCGCCTCCCCAATCCAGGTCCTGACCGTTCTGTCCGTCACTTCCCAGATCCGCGCTTTCTCTGTCCTTCCTGTGCGACGGTTACGCCGCTCCATGAGCTTATCGGGTCCACTCGCGAACGCAGAAAGGCCCACCCGAAGGTGAGCCAGTGTGATTACATTTGCGGCCTAACTGTGGCCAGTCCAGTTACGCTGGAGTCACTAGTATTTAGGTGACACTATAGAAGCGGCCGCGACAACTTGTCCACGTGGAATTCTAAGCTTAGGATCCCAATGTGCTGGAAAGTCAAAGATCATCTTGATGTCACCGTCCTGATGGCGCATGTCGCGGGGCTTTCCCTCGCGCGTGTTACGGAATTTCCGATCGTGAAGGGCGCCATTAAGGGTGCAAAAGGGCATCTCGGGGCGTTCGAGTTAACTGTCGACGATTATGCCGCCCCGTCGCCGGCCTCTCGCAGCGTTTTGACTTTCGGAACGCCTCGCAATGGCGCCGTGTCGCGTTGCGATATCGTGCTCGATCTGTCCGGTAATACTCCGCTATTTCCCGCGTCTGACCTGCGCGATGGCTATCTGCGCGCAGATCCCGGAGACTCGGCGGCAGTGTTGCGCGCGGTATTGCGGGCGAGAGATCTTGTGGGCGCCTTCGACAAGCCACGCTATGTCGCTTTCCACGACAGCCTGTGCGCTCACTCGCGTTCGAAGATCGTCGGCTGCCACCGCTGCCTCGACCTGTGCCCCACCGGTGCGATCGCGCCCGCCGGCGATCACGTCGCAATCGACGCCAATGTCTGCGCGGGTTGCGGTCAATGCGCCGCGGTATGCCCGACCGGAGCGGCGTCATATGCGTTCCCGCCGGCAGATGCGGCGATGCGTAAGCTACGCAAGATGCTCATTGTCTATCGTGACGCGAGTGGCACGCGACCGACGGTGCTCTTCCATGACGAGACTCATGGTGTCGCGTTGATTGACATGCTGGCTCGACATGGACGCGGATTGCCGGCGAATGTGCTGCCATTCGCGCTTAACGAGGTGACGCAGGCAGGGCTCGAATTGATCGCAGCAGCGTTCGCCTACGGCGCGAGCGCAATACAATTCCTTCTGCGCGCGCGACCGAAGCACGATGTGGAGGGCTTGCGCCGGACGGTCGCACTGGCGGAGCCGATCCTAAAAGGGCTTGGATTCGGCGGATCCCGCATTGACGTGATCGAGACCGATGATCCAGACGATCTCGGCGAAAAATTGCGTACATTTCATCTTCTCGAACCCGCAGCGCGGCCCGCGAGCTTTATTCCGATCGGAGGCAAGCGCGAGGTGCTGCGGCTGGCTCTGCGCGAACTTCACCGCGCCTCGGGAGCCGAGGCGGAGATCGTCCCGCTGCCTGCCGGTGCTCCGTTCGGCACGGTTGAGGTGAATGTAGAAGGCTGTACGTTATGCCTCTCTTGCGTGTCCGCGTGTCCGACCGGGGCCCTGCGCGACGATCCGGAGCGCCCGACGCTTCGTTTTGTCGAGGATGCTTGCGTGCAATGCGGGCTGTGCCAGGCCACTTGCCCGGAAAAAGTTATTTCGCTTAAGCCGCAACTTGATTTTCGTTCCGCGACAGCGTCGGCGCGTGTGATCAAACAGGAGGATCCGTTTGAGTGCGTGCGCTGTGGCAAGCCCTTCGGCGTGAAGAGCAGCGTCGAGCGTGTGTTGGCGAAGCTTGAAAGCAAGCACTGGATGTACAAGGGCTCTGCCGAGCGGCTTGAAGTCATCAAAATGTGCGAGGATTGCCGCGTCGCCGCGATGAGCGAAACAGATTTCGATCCTTATGGTGCGCCGGCACGAGCCAATCCGCGCACCACCGACGATTATCTGCGGGAACGCGAGAGGCTGAAGCAGGAGTATGAACGCAAAGCCGACAGCTGAGCCGTTAGTTCGCCGTTGATTTCGTCAGAAACTCAACCAGCGCTTTTCGATCTTCGGGAGAACCGATCTTTTGCTCCGGCATCTTGGTGCCTGGCGTGTATTGCGTCGGACCGATTTCAAATAGCTTCGACACCGTTTCCGGCGTCCAGACGATGTCGAGCTTCTTCAGCGATTCGGAAAAATTATAGCCTCGCAAGCTGGCAATCCTGCGTCCGAATATTCCATGTAACGTCGGGCCCGCGCGGTTTCCCTCATCGGGCTTCAAGGTGTGACAGGCGATACAGGCGCGATAAACCTCGGCGCCCCGATCGCCCGCATATGCAGCGAGTGGATCTGCATTATCGGCTACCGGCACGGCGCCGATGTGGTCGCCCGTCACCGCATTCCAGCGACGTATCATTCGATCGGTGCCACCAGTGATCAGCGTCCGATTATCTGGCAGAAAGGCCGCAGCCCAAACGGGAAGGCCTAGCCCCACCAGCGTGCGGACGAGTGTTCGGCTGAGGCGGTCGATGATCGCAACCGATCCACGGATTCCCGCCGCGGCAAGGAGCTTGCCGTCGGCTGAAATGGCCAAGCTGATCAGCGGCGTGTCGCTCGCCGACATCTGCCCGCGCGCCTCGCCCGATGCGGAGAAGAAAAAAACCGTTCCATCCGCGCCCCCCGCGACGATTTCGCCGTCTGGTGCGACTGCGACTGAATTGAGCGGCGTCGCGAGCGTGATGATCGTGGCCGCCGCACCATCGAGTGGCCAGATGCGTAATTGCGGATCATGGCTCACGCTGATCACGGACTTGCCGTCTGGCAGGAATGCGACGCCGTTGACGTTCTGCTGATGGCCTTCCAGCACGCGCGTTTCTCCGCCATCGAGTGGCCATACGCGGACTGTGCGATCCCATGATGCGGACGCTATCAGCCGCCCGTTCGGGGAAACGGCCAGTGCAACGATCGGTGCGGTATGGCCAGTCAGCACTCGTTCGGGCTGACTATCGCGCCAGATTGCGATCTTGCCGTCTTCGCCGCCGCTGACCACTCGTCCGTCTGGCAGAACGGCGACTGCATTCACCGCGCTCTCATGGAAGCGCAGCACACGTTCGGCTGCATTGTGTTCGAGTGACCAAAAGATGGCGGAGGTGTCGAAACTTCCAGATACGGCCTCTTTGCCATCGGCCGAGATGGCGAGAGCACGTACGGGACCACCATGTCCGCGCAACTGGGCCTGTGCAGGAAGCGACAGTGCCGCGCTCAAGATCAGCGTCGCAACGATTTCGGCGTAAATAGCCGGCAGGAAAGGCATGACGCACGATACCTCATTCGCGCGGAATGCGGGCATTTGTTCGGATTCGAACTCATTGTGATTTTTGTCGACTTCGCTGAAACGCAATCGGCTTGAACGCGTTGACTAGGGTCGAATTCCAGGAGACGGCCATGCACAAAGCATTATTGTACAGCACCGTGGCGCTCGGCTTGTTGAGCGCGGGAGCTGCATTCGGTCAAGCGGGTGACGCGCAACAGCAGACGTCGCCTCAGCAGCCCGCAAAAGGGGCGAGCGCTCCGGATCACACCACTCCGCCGCCGCCGCAGGCCCAGCCGCAAGCTCCGCTTGCGGACCAGGCCAAGCCAGCAGCAATCGGTCCCGCCCAGGCGAACACCGCAGACAAATTGAATGGGCCGAAAGATTTCGCTACCCCTCAGACCATGCCTTCGACCTTGTCGGCGGATAACGCCAAGCTCGACAAGTTGCCGATCACCGCGTTGCAACTGCCGCTGACGGACGATCAAAAGAAGAAAATCGCCGATGGTTTATCTTCGGCGAAAGGGCAGAATTCCGCCGAACTCGGCAACGTTCATGTCGCCGGTTATTTGCCGCCCGAGGTGACGTTGCGGGAGTTTTCGCCGGAGATGACCCAGCAATTACCGCTGCTGGGCCGCTATAAATTCGTCAAGGCTGATCAGCGCGTCCTCATCGTCGATCCGCCCAATCTCGTTGTTGTCGGCGAGATCCCGCAATCCGGCGGAACGACCGGCGCTACGACACGCTAATCCACTACTTGATCCGAATGCGCATTGATGTGTGAGCGTCGTGGCAGCGCGCCGAGCTGTGCTTAGGAAGAGGTCAGTCTCATCGGTTCCCTCGCCCACCACGACGGGCAATGCCGCAGTCCTGCTCGATCCTGATGACGTCGGCGAGGCTCAGGTTGTAATTCTCCATGGCGTGTTTGCGTGCGGCCTGCAGGCCATACTGCGCGATGGCGGAACGCACTTGCTCGCACTGATCGTTTGTTGGTGAATTCTGCGCGCGACATTCTGTCGACAACAGTGCGACCGCGGCTATGACTATGATTCCACGCATTCTTGAATTCCCCAATAGAGACACTGCCGGTTCGCTTGCGACCCAAAGTCAGGCATTGAACGTGGTCGGCATACCAGCTTCAAAAGTGTGGTTTAATCGAGGGCAACAAACAATCGCTTTTTTCTCGGCCTCGATGCCGGGATAGCGCGGAATTTGGAACTTCATCCACGCCTTCCCGGGTAGACTACGATACATCGTTGGTTTCCGAGGCCATCGTGCCAGCCGGAAACGTGTCGCCATCGTAAAGTGTTAGTTTGGCCGGCATCTTCGAAAAATTGACCGCAACTCCCAAGCCGATCTCAATCACCACAATGCCGGCGATCAGCCATGCCATTCGTTTGTCCAAATTGATCAGCGCATCTGACGCGATAACAAGAAGTCCGTGGTGGGCGATGATCCCCACGCAAATGGCGTGAAACTTCCAAGGTATTTCCTCTCTGGCGCCGAGACCGAGAAACGCGAGGCGAACGCCGACTAATATGTAGGTCACGATCAAGATTGGCGGGATCGTCCGCTTGAATGCCTCGCTGGTCCATTCACGCTGATGACGTTGATCGCCCGAATTGTACGCGGCCGCAAAAGCAGCAGGGCCTAATTCAGCCAGATGCGTCACATTTCGCTTAGGCGTTTCGCTACCGCGCAAACCAGAATTGATCCACAATCTATCGAAGTTGACTATCGTGGGCGCTGTTTCACCCGCTTTGCGTGTTATCACGACCGCGTCGGAGAGATTGAGCAAGGTGGTGTTTGGAGTTTTGACAAAAATTCCGCTCGGAGCGGTCACTGAGGTTTCGCCACCACCCTCGTCTGTCCGTTCTTGCATGAATACTTCAGCAACTTCATCTTTGGCCAGCCAGCGACCGAAGTGGAAGGTGCGACGATTGTCATTCAGAGTATAGAAACGTTGCGGCTCGAGTATCGAAGGATCGAGATCGTGGGTGCCAATATGGATTGCATCCAGGACGCGGCTCCAGCCACGCGGAGCTTCAACGAAGGAGAGATAAAACCCGAACGCCGCGGCTAAAAAAGCCAAAAGGAGCGCGGGCAGAATGACTGAAAAATGCGAGACGCCGCTCGCGTAAAGCACCTGAATGGTGCGGTCAGCCGTAAGTTTGATGTAGTACCAGACTGCGGCGATGGTTACGCCGATAGGCAAAACGTTGCTGAAATTGATTGGAAATGCTCCCAGAATAAGAAGAAGCACCGTCTTGGAATAAAGAACCGCGGAAGGGATGTTTGTAAATAGAGTGACCAGAATGAGCAGGCTGGACAGGGTGGTCGTTATTACCAGCGACGCCACAAACAATTGCAGGAACATATGGCGCTGCATCGTCATAGCAAGCGCCGTCCGATACTCGCATCCGTTGCCGGTTTGCGTGATGTCTCGACATCGCTAACGTCGCGAAATCGTGCAGCCAGCCGGCGTGCGTGGGCGAACTCTTGAGAAGGCGCCCGCGCCAACGTCTTCAGACGCGACCATCTTTGCGGTCCGAGCAGCGCCACCTGCAAGCACAGCACAAACCAGGCATATGGCCACCGCGCCGCTGCGAGGATCCGAATTGCCTTGGTCGACGCAGGATCTATCACCAGCCAGGTGAGAATGCGCAAATGGTCGAGCCAGCTTCGGCCGTTCTTCGCGTTGTTCACCGTTTCAGTGTTGATCGACTGAGAGCGGACCGACAATTCCTGCGGGACAAAGCAGACCTCCGATCGCAGCATCAAGCGAAACCAGAAATCCACGTCGACAAGCTGGTAGATGTCGTTTCGCAACCCTCCCACCGCCAGCGCCAGCTGGCGCCTGAACATCACGGACGTTGGTTCGCCGATCCAGTTGCTGGCGCCGGCCATCAGCGTCATCTGAGCGACCAATGACGCTCCTCTGTTGCGCTCGCGGAGTGCCAGAAAGAATCGATGCGGCTTGCTGTCTATTCGATATTTCCGCGGGAGGTCCTTCTCGTGAACGATCCGCCTGGGCGCGAATACCAGTCCGACCGCAGGAACATCGAGCCGTGGAGCGAGCCGCCGCAAGGCTCCAGGCAGCAACCAGTCGTCAGCGTGCACAAATTGAACGCGGGCACCCCGCGCGAGTTCGATGCACTTGTTGTGGTTTGCGTTAAGGCCGAGCCGGGAACCATTGCGGATCAGCCGGTCGCCGGGCCGCAGCATCTTTGCGGCGATGGACGCACAATCGTCTAAGGAAGCGTCGTCAACGACCAGAATCTCGAAGTCGACACCATCCTGACCGAGAATACTGCGCAGACAACGCGCGATCGTGGCGCTGTTGTTGTATGTCGGCACGCATACTGAAACCGTTGGGTTCACTGCCAATTCGTTGGCATCGTCCGAGCCCGTCCCCACCATTGCTAGGGCTGTGAGGATAACCCACCCCATAGCTCAAGTCGCTATCAACCTGTCAGGCTAGCGGATCCAAGGCATAGGCGGACCTTGCAACCCATCGACATTTATTGGCTCGTTATATATCCAATTGGCCCGCAGGAATGTCCCAAGACCAAGCCCCGTGAGAAGTAAGACCCGTCCATGTGTGCAGGCCATTGTGCTGGGACCCAATGCGCTTTGCGTAAACGGGGGTAGTCTGCTTCCGTGATTCAGTCTTCAATTCCCGCCATACTGGGCGAGCGTGCCAGCCTGCAGGCGAACGAAACGGCGTTCACCTACGTCGATTACGACCAGGATCGGGCGGGCGCGCAGCCTACGCTGACATGGTCACAGTTGCATCGCCGGGCCGTGAACCTTGGCGAGCATCTGAAATTTCTTGCCTCGCCCGGGGATAGGGCGCTCATTTTGGCTCCGCAGACCCTCGATTATGTCGTCGCCTTTTTGGGTGCGTTGCAGGCCGGACTTATCGCCGTTCCGCTCACGGTGCCCCAAGGCGGCGCACGCCGGGAACGCGCGATCGCGGTGCTAGCCGACACATCGCCCTCCGTCGTGCTAACGACGTCTGCTGCTTTTGACGCTGTCACCACGTCGGTTCAGGCGCATCAGGAAGCCGCCGGGCCCGCAATCGTCCAAATCGATTTGTTGGACCTTGATGCGCGCGAGCAATCGCGCGGTCGCAGGCTTCATGCGGACACGCGGGATCCGAGGGATTGCATCTATTTACAATACACATCCGGATCCACTCGGACTCCCACGGGTGTCATGGTCTCAACGAAAAACGTCCTCGTTAATTTTCAGCAGATCATGGGCCAAATTTATTCGTCGGAGCGTGGAATTCCTCCCCCGGATTCTACGGTGGTGTCCTGGTTGCCGCTTTACCACGATATGGGCCTCATCGTGGGACTGATCATGCCGCTTCTTGCAGGCGCGCCGACGCTGCTTGCCAGCCCGACAGGATTTTTGCGGCGCCCAAGCCGTTGGATCCAACTCCTCGGGCGCAACGGCAGTACGTTCACCGCAGCGCCGAACTTTGCCTACGATCTCGCGGCGCGCAAAACGTCCGACGACGACATGGACGGTGTTGATCTTGGGCGCGTACATACAATGATCAACGGTAGCGAGCGGGTGCAGCCCGCGACTCTTAAGCTATTCGCTGACCGGTTCGCGCCCTTCAACTTCAACCCCAAAGTGCTACGGCCGTCCTACGGCATGGCGGAGGCAACGGTATACATAGCGACAAGGCGAGTGGGCCATCCACCCAAAATCGCTCACTTCGACGCAAAGAAATTGCCTGAAGGTCAAGCTAGTCGATGCGAAAACGGAAGCGGCACGCCGCTGGTCAGTTACGGCATTCCTGAATCGATGCTGGTCCGCATTATCGACCCGGACACGAATCGTGAATGCCCGGATGGAACGGTCGGAGAGATTTGGGTGCATGGCGACAATGTCGCCGCCGGTTATTGGCAGAAGCCCGAAGAGACCGAGCGCACGTTCGAGGCAAAGATCGCCAATCCGTCGCACGGAACTCCGGAAGCTTCCTGGCTGAGAACCGGTGACCTCGGCTTCTTCTCGGATGCGGAGCTGTTCATTACCGGCCGCATCAAGGACGTTCTGATTGTCTACGGACGCAACCACTCTCCCGACGACATCGAGGCGACGATCCATGGAATTACTGCGGGGCGTTGCGCGGCGATAGCGGTTCCCGACAAGGGCGTCGAAAAGCTGGTGGCGATTATCGAATTCAGGAAGCGGGGGGCCTCCGGTGAACAGGCTGCGGATTTGCTGCGGGACGTGAAGCGCGAAGTCACGTCGGCGATTTCCGAGTCGCATGGGCTGAGCGTAGCGGATCTCGTTCTGGTTTTGCCCGGTTCGATTCCGACTACGACCAGTGGCAAAGTCAGGCGATCTCAATGTGTCGAGCTATACCGGCAGGATGAATTTACAAGATTAGACGTGTAGTGCGCACTCACGGCGTGTCGCAAACAAGATTCTCCTCATGGCGTTCGGATATCGGCTGCAATCCAACCCTTTGATCGGGTGGTTCACCACGAAGTATCTGCTGCCTCTCGGCACCCGCCAATTCGGCGATGACGTCGTGTTCTTCAATTTCGGCTACGAGGAAGATCCGCCGATGGTCTTGCCGTTGGCGCCGTCCGACGAGATCAATCGTTACTGCATTCAGCTCTATCATGTGACTGCGTCGCAGGCCGATCTCGCCGGCAAGAAAGTGCTGGAGATAAGCTGCGGGGCGGGCGGAGGAGCATCGTACATCATGCGCAACCTCGGTCCGGCTTCTTACACCGGGCTAGACTTGAATCCGGCCAATATCGAGCGGTGCCGGGAAAGGCACCAACTACCATGCTTGGACTTCGTACCAGGCGACGCCATGCATCTTCCGTTTCCGGACGAATCTTTCGACGCGGTTGTGAACGTTGAAGCCTCCCATCAGTATCCTGACTTTTCTGCCTTTCTTGTCGAAGTGGCGCGCGTGCTTCGCCGGGGAGGGCATTTCCTGTACGCCGATTCACGACGATCACCCGTAGTTGCTGAGTGGAAGAGAATGCTGGCTGGCGCGCCGCTGCGGAAAATTTCAGAAAAGGCTATCGACGAAGAGACCAGGCGTGGCCTTGCTGCAAATACGCGGCGTACCGAGGAAAAACTCAGCGGCCGGCTCCCGGCATTCGTGAGTTTTTTAGTCCGCCATGGCTTCGGCGTTCTGGACCGGGACCTGCGTCGCGCCGGGGGCTTTTCCTATCGGATGTACCACTTCGTGAAGGATTGATCTGGTTCTCGCGGTTCCTGATACACGGAAGGCCGAATTACGAATGAAGTTTGCTGTCGCAAGCTACGGAACACGAGGCGACATCGAGCCGTGCGCTGCTGTCGGGCGCGAGTTACAGCGCCGCGGACATACGGTGCGGATGGCGGTCCCGCCCAATCTCATCGGTCTCGTGGAATCTGCGGGCCTTTCAGCCATCGTTTATGGTCACCGGGATTCCCAGCAGCAGCTCAATGAAAGTTTTCTGCACAATTCGTGGAAGATTCGTAATCCGATCAAGTTGGCGCGCGAAGCCATGAAGCCCGTGAACGAAGGGTTTGCAGAACTTGGCGCAACGCTTAAATCGCTCGCAGACGGTGTCGACCTCTTGCTAACGGGTCCGCTCTATCAGGAAATTGCGAGCAATGTCGCCGAGCACTACGGCATCCCCTTCGCCGCATTGCATCTCTATCCGATGCGGGCCAATGGCAAGATTGCCTTCCCGGCGCGATTACCCGAACCGCTGGTGCGTTCAACGATGAGAACGCTCGATTGGTTGTATTGGCGCATGACCAGGAGAGCAGAGGACGCACAGCGCCGAGATCTTGGCCTGCCGAAAGCAACGTGCCCCGCGCCGCAACGGATGTTGCAACGCAGGTCGCTTGAGATCCAGGCTTACGATGAACTGTGCTTCCCCGGGCTTGCAGCGGAGTGGCGCGGTAGCAGACCGTTTGTCGGCGCGCTGACCCTAGAATTGCCTGCAGATACCGACGATGAAGTCGTGTCGTGGATTGCCAGTGGTACGCCGCCGATTTACTTCGGCTTCGGGAGCATGCCGGTGGGGCCTCTTCAGAATCTTGTCGCCATGATCGCGGAAGCCTGTGCTGAGCTGGGTGAACGAGCGTTGATTTGCTCTCGGACGCACGCGGGTTCTGGTCTTTCCGGTTTTGACCACGTGAAGCTGGTAGCGGCGGTCAACCACGCGGCCGTTTTTCCAACCTGCGGCGCTGTCGTTCATCATGGCGGCTCGGGCACGACTGCCGCGGGTTTGCGCGCCGGCGTTCCCGCCTTGGTGCTCTGGATCACGTCCGATCAGCCGATCTGGGCTACGCAGATCAAACGGCTAAAAGTGGGCTTGAGCCGCCGTTTCTCGAACGCTACAGCGAAGACGTTGGTTGCCGATCTCAGATCGATTCTCACGCCGGTGTATGTGGCGCGCGCGCGCGAGATAGCGTCGCAGATGACCAAACCTGCCGAAAGCATCGCGAATGCCGCTGATCTTCTGGAGAAGACGGTGCGCCACGCCTTCGATTGAGCACTCTCACGACTCGGAAGAGTTCCGAGTTTCCGCTTCCAAGGCGAGCTTGTTGGCTCTCAAATCAGGTCTTCGAGCCATTATTCGCTCCTCATCGAATTGCGTCGGTTCCCGCGTTGCTAACTGATGCATGTACTGCTTGACGGCATCCTTGAACCCCAACCCGTGAGAGTGATGAACCGTCATTGCGGGTTCCTGCACCACCCGATAGCCCGCTTTCAGCATCAATTTCGCCAGGGCGGTATCTTCGCCTCCCATCTGGTAGTGCTCGTCGAACCGACCTAGCTCGTTCCAGACTCGTTTGGAGATCATAGCGCCGGTCGCACCCAGCGCGCCCAAACGGCATTTCTTTATGGACTTCGCTCGCTGCGCCAAAAATAGAGTTGGGTCACCCGCTGCTGCCCACCTTTCCAGGTAGGACGCTCCTTTATCCGGCAGACAGGTGCCGAAGGCGCCTGCCGTGTTGTCGCTTCGCGTGAAGTGGCGCGCGCCGGCATGCAGGTTAAGACTGCTCGACAACCGGACATGCGCGACAGTCAGGAACACCAAGTCGTTGCTGGCGGCTTCCACGCCCACGTTCATCGATCTCGGATAAGTGAACTCGCTTCGTGGAAGCGTCACCACTTCAGCGCCGTGATGTCTCGCGACTTCAACACTTCGGTCTCGGGAGCAATTGTCAACGACAATGACCTGGATTTTGCCGCCGTAAAGCTGCTTGTCGATGTCTTCGAACAATCTCTGCAGCTTGGCAGCTTCATTGAACACCCGCACGACCAAGCTGAGGTTGGGATCGCAGCGTGGATCATCCACCAAAGTGTCGCTGATGCACCGGTTCAGCAGTTTGGCTGTGCGCAAGTTGCCGAGTGGAATTGTTTCGAGAAGCTCTGGGTGGAGCAAATACTCGCCGCTAGCCATGAACGCCGACCGATAACTCGGCAGGTCGTAATTGGGCATTATCCTCCAACAGATCGGTAGCTTCGGTGACTGCGGTGGATTTGGTCATTTTTGGCGTGACTCCTCGAGCCGCGCGGACCGTCTCTTCGAACAGATCGGCGGCGGTGGTGACACCGAAAGCAGGTTTGGTCATGCGTGACGCGATCTCGCGAGACCGCGCCACGCAATCCGGCGCGAGAATTTTGCGCAGGTGTCTGACGAGGGATTCACGGCTTACGTTCAAGAGACGCTGAGCGGATCCGACTTTCAGTCGTTTGATTTGGGCCGCCCAGAGGATCTGGTCGGCCACGTCCCACAAGATCAGTGTTGGCAGCCCGGCGCGCAGGCCTGCAGCGGTGGTGCCGGCGCCGCCGTGGTGGACAACGGCGCGGCACTTCGCGAAGATTTCGGTGTAGTTGGCTTGGCCAACGAACTGCACATGGTCGGAATGTCGAATGGGTTCAAATCCATCCGGCCCGGAATAGATGAGTGCCCGTTCGCCCAGCTCGGCGCAGGCGTCCGAAATCATCGCTACCGTCTCGGCGGGCGATCGCACGTGCGTGCTGCCAAAGCCAAAATAGATCGGCGGTTTTCCCGCTGAGATCCAGGACGCGACCTCATCATCGGTATCATGGTTTAACTCAAGCGTCAGCGCGCCGACGAAGGGGCGCCGGCCATTCCATTCTGCCGCGAGTCCAGGAAAAAGTACTTTATCGTAAGCTTGGATTTCGAGCGCGCCGCTTTCCGCCAGTCGCCGGCTTGCAGAAACCGCTGCTCGCGGCAAACCCAATTCACGGCGTTGCGCCGCTTCGTCCGCCCTGGTGATTTGCCAATATAACCACCAGCCTGCCCTCATCGTCGTACGAACTAACGATTCCGGACCCGACAGGAAGGGAAGAGAGAGCTGTCCGTTAACTCGAACGGGGCAGTGATGCAGCGCCACGACGGGGATGTCGTGGTACTCCGCAACATTCGCTACCAGTCCGTGATAGGTCTGACCGGTCAACAGCAGGTCGGCTCCGTCCGCCAGTGTCGTGAGCGTCCGGCTCATCTCGGCCCAACCTTTGGCAAAAAGTTCCTTGCTCGTTTGCGCCAACGTGTCTGGCTGCCGGATCTTGAAAATGTTGCGCGTGAAATTTGCGACCGCTGCGGTTTGCTCCCGTGAGTCGGGTCCATACGAGGTTGCGGCCAATCCGGCCGACTCAACGAAGTCGACGAGGTCGGGTGGCACCGCCATGCGGACTTCATGCCCACGTCGTCTTAGTTCGGCACCGATTGCAGCGCAGGGCTCGACGTCGCCGCGCGTTCCATGGGCCGCCAAAACAAACTTCATTGGTACTGTTTTCATTTGCTGGACGCGTAGGCCAAGCTGCGTTGGCTGTGCGAAGGAGCAATCTGGCCAAGCTGCCCGGTCACCACGCGCTCGAACACCGACTTCAACGTCTTCGTGAAGCGCGTCACAGACTCCCGGGCGACGGGATTGTCCGGAAAAGAAACCTTTATCGAGACCTCATCAAACAGCCGAAGCACCGTCGAGTACATAAACGCCGGGATCCGGCCGTCGAAAAACACGGTCATGTTCACGTGACTGAGGGCGGTGACGAAGATCGCAGAAAGCGGAGGAAGGCCTCCGTCCATGTAGCTCAGCATGGTGAATTGTGGCCCGTGTTTGCGCAGCCAGGGCGCCAATTCCATGACCCGGGCATATGGCACGTTCCCGCATTCCATATTGGCGTCGAACGACGCTTGCGCAGCTCGGGCCGTTTCTTCGAATGAATTGGGATTGATCGGAACCGTAAACGGCACCACGCCTGTGAACCATCCGACCGTCATGTAATCTGCGGGACTCGTCCGCTGATGAATGGGAGTGAGCCCGTAATACGTTTCAGCACCACTCAACTCATGATGGACCAACGCCGCGCACGCAAACAAACCACCGCTGAACCGGACGCCCGCCTTTTGGCAAAGAGCTTCGAACTGCATCGACTGCTCCTGCCCCATCAGCGGTTCGACATGGATGTCTCCACCTTGCGGTAATGATTGGTCTCCGAGCGGCAGCGGGAAATCCGGCATCGTTCCGCCATTGGCTTCCGCAAATTCAATCCACTTGCGGACCGCGGGGGATTCCAGGGTCATGCGCGCCACGTGTGAAGTTTCGCGCATGCAGAACTCGTCATAGCTGGTCGCTTGTGGCCGGCTGACGGGCGCTTTGCCTTCCAGCAGTGCGTTATAGTTCAACAGGATTTCCACATACAGGTTGGCGATCAGTGTGGGATCGCAGTGGAGATGGTCGATGACCGTGTATAATGCGAAGTGATCCTCGTGCTGGACGATGCCTGCCCGGAAGCAGTCCCACTCCAGCGGGCTGGGCACGGCCGCCACATGCTCGCGCCATTCGGGTTGCGCCATCACGCCGTATTCTTTGGCCACGAATTCAATGTTGCGGGGATTCTGCATGGTGTGCCGGACGATGTCCTTAACGCCGTCGAATTCGAACCAGCTGTGATACGTCGGGTGGCGCCGAAGATGCGCGTTGATGACGTAGGTCATGGCGCGAATGTCGCATTGGCCCGGTACATCCCAGGAGCCGATGATTGCGCGTGAATAATCGAGACCCCGCTTCTGGAAGTCGACGTATCCACGAATGTGGCCCGCCTGCATCGAGCTAGGCGGCACCGCACTTACCGGCGCCTGCCGAGCCTTTGCAACGCTGGCGGGTGTTGGCTCCCAGGTAACGACTGATCCCTGACCAGGATCCCAGTCGGAAGCGTTGCCAACCCGCACCCCCGACGCCCGACCTTTGAACACGCTTCCCCCTTAATAAGTGCCGCTTAAACAACGCAGTATAGCCGACTTTGACAAGGGCTATTTTACGCAGGCGTCGCGGCATTCTCTTCTTTAGGCGCCAATTTCTCGAACAGGTAATCCGCCAAGCTTCGGACGGTGGTGATATCGGCCGAGGTGATGCGTACCCCTGTCTCAGCCTCGATATGCGTGCGCAGTTCGAGATTACCCAGCGAGTCGAGGCCGTATTCGGCGAGGGGGTGGTCGGGGTCGATGTTGCGACGCAGGATCAAGCCGATCTGCTCGGAGAGCAGACGCCGCAGCCTCGTGGGCCACTCGTCGAGCGGCAGCTTGGCCAGCTCCGCGTGGAGTTTACTTGAGCCCGAACGCTTTTTCCCCGCGGCATTGAACATTTCGAAGAATTTGATGCGTTCGGCGACCGGCGTAACCCAGGACGTGCCGAGGAGAGGACTGTAGCCGGTGTATCCTCGATCGTGGCGCAGCAATTCCTCGAACGCGCGCATTCCTTCGTCGGGTGTAATCGCAACGCCACTGCCTGCTGCGAACTCCGCCCCGCGACCGATTTCACTCCAAGGCCCCCAGGCGATTGCGGTTGCCGGCATGCCTTGTGCTCGCCGCCAGTGAGCGAAGGCATCGATCCAGCTGTTGGCCGCTGCATAGGCGCCCTGACCCGACGATCCCAGAAGGGCCGCCGCCGAGGAGAACAAGCAAAACCAGTCAAGGTCGATACCGGACGTTGCCTCATGCAAGTTCCGCGCACCTTGGACCTTGGGGGCCCAATTACGATCGATCAATTCGTCCGTGATGTTTGTGAGAGTGCCGTCCTCGACAACCGCGGCTGCGTGCAGCACGCCGCGCAACGGAAGTCCGGTCGCGGTCGACGTCGCAACCAGCCGTTTCGCGGTGTCGGCGCGTGCGATGTCGCCGCGTTCGATCATCACGTCGGCTCCGGCCAGGCGCATGCCCTCAATTTTCTGAAGCGCGTCTGCGGAAGGTTCGGAACGCGAGTTGAGCACGATCCGTCCGGCGCCTGCAGCAGCCATCTTCTCGGCGAGGAACAGCCCGAGACCGCCCAAACCTCCAGTGATGATGTACGCGCCGTCTTGCCGGAACACCGGCACCTGCTCGGGCGGCAGCACCACATTGCTGTGTCCGGTCTGGGGGATATCGACGACGAGCTTCCCGGTGTGTTCGGCCGCGCTCATCACGCGGATCGCCGTGGCTGCATCGGAAAGCAGATAATGCGTCGTCCGGGGCATCGGGAGGACGCCCTCGGCCGTCATTCGATAGACGGTGCTCAGGATCTCGCTGACTTGCTTCGGATGGCTGACCGACATCAGTCCCAGGTCGACGCCCCAGAACGCGAGGTTGCGACGGAACGGGAAGAGACCGAGCTTCGTGTCCCCGTAGATGTCGCGCTTTCCGATCTCGACGAAACGCCCGCCCAACGCGAGCAGTTTAAGTCCGGCCCGTTGCGCCGCGCCCGCGAGGGAATTGAGCACGACGTCAACGCCGTAGCCATCGGTGTCGCGAAGAATCTGGTCAGCGAATGCGATGCTACGTGAGTCGTAGACATGATCGATGCCCATGTCGCGCAGTAGCTGACGGCGCTGCTCGCTGCCGGCCGTGGCGAATATCTCGGCACCCGCCGCGCGCGCGATCGCGATCGCCGCTTGGCCCACGCCGCCGGTCCCGGAATGGATCAGCACCTTGTCGCCGGCCTTGATGCGGGCGAGGTCGCTCAGGGCGTACCACGCGGTCGCGTGCGCCGTAGTCACCGCCGCGGCCTGCGCGTCGGTCAGGTTCGCTGGCAGCTTGGTGGCCAGACGCGCGTCACAGGTAACGAATGTGGCCCAGCAGCCGTTAGGAGACAGGCCGCCCACATGGTCACCGATCTTGTGGTTGGTGACATCGGGCCCGATGGCTGTCACGACGCCAGCGAAATCGGTGCCCAGTTGGGGCAGGATTCCCTCGATGCTCTGGTAGCGGCCGAACGCATTGAGAACATCGGCGAAGTTGATACTCGATGCAGCGACCGCGACCTCGATCTGCCCGGAGCCCGGGGGCAGTCGGTCGAACGCGGCGAACTCCATCGTGTTCAGATCACCGGGCGTCCGGATGCACATGCGCATGCCGTCACGTTCGTGTTCCGCGATGGCGGTTCGCCGCTCTTCGGAGCGCAGCGGCGTGGGACACAATCGCGCGATATGCCACGCATCGTTGCGCCATGCCGTTTCGTCTTCTCCCGACGCCGCCTGCAATAACTGGCGCACCACGTGTTCGGCACGCGTATGTTCATCCAGGTCTATGTGTGTGGTGTGCAAATGCGGGTGCTCTGCACCGATCACGCGAAGCAGACCGCGAAGTCCGCCTTGCTCCAGATTGACAACATCTGTCTCCAACACTTTCTGAGCATTCCTGGTAACGACATATAGCCGAGGCGATTGGCCTTGGATGTTTGGCAACTCGCGGGCGATGCGCACCACGTGCCGGACGTACTCCGCGCCGCGCGTGGCGCTTTCCATTGACGGATTGCCGTTCTTCGGCTCGGCGATCACTACGACGCCGGTGTATCGGCCTTTTTCGATCATGCTGCGCAGCCGCTCGGCCATCGTGCGGCGGTCAGCCTGGTGCGGCCACAGCAGGGTGGTGCATTCCTCATCGCGCAGCTTCATCGCGTCAGTGATGGCCGTCGCCAGCGGAGCCGCGGCGTCGGACGTACTGACCAGCAGCAATGGTCCCGTCTCAGTGGCGGTCTCGGGCAGCTCGCGTTGCTGCCATTCCACTGTCAGCAGCCGCTCGGCCATCAAGCGATCCCGCTCGTTGCCCGCCGAGACCCCGGTGCCCATTTGCAGTCCTCGCACCGTCAGCAAGACGCTGCCGTGCTTATCGAGGATATCGAGGTCCGCCTCGACGGCACCTTTGGTCGCCGAACTCACCTGCGCGTAGCAGTAGCGCGCCGTGCTGACCGGGCCGTGGATCCGCATTTGTCGAACGCCCACCGGCAGCAGACCTCCAAGGTCCGCGTTCGCGAAACTGGGGTGAGCAGCGACCGACTGGAAGCAGACATCGAGCAGTGCCGGATGTACGTTGTAACTGCTCTGCTGTGTGCGGATCGCGCTGGGCAGGCCAATTTCGATCAACACGGTGAGGCTGCTTCCCTCAGCGACGTGCGCGGCGACAAGACCGGTGAAGGCCGGACCATACTGAACGCCCCATGACTCCTTGGCTTGCCGAAGGTCGGTGCCTTTGAGGCGGGTTGGGTGCGTGGCTAGCAATTCTTCGATGTTGCGGGCGGCAGGCTGGTCCTCTTCTTTAATCTCCTGCAGCACCGCGGACCCATATCGCGTCTGCACGCCATTCTCATTGGCTTCCACCGCGAACATAAGGGTGCCGGGCATTTCCGCGGTTGCGCTAAGGTTGATTTGCATTTCGTCTTCAAGAACTAGCAACTGCTCAAAGCGGATATCGCGGACGCCAGCTGCCGCGCCAAAGACAGTGCGAGCGGCGGCGAGCGCCATCTCACAATACGCAGCACCCGGTAAAGTCGGGGTGCCGTGAATCTGGTGATCTGCCAGCCATGGCAGAGTGGCGGTGCCGATGTCTGCCTGCCAGAGGTTACGCGCGGGCTCCTCGGCTAGGCTTACGTGCTGACCCATCAGTGGGTGAACCGCGACGCTGGAACGGCTCGCGCGGGAGCTATGACCATCCCGGCTCAACAGCAAGCTTCGGTGACTCCAGGCCGGCAATGGTGCGTCCGCCAAGTACCCGCCCGGATAAAGCACGGAGAAGTCGACCTTGGCGCCCGCAGCGAACAAGTCACCAAACAATCCAAGCAGCCCGTGAGGCAGGGGTTGCTCGCGACGCATCGCTGGAATCGCAACAATTGTCCTGTCGAGATTACGGGCGGTCTGATCGACTGCGAGAGTTAGCAACGGGTGCGGTGACAATTCCCCGAAGACACGGAAGCCGTCTTCCAAAGCCGCCTGCACCGCGGCCGAAAAACGGACCGTGTGGCGCAGGTTGTCGACCCAATAGCCAGCGTTGCAATAGGGATCTTCGCGGGGATCGAATGAGGTGGCGGAGTAATAGGGAATCTTCGCGTTCAGCGGCTCAATTTCAGCCAGAACCTCATGTAGTTCGTCGAGGATCGGATCGACTTGCGGCGAGTGAGAGGCCACGTCGACAGCGACCTCGCGTGCCATCACATCGCGCTCCTCCCACGATGCGATCAGGCTGCGAACGGTCTCAGTCGCACCGCCGATGACGGTGGATTGCGGAGAAGAGACCACCGCCACCACGACGTCATTGACGCCGCGAGCCGTGAGTTCAGAAAGCACTTGCTTGGCAGGAAGCTCCACCGACGCCATTGCACCTGAGCCGGTAATCTTCTTCATCAGCCGCGAGCGCCGGCAAATGACCCGTGCCCCGTCCTCCAGCGACAGCGCTCCCGCGACGACTGCGGCAGCGGATTCACCCATCGAATGTCCGATGACTGCGCCCGGCTGAATGCCGTAGGACTTCATCGTGTGCGCCAGCGCGATTTGCATCGCGAAGATTGCCGGCTGGATATGATCGATGCCGATCGCCGGCTCACGACCGCTCAGAACTTCGGTCACCGAGAATCCGGATTCCACTTTGATTAGTGGTTCGAGGTCAGCAATAGCCGCAGCGAATGCCGGCTCCTTCGCCAGCAGCTCGGCGCCCATCTTAGCCCATTGCGATCCTTGGCCCGAGAACACCCAGACCGGTCCGCGCTCATCCCGCCCCACTGCTTCCTGACAAATCGCATCGCCTTTGGCGACCTCTCGCAGAGCGGCTATCAGTTCTGCGCTCGTATTGGCGATCACGGTTGTCCGCACCGAGCGATGCCCACGGCGATGAGCAAGTGTGTAGGCGAGATCCGGCGTCGCCAATTCGGACGGGTGCGCCTCGACCCAGGCGGCTAACTGGCGAGCGGTTTTTTGCAGTCCCTCAGCGGACGAGGCGGTCAGCGGGAATAGGAGAGGACCATCGTAGCTCGGTCTTTTCGCAGCGCCGTTGCCTGAAAGCGGTTTGGGAGCCTGCTCGACAATCGCGTGCACATTCGTGCCGGAGAGTCCGTACGCCGAAACTGCGGCACGCCTCGGCTGCCCACCATTTAGCGGCCACGGAGAATTCTCCGTCGGCACAGACAGGCGAGTGTCGATCCGGGCCATTTCATCGGGCAGGGCTTCGAAGTGCAGGTTCTTGGGAACCACGCCGTGCTGAACGGAAAGAATTGCTTTCATCATCCCGAGGGCACCAGCCGCCGCCTGAGTGTGCCCGAAATTGGTCTTCGATGCTCCGAGGACGCAAGGATTGTCGACGCCGTAAACCTCGGAAAGACTCCTGTATTCGATTGGGTCGCCGACGGGAGTGCCCGTGCCGTGCGCCTCGACCATGCCGACCGTACTGGCGTCCACGCCCGCTGCGGTGAGAGCCGCGCGATAGACCGCGGCCTGCGCCTCAGCCGAAGGCCGCCCGATATTCAACGTGTGGCCGTCCTGGTTGGCGGCGGTGGAACGGATCACACCCAGAACCTGATCCCCATCACGCTGCGCATCCGGCAGGCGCTTGAGCAACAAGATGACGCAACCCTCGCCAGATACGAAGCCATCCGCTTTGACATCGAACGCATGGCAGTGCCCCGTGCCGGAGAGCATGCCCGCTGCCGAGCCCGACGCGTACCTGCGCGGCTCAAGCATCACATTGACGCCGCCTGCGAACGCGAGATTGCTCTCGCCGTCGTTCAGGCTGCGGCAGGCTTGGTGGATCGCGAAGAGGCCGGACGAGCATGCGGTGTCCAATGTGACCGCGGGTCCGTGCAGGCCGAGGGCGTAGGCAACCCGTCCAGAAGCCATGCAGGAGAGTGTGCCCATGGTACCGTGCGGCCCGTCGAACGCATCCGTGGCGAGCTGGACGGTCTGGTAGTCGTCGTACATCGACCCGAAGAAGACGCCCGTTTCCTTGGCGATCGTATTCTTTGTGAGGCCAGCATGTTCCATGGCCTCCCACGCGGTTTCCATCAGCAGCCGGTGCTGAGGATCCATGGCCGTCGCTTCTTTTTCGGTGATCCCGAAAAAGTCAGCGTCGAAATCGCCGATGTTGTCGAGGAAGGAGCCCCACTTGCATATCGACCCGCCGGGCACCCCTGGCTCCGGGTCATAGTAATAGTCGACCCCCCAGCGCTCCGGAGGGATCTCCTTCACCAGGTCATCGCCACGCAGCAACGCTTCCCAAAGAAGATCAGGGGAGTTAATGCCCCCGGGCAGCCGGCACGCCATCCCGATGACGGCGACCGGAGTTACGCTTGCCTTGTTCACTATCCCAACCCCCACAACGTCCCATCACTACTGTGCCTTTTATCAAGGCCTCCCGATCGTGATCGTGGCTCGAGAGATATTGCCGAATTTTTCCGTCCAAGCTAGCGGCTTGGGCCTGTTGTGGAACTTCCGCTCTCGGACGGTCGTCTCTGCCTTGTGAAAAGGACCGCACCGCGCCGATACTCGGATTAGCTGGCATTTCGGGGAAGCGTTGTGAGTGTAGTGGTCGTATCCAACCGGGTGGGAGGGGTGAATGCGGATGGACCGATCACGGGAGGACTGGCGGCGGCGTTGATCCCGATGGTGAGCAGCGCTGGTGCGATCTGGGTCGGTTACAGCAGCGAGGATGCTGGCACGCATCCGGCGAGAGCGGCTCTTGAGAGCCAGACTCTTGGCGCTGGCACGATCGTTACGGTTGAGCCGCCGAGACAGCATTATCGCAGCTACTATGACGGCTTTGCCAATTCCGCCCTCTGGCCGGTACTGCACGCACGCACCGACCTCATAGATGTCACGGCCGAACACTACGCGTCATATCGCGAAGTCAATGCCTTCATGGCGCGGGCACTTCTGCGCTTTAACGAGGCTGACGGCATTTTCTGGATTCACGATTATCATTTTCTGCCGCTGGGCGGCGAAATGCGGCGGCTTGGGATCGGGCGTCCGATCGGATTTTTTCTGCATACGCCCTGGCCTGAAATTCGCTGCATGTCTGCGCTGCCTCATCATCGTGACATCGTGCGCGAAATGCTTGCTTATGATCTCATAGGTTTCCAGACGGCTGAGGACCGCCGAAGTTTTGAAAACTACCTGCGGCACGAACTGGATGTGACGGTCCAGAGCGATGCGATCATCAGTGAATGGGGCCGGACTCAGCTAGCAACCTTCCCGGTCGGGATTGACGTTGACGTATTTGCCGCGCGCGCGCGCGGCGCCATGGAGCGGCCGGACGTGTCGCAGCTGCGCACCCGCCTCAGGGGCTCAAAGCTCGTGCTCGGAGTCGACCGGCTCGATTATTCGAAAGGCCTGACCGCCCGTCTGCGGGCCTTCGATCGCATGCTGGACATCGAGCCGAGCTTGAAGTGTGCCGTTTCCTTTCTTCAAGTCGCAGCTCCGTCGCGCACCAATATTCGTGCCTATCGTGAACTGAAAGCGGATCTCGACGCATTGGTGGCGAAGATCAACGGCCGGCACCAACACGCCGAGTGGACGCCAATCCACTATGTCAATCAGGAGCTTTCGCAGTCGGCTCTGGCTGGATTTTATCGTATCGCGCAGGTCGGGTTGGTCACGCCGTTTCATGACGGCATGAATCTGGTGGCGAAGGAATTTGTCGCGGCCCAAAACCCTGCCGATCCCGGCGTTCTGGTCCTGTCGACTTTCGCGGGCGCAGCCCAAGAGCTCGACGCAGCGCTTCTGGTCAGTCCGCACGACGTCGACGATATTGCGCGACAACTCGTTAAGGCGCTGACGATGAGTATCGAGGAACGTCGCGAACGCTGGCAGCAGATGGTAACAAAACTGAGGCGCCGCTCGTTACAGTCCTGGTTCTCCTCGTTCCTGCACACGCTATCCGAGGCGCACGGAACGGCACCGGTGCTGGCAGGTCAGCCGAACGTGTTGCGTTGTTGAATGCTACCAACGACGATCGTGTTTGATCACCGGGGCGCGCTTGGTCATTCACCAAAACGCAATCGCCTAGGTCATATCTTCCAAGAGGAAATTGCGGAGCGCCCCTGCGGAAAAGTGCTGCTGCACAAATGTACATTGCTGGCGGCGCTGCCGACGCCACGCGTTATCGTCGCGCAGCAGAGTGACAACGGACTGGGCAAAACCCTTCGCATCGGAATGCACCGGCATGATCCCATTCAATGCGGCGAGGCCTTGAGCTCCGAACGGCGTTGTTACCATCGGCACGCCGAATTGCATTGCTTCAATAACTTTGCCCTTCATTCCCGCGCCGTAACGAAGCGGAGCCACACATACACGCACCTGTGAATAGTGCTCTCTAAGCTGTGGGTCGGAAACAAAGCCGGTCACCGTAACGGCGTTGCGGGACCCAAGATTTTTGACCTGGGGCGTTGGATGAGAACCAACCAGCCAAATTTTGGCGTCCGGGACATCGCGCTGAATGTAAGGAAATATCTCCGTTACGAGCCATTGGGCGGCGTCTTCGTTCGGACCGTGCGCAAAGCCCGCAACAAATAAAACGTCGCGCCGCGAGGTCAAGTTTGGGTCTTCGGCGCTTTCAAAATCTTTCAAGCCGAACAGAGGAATCGTTCTCGCTCGCCGGCGCGGAATAACGCCTTCGACGTATTTCGTTTCATCGGCAGAAGGATAGTAAACTGTGTCGACCGCGGACCACACGTGCTGCTCAAGCGATTCCATGGATGCGGTCGCTGCCTGATCCCGCGGAGATCCGCCGCTCAATGCCGTCTTGGCGCGCATGCGTAAATGATGAATATCGTGCCCGTAATAAAGAAGGCGCGCGCTGGAATATTTTCTGAGATCGTCGATGAACGGTGCCGCGACATAGGGGCGGCTCAAAAAAACATACTTCAGATAATTACCGTTGTCCCGGATCCATTTTTGGAACCCATCCTTGATTCCGTAGCCGTAATACACTTCGACGCCTGCGTTCTGAAGAATCCCTATATATTGCGGATCGCGGAGCTGATTGTGCGGCCAGAATTTAACGTTGCATCCGAGTTGTTGAAGCGCGTCCACGATGTGCGACATGGAGCGTGAACCGGCGTCGCGATCCGGTTGCGGAATATAGTGGTCGATGACCAAAACGCAGGGTTTGTCGCGTGCACGGTCGCGCGCGACGAAAACCGATCGCCCGTTGTCGAAATGAAACCGATCGAGTTCGGCGCCCCAGCGTTCGCAAAACGTCTTCTGGTTCAAAATCTGATGGGATTTGACGCCGGCTTTTGTACTGCGCCCATGCGATAGCCCTTCATGATGAACCACGACAGACCGGGGTTCATAGATGACCTGGTATCCGGCCTCACGAACCTTGAAGGCCAGGTCGGTGTCCTCGTAATAGGCCGGTGCGTACCTCTCATCAAAACCGCCAAGCTGAAAAAAAAGCGCGCGGCGGATCAACAGCGAAGCCCCAGAACAATAGTCCGTCTCGCGCGTATAGTTGAATTGGGGAAGTGCCGGATTTTGAGAACGACCGTAATTCCAGGCCGAGCCATCGCGCCAAACGATGCCGCCGGCTTCCTGCAAACCGCCGTTGGGAAAGACGAGTTTTGACCCGACCAGCCCCGCTTTCGGCCAGCTTCGGAAAGTGTCGAGCAAGGCATCAAGCCAGCCGGGCGTCACTTCCGTGTCGTTATTGAGGAAATAAATAAACTCGCTTCGCGCAAGACCGGCGGCTCGATTGCACGATTTGGTGAAACCGAGATTGCTTGGATTCACTTCGTATCGAAGTCCGGAAACTTGCTTAAGCAAACCGATTTCCGGATCGGAGGAGGCGTCTTCGACGACCATCACTTCGATCGGCACGGCTGGAAGGTTTTTTGCGATAGAGCGAAGGCATCTTGCGGTTACGCGGAGCAAGCCGAATGCCGGAACGATAATGGTGACGATCGGGTCACCTTGTATTGGAAAGCCAAGGCCCGCGACGTGATCTTCCGGCCGGGCGAAGAGGCCGATCTTGCGAAGGAATGTCTTGGCGAGGCGTTTCGCGGTGCGATAGGCGTGATACGCGGGATTTGGATGCTGCAGTCGGCCGGCAGCAGAGGAGATTGAATTTATGGTCACCGCACCGCTCCGCGGATGCGCATCGCCGCGGCGCGCAGAGCGTCACAGGCGCGATAGTAGAAACCCGATTTTATTCTTTGCAATTCATCGCGCAGCACATTCAGTTGGCCGTCGCGGTCAGAAAGATCGTCAAACAGTGCGGCGATGCGATCGGCGTAGTCTTTGACCACTTCGGACTCTCTGATCGGCTGCTCCAAAATGCCGCCTCGCATGGGAGGAAGTTCTGCGTCGGACGCTATTGCGATCCAATACAGCGGTTCGATGCCATCCAGCCTGTGAACGTCACTTCCAACCAGCCTAAAAGTCTCAGGCGGCGCGCTGGTCTGTTCGCCCACGATCGCCGAGCCAAAAACCATGCGCTGCCCATAGAATCGGACATTCTTGAAAAACCCGCCAAGGAGTTCTTGAAGCTCGGGGAAATAAAGCTCCTTGACGTGATATGGATTGGAATAATTGCGGCTGTCCGAATATCGAAATCGATCCGGGCTTGAAATCACGAGCAGGCCTCGCGGGCGAAGAACCCTCTTGATCTCTTTCATCATTTGCTGATGGCGGTCGTGATGTTCGATCGTTTCGAAGCTCACCACGACGTCGAAATCGCGATCATCAAGTGAGAGGTCGCTGCAGTCGCAAGCGACGAAACGCAAACCAGGATGCGTGTATTTTTTTCGGGCAAATTCCACCGTCTCTTTGGAAATATCCGCGCCCACCACGCTGTGCGCCACTTCCGCAAGCAGTGCGGAACCGTAACCCTCGCCACAGGCAACATCGAGGACGCGCTTGCCCTGACAAATGTTGCGCGCAAAAACATATCGATGACGATGTTCGAGGGCGATATCGCCGGTCACGGCAGGAACGTATCGTTCTCCCGTGAACGTCAATTCTGACTGCGTTTCGCTCATGGGGCTAGCAGGCTGAATGCTCAAGAGCGGTTTATTTCAAGCCGAATATCAGTCATCGGAATGCCAACAAGGCCCGTTGCAACGCTGCTGCTATGAGATTTGAAGGCAAGCGCGTCATGAATCCAATGATGCTGCTTGTGTTCGCTTTGGGTTCCCTCCGCGATCGCCGCGTGCATCGTATAATTTCCCGCCGGCAAGATCGGCATTTTGAACCGGAACGTCGCCTCTATTGAATGACCCTTGGCGGCGTTCAGATTCGCCCGCTCGTACGTCAGATAGGTGTTGTCGCCGAAAAGGTACTGACCAAGCCGGTCCTTGACATAAAACCCGACAATCGGGCCAGCGATATCGTCATACACCTCACACGATATCCGCAGCACGACATCTTCTCCGCCCACACACCAGGTCAGCGTCTCTCCGTCGGGAGTTTTCAACTGGACGTCGACAATCTTGGCCCCGTTTGCCCCAAAACCTGCGCTTTCGGGATCGAAGCGAAAAATCTCAATGTCGTTTCGCAGGTTTGAGGAGTTGATGAAGTTTTGGCGTTGATCGATCGTTCGAGTGGCGCCGGGAGAGGGGGGCGTTAATCGCGGTTCGGGGCCTGTTTTGACGGCAGTTCTTCCGTGCTGCGCCTCGTGCGTATCGGCGAGATACATCTCGATAATTTTCTTGGTTTCGCCGGCCGCCTTTATTGAACCGTCCTGAAGGAGGATGACTCTTTGACAAAGGCTAGCGACGGCAGCGGTATCATGGCTGACAAAGAGGAGGGTGCCGTTTTGCATAAAGCGACGAAGGAAGCGGAAGCATTTTTGAACGAAAAATGCATCACCCACTGACAGTGCCTCGTCGATGATCAGCACATCCGCGTCGATATGAGCGATTACGGCAAAGGCCAATCGGACCGTCATGCCCGTCGAATAGAGTTTTACCGGCTGATCGATGAAGTCACCAATGTCGGCAAAGGCGGCGATGTCGTCAAATCTCGCGATAATTTCGTTCTGCTTGAGCCCAAACAGGCTCGCATAGAGAAAGACATTGTCGCGGCCCGAAAATTCCGGGTTGAAGCCGCAGCCAAGTTCAAGCAACGCCGCTACGCGCCCGGAAACCTTTGCGCTTCCAGCGGTCGGCTGAAGGGTCCCGCTCAGGATTTCAAGCAGCGTCGATTTGCCCGCCCCATTTCGCCCGATAATGCCAACCGTTTCACCCTTGCGAATATCGAAGGAAATATCCTTTAGCGCCCAGAAATCGCGGTAATAGGATCGAGGTGTTCTTCCGAGCAGACGTCTGGCCCACGGAAGGAAAGCCTGCTTGAGCCGATCTTCCGGGCGGCCAAATATCCTGTAGCTTTTCGAAACACGTTGAACGTGAATCGCCAAAGCGGTCCGATCGGGAGCTGCCAACGACATGTAATTCATGGCATCGAGCGCGGCGGCCGTGAGGCCGCGTTTGAAAAAAGCTGTCGATTATCGGTTACTATGGGCACTTCTGTCCGCAATGTGAACCCCAAGGCTGGGTCTTGTGATTGCTGAGCTTTCGACCGCCCTTCGCTCCTTTATACAAAAAGTTCTGCATAGGCCGTCCATTGGCTAAATCAAAAAAACGGAGAGTCCGTATTGTTTTGGCGCTCGTTGCGATCGCCGGGGCCGCGGCGGTCATTGCCCTGGGCAACAGGAAGGAGTCTTCGGCAGGCTTCGTCCTCGACTATGCCTCAACCATTCCTCAAACTGCGCCGCTCTCGATAGAGATACGGCATCCTGAGCCTGTCATTGCGCGCGGAGCGCCGGGCGAATGGGATGCAGTGGATGTCTTGAATCCGTCTGTTATCCGGCTTCGTGGCCGGCTCCACAATTACTACAGCGGCTTTGACGGCAAGGTGTGGCGCACGGGACTGGCCACATCGACAGACGGAATAACGTGGAAGAAGAGCGAACAGAATCCCCTCTTGTCACCGGGAGGCGACGATTGGGATCAGGCATACATATCGGCCAATGGTGCAGCCATCGAGTGGAATGGAAAGGTTCTTTATTTTTACCAAGGCGTCGATGCGCAAGGCATCACCAAGATCGGCCTTGCAATTTCCGACGACGGCATTTCGTTCTCCAAGGTTTCCCATCCCGTCTTTGATGTGAGCGCAAGACCTTGGGAAAGCAAAGCGGTCGCGGATCCTTATGTGGTCAAGCATGGCGGCATGCTGTATATGTATTACTTGGGAATGGACGCTTTCAGCGTTCAACGTTTAGGCGTTGCGCAATCCGCTGACGGCGTCAACTGGATTAGGTCGTCTCACGGCCCTGTGCTCGATGTCGGCGCGGCTAAGTCGTTTGACGAACGCGGTTTGGGCGAGCCCAGCGTCGCATACTCGCCTCCGTACTTTTATATGCTCTACACGGGCCGCGATGCTTCGGAAAAAAGGGACATCGGCCTTGCCATCTCCGGAGACGGAGTTCATTGGAAAAAGATGAGCATCGATGGCTTGTTCAGTGACAAGCTGCGGGTCGCTTGGAATAGCCACGTCATTTGCGACACGACATTGCTGCGCAATGCCGATGGCACTTTTTCGGTCTGGTATGGGGGTGGAAACCGTCCATCTCCCGATCAAAATTTGAACGGCCAGATCGGTACTTTTATTCTACGCACCAATTCACCTCCCGACGGCTACGATGCAGCCGAGTTGATCGGCCAGGGGATACAGCAATATTCTTCTTTAAAAGGATCGTTTGAGCCGGAGGGTGTTGGCCAAGACGCGTTCGCCTGGATCGGCAAAAAGGCCTCGATAGCGCTTTCACGACCGACGCCCGGACAGCGGCTTGTCATTTCGGGTTGGGCGCCGGCGTCGTTGCATCAACAGGCCGGACATCGCGGCGCGCTCATTCTCACGATTTTGGTAAACGGCAAGGCGCTTTCTTCCACTTCATTTCTGAACGATGGTCGGTTCGAGATCGAAATCGAATACCAAAAGCTTGCGGAAGTCGTCGCCGATTCCGACTTCATGACCGTGGAATTGGCGGTCAACCACACGACCGTTCCGGCAAAGGCTTTCGGTAGTGCCGATGTCAGGGATCTGTCGCTTAAAATTTCCAAAATCAAGCTGACCGGGCCGTGAATTGCCCGCGCGATCTGAGCGACAGAAAAAAGTAATCAGATGACGTCGCTGAAGCTGGGCCGCAAATGCATAAAAATGCGATGGCCCAAAATTGCGACAGCAAACGCTATGAGCCAATAAACGCCAAGACCAAACCAGTTATCAAACCAAAATCCAAAAATTGCCTGACGAACCGCCTCCAGCGGAAAGCTCGTCGGATTGATCAGTAGCGCCGCTTGCGCAGCCGGGGGCATGGCTGACAGCGGGAAGAAAATCGGGCTGACGAACATCATGATCGGTAAAAACGCTTGCACGACGTGTCCGATGTCACGGAAATATGTCGCCAACGCCGAAATGATCCACACAAGACCGAGCGTTATCAAGCCCAGAGGAAAAATGACGAGCGGGCTTATCAGCAACCCTATCGGCGGCAGACCTCTCAGCAAAAGATGAGCCAAGAGCCCGAGGGAAAATCCGATAAGCAGACGAAAAATGCCATGGCCGAGCACGACCCACGGTAAAATTTCAACGGGAAACACAACCTTCTTCACGAAGTTTTTGTTTTGCCGAATGAGATTTGGCGCGGCGGCGACGCATTCCATAAAGAAATCGAAGATCACGAGACATAAGAAATAAACCAGCGCGATAAGGATATGATCTTTTATTTCTCCCTGCCATTGGGGCCGGATGATCAGTCCAAAGACGAGAGTGTATGCGCCGAGATAAACCAAAGGTGAGGCAAATACCCAGAACAAGCCGAAGAGACTGCCTTGGAAGCGCATCTCGACTTCGCGGCGCGTAAGACGCGCCAGTATCTCCCGGTGTTGCCAGGCTGACGCGAAAGGGCCGGCCAGAAAGTGGGCGCAGGTCGACCACCGTGAATGTTGCGGGGCGTCGCCGGGCGGGTGCGCGCAATTTTCGATCATAACCGAACTTACTCTGGGTGAGAGTTTTCAGGAAATCGGTGTGTGAGCCGGCGATCGTTGCGCTGCGCCGACTAACAGTCACGCAGAAATTGAGCGCTATTTCACGGGATTTTTTCTCGGGGATCGAGCGCGTCGCGCAATCCATCGCCCAGTAGATTGAAGGCGAGAACGGTGAGAAAAATGGCAAGCCCTGGCCAAACCGCCATCCACGGGGCGTTGATCAAAAACCGCTGAGCGGAATTCAACATGCTGCCCCATGACGGGGAGGGCGGCTGTTGCCCAAGCCCCAGGAAAGAAAGCGCGGCTTCGGCAATGATCGCCGCGGCAATCGACAGCGTGGCCTGCACGAGCAAAGCCGGCAGGATATTCGGCAAGATGTGGAATATTGCGATACGCCATCGTGGATTGCCGATTGCGCGCGCCGCTTCAACATAGTCCTCGACCTTCACGGCCAGGACCTGTCCGCGCGTCAACCGGATGAAGATCGGCGTCGTCGTGATCCCAATGGCGATCATCGCATTTCCAAGGCTCGGACCGAGAAATGCTGCAAGCGCGATGGCGAGGATCAGAAACGGACAGGCCAGCATGGCATCGGTCATCCGGCTGATGAGGCCGTCGAGCACGCCACCGACGTAACCGGTGATAAGCCCAAGTGGAACGCCGATGCATAGAGCGATGCTGACGGCGATGATGCCGGCGACGAGCGAGGCGCGCGCCCCGTACAGGACGCGCGCGAGAATATCGCGGCCGACATCGTCGGTGCCAAACCAATGCGCAAAAGAAGGCGGCCGGCGTACCGCGCTCCAGGTTTGCACGAACGGGTCATGTGGCGTCAGCAGCGGGGCAAAGATCGCAATGAAAATGAAGAGCGCGATAACCGCGAACCCAAAAGCTGCGCTTTTGCGACGAAATAGCCGCCGCATCGTCCGGCGAAAAGGGGTTTCGGCCGCGGCCGCCAGCATGCTTCGATCGAGTGTTGTGTCTGCCATGCGTGCTCAATTCCGGAGGCGAGGATTTACGAGCACATAGGCGATGTCGGCAAGGAGATTGAGCGAGATATAGGTTGTCGCGGTGACGAGGACGACACCTTGAACGACCGCATAATCCCGGTTGAACACCGCGTCGACGATCAGCTTGCCGAAGCCGGGAATGCTGAAAATCTGCTCGGTCAACACAGCGCCCGACAACAACGTTCCGAGCTCGAGCGCGCCAAGCGTGATGACCGGCGTGAGCGCATTGCGCATCGCATGCTTGAGAATAACAGTGCGTTCGAGCAGCCCTTTTGCACGCGCGGTTCGCACATAGTCGCTTTCCAGGACCTGCAGCATCGCGCTGCGCGTATGACGCATCAAAACCGCGGCGATCGAGTTGCCAAGGACGAAGGCAGGCATGATCGTGGACGCGAGACTCGCGCGCCAGTCTTCCGACAGCCGCACATAGCCGGATGCCGGCAGCCACCCAAGCTCGACCGAAAAAAGAAAGATCAGCATGATGCCGAGCCAGAAATTCGGCGTGGAAATGCCCCACAGGGCGAATGCATTGGCTGCGTAATCCCACACCGTATTTTTCTTCACCGCCGAAATGATGCCGGTCGACACCCCTATGACGAGCGCGATGACGATCGCCATCGTTGCAAGCTGAAGCGTGACCGGCAGTTTTTCGACGATGAGATCCAGTACCTTGACGTGAATGCGCATCGACTCGCCGAGATCGCCGACAAATACGTTTTTGACCCAGTAGAGGTATTGAACGGGGATCGGCTGATCGAGCCGGTATTGGCGGCGAATTTGCTCGATCACCGCAGCATCGCGTTCCTCGCCAGCCATGACGAGGGCGGGATCGCCCGGCAGTAATTGCTGCAGCGAAAAGATGATCACGGACACAAAAAACAGCGTCGGAATCAGCTGGAGCAATCGCTTGCCGAGAAATGTCAGCATACGGTCCCGCGCTTGCGGTCAGGTGGCGATAGGCATGATTACTTCAGCTTCAGGCCGATCACGCGAACGAGCCCGTCAGGCATTTGCGTGTAGCCCTCGAGCTTTGCAGTGTGCGCGATCAGCACACGACGATGATAGAGGTAAAGCTTGGGCAGATCATCGAGGATAATCTTGGTCAGTTTTTCGTAGACCGCCTTGCGATCGGCCATGCTTGAAACGGTGCGCGCGTCATCAAGCAGTTTGTCCGCCTCCGCATTGCAATAGCCGGGATAATCCTGTGGCGCTTTGCATTTGTGGAAGATGTAGGAATTGCCGTCGGGGTCAGTGCGGCCGCTCCAGGCGAGAAGATAAGCCTGATACTCGCCCGCCTCAGCTTGCTTCAGCGAGGTTGCGAATTCGGTCACGCGGATTTTCATATTGATGCCGATTTCGGACGCCATCGCCTGGATGACCTCGGCGACCGCTTGTGTTTCCGCGCCTTTCGGAACCATGAAGTCGACGTCGAAGGGCGTCGTGACGCCAGCTTCCTTCATCAGCGCCTTGGCCTTGGCGACGTCCCGTTTGGTGACCGGATAATTCTTCTGGAAATAGGGGTGTTCCGGGTTCACCCATTGGTTGCCCGGCACGAATTCGCCGTTGAAAACAACCTGCGTGAGGGCTGCGCGATCGATCGCATAATTGAGCGCCTGGCGCACCTTGGCATTGGAGCCGAGTGGGTTCTTCGCCTTGTCTCCGTTGCCGACATTGATGTCGATGCCCTGATAGCCAAGCTCCAGCGCAGACGAGAGCTTGAGCTTGGGATCGGCCCGAATTTCCTTGATGTCAGTTGCGAGCAGACGCTCGATCAGATCGAGCCCGCCAGACTTGAGACTGGCAAGCCGCACGGTGGAATCGACGATCGGCAGATAGGTAATACGATCGATATGGACGTTGTCCTTGTTCCAGTAATCCGCGAATTTCTCCATCACGATGCGATCTTGCTGCACCCGCTCGACGAATTTGTACGGGCCCGCGCAAACCGGCTTCAGCCCGAATTTGTCGCCCGACTCTTTCGCGGCCTTGGGTGACACCATCATTCCTGCGCGATCAGTAAGTTGAGCGATCAGCGGAGCGAACGGCGTTTTCAGATTCAGCTTGAGGGTGAGCGGATCGACTACGTCGATCGAATCGATCGCGCCGATCTCCGGCTTGCGGAAGGAGCCGGTCATGGTCAGGTGGCGCTCGAGCGAAAACTTCGCCGCTTCAGCGTTGAATGGTTCGCCGTCGTGGAATTTCACCCCGGGCCGCAGCTTGATCGTGACGGCTTTGCCATCCGGCGACGTCTCGTGCGACAGCGCCAATTGCGGAACGACATTCAGGTTCTGGTCGATGTCGAACAGCTTGTCGCAGATCGAGGAGAAAACGATGCGCCCGACATAGGTACGCGCCAGCGTCGGATCGAGCACGTCGGGATCCTCGGCAAGCCCGATACGCAACGTCGTTTGGGCCAGCGTGGGCGTACAGGTGAGGGCGAGGAGGGCGGCCGCCGCCGCAAGGCGCAAGGTTTTCATAAGTTCCCCTTCTGGTTTTAGGCGCGGCCGGTCGTGCCGGCTCTTTCCGGTGTCCCGATTGTATCAACCTCATCGGACATGGGGAGACCTTCGTGAGCCGCAAAGGCCTCGATCAGCGACGCCAGCCTCGCCGATTCAGCGTTGGTTTCGACAAGCTCGGAGAAAGCGGGCAATTCGCGCCAGCGATGGCAGGCCGCGAGATGTGTGCGGTCATCGCCGGTCAGTAGCGGTCGCTCGACGCGACATCGATCGATAACGTAGGAGCATCGCGGGTGGAGGTGGCAGCCTGGGGGAGGCGCAAGCGGGCTCGGAACGTCGCCTTCAAGCAAATGCGTCCGGCGGCGAGCGCGTGCTTGTGGCAGGGGAATCGCACTGAGCAGCGCGCGGCTGTAGGGATGGCGGGGCGCGCTAAACAATTTATCGGCGCTTGCCGTTTCCACCACGCCTCCGAGATACAATACCGCTATGCGGTCCGCGATGTGCTTCACCACCGAGAGATCGTGCGAGATGAAGAGGTAGGTCAACCCAAACTTGCGTTGCAGATCGCGCAGCAAGTTGAGGATTTGCGATCGGATCGACACATCGAGGGCTGATACCGGCTCATCGCAAACGATCAGCTTAGGCTGGACCGCAAGCGCCCGCGCGATTGCGATGCGCTGACGCTGGCCGCCGGAAAACTCATGCGGAAACCTAGTGCCGGCCCGTGGATCAAGACCGACGAGATGCAACAACTCGGCAACGCGTTCGTGCCGGCTTTTTGCCGGAACGACGTCATGCAGGGTTAGAGGCTCAAGCAGGATGTTTTCGACCCTCATGCGCGGATTGAGTGAAGCGTAAGGGTCCTGAAAGACGATCTGGACGTCTCGCCGGAATCTGCGCAACTCCTGTTCGTCGAATGCGAGGATGTCGCGCCCCTGAAAACGGATCTGGCCGGCATTCGGCTCGATCAAGCGCAGGATCAGCCGGCCCACGGTCGATTTTCCTGAGCCGGATTCGCCGACAAGCCCTAGCGTTGTGCCCGCATGCAATGTCAGGTCGACGCCATCCACCGCCCGGACCGCGGCTTGAGGCCGGCCAAGAATGGACCGTTTGGCAACAAAATGCCGCACTAGCCCCGACGCTTCGAGAAGAGGCGCGCTCACGATACCAGCCGATCCAGCGGAGCTCGCAAGCATCGAGACCAGTGCGAGGGGCCGATATTCACGATCGGTGGTGAAGCGGCGGTACAAATTTCCATTGCAAATGGACAGCGCGCGGCGAAGCGGCACCCTCTTTGCGGCGATGACATATCCGGAAGGGGGCCTTCGATTGTTGCGAGCTTGTCTACGCGACGATGCAATCGCGGTATCGAGGCGAGCAAGCCAACTGTGTAGGGGTGTTGCGGATTATCGAACAACGCCTCGACCGGCGCGCGCTCTACGATTTCTCCCGCATACATCACCGCGACCTCATCGCAAACCTCCGCGACGACTCCGAGGTCATGAGAAATGAGAACGATCGCGGCCTGGGTTTCTTGTTTCAGGGTTCTTATCAGATCGAGAACCTGCGCCTGGATGGTCACGTCGAGAGCGGTCGTGGGCTCATCAGCGATCAGAAGTTCCGGACCGCACGCAAGCGCGATGGCGATCATCGCGCGCTGGCGCATCCCGCCGGACAATCGGTGCGGATATTCATCCACGCGTTGTTCGGGTGCTGGGATGCGCACGCTGTGCAACAATTCAACGGCGCGCTTTCGCGCCTGCGTACGGCTCATGCCGCGATGCCGAATAAGAACCTCGATGATTTGCTCCCCGATCGTGTAGGCCGGGTTGAGCGATGTCATCGGTTCCTGGAAGATCATTGCAATGCGATTGCCGCGCAGGTCGCAAAGCGCCTCGGTGGAAAGACCGAGGAGATCCTTCCCGTCAAATCGGACGCTGCCCGATACGTCAGTTGTTCCTTGTGGCAGCAATCCCATGATCGCGAGGGCGGTGGCGCTTTTCCCGCAGCCGGATTCGCCGACAATTCCAAGAGTCGCCTGGCGCGCTAGATCGAAGGTCACCGCATCGACCGCGCGTGTGGCGCGGCCACGATCGCCTTGAAAGACCACCTTGAGGTTGGAAACCTCGATCAGTGGGGGAGTGGTCATTGCGCGCGCTCGGCCGCCCGGGCGATTTCCCGTTCGATGACGCTGCGATCGGTGACGCCGACCGGGTCATGCCGGCTCGGCAGAAATCGGCGAAAAATAGTCCAGCGTTCATGGCTTTTATGCTCAAGCCTTGCGAGCTCGTTCAGCGGGTCATCGTGGTCGTCGACTCGCAAATCGAGTTCGGACCATTCCTCGTCACCATAAATGAGCAATGCCGCTGATTGTTTGCCGCGTTTGTCGCCGCCCGCAATCTCCCCTGCCTGCATCGCCGCAATCAGGCGCTGAGGAAAAGGAAGCGAACGATGCGAGACATATGCGGCAGCGGTTTCCTCGATCACGGCGGGACCGGCCAGCATATTGCCGGCGATGGAAAAGCCCTCGCCGTTCATATGCCCTTTCCAGTCGATGCAGGCCTCTCCGGTATGCACGGCGATTCTGCTCTGCGCGTCGATGACATGAAGCTGCCGGTGTTCGCGCCCAGCGTCAGCGGCGATGACGTTGGCAACGACGGTTGCCGCGTCCTTCCCTGCCTGCAAAAGCCGCAAGCCTTCGATCCCGTAAAATGGATTGATCAGGGCTTGGGTCGCCAAGGCTCCGTGTCCGGGCGCGACGAACGGAACACGCGCGCCCACTGCGAAGAATTTCGTTGCAACGGCGACGCCAAAACAACCAGACACAATGTCTCTCGCGATGATCGACCAAGTCATAACGAACCTGCGGAGACCCGAGCCTGAGCAGCCTTCATTCTATGAAAGTAAACTTACGCTGCAAGCCTTGGGCTGACGCTAACGCTCGCCCCGTCGTCAAGCGCCCAGAATGCCCTCGAGATAGTCGTTGGCAAAGACCCGCCCCGGATCGAAAGCATCCCGCATCGATAGAAAGTCATCCCATCGGTCGTACAGCGGCGCGATATCCGAGCCCTTTCGATAGTGCAATTTGCCCCAGTGCGGACGTGCGTCGAATGGCCGTAGCGCGTCGTCAATCTCGCGAAAGTAGCTGCTTGAGTCCATCGACATTCGATAGGGCTGATACACCACGCAGCCGATCATGCAGGACCTGCGCCCATACGACAGCCCCAGCCATGCTTCGTCGGGCCCACAAAACCGAACATCGATTGGGGAATGCGCGGGGTGCCGCCCTGCGTCGACAACGGCACGCACGGCCTTGATCGCGGGAATAGCTTGCGCGTAAGGCACCGAGAATTCCATCACATGCTGGCGAATGCGAATCTTGGACGCGAAAATGTCCGCAGGCGCGCCTACTCGCACGCGCTTCCGGCCGAGCGCGTTACGCCGGATGATGTCATTCAGGGTTTTCGCCGCCAAAAGGCCGATCCCATTTGCCGCGAGACAGGCTTCGTGCAGGCCATTTCGCAGGATCGCCCGCTCGAACCATCGCGCGATCGGCGCGGGTGAGTCCGCAGGTTTCTGTGTTGTGTTGAATTTGCGCAAAAGAACCTGGCCGGTGCCGGGAAACAACCAGAATCCGAAATTCCTTGCTGTGTTGTGCTCCTCAAGCCGCTCCAGTGTTTCATTGATGTTCGCCGGCGTTTCCTCAAGACATAGATTGAATGCGTTTTCGCACTTTATTGTGATGCGAGTGATCACTCCAAGGCTTCCGAGGCTCACGGCCAGAGCACGCCACACGGATGGGTCAGAAACCCTGTTAATTGTGCGAATGTCGCCGGTCCCTGTGACAAATTCGAAGCCGGTCGTGAGGTCCGCCAGCCCTCCGAATGATAATCCGGTTCCATGCGTTCCCGTCGCTATGGCTCCTGCAAGCGTTTGTTCGACAACCGCTCCCAGATTGGCGGGAGCCATGCCGTTCGCACCGGCAAGCCGAACGAAGTCCGACAATCGCATGCCTGCCGGCACCGTGATCGTCTGGGCGGCCCGATCGATGGACGTTTCCGCCTTCATTCTGCTTAGCGAAATCGAAAGCGCGCCATCATTGGCCACGACGCGCGAAAAGGAATGCCCGCTGCCCGCGACCTTGGCGCGGCCCTTTGACAGGTATCGGTTCCGGATGAGATCGGCCAAGGCCTCGACGTGTTCTGGAAAGGCGAAGCCGTCGGGCTGACAGGTTACGTTATGTGCCCAGTTGCGCCAGCGTTCCGCCACGTCAGTGCCAATAGTCGCGATAGTGTTCGATCAACTTGCGTGTCACCGGTCCGGGGTCGCCGATGACCGCATCATTGATCTGACGCACCGGGGTGAGCAGGGCTGTCGCGCTTGTGATGAAAGCTTCGGAGGCTTCTTCCGCTTCCGCAACCGTGAAGGCTCGCTCGACGAATTTGATCTGTGCCTCGGCTGCGAGCTTCTGGGCGATGGCGCGCGTAATACCGTGAAGGATTGCGTTGCTGAGCGGTCGTGTTACCAGCTCGCCGCGAGGCGTCACGATCCAGGCATTTGCGCCAGAGGCCTCGGTGATCAAGCCGTCCGGATCGGTAAACCACACATCGTCATAGCCGGATTGCGTTGCACGCTGCTTGGCTAGAAGGTTCGGCAAGAGCGCTGTCGATTTGATATCGACGCGAGCCCAGCGGATATCGGGCGTCGTCATCACGCGGATTCCCGACAAGCCTTCCGTCTTGAACACCATCGGTCGCGCGGTGACGACGATAAAAGGAATAGCATCCTTCGGGAAAAGCAGATTTCGCTCCGCGGCACCGCGTGTCACCTGGACATAAAGCATCCCGTCGCGCACGCGATTGCGCCTCATGACCTCCGACAAGATCACGAGCAATGCGGGCCGCTTCATCGTGATGCCGAGGGAAATTTCGTGAAGCGACCGTTCGAGCCGATCGAGATGCAAATCGGCATCGATCATCTTCCCTCCGATCACGAGGATGACCTCGTAAACGCTGTCGGCAAACTGGAATGCCCGGTCTCGGACCGAGACCGCTTCGTCGGAGCTCGGCCGATAGCGGCCGTTGATATAAGCGATGCGCATGACCTAAATCTCGAGAGCCTCGATGTCGCTCCAGAATTGCTGCGGGATCTTTGCCGTGATCCCGGCGATGCAGGTTGCGACATTCTCGATGGAGCGCATGCCCGGCAAAACCGCGGCAACACTTGGGTGGCGGAGCGGGTATTGTAACGCGGCGTCGGCAAGCTTGACTCCATGATCGGCGCAAAGCCGTTCGATCGCCTCGACCTTGCGCCGGACATCATCTGGAACCGGCAGATAATTGTAGGTACCGGCCGATTTAGCGCCACGCGCGAGGATGCCTGAATTGAAAGGGGCGCCCACAATGACGCCGATCCCGCGTTTCTCGCATAGCGGCAGGAATGATTTCAGTGCTGCGCGCTCGATCAAGCTGAAGCGTCCGGCGAGAAGGAAGCAGTCGAAATCGCCGGCCTTTGCACAAGCCTCGCAAACATCGACGCTGTTCACACCGACACCGATTGCGCCGAGCATACCTTCTTCACGAAGCTTCACGAGCGCAGGATAAGCTCCCTCCATCGCCTCGCGAAAGCGCTCGCGGTAAGCGTCGCCGTGATTGTAGGGATCGATGTCGTGGATCAACGCGATGTCGATGCGACTGATCCCGATACGTTGCAGGCTGTCCTCGATCGATCGGCGCAGGGCATCATAGCCGTAATCGTGGACAATCTCGAATGGCAGTTGGTCTGTGTAGGGTCCAGGCGACACGCTGCTCGGGACGGGTTTCAGCATGCGTCCGACCTTGGTGGACAGCACGTAATCGTCACGCTTCGCGCGCCGTAGCACGTGCCCGATACGGTGTTCGCCGATGCCGCCGCCGTAAAGAGGCGCCGTATCGAAATAGCCGATCCCGGAATCGAGCGCCGCGGCAATCACGTCGAATGCCTCCTGCTCCGGCACGGGCCGATGCAGGTTTCCGATCGCTGAGCCGCCGAAGCCCAGCACGGTTAGTTCGAGCTTTTTTCGTCCAAGGCGGCGTTTGGGCAGGGCGCTGGTCATTGTAAGCTCAGGCCGCAAGAGCGGCGGTCACCAGGTCATTATTGTCTGGATCTTTGCGAAAAGCGGCAACGACCGGTTCGGCGCAAATTTTCCACGCATTGATGTCGGGCTCAAGGATGCTCAATCCTTTTTCAACCAGTGCCGCCCGCGCCGCCTCGTCATCCGCCTGGTAAGCTTTCCGTTCGACATTTTCGCTTTCAGCAGCGGCGGCACGGCAGCGTTTCCTGAAATCCTCGTCCTGCGTATCCCACAGACGCCTTGATACGGCGAGGCAAGCCGAGAGTTGGAAGTGTCGCGTACGGGTGAAGAATGGCGCAACCTCGAGGCAGCGCAGGTCACGATAGTTGAGATAAGAGCGCTCGGCGCCGTCGATTTGCCCCTCGCGGAACGCTGTCTGAATCGATGAGGTCGACATCGCAACCGGAACTGCGCCGAGCGTCTCCACCCAGAGCTTGTGATAGCGATTTGGCATCGTGCGAATCCTCAGGCCGGCGAGGTCGCTCGGTTTCTCGATTGCTCTCACGCTATTGAAAAAATGTCGCGTTCCGGCGTCATAGAAGGCGAGCACGACGATGCCTTGCCGTTCCGCTTGCTCTTTGAGCCGCGCTGCAGCCTTACCGTGCCAGAAGCGGCGCGCGTGCTCCGGCGATGCGAAGACATAGGGGAGGTCGCCGATATGAAAGCTCGGCACGATTTCGGCGACCGCGCCCGTCGTCAGCAATGCGCCAAACTGCCCGCCGTCCACGATCGCGCGCAGCATTCCGCTTTCTGTAGCCTGCGGAGGCGCGCGGTTGGCGACAATCTCAGGGCCTGCTTTGGCGAATTGCCGTAACGCCTTATCGTAGGGCGATCCGACCTCTCCAAGATGCAGGACGGAGAATGGACCAGCGTTGGCAGCACCCGGCACGGTCACCACGCGGCGCTCAGATACGACCGAACAGCCAGGGCAGGAATGTCGCGATCTGCGGGAAGAAGATCAGCACGAGAATGTCGAGCGTCAGAATGAAGATGAAGGGCAGCACAGCCACCGCGACCTTTTCGACCGAGACGCCGGAAATTGACGAGATGACATAAAGATTGAAACCGAGCGGCGGGAAGAGAAGACCGAGCGCCGAGTTTTGGGCCAGGATAATCCCGAAAACGACCGGATCGATGTGCAGCTCGCGCATTAGCGGCAATATCACCGGCACCAGCACAAGGATGGTCGAGATACCCTCGAGCATGGTGTGCAGGATCGTCATGAAGATGTTCAGCAGGATCAGCACGACGATGGGATCGCGCGAGATATCCAGAATGAGTGCGCTGATCTTCTGCGGGCCCTGGAAAGTTGCGATAACCCAGCTGAGCAGTGTCGCGGCTGCGATGATGAAGGTGACGCGCGAAGCGTTAAGCGCCGATTCCAAGAATATCGCGTAAAGCTGGCTGGGCTTCAATTCGCGATAGATAAACATGCAAGTGCAGAGCGTATAGACGACCGCGATCACGCCCGCCTCGCTCGGCGTCGTGACGCCGCCGAGGATCATCACCAGAATGATAACGGGGATGAGGAGGGCGAAGAAAGCATCACGGCCGGTTCTGATCGCCGCACCAACGCCCGCCGATGGCTCCTTCGGATAACCGCGGCGCAATGCATAGATATAAATCACGAAGCTGAACGACGCGGCGACCAGCAACCCCGGCAAGAAGCTGTGCAGGAAAAGGCCCGAAACGGAAATGCCCGCGACCCATGCATAGACGATCATCGTGGAGCTTGGCGGGAACATAAGGCCCAATGAGCCGGCCGCGGCCTGCAATGCGGCGGCAAATTCGACCGCGTAGCCGCGCTTGACCAATTGGGGGATCATGATCGTGCCGATTGCGGCGCTGTCGGCGACGGCCGAGCCTGAAATATCCGCAAACACGACGCTGGCGCCAACATCGGCGATGCCGAGGCCACCGCGGATGCGCCCGAAGATCGCGGTCATGAAAGCCGCGAGGCGATTTGCGAGTCCTCCCGCGGACATCAGGGTGCCGGTGACCATGAACAGCGGGATCGCGGTCAAGATCACGCTGCTCGTTCCGTCGAATAGCCGTTGCGGTACGATGTCGAGTGGAATTCCGGTCGAGTTAAGAACGAGTAGGGCGGTCAGCGCGAGAGAAAATCCGACCGGCACGCCGATCAGGAGCGCGGCCATCATGATGACGATCAGGTAGGAATAGATCGTCAGGCCGCTTAACGTGAAGTGTCCGATCAGCCAGAGCACGGCGATTGTCGCGACCGCGGCTGCGAGGTCCTTCAGGCCCGGATCGAGGCGGAGGAAGTTCCGCGCCGCAAAGAGCAGCATGAAGACCGAGCTCAGTGGGATGATGACGTAAGCCCATCCTTGCGAGATCGGCAGCGATACCATCGAGATTGATGCGGTCTGTTCGGTCGACAGGACACCGAATTTGATCAGAACCGCCAGCAGGCACACGAGCGCGCCGAAGCCGATCGATTTCAGGATGCGGGCGGTCGCAGGGCCGACGCGATCGATAATGACATCGATGCGTGGATGCAGGTTTCTCCAGGTCGAGGATGCCGCGCCGAAGAAAGTGAGTGAAACGAAGAGATAGCTCGCGACTTCGTCGGTCCACGGGAGCGCATTATCGGCGCCATATCGGTAAACGACCCCGATACCCAGATCGAGGATCAGCCCGACGATTGTCAGGACGACGAGGACATCCGAGAGCGTGACGAGCGGCCTGAGCAGGCCGTCGATCAGGCTCAGCGCCCGCGCGTATCGGCGGGGTTCAGCGTCAGCAATATCGTGATTGGTTGACATTGCTGACGCTGTATTCGGCGATTACTTGGTTGCGACGACCGCGTCGATCTTATCTTGGCCGACCGTCGGAGCCCACTTAGTCCAGACCGGCTTGATGGCTTCGATCCACGGCTTGCGATCCGGCTCGGATACTTTGACGCCATGAGCGACAAGATCCTTCATCGCGGTGTCGTCGGTTGCTTGATAGGCGCTACGCTCCGGTGCGAGAGAGTCCGTCGCCGCCTTGCGCACCGCAGCCTGTTCCGCCGGGCTCAGCCCGTCGAAGATACGCTTGCTGATCACGAGCGGCGCCACGAGAATCTGCCACTTCACCAGCGCATAATACGGTGCGACTTCGTAGAACTTTTTCGCATCGTAGTTGCTGTTTGCCGCCTCGGCCGCGTCGACGACCTTGGTCTGCAATGCTGTGTAGAGCTCGCTGTAGTTGAGCGGCACCGGATTCGCGCCAAGTGCACGGAAGGTATCGATGTTGATGCTGCTTGGGATGACGCGGATTTTCATGCCCTTGAAGTCATCGAGATTGGCGATCGGCTTGCGGTTGTTGAGGATGTTGCGCACGCCGGCTTCGTAATAACCAAGCAGAACGAACCCTTTTCCTTCGAGAGCCTTGCCGATGTCCTGGCCGATCTTTCCGTCCAGCACTTTGTACGCTTGCTCGCGCGACTCGAACAGGAACGGAAGGTTGAAGAGGTGAAGCTCGGGAGCGAAGTCAGACAACGTTGCGTTCGCAACGGTCGACATGCCCACGCTGCCGGCCTGGATGCTTTTCAGCACGCTGCCTTCATCACCGAGCTGTGCGTTCGGAAAGATTTCGACCTTCACGCTACCGTTGGTCGCTTTCTCAACGTCGGCTTTGAATTTTTCCAGGCCGATCTGGTACGGCTCGTTGGTCGCCGCCGTATGCGCCGCACGGATGATCGTTTCAGCGTGGGCGGAGCTTGCGGTTAGAAGCAGCGCGAACGCTGCCGCGCCGGCACAGTGGCGCGCAAAATTTCGGATGTGAGGATACGAACTGGACGTCATTGGTCGGGTCCCTCTAAAAAAACTTCACACCGGCTGGAAACGTTTGCAGCATCAGCCTATGATGGGGTGTTCTTGAGAGTCAACGGAGCTTTATCGGCTTGCAATATTTTGCTGAAAACGTTTGCAACGATTGAGCGGTTGTTAGGCGGATGCGCGTAACCCTCCACGATGTTGCGAGGATTGCTGGCGTTTCGGTCAGCACGGTGTCGCGCGCGCTATCGGGCAGCGGATTAGCTAACCGCCAGACCGAACAGAAGATTTTGCGCATAGCGGCCGAACTCGGTTACCGGCCGAACAGTCTTGCCAGAGGGCTGAAGACCAAAAGCTCGCGGCTCGTCGGTCTCGTTCTGCACAATCTCGTCAATGCCTCTTTTCACGTCATGGTTGAGGTCGTGCAGCGCCGTTTGGGGCGCGCGGGTTATCAAGTCGTGCTGTGCATCACCGGCGATCAACCCGAGCAGGAAGCTCGCTATCTGAATACGTTGATGGATCATCGCGTCGATGGCGTGATCATTGTGCCGACCGGCGCAAACGCGCCTCTTCTCACTGCTCTCGATGACGGGGATGCGCCCGTTGTTACGATCGTGCGCTCGCATTCGGACGCGAAATACGATGCCGTGCTCGCCGCGGACGTTGAGGGTTCATACGCCGGCACGAACTACCTCCTCGACCTCGGTCATCGCCGTATTGGATTTGTTGTTGGGCGTGAGGACACGACATCGGGGCGCGAACGGTTGTCAGGATATTTGCGCGCCTTGCGCGAGCGCGGAGTGCCGCATGATCCTTCGTTGACATATTCCGGAACTTACGACCCGGAAACAGGCGTTGCTGCCTGTAACGCATTTTTCGATCGACCCGATCCTCCGACGGCGCTGTTCGCGGCCAATCACGAATCCACCTTTGGCGTTCTGCGCGCATTGTCGGAACGGCGCATCGACGCACCCGGCAAGATCTCGCTCCTTTGCTACGAGGACGCGCCCTGGCTGCGCTGGCATACGCCGCCCGTGACCATTGTGGACAACGCAGCCGAAGCGATGGCCGATCTCGTGGTCGATCTTCTCATGCGCCGGATGCAGAAAGTCGTGCAGGGAGAACCACGAGCCGAAGCGCGCGAATTTCGTGTGGGCGCGCAGCTTGTCGTTCGGGAGTCCTGCCGGGACATACGGGCGCCCGCCAGCACGCACGCGCGCCGGGAAACGATCGCGCCAAGAACCTGATTTTCAATCCTCTTTCGAATGGAGAAGTGACATGGACCGCAATAGCGTAAACTGGAAAGGATACTGGGTTGCCGCGCCGACGCCCTTCACCAAGGCAGGCGCAATCGATGAGGGCGCGTGGCGCGAGATTTTGCGCCTCTATCATCGCCAGGGCGTGCATGGCGTTCTCGTCAACGGCACCACGGGCGAGTGGTTTTCTCAGACCGCCGCTGAGCGCCGCCGCGTCGCCGAAATCGCAGTTGAGGAATTGCGCGGCAAGATGACGGTCGTCATCGGCTGTACCACCTACACCGCGGCGGAAACGAGCGAATACGGCAAGCATGCGAAGGGTATTGGCGCCGACGGCATTCTCTCGACTCCGCCGCCCTACGCTGCGCCCCCGGCACGCGACATCATCAACTTCTACAAGACCATTTCCGATAGCGTCGATATGCCCCTCATGGTCTATAACTGGGCACGCGGGGTCGTCGTGGAAATTCCGGCGGACGTCGCAGTTGAAATTGCCAAGATCGACCACGTCGTTGCGATCAAGGACAGCACATCGAACAAGGCACAGGCGCTCGAAACGCTCGAAAAAGTGGGCGATAAGGTCCGCATCTTCGGTGGTTTCATCAACCGGCTCGGCCTTGCGGTGCTGCGCGGTCTCGGCGGCGACGGCAATATCGACGGTGGCGGCATGGCCGCTGTCTTCGCTGTCGATTTCTACGAGGCTTTCTGGCGCGGAGATTTTGAGGCTGCGAAGCTGGCTGCCGATCGTTACGTCGGCGTCATGAGCCAGTTCATGAATCCGGACTGGAGTGGAAAATTCGGGGCGCCGCAGGCACAGATCAAGGCCGGCATGGCCGCGATGGGACAACCGGGCGGCTATCCGCGCCCGCCGCTGCTGCCGGTCGAAGATCCGAAGAGTCTCGCCGCGATCCACGATATCCTCGCGTCCGCTGGGCTGATCGATCAGGCCGGCGCGCGCAAGGTCGCTGGCGCCCGTTAGTCGAGATAGCCGCCGCTTGGCTCAACCGTCATGCCTTTCATCGAGATATTCGCCCTCGAGGGACGCGTCACGGACAAACAGGCGGCGGCCCGCGGCACGACACAGGCGCTGTGCGACGCGTTCGGGATCGAGACGGATATCGTGACGATCTTTTTCGTGGACACTCCGCCCGCGAATTTCTGGCACGGCGGCCGCCCAGCGCCCCAGGGCGGCCCGAACTCCGTGTTTGTAAAAGTGCATGCCCTGCGGCGCGATCGCGACAAGCGCCGCGCCGCCGCCGAAGGCCTGACGCGGGCGCTGTGCGCAACGTGCCCCATTAAGCCCGGGGACGTCGCGATCTATTTCCTCGAGCGCGAAACGGATGAATGCGCCCACAGCGGGAAACTGACGTCAGACGTATAAGGCTGGCGTTGTATCAAGTGATGGAGTGAAGCGTTGGATCGTTTTTTCACCGAAGATCAGAAACTCCTTCAGGACAACGTTCGGAAATTTGCTGAGAGCACTATTCTCCCGGCTGCGGCCGGGATCGATCGCACCGATCGTTTTCCACGCGCGATTTACGAGGGATTGGCGGGGTTGGGCCTTTTCGGGGTCTGCCTTGCCGAGGACGCCGGCGGCAGCGGCATGGATTCCGTCTCCGCCTGCATCGCCATGGAGGAGGTCGCGCGCTGCTCCGGTACGGTCGGCAACGCCTACGCTCTTCCTGTCGAAGCCGCGCTCTTCCTGAATCAGCATGGCAGCGCGCAGCACAAAAAGTTCATTCCCGGAATTCTTGCCGGAACGACGATCCCATCGACCGCGGTCTCCGAACCGGATCACGGGTCCGACGTCGCGGCAATGCGTACGACCGCTCTGAAAGATGGCGACGAGTATGTCATCAACGGCACGAAAGCCTGGGTGACATTCGGCGCGATCGCGAATTTCATTATCGTGTTCGCGAAGACGAGCAAGGAAGAGGGCCACCGCAATATCAGCTGTTTCATGGTCGAGGGGGACCGGAAGGGCATCACCCGCGGAAAGCCGGAAGACTTGCTCGGCATGCACGGCCTTGAGGATTGCCAAATCTCCTTCGCGGACGTTCGCATTCCTGCCGCGAACAGGATCGGGCCGGAAAATCAGGCCTTCAAGATGGCAATGGAGAATTTTAACTTCAGTCGCCTGATGATGTCTTCGATGGCGCTCGGAATGGCGCAGGCTGCGTTCGAGGACGCGCTGAACTATGCCGGTACGCGCAAGCAATTCGGCACCGAAATCATCAATCATCAGGCGGTGCAATTTCTACTCGCCGACATGTCGATGGACATCGCGGCCTCGCGCCTCTTGATCCATCACGCCGCCCGTCTTTACGACCACGGCCATCCGATCGCAAAAGAAGCAGCGCATGCCAAGCTGTTCACGACGGATATGGCGATGAAGCACGTCTCCAATGCGCTGCAAATTCATGGCGGCAACGGCTATTCGAAGGAATACCGGATCGAGCGCATCTTCCGTGACGTGCGGCTCGCGCAGATTTACGAAGGCACGAACCAAATTCAGCGCCTGATCATCGCGCGCCAGATTCAGAAGCGTTAAGCCACGATGATCAAGCTTATCGATGCGGAAGCCGCGGCGGCGCTGGTCAAGGACGGCGATACGCTGATTGTCGGCGGCAATGGTGGCACGGGCGCGCCGGAAAAGATTTTGGCGGCGCTGGAGAAGCGCTTTCTCGACGGCGGCCAACCGCGCGGCCTGACGCTCTTCCATGTTACCGGCATTGGCGCGGTAACCGAGAAGGGGTTGTGCCACCTCGCGCACAAGACCCTGATCCGCCGCGTGATCGGCGGAAATTACGGCCTACAGCTTCCGTTCATGAAGCTGATCGTGGGCAACGAGATCGAGGCCTACAATTTCCCGCAGGGCGTGATGTCGCAGATGTGCCGCGCGATGGCGGGCAAGCAGCCAGGTGTGCTGACGCATGTCGGCATCGGCACATACATGGATCCGCGCCAGGATGGCGGGCGCATGAACGCGCGTACGACCGAGCCGATGGTCGAATTGATCAATAGCGGCGGCAAGGAATGGCTTCTCTACCGTGCGCCGGTGCCGACGGTCGCGGTCGTCCGCGGCACCTCCGCCGATGAAGACGGTTATGTCGCGATGGAGCACGAGGCGACGACCCGCGAGGATTTGTCGATCGCGCAAGCGGTGCATAACGCGGGCGGCATTGTAATTTGTCAGGTCAAGCGGCTTGTGCGACGCGGCAGCTTGCACCCGCAGATGGTGAAAATTCCAGGCTTCCTGATCGACTATTTCGTACTCGATCCCGACCAGGGTCAGACCTACGGCACCTTCTACGAACCCAGCCGGTCCGGAGAGACACGCGTTCCTCTCTCGACCATCGAGCCCGATCCGATGACTGAGCGTCGCGTCATCGCGCGCCGCGCGGCATTCGAGTTGCGCGCGGGTGACGTGGTCAATCTCGGCGTCGGGATTTCGGCGATGATCCCGAACGTTGCGGCGGAAGAAGAGATTTCGGATCTCATGACTCTGACAGTCGAGGCCGGCGTCATCGGCGGGGTCCCCGGTTATGCGCGAGAGTTTGGGACCGCGCTTAATCCGCGCGCGATCCTCGATCAATCCTATCAATTCGACTTCTACGACGGCGGCGGACTGGATTGCGCTTTCTTGTCCTTCGCCGAAGTCGACGGGGAGGGCAACGTCAATGTCACCCGGTTCGGCAATCGCTATGATGGATCGGGCGGCTTCATCAACATCACGCAGAATGCGAAACGGCTTGTGTTCAGCGGCTCGCTGACGGGCGGCAAGTTCGATATCGCGGTCGATGGTGGCAAGCTCAATATCCGCAAGGATGGCGAGCTGCGGAAATTTGTTCCGAAAGTCGGCCAGATCAGCTTCAATGGACGCCTCGCCCGAGAACGCAAGCAAAGTGTCGTTTATGTTACCGAGCGCGCGGTCTTCCGGCTCGAGGCGGACGGCGTCGTTCTATGCGAGGTTGCGCCGGGCGCGCGCACCAAGGAAGACGTGCTCGATAAGCTCGGTTTCAAGCCGCGCGTCGCGGATCAGCTCAAGATCATGGACCCGCGCATTTTTCAGGCCGGCCGCATGGGTCTGGCAAAGGATATCGGCGGGTCGGTAGTGTAAGCTCGGAGAACAAGATGACGAAAACGGAAGATCTTTATTACGAGGACGTCGAGCTTGGTGCCGAGATCACGACGCCCGCGCATACCGTCAGCATGAAAGATATTCTGGGATTTGCCGACGTGACGCGGGATCATCATCCCCTGCACACCGACGAGGAATATTGCCGCAAGACGCAGTTCGGAAAGCCGATCGCGCACGGGCTTTATGGTCTGTCGCTGATTGAGGGGCTTAAGTCCGAATTGAAACTTTACGAAAACACATCGATCGGTTCGCTCGGCTGGGACAAGGTGCGCTTCAAGGCCCCGATCTTTCCTGGCGATTCCGTGCGGGTGAAGATGCGTTTCCTGAGCCTTTCCAGCACAGTGGGATCCGAAGCTTGGAATTCACGTGACTTGAAGTCGCGGCCGCACTGACCCTATAGTGAGTCGTATTAATTTAAATCATACCAACATGGTCAAATAAAACGAAAGGCTCAGTCGAAAGACTGGGCCTTTCGTTTTAATCTGATCGGCACGTAAGAGGTTCCAACTTTCACCATAATGAAATAAGATCACTACCGGGCGTATTTTTTGAGTTATCGAGATTTTCAGGAGCTAAGGAAGCTAAAATGGAGAAAAAAATCACTGGATATACCACCGTTGATATATCCCAATGGCATCGTAAAGAACATTTTGAGGCATTTCAGTCAGTTGCTCAATGTACCTATAACCAGACCGTTCAGCTGGATATTACGGCCTTTTTAAAGACCGTAAAGAAAAATAAGCACAAGTTTTATCCGGCCTTTATTCACATTCTTGCCCGCCTGATGAATGCTCATCCGGAATTTCGTATGGCAATGAAAGACGGTGAGCTGGTGATATGGGATAGTGTTCACCCTTGTTACACCGTTTTCCATGAGCAAACTGAAACGTTTTCATCGCTCTGGAGTGAATACCACGACGATTTCCGGCAGTTTCTACACATATATTCGCAAGATGTGGCGTGTTACGGTGAAAACCTGGCCTATTTCCCTAAAGGGTTTATTGAGAATATGTTTTTCGTCTCAGCCAATCCCTGGGTGAGTTTCACCAGTTTTGATTTAAACGTGGCCAATATGGACAACTTCTTCGCCCCCGTTTTCACCATGGGCAAATATTATACGCAAGGCGACAAGGTGCTGATGCCGCTGGCGATTCAGGTTCATCATGCCGTTTGTGATGGCTTCCATGTCGGCAGAATGCTTAATGAATTACAACAGTACTGCGATGAGTGGCAGGGCGGGGCGTAACCTAGGTGACAGAAGTTAAAAGCCTCCGGTCGGAGGCTTTTGACTTTCTGCTAGATCGGCCGCATCGAATATAACTTCGTATAATGTATGCTATACGAAGTTATTAGCGATGAGCTCGGACTTCCATTGTTCATTCCACGGACAAAAACAGAGAAAGGAAACGACAGAGGCCAAAAAGCTCGCTTTCAGCACCTGTCGTTTCCTTTCTTTTCAGAGGGTATTTTAAATAAAAACATTAAGTTATGACGAAGAAGAACGGAAACGCCTTAAACCGGAAAATTTTCATAAATAGCGAAAACCCGCGAGGTCGCCGCCCCGTAACCTGTCGGATCACCGGAAAGGACCCGTAAAGTGATAATGATTATCATCTACATATCACAACGTGCGTGGAGGCCATCAAACCACGTCAAATAATCAATTATGACGCAGGTATCGTATTAATTGATCTGCATCAACTTAACGTAAAAGCAACTTCAGACAATACAAATCAGCGACACTGAATACGGGGCAACCTCATGTCCGAGCTCGCGAGCTCGTCGACAGCGACACACTTGCATCGGATGCAGCCCGGTTAACGTGCCGGCACGGCCTGGGTAACCAGGTATTTTGTCCACATAACCGTGCGCAAAATGTTGTGGATAAGCAGGACACAGCAGCAATCCACAGCAGGCATACAACCGCACACCGAGGTTACTCCGTTCTACAGGTTACGACGAATGTCAATACTTGCCCTTGACAGGCATTGATGGAATCGTAGTCTCACGCTGATAGTCTGATCGACAATACAAGTGGGACCGTGGTCCCAGACCGATAATCAGACCGACAACACGAGTGGGATCGTGGTCCCAGACTAATAATCAGACCGACGATACGAGTGGGACCGTGGTCCCAGACTAATAATCAGACCGACGATACGAGTGGGACCGTGGTTCCAGACTAATAATCAGACCGACGATACGAGTGGGACCGTGGTCCCAGACTAATAA
>JADMIO012610644.1_pt1 | contig 60595 bp, 57 predicted proteins | sample 8958161 | NCBI WGS metagenome assembly JADMIO01 (sample SAMN16585339, study PRJNA669376) | soil metagenome | isolation source: Crop rotation soil | place: USA: Cullars Rotation, Alabama | collected 2011
CCGCGACTTCAAGTCACGTGAATTCCAAGCTTCGGATCCCACTGTGCTGGAAAGCCATCGCGTCGACGGCGAGCGTCGGCCGATTGCCGTGAAATCGCAAGCTGCCGCTTTCGTTGATCGCGAGGAGGATCGCGTCGGACGGCAGCTTCGCCGACACGTAGTCGCCGGCATCGCGGTACTTCTGCTCGAAGATGTGCAGCCGAAAGACGTCGCGCGCGGTCGCGACTCTGACTTGCAAGACGACGAGCGCCGCGGTAAGCGCGACGAGAGCCACAGTGCGCCACAGCGCACCGAGCCGAGTCGTGAGTGTGACGCCGACCAGAACCGCGAGGACGAGGAGCGGCGGCAGCAGCGGCAGCAGGAATCTGACGAACCACCACGCGTCGTAGACGACGTACGGCAGGTAACACGCGAGCGTGGCGGCCGAAAATCCGAGCAGCCACCAGGCGCGGCGCCGCGCCTCGCCTTGCGCGACGAATGGCGCGATCAGCGCAAGCGCGAGAAACGGCGTCTGCGTCTCGATCAGCCAGCGAGGATATCGCGCGAGATTCGGCGCGACGTGATGGGCGGAGAACAACATGCCGACCGTGCCGTACCCGGACTTCAGCGGCCCGCCGTACATCGCGTTCTGAAGCGCCATCACAAGGACGACGAATGGCAACATGCCGGCCGCAAACGCGAGGCCGCGCCGGATCAGCGCTCGAATCGCGATGGGGCGGATCAAGCAGACGGCTGCGCCAGTGACGAACGCGAGCGGTACGAGATTGACGCGTACCAGAACGGCCGCACCAGAGGCCACGCCGGCAAGCAGCGCTCTTCGCGACGTCATCGGTCCGCCGGGCAGCGCCGCGATCAGCGCGAGCGTCCACATCGCAAGCGCAGGCACGTCGCTCATCGGCTGGACGACTTGATACAAGAACACCGGACTGGCGGCCAGCAGCGCCGCCGCGATTAGACCAGTGAGGTCGCCGTGGATTCTCCGCCCCAGCAGGTACGTGAACCAGACGGCGAGCGCCCCAAACACTGGTACGACCCAGAACATCGCAGCGCGGCCAGCGATCAGTCGAACTGCCGCCATCGCGATCGGATAGCCGGCGGGACACATTGGCACGAACGAGTTCAGCTTCGATGGCGACGGCACGTGGCCGGCAGGCGCAAACGTCAGCGCGACGTTGGGCCACGGCACGCGCGCGGCAAGCGCCGGCACTTCGCGAACGTTTCCGCGCGCAAACAACTCCGCCTGATTGACGTAGCAGTACGAGTCCGACCCGCCGGCGGCGTACGTGCCCCATTTGACGCCGACGAACATCGCGGCGCACGCGATGACGATCGCGATCAGTCGAGGCATGGTCACCGGCGATGCCGCAGCAGCGCTTGAAGCGCCATCACGCCGTCGCGCCAACGGAGTTTCTTGCCGGCGGCGTTCGATCGCGGCGAAAACGAGACCGGCCGCTCCACGATGCGATGACCGCCGCGAATCAGCTTCGCGGTGATCTCGGGCTCGATGTCGAAGCGATCCGCGGTCAGCGTCAGACTCTGGGCCACTTCACGCCGCATGACCTTGTAGCAGGTTTCCATGTCGGTGAGCGACGAACCGTACAGCAAATTGGTCAGCCTCGTCAGCATCCGGTTCGCCGTGATCGTGAGCCGCGGCGCGGCGGGCGTGCCGGCCAGAAATCGCGATCCGTACACGACGTTGCTCTCGCCTGCCAGGATTGGCGCGAGCAGCGCGGCAATCTGCACGGGGTCGAGCTCGAGATCGGCATCTTGAATGGCGATGATGGTTCCGCCCGCGCGAGTCAGCGCGACGCGAACGGCGTGCCCTTTGCCGCGATTCTCTGGGGAGTGCACGACGATCAACGTGGGATCCGCGGACGCCAGCGTGTCCAGCACCTCTCGCGTGCCATCCGACGACCCGTCATTCACGACGATGACCTCGCGATCGATCGGCAGCGGAATGGCGCGCAGCCGTTCGACGACCGTGGCGACCGTCCGGACTTCGTTGAAGACGGGGACGATGATCGAGACGGACTCGGACACCCGGGAAATTAGAACACGTATCCTTTTTTGGCCCGGACCTGATACCGGCCCGATTTCAACACACGCACGACGACGTCGTGCCAGCCCGGCCGTGAGACGCCTGTGAGCGAGTACCGAACGACGTAGCTCGTACGGAAGTCGTCGAGCGCACGGAGAAAGCTCGCGTCGAGCACATCGCCGGTCGGTCCAAAACTGACGCTGGCCGCTCCTCCGGTCGAAATTGTCAGAGCAAACGGCGGAATCACCTGCACCACGCCGCCGGTCGTGTCCGCAAGTTTTCTGAAAAAGTCCGCGGCGGTCGAGTCGGTCGAGACCGTGAACATCGCGGTATGCGACCGCGTGGCGACGTCGAGTACCGCCGTCTCGTCGAGAAAACTCGACGTGTCGTATCCATCCGTGAAGACAATCGCCATTCGGCGGCGTCCAATTTCGGCCGGCGCGGCCATCGAGACGATCAGCGCGTCGTCGAGCGACGTCGATCCGGCGACGCCGTCGAGGTTGATGCCTCTGATCGCGCTGGCAGGCGTCATCGGAATGCGGCCGAGAATCTGCGAATTGAACGTGAGGAGCTCCGCGCGGTCGTCTTCGCGCAGACGGCGCCGCACGTTGTCGACCGCGGTCGTCAGCGCGTTGAGCAGCGCGCCCTTCACGCTGCCGCTGACGTCCACGACCATCACGACGTCGATGGGCTGGCGCTCGCGGCTGATTTCGAGAATCGCCTGCTTCACGCCGTTGTCGGTGACCTCGAAATCGTCGGCGGTCAGCCCCGCCACCGACTTGTTGCCTTGCATCACCGCGACGTCGAGCTCGACCGAGTCCGCCGCGGTGCGGAAAGTCTGTTGCGACGCAAGGAACGCCAGCATCACCGCCATCACTCGCGTCATCGCGCCGCCTTCCTGAGCGCGACGAGCCGCTCCTTGAACAGCCGGAAATCGGCGAAAAAATATTGCGGCCACGGATCGACCGCGCCTGGCGGCGTGGCTTTCACGATGGCCGCCCAGCGGTTCGCGTCGTCGCGGCGATCGCGGCGCATTTCCAGGGCGATCATCGCCACGGCCGGCGCTTGCGAATTCGGCACGACGGTCAGCGCACTCGCGTATTCCGACGCCGCGTCGTCAACGCGATTGACGCTCTCGAGCGCGCGCCCGAGAAAAATGTGACGCCAGTACCGGACGTCTGGATCGGCGATCACCCCGCGCAGACTCTCGAGGGCGGCCACGGCGTCGGGCGCGCGATGCAACTGGACGAGCAGCCACGCTTTTCTGACGGTTGCTTCGTCGCGCGTGGCGTCGAACTTCTGGGCGATATCGAAGTGAGCGATGGCGTCGACTCCGCGCTTCTGCACGTTGATCTCGGTCACCCCGTACTGCTCATCAAGAACGCCGCGCGCCAGTTCGATCCACGGATCGATCAGACGCGATTCGCCGTTGGCGAGCGGTTCGGCCGCCATTCGGTTGCGGAGCGGCCGAATGCCCTGCTCTTCCAGAATCTGCGGGCGCCGCAGGCTCTCGAGGAGCGCGATCGCCGTCTTGTGCCACGCGATTTCGAACTCGTCGGCGGCGGGATTGACTCCCACGTCTTTCCGAGCGGTGACGAAGTCGCGCCCTTCCTTGAGGACATCGAGCCAGTACGTCCAGTTGTTGTTGAGACCCACGACAGCCACGTCGATCAGAAAGACCGCTTCGACGCGCGTCGGCTCCTTCTTCCACCCATCCACGGCGGATCCAATCGACCTTTGCAACAGCTCGAACTTCGCCGCATCAGTGATCGAATGCTCGATGACTTGGTAGTCGCCGCCCGCGTACGCCGTCAGGAGCTGTTCGAGGCTTTGCGGGCCATTCCGCGGAAGCGCCGCGACGAACGCGACAACGGCGGCGGCGAGAGCCTTCATCGCAATGGCAGGAAAAAGATCCCCAGACCGTGCGTCGCGGCGACAAGCACGCGCTGCGACGGCGCGATCTGCAGGTCGACCATCAGCGCTTCGGGAAATCCGAGGCCAGCGACTTCCCAATGCGCCGCACCTTTCGGCAGCACGAGCGGACCGAAATCAGTCGCCGCGTACAGATCACCTCGCATGTCGTCGAACGCAATCGTGTTGATCGGGATGTCGACGAGATCGAAGTCGAGGGTCGAAAACGTCGCCCGGCGCAGCGAAGGATCGTAAGCGGCGCGAAAAATGTGGCCGGGCGTCGACGGCGTCAGCGTATTGAATCCGGAATAGGAAATCAGCGCGACGTTCGGATCGGCGCGATCGGGAATGATGCGCGTCACGAAGCGGTTCGGCATCGCCGGCGTGTCGATGCGGACGAAATCGACCGAGACCGACGGGCCGTCCGCATTCTTGGCGACGAACAAGCGGCCGAAGTTCGTCGCGCACCACAACGTGCCGGCGTCAGCCGAAGCGCGGGCCGCGGCGACGATGATGCCGTTCGCGCGATCGGCGCCGTAGAAATCGCTCGTCAAATCGCCGGGCTTCCGGCTCGCGGAATCCGTCGTGCTGCCGGCGGCGAACGGAAAAGCCACACCGAGCGGCACCCAGTCGCCGCATGCGGTTCCCGCGCCCTGCGCGGGAAACAGACACGTGGACTCGAGAAACGTCTGATCGCCGCCGTTTCGCTGCGTGCGCCAGACGTGCTGGAATCCCGTGAACTGCGTGTCGGGATTGACCTGATCGAACGAGAGAAACTGACGGCCGGTCGACGCCGTGATCTGCGATCGCTCGTTGCTGAGGCGAATCGGGTCGTCCGTTCGCACCCATCGGTTCACGTCGCCATTACGAAAGTTCGTGAAAAATCTGTTGCTTTGGAAACTCGCGAAGACGACATCGCTTTTGGCCGGGTGAAAGCCGCTGGCAGACGTGCCGTCGCCGAACGAAAAGAGCGTTTTCCAGACCGAAGGATCGCCCGATCCGTCCTGCCAAATCGTGCTGTTGTCCTGCAAGCCGCCAATCAAACGCGTGAGCGGCGCTTTCGGATCGATCGAGACGTTGTAGAACTGCAGCGTCTGCAGTCCGCGATTCATGAAATACAAATGACCCGGCACCGCCGCCATCGCGGTACTGCACTGGGCGGCGCTCCCGAACTGCTGAGAGCATCGATCCGAAATGTTTCTGAAGGTACCGTCGGTCCTGACGACGCCGCCGTCGGATCCGACGAACACAATAGACGGATTGCGCGGATGAAACGAGATGGCGCGGACATCGACGTGGGCGCGCGACCGCGGATCCTGCGCATCTCCCGAAATATCAGAGAAGGAGACGCCGGCGTCCGTCGATCGGATCGTCGCCATGCTGAACGACGGCGTCGCCACGCCGCCGACAATGACGGTGTCCGGCTGGCCCGGCGGCGTCGCCACGACTAGATCGTAAAAACACTGCGCTCCGCAGATGCGCCGGCTCGTCAGGCCGGGACTGTTCGCGTCGTCGGACGACAGCTTCGTCCACGACGCTGTGTTCGCCTGGGGAGTTCCGGCTGCGTCGGTCACGACGAGCGATGACGCCGGCACGTCCGCGTTGTCGAGGCGGTATAGGGCCTGCGGCCCGATGTCAGCGGTCCCGTTGTAGACGTACAGCCGCGTGTGTCCCGCCTTGATCGCCAGATCGAACATCGCGAGATCTTGAAATCGCAACGCACCCACGATCGCAAACACCGGTTTGAACGACGCGTCGCCGTTCTCGAGCGACGGCGCCGAACGGTGAATCGCGTTGTTCCACGCCGTCGCGTAGACGATGTGCGGATCTTTGGGATCGAGCTTGACGTGCTTGACCCCAATCATGGTGTCGCCCGCGCCCACGCCAAGATTCGGATTCGCAGGAATGATGGGATCGAGCGGCGGCCGCCACAACAGCGTCCACGACGAGCCGCCGTTCGTCGTCTTGTACAACCCGACGCGCGGCTGAGGAAATCCTGTTGTCTGCGATTGTCCGCCGCGGACCGCGGTCATGCCCAGGATCGCGGTTGCCGTCGCGACGTACATCACTTGCGAGTTGCCCGGCTCGATCGCGACCGCGCTCACGCCGCGCGTGAATGTGAAGTCAATCGGAGACGACATGACGACGGGGTCCACGATCATCGTTGGCACGCGCGTCCAATGATCGCCTCCGTCAGTCGATCGATACACGCCGGTGCCCGCGCCGGAGTTGTTCGGCGAGTTCGTCTCGCCGGTTCCGACGACGATCGTGTTGCCGGTGGGATCGTTCGGATCGACGGTCAGCGAGCCGATGTTGTTCGTGCCGAGCCCGCGGCCGATCCAGCGCCATCCAGGATCGATCGGATCGAGCGCGGCATCGGTCCGCCACACACCGCCGCCCGCGGTGCCGACCCACATCCTGCAAGCGCCGTCGAGCGAGCACAGCGGCGAAACCGCCAGCGCGGAGACGCGGCCGGAAATCGTCTCGGAGACGCCGGAAGCATCAGCGCCCTGAATGTTCGTGAGCGGACCGAGCGACTGCCACGGATTGGTGTTGGCTTGCGCGAGGCCGCGGTACGCGAGCCCTTGAAAGACCCAATACTTCGACGCGTTCGCTTGCTGCGCGGCGGCACTTCCCGGTACGGCTGGGTACGCCTGTTCGTACGCGAGAAGATCGAAAAAGCCGAGCGGCGAAAATTTCTCGGGCTTCTCCTGACGCTCCTCCGCGACGAGGAAGGCGCAGCACAGGACAATTGCGACGATGCGCAACATGAAAGTCATCCCCACGCCTATACGCGCCATTCGGCGCGGCTCGCGCTTTGCGCTCGCGCGGCGAAGACGCGGCGGAACATCGGCGTCAAAGATAAGTATTTGGGTATAACACGAAAACGTGCTGGCGGGAGAAAGCGGCCCCCGACGGGCCTTGCGGCTCGCCGAGGGCATTCAGCGTACTACCGCGAGCGGCTCGATCCACCCCGGCTTCGCGTTCCGGATCGAGATCCAGATCGCGGCATCGAGGAACGACCAGAGTTTCGCGTTCCTCGATGGTTCATCATGGAGCCGCTACTGGTAGAGCTATGGCGGCTCCTCGAGGACGTTCGCTGTCGGTTCAGAGGCATGATTGCCCTCCTTCCGAGTCATCTTTCTTGCAGGATGCGTTCCACGCCTTGACGCGCGGTGGCTGCAGGATTTGTGAATCTCGTTGCCGGTACTAACGAGAGGCGTTCATTCTCTCAGGAGCGCACTGGGATCGACGCCGGCGGCGTGACGCGCGGGCTGCCATGTCGCGACCGCGGCGGCGGCCACGACGAGTCCGGCAATCATTAAATACATGCGGGCATCGGTCGAGGCGAGGCCGAAGAGCATGGATTGCGCCCAGCGCGAGGCGGCGACGGCGCCGCCGATACCGAGGGCGGCGCCGATGAGCACGGGCGCGAGCGCTGAGCGCAGCACCATACGCGCGACCGTCGCTTTGTCGGCGCCGAGCGCCATGCGAATGCCGATCTCGCGCGTACGCGAGGCGACGAGAAACATCATGACGCCGTACACACCCGCCGCGGCGACCACGAACGCGAGCGCACCGAACGCCGTCATGATTTTCGACGCCAGCATCTCGTTCGCAAACGTCGCGGCGTAGCGATCGTCGATCGGCGTCACGCGCACGCGCGCGCCTGGCGCAAGCGCCCGGACCATGCTCAGCACCGATTCGAGAGTCGCCGACTCGCCCAGCCGTACCACGAACGACAAGGGCGCATAACGGTCCTTTGGATCGTTCATGTAATAGATCGGAAAAAACGTCTGTGACGGCTCGGTGACCGAATCACGGTCGGTCCGCATGTGCGCCGCGACACCGACGATGGTCATTTCGCTCTTGCCGCCCACACTGATCCTCCCGACGTGGTAGCGTCTGCCGACGGCGTCGGTGGCCGGCCAAAACCTGCGCGCAAACATCTCGTCGACGACGACCGTGCTCTTGTCATCGCCAGGAAGCAGCGCGCGCCCGGCGAGGATCGGCAGCCTCGTCGTCCGGAAGTAGTCTTCGCTGACGGTAGAGGTGGCCATGGAGACCAGGCCTTTCGTCGTGGGTTCCGAGTCAACGGAAAGATCTCCCATGGAATAGCCGCCCATCGTCGGCGGCAATCCGTCGCTGACGGCGGCGCCCAGGATGTCGGGCCGCGCTTGAAGGGCGCGCAGCACGTGCTGCTGCAAGTCGCCGTCGGTCTCGGCAGGCTGGGGCTTTTGAATGATGTCGACGGCCAGAAGTCCGCGCGTATCGAAGCCTTTGGGAAGATCGAGGATCCGCGAGTACGCGCGCACGGTAAACGCGGCGCCCGCGAGAAGGAGAACGGTCAGCGCGATCTCTGCCGTCGTGAGGAGATGTCTGACGCGAACGCCGCCGCGCGACGTCGATTGCGAGCGCGTTTCGAGCTTCAGCGCGTCGAGCACGCTGGCGCGCGACGCGAGCATCGCGACGGGAATGGACGTCAGCAGCCACGTGACCGCGGCGATCGCGGCCATAAACCAGATCGTGCGCGCGTCGACATCGATGCGATTCGCCAGCGGCGTGAGCGCCGCCGTTGGAAGGCGCGCGGTGACGACCCCCGTCATCAGATGGGCGGCGCCGAGCGCGAGCACTGTCGCCGCGCCGATCAAGATCGCGCCTTCGAGCAGCACCATTCGAATCAGGACGCCTCGAGGCGCGCCGAGCGCGAGCGAGATGGCAAACGCGCGCGAGCGGCCGATGGCCGCGCCAAGCTCGAGATTCGCGACGTTCGCGCACGCGACGAGCAGCAGGCAGCCGGCGGCGGCAAACAGCAACAGGAAAAGACGCTTCAGCCTCGGATCGCCAATCGACGGAAAGATCGGTCGCGCGTATGTGCCCGCCGAGGGCCGGAACGGACCGTTTTCGGCGCGCATATACGGTGCGAACGTCGGCGCACGTTCGGCGACGGCTTTGTTCAACGCCGGCAGCGTCATGCTTGCGGCCATCCGCCCGATCGGCTGAATCATCCGATGCGCGTCGATCGCGGCGATATCGAGCGGACGCCAGATCCGCTCGCGGCCGCTTGGAAAGCGGAACGACGCCGGCATCACGCCGACAATCGTGGCGTCGATCTTGCCGATCGTGAGGTGCCGGTTGAGGGCGTCGGCCGCGCGGCCGAATTCCTTCGCCGCCACTTCCTCTGCGAGGATCGTCACCGGCGGACTGCCGGCGCGAGCGTCCGCGTCGTTGAACAGCCGGCCAGCCATGGGCGCCGCGCCGATCATCTCGAACAGTCCGGGCGTCACGTCTTCGCTCGCGGCGTACCGCGGATCGTTGCCGCCAGTGAGGTACACGATCGGTCCCATGTCGTAGGCGTGGAACGCCGAGAACAGATCCGTCTGCCGCCGCCATACCTGGACCAGCTCGGGCCACACGGCCGCCGTGGATCGGTCCACAGGTTGATAGCGTGATTGCTCGCCGATTTCGACCAACGTCGACGCGTCCCGGTACGGCACGCGATGGAAGACAAAGGAATCGGCGGATGCAAAGACGATCGCGTTGGCGGCGAGCGCGACCGCGAGCAACACGACGGTCAGCACGCCACGCCAGCCGCGCGCGCGCAAGCCATGCCACGCAAAACGAAAAACGCTGGGCGACATGAGCATGTGTCCTCCTCGGCGCGCGGAGCCAGACTGCCTCTGGACAATCGTGTGACGCCATCGAAATCGCAGCGCGATCATCGGCGCCACGCTTCGCAGCACCTGGATGCGGTACCAGCGAATCGCCCGACGCGGGCCCGTCGAAGCGGCTTCGTCTTCAAACGCCTCATCGAGATCGTCGAGAAAGGACGCGCGTACGTCCGATGGCGCCAGCCGCGCCGCGATGTGTCTGGCCAGTCGAGGCGGCGTCATCGGCGGCGTCCGGCCATCGACAACGACACGCCCCGCCACATCTTCGTCATGGCCGCCCGCTCGGCGCGCAGCGCCGCGAGTCCTGCCGCCGTGATGTCGAACTGCCGTCGCGATCGACCGCCACGCTCCGGCCGCGGCTCCGATTGCCATGTCTTCGCGAATCCCAGCCGCTCGAGCCGATCGAGCGCGACGTACACCGCCGCCATCGAGATGTCCCGGCCCGTCGTCGCGGCGATTTCGTGCCGGGTATTGACGCCGTACGCGTCTTGTCCGAGCTTGGCCAGCGCCAGGAGGGTCAGCAATTCGAGATTCGTGAGGGAAGTCGGCATCACGGGATATCTTACTGCTGCAGTAATAAATTCACGCGAAGAACTTCGCGTAAAAACACCTCGGGGGTCGTTTTGCGTGTGCCAAACGACCCCCGAGGACCTAACAGTGACTTCTTGTCTTGGTTCTCTACTGACCCGCGAGCGCCGTCACGGCCTCCGCGAGCGTCCGCACTTTGGCGGCGTCTTTCGCGCTGCCGGCGTCGCCGTTCAGCGTCGTCGCGAGCGCCTGCAGCGCCGTGCGGCGCTGCGCGCCGGACGCGCTCTCGGCGCTGGCCACCGCGGACCGCGCCGCGGTGATCTTCGCCGCGTCGTAGCCGCTGTTGCGCTGCAGCTGATCCAGGTACGCCTTCACGAGCGCGAAGCTCGGCGGCCACGTGAACTTCCGCTGCTCCTGCGTGTTCCAGTAGTCCACCTTCACGGTCTTCGCCGCGTCGATTTCGTTCTGGGTCAGGTTCGGGTTCGCGATCAACTCGTACACGTCCAGCCCGCGCGCGATTTCGGAGCTGACGATGACGCCGTTGTACCAGTAGGCCGACCACGATCCGCCGCTGACGAGGCGATCCGGGGCGACCGGTCCGCGATCGAAGAACGCGATTTCCTTGGGATGATCCGGGTCGGTCCAATCGAAGACGGTCAAGCCGCCCTGATAGAACGCCTGCACCATCACGTCGCGTCCGGGGATCGGAATCAGCGAGCCGTTGTGCGCGACGCAGTTTTCGAAGTCCGTCTGCGCGGCCGGCATCTTGTAGTAGCTGTGCATCTTCAGCTTGTTGTTCTCGATCGTGAAGATCGCGTCGCCGCCCCACTCGAGCTTGTCCGTCGCGCGGCAGCGCGGCGCGGAACCGCCGCCCCACTCGTCGGAGAAGAGGACCTTCTTGCCGTCGTTGCTGAACGTCGCCGAGTGCCAGAACGACATGTTCGCGTCCGCCGCGAAGTCGATGCGGATCGGATGCGCCGCTTCACGGATGTCGAGCAACAGGCCGAGACCCGCGCACGCGCCACCCGCCAGACCGACGTCCGGATAGACGGTGATGTCGTGGCACTGATTCGGTCCGGTCGGAGGTCCACCCCGTCCGCCGCGGCCACCCGCAGGGGCGCCCGGAGCACCGGCCGCACCCGCAGCACCAGCGCCCGCTGCTCCGCCAGCAACCACACCGGCCGGAGGAGCACCTGCTCGCCCCACACCTGCACCGGCCGCACCGGCTGCGCCGCCTGCCGGCGGACCGCCGGGGCGTGCGCCAGCCGCATCTCGATCTGGATTGCGCGGCGCCGGCGGCAGATCGTTGAACACGCGCGGCGAGCTGACGATCGCCGACTGCTCGGGATGCGCGAGCGGGATCTTGATCACTTCGAGACGGAAACGCACGCCGTTCGGATCGTCCGGACCCGTGCTGTCAATGCAGCCCGGTAGCTCGGCTTCAGGCCGCACGCCCGAGGTGCCCGAGATGTAGACGTACACGTTTTCGGTGTCGCCGGGCTGGGTGACGACCGTGTGCGTGTGCGACCCGCGACATGTTTCGACACTGCGCACGAGTTTCGGATTCTTCACATCGCTGATGTCGAAAATCCGGATACCGCGGACGCGATCCTTGCTTGCCTCACCCGGCGCCGCTTGAATGGCGGTAAAGCCACAGTCCGTGCGGCTCGACGTCGACTCCGACGACATGAACAGAAGATTCTTGTAGACCGACACGTCGTTCTGCGACGCCGGACACAGATACACATTCGCGAGCGTCGGCTTCGCTGGGTTTGTGAGATCCCAGATTTCAAAACCGTTATAGTTACCCTGAATCACGTACTTCCCGCTGAACGCGAGATCGGAGTGCGTCGGGATGTGGGTTTCTGGCGTGCCGTACTTGATCGGCACTCCGGCTGCGGTCTTGCCCAGTGACGCTTCGCTCGGCGGCGTCGCCGAGACCAGCTTCATGTTCCACGCGGCTTGCGCGGCATCCCAGTAGCCAGCCTTCAGACCAACGCGCGGATCGGGCTTCGGTGCGTTCGCGCCGACGATTGGCGTCGTCGTCATGCCCATTGAGGCCGGAGGCGTCGGAGGCGGGGGAGCGGCGGCCGCCAGCACCACCGCCACCGCGGCGGCCACCGGCGCCGGCCGCATTCGCCTGCTGACCTGCCGGATTCGCAGCCGGCGGGGTTGTCGGCGCAGCCGCGGGCGGGGGCGTCGGTCGCGCGGCGGGTTGCGCGGGTTGCGCCGGCGCGGGCGCCGGAGCGGGAGGCGGCGTCGCCGGGGGTTTTGAGCCGGACGACTTGCACGCGCCGGCGATCAGTAGGCCGGACGCGGCCGCCGCAATGCCAAAAACTCGCATGCGGCGTGAAAGCAGGGACTCGAACTTCATTGGGGACTCCTCCGGAAACTTCGAACTTGAACGGGCCGGGTGGTGCCCGGCCGCTAACACGGACTTCTTCTTCCTACGGCCTACGGCCTATGGCTTTTTCCCACCCTTGTATCCCGGCGTGACGGCCAACATTTGATACATGCGATCGATCTCGGTCGACTGATCGGCGTAGACATCGGACGAGAACTTGAACACCGTCTCGTCCTGAGCGGCGCCGTACGCCTTGTTGAGCGTCTCGACCATGTCGAGGGCGCCTTGATGGTGCTTGATCATGCCGATCAGGAACAGCCGATCGAATTCCGATCCGCGCGCCTTGTCGAGCGCTTTCATTTCGTCGTCGCTCAACATGCCCGGCATCAGCATGGCGTGATCCATCCCGCCCATGTTCATGTGCATGCGCGTGTCTTTCGCGTCGGGCACGGGGAATCCGTGATCCGCAAGCCACGTCTGCATCAGCTTGATCTCGTCGGTCTGCGCGACGACGATGCGCTCGCAGAGAATCGCGACGTCTTTCCGCGCGCCGTGCGTCGGCGCCCAGCCGGCCATGATGACGGCCTGCGCGTGGTGCGGAATCATGCCGCTCATGAATTCGACATCACCTGGGTAGATCGGAAATCGTCCGTCCGTCCGAAGCGGTTGCGGCTTCGCTTCGGACTGTGAGGGTGTCTGTCCGACATCCTTTACCGCCGCGAATTGCGTGGCGCTGGCAAGGACGAGTGCCACAGCGGTCAGCCCCACGGAAATCATTCGCCGTCGTGCATCTTTCATGCGAGTCGCCTCCCGGGAACCTCTAGTAGTCGTGATTCAGCGAATACTATGCAAATTCTGCAATGTTTCATAGGGAGCGATGCTGGTCGGCAGTATCGATTCGTAGCGCGCACCTTCAGGTCCGCGAGCGTCCGGCGGACCTGAAGGTCCGCCCTACGAGGAATGATAGGAGACCCACGGCGAGCGCGATCGCCACGTCGAGCGCCTCCCGCAAAGGACTCGCGGCGAGCAGCCAGCCGCAGAGCGCCAGGGCCGCAGCGGCCACAAACCATCCGGCAGGCACTCGGAACGGCGCGGTTGACCCGGTTCGCAATCGGAGCGCCGGCATCGCGGCGCACGTCGTCGTCATGATCAGGAGACGCACGATCGAGGTCAGCGTCGCCGCATAAATAAAGGTCCCTGACAGCGCCAGGACCAGCGTGACGCTCGAGCAGAGCAGGATGGCGAGATGCGGCGTCCTGAAGCGCTCGTGCACGCGCGTGAAGATGCGCGGCCATTGACCGTGCTCGGCCATCGCGAAGATCACGCGGGGATTGGCCATCGTCAGGTTGTGGAGTCCGCCCAGCACCGAAATGGCGGTGAGGGCAGCGATGAACGTGCCCGCGTGCGCTCCAAAGAATTGGGCGCCCGCATCGGCGATCGGGCGCGTGGACGTCGCGAGGCTCGGCAGCGTGCCGATGCACACGACTTGCACGAGCACGTACAGCATCGCCACCATCCCCATCGACGTCAAGAGCGCGAATGGAATGTTGCGTTGTGGATCCCGGGTTTCCCCTGCCGTCACGACCGTCGATCCAAAACCGCCGAACGCGAAGAGCAGCAACAGCGTGGATCGAGAGAACGCGCCGAACGACGTCGGAGATGTTTGCGAAAATTTGTGCGGGTCGATGAACCAGATGCCGACCATCACAAAAGCGGCGAGCGGCAGCAGCTTGCTGATCGCAAACACGTTCGTCACGAGTGCGGCAGGACGAATCCCGATGATGTTGACGAGCGTGAGGATGACGACGACCGTCGTGACAAGAAGCGCGCGCGTGAGGCCGGCGCCTGCCGCCGGCCAGAAGTACGCGAGGTAGTCGGGAAACAGCGCGCAGATGGCGGCGAAGCTCGTCGACGAGCTGAGCCAGTCGAGCCAACCGACCGCGAAACCTGTCGTGGGACCGAACGCCTTGAGCGCGTACAGGTACGGTCCGCCCGTTTCGGGATAGCGGCTGCCGACTTCCGCGTAGCACAGCACGCGAAGAGTCGCGACCACGGCGCACGCGGCGATCGCGGCAATGCTGTACACGCCGCTCTGCGCATAGGCGCGCGATGGCAACCCAAAGATCCCGGCGCCCACGACGGCGTTGAGCGCGATCGCGACGAGATCCCAGCGGCGAATGCCGCGAATGAGCGTCGTCACCAGAGAAACGACGACAGTCCGGGAGCGAGATGGCGATAGCGCGCCACGGTATGCGGCTGCACGGGACGTCCATGCCCCGGCGTTTTGTTCACGTCGAACACTACCGCGCGGCCGTCGCGCACGACGTAGTCGATCTTGCCGTAGTCGAGCTTGAGTGTGCGGCGAAGCGCGAGGACGTCCGGGTGCGGATCGATCTCGACGCGCGAGACCTTGTTTTCCGCGCGCACGATCCGCTCGGTCGAGCGATTCAACACGCACGTCCACCGATCGCCGAAGCAGTGAAACAAGCGCAAGCAGTACAGCTCACGATCGCGCTCAGGCAGAAACTGTTCGACGACGACATCGGTGGACTCGAATGCTTCCGGAGGGACATCCCGAACGCGATCGTAGACGCGATAGTCGGTCGGAGTGCCGAAGCGCAGCCCGCGGCGCTCGCGAATCGGCGGTACGCGCGACAACACGTGCTCCACCGACATCGCCAGCCGGCTTCGGCTCAACAACCGTTCGGGCACGCCCGCGTAGTTCAGATTCGACTTCACGATGACCGGCCCGTCGTACCCGTCGCCGCGGCGAACGAGATGCTGGCTGAAGGCGGACTTTCGCACATCGACGATGCCGCCGTTGATGACGACGCCGTAGCGCCGCGCGAACTCGACGTACTCGTCAGGCACGACAGATAGATCGACATGCATGATGAGGACGTCCGCGGGCTCGAACGTGCGGACGCCAAAGAGGAACGAGACGTGATAGCCGCTCGCGCGCCAGTATTCGGCCAGCGGACCGATCTGGTAATCGTTGCGCCGCCGGTACTTGCGATAGTTCTCGTGAAACAGCAAGGCGATGCGGACGCTCATAGCGCCTGCACGCGCCGCCAAATCTCGGCATCCACGTCGATGCCGTGCGCCATGTGCTCTACGCGCGTCCTCAGCGTGCGCTCGCCGGGATAGAACACCGGCTGGCCATCGATCTCTTCCGCGCGATGGAAGTCGTCGACGATGTCATCGATGATGTGCGCGCCGCCGGGGTGCGCGGGCAACGCCGCCGGATCGATCGCGACGAACACCTGCGAGTACCCGAAGCCGTCGGCGCCGTTCGGACTGAGCTGATGTGTCGAGAGACCGCCGGTGACGAGGGCCGCCAGCATGTCGAGGACCAGACCGAGGCCTGCGCCTTTCCACGCGCCAATCGGCAGCATCCGCTTCGACGCGGCGATTTCCTCCGGATCGTTCGTCAAATCGCCCTTCGTGTCGTACCCGCCGGCGATCGGCAGCGGCTCGGCGAGCCGGCGATGCTCGTTGAGCGCGCCGTACGAGAATTGCGTGAGCGCCATGTCGAGCACGATTGCGCCCGCGGCGCGCGGCACCGCGATCACCAGCGGGTTGTTCCCAATCTTCAGCGTCGTCGATCCCCACGGCGGCATGCCGGCGCGTGTATTGGTCCAGCAAACGCCGATCATGCGAGCGTCCGCGGCTTGCCAGCCGTAGTTGCCGCCGCGCATCCAGTGCGTCGTGTTGCGCAGTCCGACGACGCCGATGCGGTGATCGCGTGCGAGCGCGATGGCACGCGCCATCGAGTGGTGCGCGTTGAGCGGTCCCACGCCACGATGGCCGTCCCACTGTTCGAAGGATTCGCGGGCATACACGCGCGTCGGTTCGCCGTGAATGTCGACCGTGCCCGCGCGAATCGCGTCGATGAACTGCGGAAATCGATTCAAGCCGTGGGACGGCACGCCATCGCGGCTCGCGTCCGCGAACAGCCGCGCGCAAAGATCGGCGCGATCGGGCGCGAGGCCGACGCCGACCAGCACGCGCTTCAGCTCCGCGTGAAGCTGTGGATAACTGATCGTCACGCGACGGCCATTCGCATCAGCCCGCGCCAGGCGGACAAGATGTCCGGCCAACCGAACTGTTCGGCTTTCTTCCGCGCGTGATGAGAGAGATGTGCCGCCAACGCCGGCTCTCGCAGCAGCCGTCGAACCGCGGCGGCCATCGCCGTGGGATCTCGAGGCGGCACCAGCAGTCCTTCTTTTTCGTGCTCGATCAAATACGGAATCCCGCCGACATCAGTGCTGACGACGCACAGGCCGCACGCCATGGCTTCGAGCACACTCACCGGCGTGTTGTCCGCGTTGGTTGTGTTGAGAAAAATGTCGCCGCGCTGAAGCCACGCCGGAACGTCGCGCTTCGGCACACCGCCTGGCATCGCCACGCGATCGGCGACGCCACGATCTCGCGCCGTCCGCTCGGTGTCCGTCCAACTTCCGTCGCCGGCGTCCGGTCCGATCATGATCAGCTGGACGTCCGGCACATCCGTGCGCAATTCCGCGACTACCGCCGGCGCCATCGACGGATTGTAGAACTGGCGAAACGCCCGAAGCCACACGAGTGCCGGCCGCGCGGACGTCCGCGCTCGAAACGTGCAGCGTTCGAGGTCGACGGGATTCGGCAAAAGCTGCATGTCGCGCCGGTAGGCGTGCATGCGCTCGAGCAAGAAACGGGAGGGCGCGGCGACGACGGTGGCGAGTCCCAAACACCGCCGCACCCGCGCTGGATGCCGCGCGGCAAATCCCGGCAGCCCACCGCCGCGAAGCACGAGGACGAACGGGCGCCGCGCTGCGCGAAGAGCCGCCGCCGCGATTTCGCTCCACATGAATGTGCGCCCGCTGTAGACGTCCAAGACGGCCACGTCGTACTTGGACCGACGTGCGATCGTGGTCCAGAGCAACTCGGGCCCGCGGATGATGCTGGCGTGGTGTCGCGAGATGCAGGTCAGCGCTCGCGCGTCTCCCACCAGCCGCTCGGCGAGATCTTCCATGACGGAACGTGTGCCTGTGACGGCCGAATGGAAATTCCCGATGAGCAGCAGGCGCTCGATCGGCCGAGTATGACACGATCACTTTCATGCGGCCGCCGATCGCGGACGTCGTGACCGTCTCGGTCGTGATGGGCGTGTACGACGCCGCGCCGTTCGTCGGCGAGGCGGTCGCGTCGGTCCTTGCCCAGACCTACTCCGCGTTCGAGCTCATCGTGGTCGACGACGGCTCGCGCGACGACACCGTGCGCGTCGTCGAGAGAATCCAGGATCGCCGGGTCCGTCTGATTCGCGGCGCGCATCGCGGGCCGGCCCAGGCGCGCAACGCGGGGCTCGAGGCGGCGCGAGGAACGTTCATCGCGTTTCTGGACGGCGACGACGTCTGGCATCCGGCGCAATTGCAATCGCATGTCGACGTGCTTCTCGCAAATCCGGCCGTCGATTTGGCGTTCTCTCGGTCGCGCTACATCGACGCAAGAGGCAATCCACTCGCGTTGCCGGTGCGCCGCACGGAGGGGTTCGTCTCGTTCGAGGCGTTGCTCGAGGACAACGTCATCGGCAACGGATCGTCGGTGGTGGTGCGGCGAAGCGCGCTGGATCGGCTCGGCGGGTTCGACGAGTCGCTGTCCGCGTGCATCGACTACGACCTCTGGCTGCGCGTCGCGGCCGCCGGCGATCGAAAAGTGATTTGCATTCCGGAGGTCTTGACGTCGTACCGCCGGCATCCGACGCAGATCACCAGCGATTGGCGCCGCATGGAAGACGGATGGCGCACGACGATCCTCAAAGCCCGACGTTCCTCGCCAGACGTCGTCGATCGCGTCGAGCGGCGCGCGATGACTAATTGGTATCGCTATTTGTCGTACGTCGCGTACGAGCAGCGGGATCTGCGCGGCGCCGTGCGCTGTCTCGTCAGATCGATCCGCGCGACGCCGCCGGCCGCGCTTTCGCGGATGAACACGTGGCTGTTGAGCAGCGCCATCTGTTCGAAGGCGCTGCTGCCGGCGCGCGTCCACAACTTGATGCAGGCGGCCATCGCGCGGCTTCTGCCGCATACGTTTCGTTAGGGGCGCCCGCTCACGAACTCGTCGCGGGCTTGTCCGTTACCGTTTGCTCCCGCCCAGCAGCGATCCCAGGACTCCGCGCAGCAACGATCGCGCGACGCCCGATCCCATCGACCGCGCCGCGCTGCGAGCCGCGGACTCGAGCATGCCTTCATGGTGTCCGCCGCGAGGGCCGGTCGATCCGAACAAGATGTCGCTCAATCCGCCGGACTGCGGCGTCGCGCGGCCGCCGGTGTTGCCGAACGGCCCGGGCAAGGTCGGCGCGGGACCGGAAGATGGCGATGACGTGGGGGCCGGCTGCTGGGCGTTGGCGCGCGCCAGCAACTTCTCGTACGCGGACTCGCGATCGACGGTCTGCTCGTAGTGACCCTTCAACACGGACGCGTTGATCACCACAGTGCGTTCCTGCGGCGTGATCGGCCCGATGCGTGACGCCGGCGGCAGAATCCACGCGCGCTCCACGACCGACGGCGCGCCTTTCTCGTCGAGAAATGACACGAGCGCTTCGCCGACCGAAAGCTCGGTGATCGCCTGCTGTGTGTTGATCTTCGGATTCTGGCGCAGCGTCTCCGCTGCCGTCTTCACGGCTTTCTGATCCAACGGCGTGAACGCGCGCAACGCGTGCTGCACGCGATTGCCGAGCTGGCCGAGGATGTTCTCCGGGATGTCGAGCGGATTCTGCGTGACGAAGTAGATCCCGACGCCTTTCGACCGAATCAGCCGGACGACCTGCTCGACTTTTTCGAGCATCGGCGCAGGCGCATCCGTAAACAGCAGGTGCGCTTCGTCAAAGAAAAACACGAGCTTCGGTTTGTCCGGATCGCCCACCTCAGGCAGCTTCTCGAACAGCTCCGACATCATCCAAAGCAGAAATGTCGAGTACAGCTTTGGCTGATTCATCAACTGATCGGCCGCGAGGATGTTGACGACGCCGCGGCCGGCTGCCGCGGAGTCGCTGGCGGTCTGGATCAGATCGTCGATGTCGAGCATCGGCTCGCCGAAAAACTTGCCGCCGCCCTGCTGCTCGAGCGAAAGCAATCCGCGCTGAATCGCGCCGACGGACGCCGCCGAGACGTTGCCGTAGTTGGTCGTGAACTGGTGCGCATTGTCGCCGACGAACTGCAGCATCGATCGCAAGTCCTTCAGATCGAGCAGCAGCAGCCCGGCGTCATCGGCAATCTTGAAGACCATCGTCAGCACGCCGCCCTGCGTCTCGTTCAGATTGAGCAGGCGGGCGAGCAGGAGCGGGCCCATGTCGGAGATGGTCGCGCGTACGGGATGACCGCTCGCGCCAAACACATCCCAGAAATCGACGGGACACGCGGACCACGCGGGCTCGCTGATTTTCAGCCGCGTGAGCCGTTCGGTCATCTTCGGGGATGAGGCGCCGGCGGCCGCGAGGCCGGCAAGATCGCCTTTGACGTCCGCCATGAACGACGGCACGCCGAGTTTCGAAAAGCGTTCGGCGAGGACTTGGAGCGTCACGGTTTTTCCGGTGCCCGTGGCGCCGGTGATCAAGCCGTGGCGGTTCGCCATGCCCGGTCGCATCATGATGTCCTCGCCGGCGCTCGTGCGGGCGACTGCGAATGGTTCAGCCATGGGCGATATTATGGCCCGCATGCGCAACATCACTCGCGGTCTCGCCCTCTTCCTCGTTATGTCCTTCGGTGTAGTGGCTGGCGGTACGCAGACTGGCAACCCGATGGATCGCATTCGCGAATCCGATCTCAAAGCGGACTTGTTCGCGCTCGCGGGCGACGCGATGCGCGGCCGCGAAGCCGGCACCCTCGACGAGATGGCGGCGTCGGTGTGGGTGGCGGAACGCGCGCGTGAAATCGGACTGCAGCCGGCCGGCGACAACGGCACGTACTTTCAGTGGTTTCCGATCGATCGGTTTCGCGTGTCCGCCAGCAGCCCGGTGACGCTCGGCGGCAAGACGCTGCGGATGGGACGCGACGTGGTGCCGGACAACACGGTGCTCGCCAATGTCGATGCGCCGGTGGTGATGGCCAGCGCTGACGCGCTGACCGGCGTCGACGTCGCGGGCAAAGCGCTCGTCGTGAAGTACGCGCCTCCTCCGACGCCCGCGGCGCTGCCCAATCAATCAAATCCAAACGCGCAGTCGGGGCTGCGCACGTGGCTCCGCGGCATTCAGCGGACGGTCGCGGCGCAAAATCCGGCGGCGATTGTCGCGATCGTGCCCGATGAATTTCAGGATCAGTGGAACCGCACGGCCTACACATTTCCGCGCGGCACGTACACGCTCGACACCGACGGCACGGCCGAGCCGCGCGTCGCGCAGCGGGGCGTCCCGCTCCTCTATATAAAGGAGTCGGCGCTGGGCGGGCCGGTCGGGGCTGATGCCCGCCTTGTCGCGTCGATCTTCACCGACAGCTTTCAGTACCCCGAAGTGAACGTGATTGCGAAAGTGCCGGGCCGCGATCCGCGCCTGGCGACCGAGTACGTCATCTACAGCGCGCATCAGGATCACGACGGCGTCCGCTACCCCGTCGACGGCGACGACATCTGGAACGGCGCCGATGACAACGCGTCGACATCCGTCGCCCTGCTGGCGATCGGCCGCGCGGTCGTCTCGGCGCCCAATCGGCGCACGTCGCTGTTCATCTGGCACGGCGCCGAAGAACGCGGCTTGATGGGATCGCGATGGTACGCAAAGCATCCGACGGTGCCGCTGACGTCGATCGCGGCGGTGCTGAACGGCGACATGATCGGGAGAAACGATCCCGACACGGCGGCCCTTCTCGGCGCCACCGCGCCCCATCGCAACTCGCCCGAGCTCGTCGACATGGCGCTCAAGGCGAATCAGGACGTCACGAAGTTCACGATCGACTCGTCGTGGGACGATCCCCAGCATCGCGAGGGCTGGTACTACCGCAGCGATCATCTGTCGTACGCGCGGGTCGGCGTCCCGGCATTGTTCTTCACCACGCTGCTCCATCCGGACTACCACACACCGCGCGACAATCCAGATCGGATCGACACCGGCAAACTGACACGCATGACGAAGTGGATGTACGCGACCGGACGCCTGGTCGCCGACGCGGACAAGAAGCCCGCGGTGGATCCGAACTTCAAGCTCGAACGCTGCAGGGACTCGACGGGCAATTACTGCGGCGGGTAGCTTCGGGGGAATCAGATCACACATGAAGGCATGAAGCGTTGAAGGAAGGTGAAGAGCGTGAGCCCACGCATGTCTTGACCTCGCGGGCCGCCGACGGCGGCCTCGCTGAACGGAGGCGTGACGCCCGGTGATGCCGGGCGCGCGAGGTCAAGACATGCGTGGGCTCACGCCTTCTTCATGACCCTTCAGTTCTTCACGTCTTCATGTGTGATCTGACAAGCAGCTCACTTACCTAACCGGTTGTATTTCCTCAGAATCTCCTGCAGCCGATCGTGCGGAAGCGCGATCGCAGTCGCGCCGTTGTAGCCGGTCATCGTCTCGGCGGCGACGAGCGCGTTGACGATCGATTCCTCCACGGCTTCGATCGTCGCGGTAAAGAACGGGCTCATGTCGCCGTTCGGCAGCATCTGAAGATCCACGACGCCGCCGCCCGCAAGCGCGGCGCCGGGATTAGCCGTCGAAAAAGCGACGAACAGATCGCCGGATCCATTTGCCGCCGTGCCGCCAACGCGCGCGATGCCCATCGGCACGCGCCGCGCCAGGCGCTCGAGTTGATTCGGCAAGAACGGCGCATCGGTCGCGACGACAACGATGATCGAGCCTTCGCGGGAGCCATCGGACACGACATCGCCTCGTCCGGGCAGCGAGGCCAATTCTTTGCCGACCGGCACGCCGGCAATCGTCAGCTCGCGCCGCGATCCGAAATTCGCCTGCACGAGCACGCCGAGCGTGTAGGCGCCGACGCGCCGCGACGCCGTCCCGATGCCGCCCTTGAATCCGAGCGCGGTCATCCCCGTGCCCCCGCCGACATTGCCTTCCGCGACGGGACCTGATTTCGCGCTCGTCAGCGCGCTGAACACGTGCTCTTCGCGCACATGAAATCCCGCGATGTCGTTGAGCGTCGCATCAGACGTCTCACCGACGACCGGCTGATGCCAGGGAATGTTGACGTTCAGAATCCGCGTGAAATACGCCAGGACGGCGTCGCGCACGGTGCCGACGCTATAGGTATTGGTGATCGCGACCGGACCGCCCAGCACGCCGCCTTCTTTCAGCCACGCCGTACCCGTCAGATCGCCGAATCCGTTGCCGGCAAACCAGCCGCCGAACACCGGCTCCCACTTTTTGCCTTTGGGCCAGACGACGGTGACGCCGGTACGCACGGCGTCGCGGCCATCGCCCCTGTTGATGGTCGTGTGGCCGACTTCGACGCCCGCGACGTCGGTGATCGCATTGAGCGGGCCGGGCGTGCCGTCGAACGGCACGCCGAGATCGCGAGCGCGCGCCTTCGGCGTTTGCGCCATCGGCAACGCGCCGAGCATGAACGCGCTCAGGACGCCAACAGCGGCGAGTCGTGAGGCACCTGGTTTGAGCATCGGTGCGGACAATCCTACGTCCGGTTACCAGGTTTCGCGACGAATGCCGGGTACCGCGTCGAAGTCATCGTCGCGCGTGAGGACGGGCAGTTTGTGCTGCAGACAGAGCGCGGCGATCCACACGTCGTTGACAGGAATCGGGCGGCCAAGTTTTTTCAGAGACATTCGAATCCGCGCGTAAGAGATGGCCGTAGCCGCGGTGATCGGGAGGATTTCGAACTGACCCAGATGATCGTCCAACCAGCGTTCGTACGCGGCTCGATGACGCGATGCGCTGATCCCATAACGGAACTCGCCCAGCACAATGACAGGAATGGCGACGCGGGACTCGGCGGCCAGTTTCACTCCGATCGCCGGTTGGCCGTCGACAAAGGCGGACAGCGCGTTCATATCGAGAATCACCGGCGGTCTTCGTCCTCGACGGTGTCGAATTCACGCTCGATGACGTGCTGAATGCGGGCGGTCTCGCGGCGAAGCGCTCGCAGTTTTCCGAAACCGTCCATCCACGGCGGGGGCGCATCCGCTCGGCGCGGCTGCGCCAGTTTCTCCTGGAGCGCCTCGGCGACGAATTCGCGCAGGCGTTGACCGCGTTCCGCGGCGGTTGCTTTCGCGCGGCGGAAGAGGGGATCGGGAATGTCCAGGGTCGTCTTGATTGGTCCCATATTCCCATATTTATGGGCCGTTGGCGGTGTTTTCGTCGCCTCGCTCGCGCCGCCACTGTTGGCGCGAAAGTTGTGCCGCGCGCGCGCACTCTGTCGGCTACAGAGTTGATGTTGCAGAAACTGCAATTAGAGCGAAAATCCTCCCATGGACCGTCCACTCAAAGACCCCACGCCAAAAATGACGCGACGCCGGGCCCTCCAGGCCCTCGGCACGGCGGCTGCCGCCTCCGCCGCGGCGCCGCTCGTCGGCATCGTCGGCCGCGAAGTCACGCTGTCCGCGCGGGCGCCGCTCGCCGCCATTGCCGGCGTCGACCGCGTCGTCATGAAGCACGGCAAGACGTATCTCAACGGGTGGACGGGGTACGGCGAGCCGCCGCGCCGCGGACGCGCCGGCGGAAGTCGAGGCGCCGCCGCGGCGCCGCCCGAACCGGCAGGTCCCGCGCCAACGACAACGTGGAGTAAAGCGTCAGGGCCAGGCGCGGTCACATTTGCCGACGCGTCGGCGCCCGTCACCACGGCGACGTTTTCCGCGCCGGGCGAATACTTGTTGCAAGTCGTGGCCGACAACGGCACGGAGAAGGCGGCGTCGACGCTCACCGTGAAAGTCGAGCTGCCTCCTCCACCGGCGCAGCTCACGCCCGTCGTCACCAAGCGACACACGATCACGAGCCCGCTGTGGGCCGCGCGCACCAAGGCGCTGATCGTGAACTGGATTCCACACTGCATCGATCAGATGAACCGGAGCGATCTGACGCTCGGTCCCGGAGGCCTCGACAACTTCATCGAAGCGGCGAAGGCGCATCGTGGCGAGCCGTACGCGGCGCACAAAGGCTACGTCTTCTCGAACGCGTGGGTGCATCAGACGGTCGAAGCGATGAGCCTTGCCCTGATGATCGACCCGCAGGGCGATCAGGACATCATCAAGGCGCAGGAGAAATTCAAAGCGACACTCGAGGATTGGATTCCGAAAATTCTCGCCGCGCGCGAGCCCGATGGCTACTTGCAGACGGCGTTCACGCTGCGCGACGCGCCGAGACCGACGCCGCCTCCCGGAGGCAACAACGGACGTCCGTTGGATCCGAATGCCCCGCCGCGGCCGCGCTGGACGCATCCGTGGCAACCGGAGTTTCGCGGCAATCACGAGGGCTACACCGCCGGCTACTTCCTTGAATCCGCCATCAATCACTACACGATGACGGAGCACAAGGACGCGCGGTTGTACGACGCTGCGAAGAAGCTCGCCGACACCTGGGCCGATCACATCGGACCGGCGCCGAAACAGGAGTGGTTCGACGGCCATCAGGAAATGGAACAGGCGCTCGTCCGTTTCGGCCGGTTCGTCAACGAAATCGAAGGCCCTTCGACACGCTCAGGGCAGGCGGGACCCGGCGATCGGTACATCGCGCTCGCGAAATTCCTGCTCGACAGCCGAAAGGGCGGCACCGAGTACGACCAAAGTCATCTTCCGGTCATTCAGCAGTACGAGGCCGTCGGCCACGCCGTGCGCGCCGTCTACACGTACTCCGGCATGGCGGACGTCGCGGTCGAGACGCACGACGTCGATTACCAGAGCGCGGTGAAATCGCTCTGGGACAACGTCGTGCATCGGAAGTACTACCTGACGGGCGGCGTCGGCAGCGGGGAAACGTCGGAAGGCTTCGGGCCAAACTACTCGCTGCGCAACAACTCGTACTGCGAGACGTGCTCGAGCTGCGGCGAGGTCTTTTTCCAGTGGAAGATGCACCTCGCCTACCATGACGCGCAGTACGCCGATTTGTACGAGCAGACGATGTACAACTCGCTCATCGGCGGGATGGATCTCGAAGGCAAGAACTACTACTACGACAACCCGCTCGATGCGAATCGCAATCGCTACCCGTGGCACACGTGTCCGTGCTGCGTCGGCAACATCTCGCGCACGGTGTTGATGCTGCCGACCTGGATGTACTCGAAAGGCGCGGACGGCATCTACGTCAATCTCTTCGCGGGCAGCGCCGCCACGATCGAGAACGTCGCCGGCACCGACGTCGAGCTCGTCCAGACGACGGACTATCCGTGGAGCGGCCACGTCGCCATCGCGGTCAATCCGAAGACGCCGAAGAGCTTCACGATGCGGCTGCGGTCGCCGAACCGGGACGTCAGCCAGCTCTACACGACGACGCCGACGGTCAACGGCCACACGTCCATCAAGGTGAATGGCGCCAGAGTCGACGCGCGCGTGGAGAACGGCTACGCGGTCATCGCGCGAAGCTGGAAGAAGGGCGACACGATCGAGATCGAGCTGCCGATGCAGCCGCAGCGCGTGCGCGCGATCGACAAAGTTGCCGCGACGAAAGACAAAGTCGCGCTGCGCTACGGGCCGCTCGTCTACAACATCGAGCAGGTCGATCAGGACGTTCACGGCGTGCTGGATCCGAGCGCGCTGCTCTCAGCGGAATTCAAGAAGGATCTGCTCGGCGGCGTCACGGTGATTCGGACGAAATTCGCCGACGGGACGCCGGTGATGGCGGTGCCGAACCTCGCGCACTACAACCGCAATCCTCCGGATCCGCCGAGGCCGACGCCGCCGCCGGCCGAGCCCGGACAGCCCGCGCCGCGTCCGGCGCCGCCGCCGGTCACGTCGATCGTGTGGATTAAAGAAAAGGCTTAGGGCACGTAGGGGACGTAGGACACGTAGCTCTACTTCCCGATCGGCATGATGATGCCGCCGGCGATTTCCTTGCCGGTTTCGTGGAAGCCGTCACCGAAAGACACCAACGACAGGCCGACCTGTACGTAGGGCTTGAACGACTTTCCGTTCAGTGGAAACTTCAGACCGACGGCAGGATGAAACACGAAGTCGCTCTCGCCGGGAAAGAGATCGCCGCCAGGGAAGTGCATGATTCCCGCCGTCATCTCGATGTAGAGCGGATACTTGAACCGCTTCGAATCGACAAGCTGCACGCCGCCAAGAAACTGCGTGACCGACGTCCCGCCGTTGTGCTCGCGCCCGAACGTCACTCGACCGACGAGCACGACATCGAACAGCGGACCGGAAGATGGGGCGGCGGCACCGTGCCTCAGGTCCGGCTGCATGCCAAGTTGGCTGAAACCCAACATCACGGCCACCGCGATGGAGTCGATGTCTTCCGAAGGGAGCGTCTCAGCCTCGCCGCCGACGGCGACAGCTTTTTTCTGCGCGAAAGCGTTCGTTGACGCCAGAAGACCGATCAGGACAAACAGGATCGTGAAACGAAGTCTATGCATGGCGCCGATATCCTACCCCGCTTCCCCACGGCCTATGCCCTTTCGCCGTCCGCTGTCATGATTGACCTGCATGCGCATCGTCTCCCTCCTCGCGAGCGGGACTGAAATCGTCTGCGCGCTTGGCGCTGGCGATCAGCTCGTCGGCCGATCGCACGAGTGCGACAACCCCGAATGGGTTCGCCGGCTGCCTGCGTGCACGCGGCCGGCATTCGACATCGACATGTCCTCACGCGACATCGACGCCGAAGTGCGCCGCCGGCTGAAAGCTGGCGAGCCGCTGTACTACGTCGACGCGGATCAGATAAACGCGCTGGCGCCGGACGTCCTGATCACGCAGGTGCATTGCGACGTCTGCGCGGTGACGCCCAACGACGTCGCACGCGCCGGATGCGTGGCCGTTGCCGATCAGGTCGTCGCACTCTCTGCCGGCAGCCTGGCTGGGATCTACGACGGCGTGCGCAACGTCGCTCGCGCGATCCGGCGCGAGCCGGAGGCGGAACGACTCATCGGTGACATGCGCGCGCGCATCGAGACAGTGCGATCGTCAGTCGCAGGCCGCGCGCGTCCAACGGTCGTGCTGCTCGAATGGACGGATCCGCTGTTCACGTCCGGCAACTGGGGACCCGAGTTGATCGACGCCGCCGGCGGCACGACACTTCTCGCGGACGCCGGCCATCATTCCGTGCCCGTGACGTGGGAACAGATCGTCGACGCCAATCCGGACGATCTGATCGTCGCGCCGTGCGGCTTCAACCTCGATCGTGCGCTGCAAGACATCGACGTGCTCGAGCAGATGCCAGGCTGGTTCGATTTGCCGGCGGTGCGGAATGGCCGCGTGGCATTCGCCGACGGCAACAAGTACTTCAATCGATCCGGCACGACGATTGTCGAGACGACGGAAATTCTCGCCGAGATTCTGCACGGACGCGAGCAGCCGGCCGCGTGGCGCGGCACGGCGTGGATGGGACTACGCCAGCAAGCGAAAGCCCGCGTCTGAAAAGTGGCGGTCGGCGGCGAACGCCGTCGTCAAACCCTCAGCCTTCATGAACTCGAAGCTGACGCAATCGACAAGACTTACACCGCGATGATCCTCTCGCGACAGACGCTCCGTTCCCAGACGGTACAGCGCCTCATCGACCCAACGGACACGCACAATCGGCAGCAGCTGTTCGTCGAAATCGCGAACGGCGGCCACGCCGACGCGCTGCTGTAGCAACGCCACCGTCTCGGCGATGACGAAGGACGTCGTCCAGATCAACCGTCGACCCTGCACGAGCTTCGCGAATGTTCCGCGGACGGCTTCGTGTTGGAGTTCCGTCCTCACCATCAGCGCATAGAGCGCTGACGTGTCAGCAAACACACTCACTGGCGATACGCGTCCACCAGCGCGGCGTCATGATCGATTCCGATGTTCCCGGCGCCGTGTGGATCTTCGTACTTGCCGACCACGGCCAAGGCTCGACGCACGAGCTCATCGCGATCTGCCGCGGGCTGCTCCGCCTCGATAGATCGCCTCACAAGCTCGGAAATCGAGACTCCCAGCTCGCGGGCCCGCCGCCTCAGCCGCCGATGCTGCGCCTGTTCGAGCTGTATCTGAATACGCATCATGATGGCATGAGTATACCATCATATAGTTGGTCGAGACGAAGGTTGGGAGCGTGGGAGAATGCCCTAACTCCCAGCCGCCACAACTCCCCGTGATACCCTCGACGGCCCGGTCGAAATCAGTCGGCCGAACAGGACACGCGTATGACGGCCAAGCGGTCTCGAACCCGTGCCACTCCGCGCCGGTCACCCTCCGCCACGCCCGCCATGCGGAGGACACACGCCGTGGAAGCCAAAACAAATCAGCCTCAATCCCCCAGCTCGCCGGCCGCGAAAGGCCAGGCCGGCGACGACGGCACTGCCGGAAACATCGACAAGGTCCGCGACATTCTGTTCGGCGGGCAGATGCGCGAGTACGAGCGCAGGTTCGTCAAGCTCGAGGAGCGTCTGCTCAAGGAAACTGCCGAGCTGCGCGACGATCTGCGCAAGCGCCTCACGACGCTCGAGCAGTACATGAAACAGGAGTCGTCCTCGCTCTCCGATCGCATCAAGGCGGAGCATGACGACTTCACCGACGCGACGAAAGATCTCGCGAGGGACGCCAAGGAAACCGCAAAAGCCTTCGAGAAGAAGACGGGACAGCTGGACGATCACATCAGCAAGGTCCAGCGCGAGCTGCGTCAGCAATTGCTCGACCTCCAGCAGCGCATGAGCGACGACGTCCGCGAAAAGATCGACGACGTGCTCGCACGGCTTGGCCAGGAAGCGAACATGCTGCGCGTCGACAAGGCCGACCGGGCAACGCTCGCCGAGCTGCTGACGGAAATGGCGATGCGTCTGACCAACGAGCTCTCGATCCCCGGGCTCGACAATGCCAAACGCGGGTAACTCGGGTCCGTCGCTCCACGACGACGACGCCGACCTGCCCGATCGAGACACCGCGGACGAGATCACGTCGCTGCAGGCGATCCTGCTGGGCCCCGCCGCGCGCCGGCTGGACGCGATGGAGGCGCGGCTCGAGGATCCAGAACAGCGCGCCGCCGACGTCGGCGCCGTGCTGCCGCAGGTGCTGCTCGAGCACGCTGACGATCCGCGCTTTGCGCGCGCGCTGACGCCTCAGCTCGAGAAAGCGATCACGACGTCGGTCAAGCGCAATCCGGCGCCGCTGGCCGATGCGCTGTTCCCTGTGATGGGTCCGGCGATCCGCAAGGCCGTCTCCGCGAGCCTCGCCGCCATGATCGAATCGCTCAATCGCACGCTCGAGCATGCGATTTCGTGGCGCTCGGTCCAGTGGCGTCTCGAGGCCTTGCGCACGCAGAAGTCGTTCGCCGAAGTCGTGATGATCAAGACGCTGCTCTATCGCGTCGAGCAGGTGTTTCTGATCGATCGCAAGAGCGGCCTGCTGCTCCAACACGTGCAGCCGGGCTCCGGAGTCGTGCAGGACGCAGACATGGTCTCCGGCATGCTCACCGCGATTCGTGATTTCGTGCACGACTCTTTCAAGGTCGCCGACAGCGAATCACTTGAAGCGATGAAAGTCGGCGAATTGTCTGTGTGGGTGGAGGCCGGCCCCATGGCGATCGTCGCCGCGGTGATTCGCGGCAACGCGCCGCGCGACATGCGGCCGGTCCTGCAGGAAGCCGTCGAGACCATTCACCTGCAGTTCGGCCACACGCTCGAACATTTTTCCGGCGATACCGCGCCCTTCGAAAGCGCGCGGCCGACTCTCGAAACGTGTCTCACCGCGCAGTACCGCGCGGATGAGCGCAGGCCCAATTCACGCTTCGGCTGGATTCTCGCCGGCACCGTCGTCGTCGTGCTCGGCGTCTGGGTCGGCCTGACGCTGCGCGATCGTGCGCGGCTCGGCCGGTACGTGACGGCGCTGCGCGGAGAGCCGGGACTGACCGTTATCTCCGCGGAAAAACACGGCGGCAAGTTCGTGATCGACGGCATGCGCGATCCGCTCGCGCGCGATCCGCAGACGCTCATCGCCGGTACCGGCCTCCCCGCCGCGGCGGTGGTCGGCCACTGGACGCCGTATCAGTCGCTCGACACGCCGCTCGTGCTGGCACGGGCGCAAAAGATCCTTCAGCCGCCGCCGGGCGCGACGCTCGCGATCAACGGCGGCGTGCTGAGCGTCGCCGGCGACGTCACGCCAGCCTGGGTCAGCGACGCGAAGCGGCTCGCGCCTCTCATCGCCGGCGTGACGGCCTTCGATCCCGCCGGCCCTTTGAGCGCAGCAATTCGGGACACGACGACGCGAATCGAGTCGATCAATCTCCTGTTCGTGAAGGGATCGACCCAGCTGACCGCGGCGGGAAATGCCGACCGCAGCCGTCTCATCGGCCGCTTGCGCGAACTCGAGATGTTGGCGGCCGCCACCGGCTCGTCATTCGACGTGGCATCGTCGGTCACACCGACGACGACGGCGCGGATGCGTCGAATCTGGCGCTGAGCCTGACGCGCGCCGAGACGGTCAAGACGTGGCTGGGCTCGGAGAAGCTGCCGCACTTGACGCTGACGACGGGCGGCGTCGGGAGCCGCGAGCCGGCGGTGACGGGAAGGGCCGAAGCGGACTTGCAGAAAAACCGCCGCGTCACCTTGCGCGTCGCGCGCGCAGGCGGATAATAGGGACCCTTGCGATGATCCAGAAAAAGATCTGCATGCTCGGTGGGTTCGCCGTCGGCAAGACCAGTCTCGTGTCGCGCTACGTGCGCAGCATTTTTTCCGACAAGTACCTCTCGACGGTCGGCGTGAAGATCGACAAGAAACAGGTGTCGATCGACGGGACGGACATGCAGCTGATGCTGTGGGACGTCAACGGCCAGGACGACTACCAGGCGGTTCAGGCGTCGCACTTGCGCGGCATGTCCGGCTATTTTCTCGTCGTCGACGGCACCCGGCGCGCGACGCTCGAGACCGCGCGACAACTCGAGCAGAAGGCCAAGGAGACGGTCGGCGACGTGCCGTTCATCATGTTGCTCAACAAGGCGGATCTGTCCTCGTCGTGGGAAATCGACGAGCAGGCGATGTTCAAGTTGAGTGAGAACGGCTGGCGTGTGTTCAAGACGAGCGCGAAGTCCGGAGACGGCGTCGAAAAGGCGTTCGAGACGCTCGCGCGCGCGATGCTGACGCAGCAATCGGATCGGACGAGTGACCTATGACGCCAGAGGTGCTGCCCGAGCTCGCGCGTGTGCTCGAAATGGCCGTGATCGAGCGGCTGCCAAACTCCGGCTACATCATGGTGACGCCTCCGCCGGCGTGGCTCGCGGGCGCGATGGACACATCCGCCACGCTCAAGGGCGCGTTTCCATTTCTCGGCCACTTTCTCCCCATTGCGGGAGAAGCCTGGCATGCAGGCGGGTCGGAGCGTCGCGATTCAGGCCCGTTCGAGGCGACCGTCAACGGCGAGAATCTGCTGCTGCGCGCGACGGCATTGACGGTGAGCACGCACCGGATCCTCGTCATCGAAAAACTCAGCGGCGACGCCGATCCGCGGCCGATTCTGCAGCGCGCGCGCGAGCAGATGTTGAGCCGCGAGGAACTCGAGCGCCACGTCACGGCCGTGCACGAGCCAGCCGCAACGATCTCCCGCGAAGTGGCCGCTCTTCGCGGCCTGTCGCTGACCCCTGAAGCGCAGCAGCTCGTCGAGAATCTCGCGCACGCAAGCAACGCGTTGCGCGCCGCGCTGGCCCCGCTGCCCGCGCCGCCTGCAAAGCACAAGCATTCGTAGGGCGGACCTTCAGGTCCGCCGACCTTAGCGAGTCTTCCTCGGCAGCATCGCGTCCCGCATCGCCGCGTCGTACGCGAAGGCCGCGACGACGACGGCGGACTGCTTCAGGTCGTCCGCAATGAGGTGATCGTACGTGTCCATGTTGGTGTGACCGACGCCGCCTGAACCTTCCATGAAATCGCGCAAAAACTGAAACGCAGGAATCCCGGCTTCGTCGAACGGCACGTGATCGGTGGCGCCGATGTCCCCCGGCACGAGCGTGGACGCGCCCAAGTCGGCCAGCGGCGCGAACCAGGCGTTGAAGATCGGGCGCATGGCTTCGTTGTGCTGCAAGTAGATGCCGCGAATTTTTCCGGGGCCGTAGTCCACATTGAAGTACGCGGACACGTGCTGAGCGCTGGCGCCGAGCTGTTTCACGTACGCGTCGGACCCGAGGTGGCCTTGTTCCTCAGCGCTCCAGAGACCGATGCGCACGGTGCGGCGCATCGGCAGGTTGAGCGTCTTGAGAATGCGCATCGCCTCGAGCAGAACGGCCGCGCCGGCGGCGTTGTCCGTCCCGCCGGTCGCTTCGGGCCAGGAATCGAGACAGCCGCCGATCATGACGATCTCGTCCTTGCGATCGCCGCCGGCAATTTCGCCGATGACGTTGGCGCTCATCAGGTCGCTGGCGTCAAATCGCACGTCTACGTGCAGCGAGACTTCGACGGCCGCGCCGCGTGCCAGCAAGCGCGCGATGCGGTTGTAATGCTCGGCGGCCATGACTACTTGCGGAAGGACGAGCGGCGGCGACGCGTCCCACGCGTGCGGACGCGCTGCGGGAGACAATTCGATCGGCACGGGAACGGTCGCGGCGGTCACGTACACGGTGCCGTCCGATCCAGGTCCTGGTTCGACGACGACCGCGGCGCCCTCGTCGTAGAGAAGTTTCCAGCGCTGATAGCCGAAGTTGAATCGCGCTTGCTCGGCCGCGGACAGTTGCGTCGGCGCCGTGATCGGCGGCGGCTCAGGCGCCGTCGCCGGTGCGGCCAAACGCCGCAGCAGATCGTCGCCGAGACGCGCCGGCTGTGCTGCAAATCCAGCAGTCACCGTTCGCGGCGGCGTCAGCCAGACGATCTTGCCGCGCAGTTTTCCGCGGAACTTCTGGAGATCGTCGACTGTCTGCGCGTCGAGCAAGATTGGCGTGCCGCGGACGACGCCGTTGGTGCCCGGGCTCCACGCTTTCGGATACGCGATCAGCGGCGCGTATTCGGGCGTCGTCATCGCCGCGGAAAAATCCCGCACCTCCCAACCACGACCGAACGGCCCCCACGGCACGACGCGTGCATCGATGCCCCAGCCTTTCAGCGTGTCGACGGCGTAGCGCTGCGCGCGTTTCAAGTTCGGCGATCCCGTCAAACGGCCCCCGATGCCGTCGGCGATCTCGCTGGCGATCGCCATCACGTGGGACCGCTGCAGTGCTTCCTCGCGGATGCGCGCGATCGCTAAAGGGTCGACGCGTTCGGATGTCTGGCCGGCGAGAGCCGTCGACAACAGCAGCGCATAGAGGACGAGCGGCGTTCTTTTCATCGACATAAAGACGTCGAGGCGGCTCATGTGTTAACTCGCCGGCGGTCCGCCCTATAACGCCTCTTTCTTGCGCGGCCACCAGACGATGGCGGCGACAGCGAAGGTCACTGGCAAGGCCATCATGGCCACTCGCGCCGGTAAATGATCGTTCAGCAGGCCGAGAACCGGCGGAGACCAGAGATCGCCGAAGAGATGAATGGCGAAAATCATCGCGGCCATCGCGCTGGCTCGCAGCTCCGGCGGCACCGCGCGCAAGCCGATGGCGTTCACGGGTGCGGTCGACAGGAACAGGCCGACTTCGGCCGGCAGCGCGAGCGCGAAGAAGGCACCCGCCGACGGCACGAGGAAACCCGCGGCGACGAGCGGCACGGCGACCGCGACACCGATCGCGCAAATGCGAAGGAGCACGTTGATGTTCGCCCGGTTTTCGGGAGCGTCGTACGGCGTCTCGCTCGTCACGGCGCCAGTGCGCTGTGAACGATCGGCCCATTGGCCGCCGATCACGGTGCCAATGGCGCCCGCGACAACGGTGACGAGGCCAAAGTAGTAATTCGCTGTTTCGTCGGTCAGCGTGCTGAACTGCTCGGCCAGGAACTTCGGTGCCCAGTACGCGAACGCGCCAATCGCCGCCGTGTACGCGCAGTAGCCGATTACGGCGCGGCGGAACAGCGGAAGGCGCGACAGCGTCCTCAGGCCATCCATCACACTTCCCTTCGCCTCGCGCAGTTTTCGCGCAGGTTCGTCGATCAACAAGCACGTCAACGCGAGCAACAGGCCCGGACCTCCGGCGATGAAAAACGCGCCGCGCCATCCCCAGCGCGGTTCGATGAAGCCGCCGGTCAAATATCCGAGCGCCGATCCGATCGGCATCGCGAGATAAAAAATCGACAGCGCGCGCCCTTTCTGATCCGGCGGCGTCAGGTCGTCGATGATCGTCGGCGCCAGCGTCGCGTAACTCGCTTCACCGACGCCGACGACCGCGCGCGCGGCGATGAGCATCGCGAAGTTCTGCGCGAAACCCGACGCGGCGGTCGCGACGCTCCAGATCCCGACGCCAAGCGCGATCAGTCCCTTGCGCGCGCCCTTGTCGGCTCGCGCGCCAAAAAACGGCGACGTGACGAAGTAGCCGAGCAGAAACGCCGTCGCGAGCAGACCGCCTTGAAAGTTCGACAGCGCGAGACCGCCCTCGGCCTCCGGCGCCTGAATCCGTCGCAGCACCGCCGACACGATGTACCGGTCGATGTAGTTGAGCAGATTGAGGCCGGTGAGAAGCACGATGATCGTGCGGCGGCTCTTGATCATGACGCGGAGAGTCTACTATTCCCTTGCCGTGCCTCCGGTTTCCCGCGCGCGCGTCGGCGACATCGGGTGGGCGCACCGCACGATTCAACGGTTCACGCGGTTGTTCTGGCTCACGGCCGCGGCGCTGATCCTCACGGAGCTCTTCCGTCCGGTCCCGCTCGCCGAGATCACGTCGAACATCCTGTTCGCCATCGGTTTCGGCTGTCCGCTCGTCTTGTACCTCAGCAGCCTGCCGCCGCTCGGCGAACTCGCGCTCACAACAGTGGCCGGCGCGGCATTCGCAGCGCTGTTCTCGCTGCTCGAATCAGGAATCGGCGCGCCTCAGGTGATCGTCGGTCTTGGTCTCGGGTGCCTCGTGATGATGGCAACGAACGTTCAGCGGCGGACGGGCACGGCGCGTCTCGAAGCAAAGCTTTATCTCCTTCCAGCGTGCGTCTCGCTGCTCTTCACGCTCGAAGCCGGCGTGTTCTTCTCCGTGATTTCGTCGGTGATGCCCGTGACCCACGACGGCACGGTCTACAAGCTCGACGCCGCGTTCGGTTTTCCGTGGAGCTTTGCCGTCGGCCAGCTCTTCGAACATCAGAGCTGGCTGAAGTGGATCTGCTTCGTCATCTACGTCGCGCCGCCGCCGAGTCTGGTGTTCGTCTACGCACTGCAAGTGCGATCGAAAACGCCGCCGCCGATCGACGTCGTGACCGTGCTCTTCGCCGCGCTCGTCGTCGGCTACGCGCTGTATTTCTTGTATCCGGTCGCCGGTCCACTGGCGGCGTTCGGCGGCGCCTTTCCCGATCGGCCGCCCAATCTCGCGACTGTCAGCGATCGCTTCGTCGTGCTCTTCACGCGCATCGACGGCGAGCTGGCGCCGCGCAACGCGATTCCGTCGCTCCATCTCGGATCCGTGATCATGGCGCTCTGGCACGCGTGGCCGTACGGCCGATGGGCCCGCGGCGTGGCGCTGACGTTCGTCGCCGGAACGTTTCTCGCGACGATGGGGCTGGGCGAGCACTATTTCGTCGATCTCGTCATGGGGCTCGCGTTCATTCTTGTGATCCAGGCGGCCTGCTTGCCGAGTCCTCGTCGTGTGCCGAGTCGTAGCGCGGACCTTCAGGTCCGCCAAAGCAACATCTGGCCCGCCAGGGTGCGCGCGATCGCGATCGGCTCGCTGCTTCTCGCCGCGTGGTACGGCGCGCTCGCGTGGCTCACACCGTTGCGGCCGCCTGCCGGGATGATGTGGATCTTCGCGCTCGTCACGATCGTCAGCGCGATCAGACTCGAGCGCCGCCTCGCGCGTGCGATCGCGAGCGATCGACCTCAGGACGATCTCCGACGAGCCTCGGACGTCGCGCCCGGACCGAGGGGTTGGCCGTTGGTGGGCAATCTCTTCGAGTACCGCCGCGACGTGCTCGGCGTGCTCGCCGACAGCCATCGCCGGTTCGGTGACGTCGTGCGCTTTCGCGTGGGCCCGATGATCGTGCACCTCGTCGCACATCCCGATTACATTCAGCACGTGCTCGTCGCCGGCGCGCACACGTACGACAAGAACACGCGAAGCTCAGAGAAAATTCGCGGTATGACCGGCGACGGTCTGCTGACGCTCAGCGGTGACCGGTGGTTGAAACAGCGGCGGCTCATGCAACCGGCCTTTCACGCCCAACAGGTCCAGAGCTACATGACGCTCATGGCCGACTCGACCGACTCGATGATCGATCGGTGGCGCAAGCGGCCGTCTGCGGATCGGCCGCTCGACATCGCGTCCGAGATGATGCGGCTCACGTACGAGATCGTCGGCCGCGCGCTGTTCGGCGCGGATCTGTCGCACGAAGTCACGGCGGTCGAAAAAGCCGCGGCCACGGCGATGGCGCACACGTACGGACGGCTCGAGCGGCTGCTCGACGCGACACGATGGCGAGTGACGTCCAGCAGTCGTGAGTTTGCCGCCGCGATGAAGACAATCGACGACGTCGTCGAGCGCGTCGTGCGGGATCGCGCGGGTCAACAGACGGCTGGCAACGATCTGCTCTCACTTCTGCTCTCGGCGCAGGACGACAGCGACGGCCAGCCGGCGCGCATGTCTCACGCCCAGCTGCGCAACGAGATCGTCACGCTGCTTCTCGCCGGCCACGAGACGACCGCCAACGCGCTGACGTGGACCTGGTACTTGCTCCATCAACACGCCGACGTCCGTCGCGAGTTGGACGACGAGTTGACGCGCGTGCTGAACGGACAACGGCCCGACCTCACGAACGTTCGGCAGCTGACGTTCGCGCGCGCCGTCATCCAGGAATCGATGCGGTTGTACCCGCCGATCTGGATCATGGAGCGCCGAGCGGTCGACGCCGACGTCATCGGAGGCTGTTACATCCCGCGCGGTTCATCCGTCGTCATTTCGCCGTTCGTCACCCACCGGCATCCGGATTTCTGGAACGCGCCGGACACATTCGATCCGCACCGGTTTCTCGGCGAGGGCGCCAAACGCGCCCCGTTTTCATATCTGCCTTTTGGCGCGGGACAGCGCCTCTGCATCGGCAACGAGTTCGCGATGCTGGAAGCGACCGTCATTCTGGTACGGGTCGCTCAGATGTGCGAGCTGGCGGCGGCGATAGCTACGCCGGTCGAGCCGATGCCTGGATTGACGCTTCGCGCGCGTGCGGGACTGCCGATGACCGTGCGCGTCAGGTCTTAGCGGCTTAGCGACTGGAGCCGCCGGCGGCGATCGCGTCACGCAAGAACGCCGACAGCGTCGTCGCGTTGAGATCGAGGTCTCGACCAAGCTCGATCTCGTACACGCGCGATCGGCGCAGGAGGGCCGTGGCGGCGCGCGTGCGGCCCGCGATCAGCTTCGTGTGCGCAAGCAGATCGAGCGCCGATCGCCGCAACAAGAATTCGAGTCCCTGATAGAGCCCAAGGCCGACGATCATGTCGCTCGTCAACGCGCGAAATCCGGCGCGGCGGCTGACTGGCACGATCCGGCACGCCTTGCCGAGACTGCGGCGGCCGATGAACAGCCACGCGGGTTCCGTCGTCTCCGTCTCGATGGCGCCAGGAAACGCGCGAAGCGACACGAGGTACTTCGGCCCGAATTCCATGCGCTCAAAGAAGGTGACGAATTCCGGTGGAAATGGCGGCGGCTCCTCCGACACCACGCCGAGCCGGAGCGGCATCGGATGAATGCGACCGTGGCGATCGACGAGCGGACTGTCCTCTGACACGAGACGCCAGCCATCGCCGCCGCGCAAGAAGTGCAGCGCCAGCGTCGTCTTGCCGCCGGTCGACGGCAGCAGAACAATCGCCGTGCGTCCTTGCTTCGACACGGCCAGCGCGTGCACGCGATGAAGGCCGCGGCGTTCGAGCTGCTCCGACACCCGCGAGAGCAGCGTGAGATACGCGATCTCGTGCAGCAAGTGTGGTCGCGTCGTTCTGACCTCGATGCGCTGCCGCGATCGCCGATAAATCGCGAGCGCCTTGCCGAAGTAATCGATGTACGTCAGATCGCCCGCGTCGTAGCAGACGTTGCGCGGCGTGTGAATGGACGCGCGGATTGCCGGGAGCTCGTCATAGCACGGCTCCTCGCGGATGAGGGCGAGCTCGATGGCTGGAGCTCCGGCCGGCGCATCGCTGTGAAACTGCGGGAAGTCGTCCGATACGCGCGCGGCGATGTCAGCATCGGCGCATTCGACGCGCACGATGACGCCGTGAAAATTCAGGAAAAAGACGCCGGCGTCGCGCACGCGAATTCAATCGTACCGCAGCCGGCGCTGTCGTAGGATGGGCGAATGCGGAACGCCCTCATTCGTCGCGGAATTACGCTGGTTCTGTGTCTCGTCGCCGCGGTCTGGAGCGCCGGCTGCCTCAACATGGAGCGCTCGATCGTCGTCAACAAGGATTTGACCGGTCGCGCCGCCCTGAAGATGGCCATCGACTTCGACGCGCTGGTCCCAATCGTCATCAAGATGCAGCACCAGTCCGAGGGCAAGACCGATCCGCCGACCGACGCCGAGATCGCCGCGGGCAAAGCGCAAATGACCGCCATGGCGGCGATGATCCCGAGCGCCGGGCCGTTCGACGCCCAAAAAATCTCGGCGGGTCTTCCCGCGGGCATGACGGTCGTCGAGTCCACGCAAAAAATGGACGGCAACAAGCTCGTCATCAATCTCGTGATTGGCGTTCAGGACGTGACGAAGATCCCTCAGATTGCGATGCCGTCAATCGACGCCGCGCCCGCGGGCGTCGACACGGCGATGAAGCTCTTTCAGGACTTCGAGATCACAGATGAGGGCGGCACGATCTTGATCGCCAGCAAGGCGCCCGCCGCGGGAGAACAGCCGACAGCGTTTCAGCCGCCCATCTCGACAGCGGATCTGCTGAGCACGCTGACCAGCACGACCGGCATGAAATCCGAAGATCTGATGCCGCTCGTCAACGACTTGATGAAAGGACTGAAGGTGTCGACCCGCATCGAGTCACCGTTGACCGTCGTCGACACCAACGCGCCCGTCAAGGACGGAACGTCGCTGACCTGGAACATCAACTTCGACGGCGGATTGGAAAAAATGCTGGCGGCCGACCCGAAGAGCATGATGGTGAGCGTGCGCTTCAAGAAATGAGCCGGCCGCCGGGTGTTCGCGCTTAGGGCACCACTTTTTCGTAGACAGCCTTGATGGGTTCGTTCGCGTTGACCGGCTTGCCGTTGTCGGTCATCGTCTTGCCGTCCGCGGAGATCACCAGCGTGTCGACGTAAAACGGTTTGCCGTCGATCTTCGTCGTCACCTTGATCGTCGTCGCGTTGACCTTTTCGAACATCAGAGTCTGTTTGCTCGCCGCGCCGGCGCCGGTCATCGGATAGTCCTTCCCGTCGAGCTTCGCGGTGCAGGACGCCTGGAATTCCGGATATGTGACTTTGATGCCGTTCGAGGCGTCCATCGCAATGACCATCGTCGTGGCTGAGCCTTTCGCCTCAGTTGTTTTCCAGGCGCCGATGAGTCCGGTACTCCCAGGCGCGCGCTTCGCCGTCGTCGTCTGCTCCACGGGGGCGCCGGTGGGTGACGTGACCTTCATCGTCGCGGTCATGGTGTCGCCGTTGACGACGACGTGGTACGTCGCGACGACCTTGCCGTTGGCTTTCATCGCCGCGTCCCAGGTCGTTGGGTTGACCTGTTTCCACGACGTCGTGCCGCCATCGGGGGTCGGAAATTCCTTGCCGGTAAGGTCGAAGTCGTACGCGAACCCTTGCATGTCAAAGTGCATCTGGCCGGCGGTCGCCGCTTTGGTGATGTTCAGCGTCTGGCCGGTCAGCTGACTTTTCGCGAGATTCAGTTTCCACGTGCCGTTGAATGACGGGTCTGCGGCGGACAGTACGACCGCAAGACTAGCGAACGCGGCGATCGCCGCGCCGATCTTGACTCTATGCATTGGGGAGCTCCTCTTGAAAGGTGCCCCACAGTAGCATGATCACCAAGTCCAGAGTGCGCTTGGCGAAAACGCGCTCTATCGCCCGCGGATCTTGATCCCGCCGTTCGTCGTCTCGATCTTGATCGCCGGGCCGCCCGCGTTCAGGACGGCGTCGAGGCTCTTGCGCGTGTCTTTCGTGTCGTGCAGCGTCAGATTCTCGGTCGAGATGTCGCCGTTCGTGACCTCGGCGGCGATGCGCGCGTTGCCGTCCTTCGGAATGCCGACGGTGATCTCGCCATTGGTCGCCGAGCACGTGATGCCGCTGGCCGGAATTTTCACAAAGTCGAGCGTGACTTCGCCGTTCGTCGTCTCGACAGACGTCGTGCCGGCCAGGCCGCTGCCAGTGATCTGGCCGTTGGTCGTCTCGACGTGCAGATCGCCGGTCATGTCGCGCACGGAGATTTCGGCATTTGTGGCGTTGATGGTGACCGCCGCCCATGAGGGCGCCTTGATGTGAAACTTCACTTCACGATCGCCGCCCGTGAAGGTGCCCTCCATGCGGGCGTCGAGCTGGATGCGCGTGGCCGATACCGATTCCTTGATCGGAATGGCGGCAGCCGCGTCTTTCGCCGCCGCTTCCGTTGACGCGTGCGCGATCTTTTCGGCGACGACGCTCACCGTCGATCCGTCGGACGGCGTGATGTCGACTTCTCCGTTCGTCGTGTCGATCTCGAGCGCGCCGCCTTCACTGAGCGTGTAGGTCTTGGTCCATTCGCTCTTCCCTTCGACGCCGCTGAAGCCGCAGGCGACGAAGCTCACGAGCCCTGCGAGTGCGACGATGGCGTTCTTCAGAATCCGCGCGCGCCCATTGATAGACATGGACGAATCATAAAGCAGGTACGCAGGTACCCCTGTACCTGCGCACCCGCGTACCCGACTAGAAATTGAGCCGTATTCCCGCGTCGACTTTTCCCGTGTTGATGGGATGTTGCGGAGCGAAGACGCGCGAGTAGCGATACCCAACTTCGAAGGCGGTGTGTTTGCCGCCGAGGACGCTGACGCCTCCGCCAACGCCCATCAGACGATCGTTCTCCGGAAGTGCGGCGAGGAGCGGCGTGGCGACTTGCGACAACACGTCGGCGCCGTCGACCGTGGCGTTGACTTCGTTTTTCAGATGCGCCATGCCAACGGTGCCTTCCGCGTACGGCGTCATTCTGCGGATTGGCGAGCCTGTCACGCGCACACCGCCGAGTCCGTACGTCATCGGCACTTGCCCGAACACAAATGGCGCGCCGTCAATTTCAGTGGCGGCCAGGGCGGTCGTCGCCGTTTCGACGGCTTGCTGATCGGCTTTCGGAAGCACGCTCGCCATTCGGCCGGTCTCACCAAAGACCTGCACGTGCGACGACAGTTTGGCGCCGGCGCGGCCGGCGAGATCGAGATTGGAAGCAGTGTCGAACGTCATTCCGCCGAGACCGGTCACGAAACCGCGGCTTTGCGCGCGAGCGGCGACGGGGACGAGTACCAGAAGCATGAAAGCAAAGAACAGACGAATAATCGGGGCGAGGCGAGGCATACAGACGTCCTTTCGGGCGCGATGAAATAACAGGCATCACGGACTGGCATATGACGTAAGACTGCGCGAGCGCGCAGAGCGTTACATTTCCCAGCTTCGCTGATGCTTGCGTCGCAACCCGCGACGGCGGTCAGTCCGCTTGATAGATGTGTTCCGGAAACTGATACTCGGAATTAGTAAGACCTGCGCGCTCGAGCGTCAGAAGTGGTAGCCCAACTCATACACGCGGCGAAGCGCGCATGTCGGCGGAAGCGTGGACGCAGAATTTGCGATCGAGTCTGGCGTCGGACACGCGCCCGGACTATCCGCGCCGCTCTGCGGCCCGATGCCGTACACGGCGTAGAGCATCAAATACTTCGGCGCGCCGCCCGCAGGATACGGCGGCTTGGCGTGAACGTCGGTGAGCATGGTCGTGCACGACCCTGGCGTCACTTTGTTTGCGTCGAGGGGACTGACATCAATGGGATGTCCGTCCTTGAGGATCGGCGTGACGCCGTCGGTGCTGAACACCGCGCCGATGCGCATCGAGTTGAGCAGCGGATTGTTGTTGGGGTTCGACACCGTGTCCATGCAGATCTCGGCGTCGAGCTCAAAGCAGTTGTAGGGACTGTTCTTGTTGCACATTCCCATCGACGTGTCGACGACGACCTGTGAATTCAAGTCGGGACGGACGCTGAGCAGACGCGCGCGAGCGGGACCGGTGTTGCCCGCGCCGTCGCGCATTTGCGCCTGACTCGTGTCCAGTCCCGGCGGTGGATTGTTGGGATTGAGCGGCGTGTCAGTCGCGCCGCTGCCGCCTTTGCACGCGGACGACGTCAGGCAGAGTCCCAGCAGCAGGCCGAGCACCAGCAGGCGTTTTTGCACGCGCGTAGGCTAGCACGAGGGGGGATCAGAATCGCAGGCGAACCGAAAACATGACGCTGCGTGACGTCGACCCGAAGTGCGTTGGGGTCGAGACGGCGCGCGTGTAGAGGGCCGCACGGTCTTCGACCAGCGCATCGATGCCAGCGCCAATAAGTGCACCGAGCCCCGCGTTGAATGCGGCGATGGGTCCGACTTCGTCAGGTCGATCCAAGCCTTGACCACACACGTAGGCACACCACAGCCCCATGACAACGCCGCCGATCCAACGCTCCGTTCGCGACGGAGTCGCGGACCGTCACTTCGATGCGCGACACTTTCTCGAGAGGAAGTTCGCGACGCACGCCGGCCGCTTGAACAATCACGGAGGACGCATCAAGCTTCACCAATTCGACGCGAACGTCGCGATTGGAGCCGGCTTCTCGGAGATAGACGATCGGCCGTTTTTCGTTTCGAGGAGCAGGTTGATCCTGCGCCCGAGCGATTCCGGGAACGAGGGTGAGACAAGCACAAAGGGCGGCGAGAGTTTTCATATGCGCTCCACCCCTCGAGGATGGCGCCGCCAGATCATTTGTGTCGTGACGAAAGTGTGGAAAAAGGGTGAGAGGATCTGAAGTCGCCTATGTCTTTCTCGCGACGATCACCCACGACACACTCGCTATCGCGCAGACTATCGCTAACGTAAGAATGACCTTACGGTTCCGCGCCGCGGGAAGCACTAAGAGGAGACCGACGGAGAAACTCGCCAGACCTCCAGACGGCATGGCAATCGGATCGTCCCACGTCAGGACCGCGGCTATCGATGCGATTCCAATGAGGAGCGTCGTCGAAACGAGTTGAGCCCTGGTAAGAGCCGACATGGAACGCTGCGGTGACGGTTCAATATTAGCAACAGGTGCGTCCTTGCGGGCGCTCACCCCAACTTCACCGTTTGGGAACGAGGTTCAAGACAATGTCCCGGCCCAACGAGAGTTCAACGTCAACGGCCTTCGGAGCCAACCGTGAAAGATTCTGGTCAGCGTCCAGCCCGCGCGCAACGGTACGGCCGTCCAACGTGAAGCGGTAAAGCTGTGAGGATCGTTGATGGAATGGACCACTAAATTGCTGGCGGAGGGAGAGGGATTCGAACCCCCGGTACGGTTTCCCGTACAGCGGTTTTCAAGACCGCCTGTTTCAACCACTCACACATCCCTCCACAATTTGTCATGTCGCCAGTCACCGCCGCCGCTTGACTGACCTCGACCGCAATTGCGAGACGCGTCCCAGCGTGTCGAAATCGCGATCATCGTGCAGTACCTCGAGGTCGTTGCGCAGGGCGCAGGCCCCAATCAGACAGTCTACGCCCGAGCGAATCGTGAAACCCGCCCGCCGCGCCCTCCGGTACAGATCGACGGCCTCGTCGACCACCTCGAGACTTAGAGGCGATTCAACCATCGGCAGCGCCATCATCGCGTCTCGAGCGATCCGGTACGTGGATTCGTCGTCAAACCCCTGCAGGACCTCCTGGACGACCGGCAGACACGTGACGATGTCGTCGAAGTCGACGGCCGATTCGATCTGGAACGGACGAGTCCGGCGGAACACGTTGATCCAGACCGAGGTGTCAACGAGAACCATGGCGGGTGCGAGACACCGGGCGATCCTCACGGACGATGGCCAGATCGCCCTGCCAGGATCCCGACCCCGTCAACTCGAGGATTCGCCGCGCGCGCGCGCGCCGGATGAAATCCGTCAGCGCACGCCGCACGGTCGCCGAGTAGGTGCGCTCGCCGCTCAACCGCTGCGCCTCGTCAAGCAAGGCGGCTTCAAGCACAAGATTCGTGCGTTTCATGTGTTTAGTGTGTAGGCAGCCAATCTTGGCCGTCAAGCCTCGGCACACGGCTCCCCAACGGTCGAGCGTCACTGCCCTGCGGCGTGGATGTTCCGCTCACAGTGCGGCGCGCACGTCGGTCTTGCTGAAATCGTCACCCTTGAACAAGAGCGGCTCGCGCGAGATTTTCGCCAGCGCGTACGCGAAGACGTCTCCGTACTTCAGATTGGCTGCATGACGCCCGCGACCGAATTTACGATACGCCTTTCGAGCTTCCGACACGTGCGTCGCGTCGACGGGCACCACGTCGATCGCGGCTTTCTCGATCAAGAAATCCAACTCGCGCCCTCCGCCCTCGCCTTTCCTGGCCTCGACGACAATCGCCGTCTCGAGGAGCGTCGCCGAGGACACCAATCGGACGTCATCTTCTTCGATCGCGATCCGAAACCGCTCCGCGTCGGGTTCGTCGAACAACAACGCCAGCAGCGCCGACGTGTCGAGCACCACTATCGGGGCATCCCGCGGTCGTCGTACCCCAGAATGTCGTCCGCGGTTCGGTCGTCGAGCGTCGGCAATGCCGCGCAGCGTTCTCCGATCTCTCGGAGGTCATCGCGGAGGCGGCGCCGCGGCGGTTTGGCGCGGAGCCGAGCGAGGCGCTCTCGCAGCGCCGTGATGACCGCCGCGGTCAGCGTCTCGCCGGTCTTCGCTGCGACGGCTCTCGCCAACCGGTCGGCTTCGGGATCCTTCAAGCTCAACGCCATTATTCCTCGTTTCTAGAAGTATAGCACTCATCTAGAAACCCCCGGGCGACGGCGACAAAACCGCCGCGACGCTATCCCCGGTCGCCGCTTCCCTCTCCCCGAATCACGTCCGTCCCCATGTACGGCTGGAGCGCCGTGGGAATCGTCACCGATCCATCACGCTGCTGATTGTTTTCGAGAATCGCGATCAGCGTGCGGCCGACCGCGAGGCCTGAGCCATTCAGCGTGTGCGCGAACTGCGTCTTGCCGCCGCCGGCCGGACGAAACTTGATGCTCGCGCGCCGCGCTTGAAACGCCTCGGTGTTGCTGCACGACGAGATCTCGCGATACTGATTCTGCGACGGCAGCCAGACCTCGAGATCGTAGGTCTTCGCCGACGCGAACCCCATGTCGCCGCTGCAGAGCAGCATCCGGCGATACGGCAGCCCGAGCCGCTCGAGCACGGTTTCGGCGTCGCGCGTCAAACCCTCGAGCTCCTCGTGCGATGTCTCGGGCGCCGCGAACTTCACGAGCTCGACCTTGTCGAACTGATGCTGCCGCATCAGGCCGCGGACGTCCGCGCCGTGCGATCCCGCTTCGCTGCGGAAGCACGGTGTGTACGCCGTGTACTTCAACGGCAGCTTCTTGCCGTCGAGAATCTCCTCGCGATGCAGATTCGTGAGCGGCACTTCGGCCGTCGGGATCAAAAACAGATCCCACTCCCCCGCCACCTTGAAGAGATCCTGCTCGAACTTCGGCAGGTTGCCCGTGCCGGTCAACGCCGCGGCGCTGACGAGAAATGGCGGCTCGACTTCGACGTACCGGTGCTCGCGCACGTGCAGGTCGAGCATGAAATTGATGAGCGCGCGCGAGAGATGCGCGCCGGCGCCGCTCAAGATCGAAAAGCGCGCGCCGGACATGCGCGCCGCGCGCTCGAAATCGAGGATGCCGAGCGCGGCGCCCAGCTCCCAATGCGGCTTCGGCGTGAAGTCGAATGCGCGCGGCTGGCCCCACCGCCGTTCTTCCCGATTGTCGGAAGACGACCGTCCGGTCGGCACACTCTCATGCGGCAAATTCGGAAGCGTGAGCAACAGCGCGTCGCGCTTCTGCTCGACGTCTGCCAATTGCTGTTCGATCTCCTTGATTTTGGCGCCGCGCGCTTTGTTGTCGGCGAAGATCGCGCTGGGGTCCTTCCCTTCTTTCTTCGCGCGCGCGACCTCTTCGCCCGACGCGTTCTGCTCGCGCTTCAAGTTCTCGACGGCGGGAATCAAACGCCGGCGCTCGGTCTCGAGCGCGGACAGCGCCTCGAGGTCTTTGGCGGGATCGAGGCCGCGCCGCCGCAACGCGGCGTCGACCACATCAGCGTGATCGCGGACGAACACCGGATCGATCATGTGGGAATCGTCTTCAAGTACTCGCGTAACGGGCCCGCCAGATCGGGACGCTGCATCGCGAAATACACCACGGCTTTCAAGAATCCCAGTTTGTTGCCCGTGTCATGCCGCACGCCTTCGACCTCGCAGGCGTAGAGCGGACGACGGGCGAGAAGTTTTTTGAGGCCGTTGGTCAGCTGAATCTCGCCCGTGCGATCGCCGGCCGTTTCCTCGAGCGCGTCGAAGACGTCGGGCGTGAGGATGTAGCGGCCGATGATCGCGAGGTCCGAGGGCGCGCGATCGGCCGGCGGCTTCTCCACCAAATCAGTGACGCGATACACGCCGTCTCGCACGGGCTCGTACGCGATGACGCCGTAGCTGCTGATCTCGTGGCGCGGAATGCGCTCGACGAGCAGCACGGGCCCGTTCACTTCGTCGAACACCTTGATCATCTGCGCGAGCGCCGGCGGCGTCGCGTCAATCACGTCGTCCGCCAGAATCACGGCAAACGGCTCGTCACCGACCAGCTGCCGCGTGACGAGGACGGCGTGACCCAGGCCGAGCGGCTCGCCCTGGCGCACGTAGGCGACATTGAACATGTTGGAGATGCTTCGGATTTCCGCGAGCAAGTCCGTTTTGCCCCGCGCCTCGAGCAGCGCTTCGAGCTCGACCGAGACGTCGAAGTGATCTTCGATCGCGTTCTTGCCGCGCCCAGTCACGAGAATCACGTGATCGACGCCCGAGGCGACCGCTTCTTCCACGCCGTATTGGATGATCGGCTTGTCGACGAGCGGCAGCATTTCTTTCGGCTGCGCTTTCGTCGCCGGCAGGAATCGCGTGCCGAGTCCGGCGGCCGGAAAAACCGCCTTGCGAACAATCGTTTTCACGCGGCTATCCCTTCTTCTCGCCGGAACTGGGCTTCGGAGAATCCGACTTGCTGGTCGTTGTCGAGTCGCTTGCGGGTGTTGTCGTTTCCTTGCTCGCTGACTCGCCTTTCGGCTGCTCCGAGCTGGAGCTGCTCGTTCCCTTGGCGCTCGACTCGCCTTTCTTTCCGTCCTTGCCGTAATCGGTGATGTAGAACCCGGAACCCTTGAACTGAATCGCGGGCGTCGACAGCAGCTTTCTCACCGGTCCCTTGCCGCAGTGCGGGCAGACGTCTGGCGAAGGATCCGAGAATTTCTGGATGCGCTCGAAACGGCGATGGCAGGACTCACACTCGAATTCGTACAACGGCACGGTACCGTCATTATAGGGACTCCATGCCAGGCACCCTCTTCGTCGTCGCCACACCGATTGGGAATCTCGAGGATCTCACCTTCCGGGCGCTCCGAACCTTGCGCGAGGTCGACCTCATCGCGGCGGAAGACACGCGGCGCACCTCGAAACTGCTGGCGCACTACGAGATCCAGAAGTCGCTCGTCAGCCTTAGAGAGCACAACGAGGCCCAGCAAGGCGCGCGGCTCGTCGCCGATCTCGAAAATGGCAAGCGGATCGCGCTCGTCACCGATGCCGGCACCCCTGGAATTGCTGACCCGGGCGCGCGATTCGTTCGGCTCGCCCGCGACCACAAGATCAAGGTGGTTCCGATTCCTGGGTGTAGCGCCATCACGGCGGCGCTCTCCGCATCAGGCGTAAGCGCAGATGAATTCGTGTTTGCCGGGTTCGCGCCGCCTCGAGCTAAGTTGGATAATTGGCTTAATGACCTTAAGTCTGAACATCGAACCGTCGTGTTCTTCGAGACGCCACACTCTATATCGCGTAATATTGATTCAATTACGTCAAAATTGGTTGATAGACCAATTATCATATGGCGTGAACTCACCAAACTTAATGAGGAATCTCTCGATCTCGGCGAGGGCGGTCAAGGATCTCCGCCACAATCCAAGGGGGAGCTCGTCGTGGTTGTCGGTCCAGAACCAGTAGGCAAACACGATCACCAAATCGCGGTCAGCCAAGCGAACGAAATAAGTCAGTTACTAGACTATTTGACCAAATATCCGACTCTTGATAGAGACATCGCTCTGACAATGGTCGGGTGTCGATATGACATGAAGCCCAGTCAAGTGCGAAAGGCGATAAAGAGGCATCTTATCTCGGTCAAACGACAGAATGATGCTGCTGGCTAGGTTCTCTGCCCTTTCGCTGCCTTGACCCCTCATCACCGCATTTGGTAGCGTTGGTCCGGCCCACACGTTTTGGGCGTCCGCCAACGTATGGCCAAGCGAATCCGGCCCAAGGCCGCGAAAGCGTCCCGGAAGCCCGTCAAAACCGCTAAGACCGCGGTCTCTTCCCGACGCCTTGACGATCGCGCCACGACAGCGCCGGCAGCACCCCCGGAACGCAAGACGTTGGGCCCGGAGCCGCTGCAGTTGGCGCCCGCGGCAGTCGTCCAGTTCCAGCGGGGCATGGAAAGCCTGCAGCGCCATCAATATCAGCAGGCGGCCTCGGTGTTCCGTTCGATCATCGAAGGGTTTCCGGACGAACGTGCGCTGCTCGAGCGCGTCAGGGTGTATCTGGATCTTTGCGAGCGCGAACTGCGCCGCAAGCCTGCCAATCCGCAGACCGCGGAAGAACGCTTGACGTCCGCCACGGCCGCGCTCAACGACGGCGACGACGCGCGTGCCGAGCAGCTCGCGAAGTCGGTGCTCGCCGACGACCCCGAGCACGATCTCGCGCTGTACCTGCTCGCGGCGGTGGACGCGCGGCGGGGACACTCGGAATCCGCGCTGGCGAAATTGCGCCAGGCGATCGCGATCAGCCCTGAAGTCTCCGCGCAGGCGCGGCACGACAGCGACTTCGATGCGCTCCACAATCTGCCCGGATTTCACGAACTGACTGAACCGCCGCCAACCTCGTCGCCTCGGCGACTGCGGCGCGGTCGCGTCGAGCGATAATTCTCAGAGTGTCAGCACTCCACGTCGTCATCCTCGCGGCCGGAAAAGGCACGCGGATGAAATCCGTACGGCCGAAGGTGCTGCATCCGCTGGCCGGACGGCCGATTGTCGAGCACGTGCTGCGCGCCGTCGATCCGCTTCAGGCGGCCTCGACGACGATGGTCGTGGGCCACGGCGCGGCCGAAGTTCAGGGCGCGCTCGCCGCGCGCCCCAATTTGCAGTTCGTCGTCCAATCGCCGCAGCTCGGCACCGGTCATGCGCTTCTACAAACCGAATCGTTGTTGTCCAAACAACACGGCGACGTGCTCGTGTTGTACGGCGACGTGCCGCTGCTGACGACCCACACGCTCGAGCGTCTGGTCGAGACGCATCGCGAGAAGCGCGCGGCCTCGACCGTCTTGACGGCCCGGCTTGCCGACCCGTACGGGTACGGCCGCATCTTGCGCGATCAGGCCGGACGCGTGGTGCGCATCGTCGAAGAGCGTGACGCATCGGCGGCCGAGCGCGCGATTCAGGAAATCAACAGCGGCATCTACGTGCTATCGCTCGGACCGCTATTCAAAGCGCTGCACGAGATCGCGACGGACAACGCGCAGGGCGAGTACTACCTGACGGACGTCATCGCCGCGTACCGCCAGCAGCAGCTGCCGGTCGAGACGCTGTGCCTCGATGACGCGAATGAGCTGCGCGGGATCAACAGCCGTGAGGACCTTGCGGATCTATCGAAAATTCTTCGCGCGAAGAAAAACGACGCGCTGATGCGCGGCGGCGTCACGCTCGAGGATCCGTCGACGACGTACGTCGACGACACCGTGATGGTCGGCGCGGACACGACGATTGGGCCCGGCGTGCGGCTCGAGGGCCGGACGACGGTGGGGGAGCGCTGCCGCATTCACGCGTACGTGCGTCTCACCAACGCGGCAGTCGCGGACGACGTGGCGATTCTCGATCACACGATCATCACCGAGTCGTCGGTGGCCACTGGGGCGACGGTGGGACCGTTCGCGCACATCCGGCCGCAGTCGGTGATCGGTCCGCGCGCGCAAGTCGGCAATTTCGCCGAGCTGAAAAAGACCGTGCTCGGGCCGGGATCGAAATCACATCACGTCAGCTATCTCGGCGACACCACGATCGGCGAAGACGTGAACATCGGCGCCGGCACGATCACGTGCAACTACGACGGCGTGATGAAACATCCCACGGTGATCGAAGACGGCGTCTTCATCGGCAGCGACTCGCAACTCGTCGCGCCGGTGAAAATCGGTAAGGGCGCGTACGTCGCCGCGGGATCCACGATCACGAGCGACGTGCCGCCTGACGCGCTGGCGATCAGCCGCGCACGTCAGGAAAACAAGCCGGACTGGGCCGCAAAACGGCGCGAGATGAAAGCGAAGAAATAGTTATGTGCGGGATCGTCGGATACGTCGGGCCGAAACCGGTGCTGCCGGTGATCATGGACGGGCTGCATCGGCTGGAGTACCGCGGCTACGACTCTGCGGGCGTCGCCGTCGTGAAGAACGGCCAGATCGAAATTCGCCGCAGCGCGGGGAAGTTGTCGAACCTCGAGGACGCGCTCGCGCGCGATCCGCTGGACGGGGGAGTCTTCGGCATCGGCCACACGCGGTGGGCGACACACGGCCGGCCGACCGAGGAGAACGCGCATCCGCATCACGACTGCAAAGGCCGCATCGTCGTCGTGCACAACGGCATCATCGAAAACTATCTCGAACTCAAGCGCGCGCTCATCGCGGAAGGGCACACGTTCGTCACGGAAACCGACACGGAAGTGGCCGCGCATCTGGTCGAGAAGGAGTGGCGCGGCGACGGCCTCGCCGCCGCGACGCGGCGCGCGCTCACGAAACTGCGCGGCCTCTTCGCGCTCGTGCTGATTTCAGCCGACGATCCCAACACGATCGTCGCCGTGCGCAACGGCCCGCCGGTGGTGGTGGGACTGGGCAAGGACGAATTCTTCGTCGCGTCAGACGTTCCCGCGATCCTCTCTCACACGCGAGACGTCGTGTTTCTCGACGATCGCGAGATGGCGATCGTCACGAAGCAGGGCGTGACGTTCACGGATTTCGAAGGGACGCCGCACGCGCGGAAGCCGCAGCACGTCACGTGGGATCCGGTGATGGCGGAGAAGGCGGGATATCCGCACTTCATGCTCAAGGAGATCTACGAGCAGCCGTGGGCGGTCCGCGAAACCGTGCTCGGCCGCGCGTCTCCCGAAAAAGGGCGCGTGTTTCTCGAAGAAATGAATCTCGACGCCGCGACGCTGAAATCGATCGACCGCGTCGTCATTCTCGCGTGCGGAACGTCATGGCACTCCGGTCTGGTGGGGAAGTTCCTGATCGAAGCGCTCGCGCGCATCCCGGTTGAAGTCGACTACGGATCGGAATACCGCTACCGATCGCCGATCGTCTCTCCGCGCACGCTGGCGATTGCGATTACTCAGTCGGGCGAAACGGCCGATACCCTCGGGGCACTTCGCGAGGCCAAGCAGCGCGGATCTCGGAGCATCGCGATCTGCAACGTCGTCGGCAGCATGGCGACGCGCGAGGCCGACGCCGCCGTCTACACGCACGCTGGTCCCGAAATCGGCGTCGCGTCCACGAAGGCGTTCACGTCACAGCTGGTCGCGCTGCACTTGCTCGCGATTCATCTAGGCCAGGCGCGCGGAACGCTGCCGCTCGACGTCGCGCGCCCGCTGATTGCCGAGCTGGAGCGGCTGCCGGTGGCGATCGAGGGCGCGCTGAAAACGGATGCCGCCGTGCAGGAGCTTGCCTCGAAGGTCCATCAACATCGCGACTTTCTCTATCTCGGCCGCGGCATCAACTATCCGATTGCGCTCGAGGGCGCGCTCAAGCTGAAAGAAATTTCTTACATTCACGCCGAGGGCTATCCTGCCGGCGAGATGAAGCACGGACCGATCGCGCTGATCGACGAGAACCTGCCCGTCGTCGCGATCGCGCCGAACGACAACGTCTTCGAGAAGATGCAAGGCAACATTCAGGAAGCCAAAGCGCGCGGCGGGCAAGTGATCGTCGTCACGAACGAATCGTGCGTGCACGAATTCGACGAGATTCTCGATCGAAAGAAAGACGCGTTGATCGCGGTTCCAGACGCCGATCCGATGTTGATGCCGGTCTTGCTCGTCGTGCCGCTGCAGCTGCTCGCGTACCACATCGCCGTGCGCCGCGGCGCCGACGTCGATCAGCCGCGGAACCTCGCGAAGAGCGTGACGGTGGAGTAGTTAGCGAATCGCCACACGCAAGTCCTGCGTGCGCGTCTCGCCTTCCATCAGCGTCACGCGGACTGCGCCGACCGTCAGCGCCTTCAGAAACTCCGGGTCGTACTGCATGCCGCTCTCGAACTCTGCTGCTGCCGCAAGAAAGTAGTCGCCCGGCGGCAGATTTCCAAACACGAATTTTCCGTCAAACCCAGGCCGCGTCATGACGATGCGGCGCGAACCGGGCGTCCAGAATCGCTGGTCGGTGGGCACCGCGACGATGGAGTAGCCGACGGCGGGTTTGCCGCCCTCGCTCAGCGTGCCCGTCAGCTGCGTGAACTTGTCCGTGATCGTGATGACCGCGTCGTCGAAATCGCGCTCGCCCGTGACCTCGAGCGGATAGTCAAGCGAGTCTTTGCCATCGACGAGGGACGATTTCATCGTCGAGCTGGCGCGCAGGACGTACTTGCCGGGCGTCACGCCGCCGAGCGTGAATCTGCCGTCGGCGCTGACTGGCGCGGACGGCTGCGGGCCGAACGTCGGTCCATCCGAGCCGGGCGCCTGCATAAGCGTGACCTGGAGGCGGCTGAAGTCTGGCGGCCGCGACATCTCCGAAATCACGACGCCGGAAATCGATCGCGCTGGCTGTAGCGCGAGGTTCACGGTCACGGTGGGCTCGCCGCTCACGTTGACCACCGCGCGGCCCCACATTTTCTGACTGTTGTCGAGCTGCGGACGCGGCTGCGGAATCGGCGGAGCCACGACGCCGCTGCCCATCACTTGCATCGGCGGTGGAGTCGGCGCGGGCATCGTGATCGCGATCACCGTGTACTTCCCGGGCGCGAGTTCGCGGAGCGTAAATTTCCCATCCGGCTGAACGCTGGTCGATCCGAAGCTCATCGGCTGCATCGGATCGTCAGACGTCACGGAGACCTGCACGCGGACGCCTGGCATCGGCGGCATCGCCACGATACCGGTAACGTTCGTCGCGCGGATCGGCTGAGTGACGATGTCGACGCCCAGCCGCTCGTCGTCGCCGTTCACGTGGATGATTTGCGCGCCAGTCCGCGTGGTGCTGCCGCCGTAGTAAGTGGGTAGAAAGCTTGGCGGCTGCTCGATCGGCCCAGACGTGGGCGGCATCACGGTGAACGTGACCGTCGAGGGCAATCCCGGCGCGAGCGGCGGTTTCACCGTGCCTGATGCGATCGCGTTTTCGATCACGTCCGTCTGGTCGTTGAACGAGTAGTCCATGTTCGGCCGCGCGCCGATCAAATAATCGCCGGGCTGCAGTCCGTGAATGCGAAACGTGCCGCGATCATCCGTCTGCGCGCCGTTTTGCTGATAGATGCGGCGCACACCGTTGTTGTATTGAAAGCGCCACGCACTGACTTGAGCGTTGGTTTGCGGCTCGCCGTCGGGACCGAAGACTTGTCCGGCGATCACGCCGCCACGAGACATCGGGACCGTCAGTTTGAGCTGCTGGCCGTCAACGATCGCGATCGGCGTCCCTTGTCCGCCTGGCCGTTTCTGGCCGTAGTTCGTGTTGAGAAACTGATTCTTGTTGACGTTGATCGAAAACGTTCCGGCCGGCAGCCGCTGAAACGTGAAGACACCCTGCGCGTCGGTGACGACGCTGCGCGAGACGCTAACTGAGAGTTGGGAAATATTGAACGTGACACCGTTCAACGTGGCGGTGGTGGGGTTATCGCCGCGGCCCATGGCGAGGTTCATCCCGACCGGCCCGGCGCCGCGCGACGCACCGCGTATCTGCGTCAAAAGCGCTTCAAGCGCCGCAGGATTTCCGGCCGTGCCGTTCAGTTGGACGCGCGCGCCGGCGATCGGCCGAGCCGTATCGACGGTCGTCACGACGCCCGTAATGGACGCGGATCCGACCGGCATCGAGCGCTCCATCGGGCCGCGCGCGGGGCCGCCGATTCTGGAGGGCGCCGGGATGGGATCGCGCGCCGGAGTCTGAGGCGGTGGCGGCGGCCCAAGCTGCGCAGCGAGCGGCGCCGCCAAGGAGGCGGCAAGGAGTCCTGAAATTAGCGGCAGTGCAGCGCGGTGAGCCACGACAGCTCCAATCGAATCGGACGACCGATCAGATTAGACACCATTCGACTCGGCCCGGTCGGGCCTCGCTCATGGCAGGCCGAGTCGAAGGACCAATTTCTACGAGGACATGGCAGGTCGCAGACGTTGCACTTCGCGCTGACGAACGATACCGATCAAGTCCGCATCGGTCACGCGCTTTTGCGTGTCGGCGAGCCGCACGATTCGGCGATAGACGTCGTCCACTTCGTAGCCCGACAGCGCGAACCCCAACGCTTCACAGCGTTTCTGCACGGCGTGGCGGCCGGAGTGCTTGCCGATAACGAGAGTCGTCTCCGGCACGCCGACGTCTTCGGGCCGCATGATTTCGTACGTGCGGCGATCCTTCAGCATGCCGTCCTGGTGAATGCCGGCTTCGTGCGCGAAGGCGTTGCGGCCGACGATGGCCTTGTTCGCCTGGACGCGCTCGCCGGTGATGTCGCTCAGCAACTGGCTCGTCGCGAACAGCCGCGTGGTGTCGATGCGTGTCGTCACCGGCACGCGATCGGCGCGAACGCGCGTGACCATGATCAGTTCTTCGAGCGACGCGTTGCCGGCGCGCTCGCCAATGCCGTTGATCGTGCATTCGATCTGCCGCACGCCCGCGCCAATGGCCGCGAGTGTGTTCGCGACCGCGAGGCCGAGATCGTCGTGGCAGTGCGCGCTGAAGATCGCACGCGATGCGTTCGGCACGCGGCTCAGGATGTGGTGAAAGAACTCGCCGATTTCGTCGGGCGTCGCATAGCCGACAGTGTCCGGCAGATTGATCGTCGTCGCGCCCGCGTCGATGACGGCTTCGATGACGCGGCACAGGAAGTCGCGGTCGCTGCGCGTCGCGTCCTCCGCTGAAAATTCCACGTCGTCGGTGAAGGTGCGCGCGCGCGTCACCGCGGCGACCGCCGCCTCGAGACAGGCCTCGCGCGTGATGCGCAGTTTTCGCGACAGATGCAGATCGGACGTGGCGATGAAGGTATGGATGCGCTTGCGCGACGCGCCCATCAGCGCGCAGCCCGCGCGATCGATGTCGGCGGGCGCGCAGCGCGCCAGCGCGGCCACGACCGGCTGCGTGACCGCAAGGGCGACCTGACGCACGGCTTCCGCGTCCGCGTCGGAGGCGATGGGGAACCCGGCCTCGATGATGTCGACGCCCAACCGCTCCAATGCCCGCGCCAGCGCGACTTTCTCGTCCACGCGCATCGAGAAGCCCGGCGCCTGCTCGCCGTCACGCAGGGTCGTGTCGAAGATGAGGAGACGGTCGGCCATGGCGGCAGTCTGTCTGCTTGGGCGATCAGAAGTCAAAGTTATGATCTTTACATTTGTAGTGTTCTTGCTTATTGACGATGCGGGGTGGACCGGGGCAGAATCTCCAGCGGCGATAAGCCCTCCGCATGACCCTAGAAGACCTTCGCGTGTTCGTGATGGTGGCCAATGAGCGCAGTTTTTCGCGCGCGGCCAGAAAGCTGCGCCGGACGCAACCGGCCGTCAGTCAGGCCATTCGGCGTCTCGAGCAGGGGTCGGGCGAACGCCTCATCGACCGCGGTTCGCGGGACGGCACGCTGACCGACGCCGGCGAGCTGTTGCTCGACTACTCGCTGAAGCTCCTGCGACTGGCGGACGAAGCCACGGGCGCCGTTGCCGACTTACGCGACGTCAAGAAAGGGCGCGTCGTGATTGGCGCGAACGAAGGCGGTGTCCACGCGGTGCTGCCGCTGATTGAGTCGTTTCATCGGCACTACCCAGCCATTCTCGTCGACGTCCGCCGCATTCACGCACGGCAGATGGCGCAGGAAGTGCTGCTGCACAGCGTGGATTTTGGCGTCCTCACCTTCAATCCGCCCGATCGTGAGCTGCTGTCGTTCCCGATCGGCACCGACGAGCTGGTGCTGCTCGTCCGGCCAGACCATCCGCTGGCCGGGCGCAAGCAGATCACGATGGAAGAGATGGGACGTCAGCCCGTGATCGCGCACAACGATCCGTCGCCGGCGCGCGAGCGCGTGCTCCGCCTGTACGAACAGCGGCAGGCGCCGCTCAACATCAGCATGTCGCTGCCGAGCCTGGATGGGATCAAGCGGGCCGTGGAGATGGGGCTCGGCGTCGCGCTGCTGCCGCGCCGCTGCGCGCTCCGCGAGATCGCGCACGGGCAGCTCGCCGAGGTGCGTGTCCCGGAACTACGCTCCCCGCGTCAGCTCCGCTTCGTGTACCGGCGGGGCGGCTACCTGTCACACGCCGCGCAGACGTTCTTGGAAGTGGCCAGAACAACCCAGGAACATTTGAAACGCAAAACTTAAAACTTAGAACTCAAAACTAGATCTCTGTTGCCGAATCGGACGTCGAGGTGACTGAGATCTGGTTTTGAGTCTCAAGTTTTGAGTTTTGAGTTTGCTTGTTGAAGTAATGCAACCTCTCCTCAACCCTCTCAACGTCCTCGTAGTCCTGCAGTAACAGACTCGTCGCGTTCCATTCGCCAGACATCAGCGCGATCCGCGCGGAGTCCGGCATCGCGATCGGGTGCGTCGTCGATCCGGCCGAGACCGTCAGCGTCGCAAGATCGACCGTGATCGTCGTCGCCGGCGTGCGCTCGACGCGCGCCATCAGATCGTCCACGTCCGCGCGCGACGCTGTGACGCATGCGAGGCCGATGGCCAGGGCGTTGCCCGCGAAGATCTCCGCGAACGACTCGCCGATGATGGCCTCGATGCCCCAGCGGCGCAGCGCCTGCGGCGCGTGCTCGCGCGAAGAGCCGCAGCCGAAATTCGCGTGCGTCAGGAGGACGCGCGCACCGGCGGCGCTCGGAGCGTCGAGCGGATGCAGGGCGTCTTGATCGCGCGCGTGCTGCCGATCGTCGACGAAGACATGGTGTTCGAGACCGTCGAACGTGATCGAGCGCAGGAATCGCGCGGGGATGATGCGATCGGTGTCGATGTCCACGCCGCGCAGCGCGATCGCGCGGCCGGAGATGCGCGCGATTTTCAGGCCGTCAGCGCTCATGCCGTGACCTCGCCAAACGTGCGCACGTCCACCAGCTCGCCTGCAATCGCTGCAGCCGCCACCATCGCCGGACTCATCAGTAACGTGCGTCCCGTCGGGCTCCCTTGGCGCCCTTTGAAATTGCGATTCGACGACGACGCGCAGATCTCGCGGCCTTCGAGGCGATCGGTGTTCATCGCGAGGCACATCGAGCAGCCGGCGCCGCGCCATTCGAAACCGGCGTCGCGAAACACCGCGTCCAACCCTTCGCGTTCCGCCGCGGCCGCGACCGCTTGCGATCCCGGCACGACGAGCGCGCGCACGTGCGGCGCCACGCGGCGGCCCGACGCAATGCGCGCAGCCTCGCGCAAGTCCGAGAGCCGGCCGTTCGTGCACGACCCGATGAACGCGACGTCGATTTTGGTGCCGGCAATCGGCTGATTCGGCCGAAGCGACATGAACTCGAGCGCTTCGGTGACGGCCGCGCGATCGTCCGCCGGCATATCCCCCGGATTCGGGAGTCGCGCGTCGATCTGCACCGATTGGCCCGGCGTGATGCCCCAGGTCACCGTGGGCCCAATTGCGCGCCCGTCGATCCGTACCTCGTCGTCGTAGGACGCGCCATCGTCGGATGCGACGGATCGCCATCGACCGGCGGCTCGCTCGAACGCCTCGCCTGACGGCGCAAATCGCCGTCCGCGCAGGTACGCGATGGTGGTGTCATCCGGATTCACGTAGCCGATGCGCGCGCCGCCCTCGATGGACATGTTGCAGATCGTCATGCGCTCGTCCATCGACATCGCGTGGACGGCGTCGCCGGCGAACTCGTACGCGTAGCCGGCGCCGCCCTTCACCCCAAGCGCGCCGATGATTGACAAGATGACGTCTTTGGCGAACACGCCCGCGGCCAGCCGCCCGTCGACCGAGATCTTGCGCACTTTCGGCGGCGACATCGAGACGCATTGCGAGGCGAGCACGTCGCGGACCTGCGATGTTCCGATGCCGAATGCCACGGCGCCGAACGCGCCGTGCGTCGACGTGTGGCTGTCGCCGCAGGCGATCGTCATGCCGGGCTGCGTCAGGCCGAGCTCGGGTCCGATCACGTGCACGATGCCTTGTGCACCGCTCGACAGATCGAACAGCGGAATCCCGTGCCGCGCGCAATTGCGTTCGAGCCGCGCGGCCATCGTCTCCGCCATCGCATCCGCGAACGGCCGCGCCTGCGCGCGCGTCGGCACGATGTGATCGATCGTCGCGAACGTCCGATGCGGCGCGCGGACCGGCCACCCCTGCGCGTCGAGGTCGTCAAATGCCTGTGGACTCGTCACCTCGTGCACGAGATGCAGCCCGACGTAGAGCTGAGTCTGCCCATTCGGCAAGCGCCGAACGGCGTGGGCGTCCCAGATCTTCTGGAAGAGAGTGGCGGGCATCTGGGATCGGATCGTAGCAGGGACGCTCCAGACGGCATGACGGCATGCGGGTTGCTTATAGAAGGCCATAGGCCGTGGGCCATAGGCCATAGAAGATCAAGAACTTTCGCGGCCTGCGAAGGAGATCCCGTGCAGACAGCAATAGAAACGTTTCGAGACCTGATTGTGTGGCAGAAATCGATGACGCTCGCAGTAGCCGTACACCGGGCAACTGAAGGATTCGCGGGCGGTGACCTCTTCACGCTTGGGACGCAAATGCGGAAGTCTTCTCAGTCCATTCCTTCGAATGTTTCCGAAGGATTCAACCGACACGCGAAACGTGCGTACCGCAATCACGTTTCGATCGCGTGCGGGTCCGCGGCCGAGCTCGAGACGCAACTGGAGTTGTCAAGACGACTCAAGCTGATTCCACAGGGGGTGATTGCAGCGTTGGAAACTCTTGTTGTCGAAGTTTCCAAGATGCTTTTCGGTCTCTGGCGGTCGCTGATGCCCGCGGCCGTCTGCTATTCTTGGATTCTCTTCACATTTGCCTACGGCCTACGGCCAATGGCCTATGGCCTTTTCCATGGATTTACTCGCCAGTCTTAATCCCCCGCAGAGAGCGGCCGTCGAGCACGTCTCCGGTCCGTTGTTGATCCTCGCGGGTGCGGGTTCCGGCAAGACGCGCGTCATCGCGCATCGCATCGCGTATCTGATCGCGGAGCGACACGCGTCGCCGGATCGCATTCTGGCGGTCACGTTCACCAACAAAGCCGCGGAAGAAATGCGCGCGCGCGTCGAGCGGCTCGTCGGCGACGACTGCCGGCAGGTGTGGCTGTCCACATTCCACTCGCTGTGCGCGCGATTGCTGCGCCGCGAGGCGCCCGGGATTGGCTTGTCGCGCGATTTCGTCATCTACGACTCGTCCGATCAGCTCGCGGTCGTCAAACAGGCGATGAAGTCGCTGAACATCGACGACAAGCTGCTGCCGCCGAGAGCGGCGCTCAGCCGCATCAGCCAGGCCAAGAACCGGATGGAATCGCCCGAAGATCTGCGCAACGGCGAGTGGCATCCTCGCAACGAAGAAGTCCTTTCCAGCACATTGGGATCCTAAGCTTAG
>JADMIO011288108.1_pt1 | contig 60576 bp, 61 predicted proteins | sample 8958161 | NCBI WGS metagenome assembly JADMIO01 (sample SAMN16585339, study PRJNA669376) | soil metagenome | isolation source: Crop rotation soil | place: USA: Cullars Rotation, Alabama | collected 2011
GCGACAACTTGTCCACGTGGAATTCTAAGCTTAGGATCCCAATGTGCTGGAAAGTGAAACTGGAAAGGGCATAGGGAATGGCGTCCACAATCTGCTGATTGGGGTTGCCGGTCTTGGGCGGATTGACCAGCGCGAATTTCAGATCGGAATCTTTTGCGCGGCTGACGGTGAAGCCTTTGCCGCGCGGCGGGGTGACGACCACCTGCTGGATGCGCGCCGCGCCCAGATTGACCACACTGGTGTCCACCCAGGAAAGAAATTCACCGGTGAAGGGGGAAACGCTGCGCGCCAGATAAGTCTGGTTTTCGTTGGGGCGGCGCACGAACAAGCCGATCGTGCCATTGGGATCGCCCAACTGCTCGGTCAGGCCGGTGATCACCGCGGCCAGGGTCTGGCCGCCGGCATCCTTGACGATGAATTCTGTGCCATTGCCTTTGGGCGGGGTGTCCAGATTGACGTAATGCAGCCAATCGGCGCGGTTGGTCTTGGGCGCCAGCGATTGCAACGCCGCCAGCCCGATCAAGGTGTGGCGGACCTCATCGAAATCCGCCGGATAATTGCCATGGCCCGGAAACACCCATTTGCCGTCCTTGAAGGCGACATCGAATTCATTGTCATGCGCGGCAACATGGATGCTGGCCGCATTCTTCACATTGGCAGCGAAGCCGGGCAGGAATTCGGTGGGATTGAAATGCGAACGGCCTTGCTGAGCCCGCAACACCAGCACGGTGGCCGCCAAAGCCACGCTCAGCAGCGCGGCGCCGCCCAAAATCATCAGACTGCGGCGTTCGGCGTTCATGCGGCCCCCGTTTCGGCGGTGCGCACCTTCACCCGGGGCGCGGCTTGGGCGCGGCGGCGGCGGATCAAACCGAAGCTGATGGCAAAAGCCGCCACCAATGCGGGCATCAGCAGGATATTGAGAAAGGCCAGCTCGGTGCCCAGCCGGTCGATATCGATGCGCAAGCTGTTCTGCACCTGGCGCAATTGAATGCGGGTGCCGGCGATGTCGCGGCGCACCCGCTCGATCTGGGCATTCTGCGCCGCGGTGAGAGCGGTGTTGCTGCCGGCGGCGCCGCCGCGGCCCTGCTGCAGCTGGGACATTTCATTCTGCGAAGCCGCCAGCTTGCTTTGCAGCACCGTCAGGGTCTCGCGGAATTTCAGCTCGGCGGCGTTCTGCATCTCCCGCACCACGGTGAAGGGGCGCTCGGTGTTGCCGCGGGTGCGCAACGAAATCAGGTCGCCGGAGCCGGTGAGGTTTTCCACCGCGCCCAGGACAAAGGCGCCATTGTCGGCGAAAGGCTGCTGCTGATCGTCGCCCAGCCGGACCCAGAACCGGTCATCGAATATGTCGGTGTCCGCGACGACGATCATATTCACATCGCCTTCGCCCAGGCCATTGACCTTGGCATGGCCGGTGACGCGGGCGGCGATGACGTAGGTCTTGGACTTTGCCGGATCGGTCTGGTCCAGCAGGCTGGCCGGATCATTCATCGCCGCCACCACATTGTCCTTGCCGCTCAGCGAGGCCTGGTCGCTGGAGGTCAGCAACGGTTCGAATTTGGTGGTAGCGCCTTTGCGCTGGGTCAGGGCGCCGGTGCTGGCCACATTCACGGCGGTCAGCGAAGCGGTGACCGGATCACGCGGCGCGAAATTCCCGGGCCGCAAGTGACTCCAGAGCGGATACACCACAGTTTGCTGCAGGTCCCCCGCCCGGATGTGCTGCGCCAGCTGGCGATCCAGCACCACAAGATCGGGGACGTAATTCACCCCCATGCCCTGCAGCAGATCGGGCATGTCGGAAGATTGCTGCGCCGACCGGTCGCCATTCTCGGCCTGGGATTTCTCAATCTCGGACAGCGGGTCGACAAAGATCAGCGCCTTGCCGCCTTTCATCATGTAGGAGGCGATGGCGCGCTGCTGGTTCAAACTCAGATTGCCCGGATGCACCACCAGCAACAGGTTGGTGCCGGCGGGCACATCGCGGAAATTCGGCTCCACGGTGGCGATGTCGTAATTGCGCCTGAGCTCGTTATAGATGGCCAGGGGCTGGCCCTGGTTCAGCGGATTGTTGGTAATCGGCAGGTTGCCCAGGATGGCGATCTTGGGCTTTTCCGGATGGGATAGCTGATAGAGCAGGGAGGTAATGTCGTATTCCAGGTACGGCTCGCGCTCGATCGCCAGATAGGGCAGCACGCTTTTGCCGTCGATGCTGTTGGTGCCCTCCAGGCCGAAATAGAAGACGTCGCCATTGTTGACCGGCGCGGAACGGATACCGGCGGCTTCCGCCTGGTCTTGCTCGGGCGTGAAGGCTTCCGGATCGACATCCTCCAGCTGAATTTTGCCGTTGCTGAGGGTGGCATATTCGCCCAGAAGATCGCGCACCCGCTTGGCGTAAGCCGCGGTGACGGGATAGTTGGCCGAGTTTTTCTTGGAGAAATAGAAGCGCAGGGTCACCGGCTCGGGCAATTGGGTGACAATGTTCCGCGTGCCCTGGGAAAGCGTGTATTGGCGGTTCTGCGTCAGGTCGATCCGCGCGTCGGTGAAGAAATAATCGACAAAGACGTTCAACCCGACGAACAGGATCGCCGCAAGCGCCAGAGCCGACCAGACATATTTGCGCCGTGTCATCATCCGCCGCTCTTGGTCAGGTCGATGATCAGGATATTGGCATAGAGAAACAGCCCGATCAGGGAGAAGAAGAACACCAGATCGCGCAGGTCGATCACCCCGGCGGAAATGGCGTTGAAATGACTGACAAAGCTGAAGGAGGAGATGGCGTCCACCAGCTGAACCGGCGCCCAGCCCTGGAACGCGTCGGTCACCGCGGTGGCGCCGGCCACGGTGAAGAGAAAGCAGACCACCACACTGACCACGAAAGCGATGACCTGGTTGCTGGTGGCGGATGACACTGCCGTGCCGATGGCCAGATAGGCGCCCGCCATCAGGAAGCTGCCGATATACGATGCGAAGATCACGCCATTATCGGGATTGCCCAGATAGTTGACCGTGATCCAGACCGGGAAGGTGAGCAGCAGCGCCAGACCGGCGAAGGCCCAGGCGGCGAGATATTTGCCCAGCACCGTGGCCCAGAGCGGCATCGGCAGCGTCAGCAGCAATTCGATGGTGCCGCTGCGGCGTTCCTCCGCCCAAAGCCGCATCGCCAGGGCCGGCATCAGGAACAGGTACAGCCAGGGATGGAAATTGAAGAAGGCCGAGAGGTCGGCGACGCCGCTGTCATAGAAATTGCCGATATAGAAAGTGAACACGCCCATCGCGAACAGGAAGATGATCAGGAAGACGAAGGCGATGGGGGTGGCGAAATAGGATTTGAATTCGCGCCGGAAGACGGCCCAGACGGCGTTCATGCCACGGACTCCTCGCGGGCCGTCAGGCCGCGGAACACATCGTCCAGTTTGCCGGTGCCGGTGCGGCTGGCCAGTTCGGCGGGCGTGCCGTCCGCCACCAGCATGCCGCGGTCGATGATGACGGCGCGGGTGCAGATGGCTTCGACTTCCTCCAGCAGATGGGTGGAAATCACGATGGTCTTTTCGGCGGCGATCTGCCGGATCAGGCCGCGCACCGCATGCTTCTGGTTGGGATCAAGCCCGTCGGTGGGCTCGTCCATCACCAGCACATCGGGATCGTGCAGGATCGCCTGGGCCAGGCCGACACGGCGGCGAAAGCCTTTGGAAAGATTTTCGATCGGCCGGTCCAGCAGCGGCCCCAGGCCGGTGCGCTCAATCGCCAGGTCCTGGGCGGCGCGGGCCTTGTCGCCTGCAAGCCCGCGGACATTGGAAATGAAGGACAAAAATTCCCGCGGCGTCATTTCGCCATAGCCGGGGGCGCCTTCGGGCAAATATCCCAGCTTTTCCTGGGCGGCGATGGCATCGGTCAGAATGTCATGGCCGCAGATGCGGGCGGTGCCGCCATCGGGCGTCAGGAAGCCGGTGACCATCTTCATGGTGGTGGTCTTGCCTGCGCCATTTGGGCCCAGAAAGCCCAAAACCTCGCCTTTTCGCACGGTGAGGCTTAAGGATGCCACCGCCGTGAAGGCGCCAAAACGCTTGGTGAGGTTTTCGATTTCGAGCATAGTCCAGGCCAAAAATGGCGATTGGTCCGTTTAAAGAAAGAGCCCCGGCCCTGCAAGCCGGGCCAGGTGGAGGAATTGGTTTTTGGTCGATCTGAAAATCCTGCGCCGGGCCATGCTGGTGGGGGTGGTCCTGGAGCTTGCCCTTGTGGCGATGGGCCATTACCGGCCCGCTTTCCGGCCTACCTTTGAACTGTTTGGCTGCATGCTGATCGCCGGCGTGGCCGGTCTCTTGTATGCCCGCGACCTGGCGCGCGGCTATGCCGCTGGGGGTCTGGGTGGAATCGTGGTCGGCGCGGTCTGCGGACTGGTGGCGGTGGCGGTGGCCAATTATCTCGGCGACCATCCCGAGCGCTACATTCCCTATGGCGTAATGGTATCGGCGCTCTGCGGCGGCGTTGGCGGATTGTTCGGCCAGCTCGACGCGCAACTGCGCGCCATCATCAAGAGCATGTCGGGCCCAGGGAAATAATCGGGAATAATCTGGTCGGGGAAACTGCCGGTTGGCGTGCCGGCCAGCGGAAAGGGCTGGGGGGCTTGAAGTTCCGGTGGACGCACAACCAACCGACGCGAAGATGATCGGATTCGAAAACGGCCCTCGAATGGTTCAATCGTGACCATTTAAGGGCAAGGATGAAAAATGGGTCATATGGTCGAACCCAGCCCGCGATTGCTGGGATATCTGGCGAAATTCGGCGGCCGCGAAACCCCGGCGCAGCGAAACTGCCGCGTGCAGACGGCGAAGCGCAGCGATTCCGTGATGCAGATCGCGCCGGAGCAGGCGGCGTTTCTCCAACTGTTGATAAAAATGTTAGAGGCGCGCCGCGTCATCGAAGTGGGCAGCTTCACCGGTTACAGCGCGTTGGCCATGGCATTGGCGTTGCCGAAGAATGGGCGAATCGTTGCCTTGGATGTCAGCAAGGAATTCGCCGGCATCGCCAGGCGCCATTGGAAAGCCGGCGGGGTCTTGAACAAGATCGATCTGCGGCTGGGTCCGGCGCAAATCTCGCTGGACAGGATGATCGCGGCGGGCGAGGGACCTTTCGATCTGTTTTTCATCGACGCCGACAAGCCCGGCTATGATGGCTATTACGAAGCGGCGCTGAAATTGTTGCGCCCCGGCGGAATCGTGGCCCTGGACAATATGCTGTATTCCGGCGACGTCGCTGCCGCCAGGCCCAAAGGCAATGCCGCACCGCTGGCGGCGCTCAATGCCAAAATTCATGCCGACAAGCGCGTGGATATGGCCCTTGCCAGTATCGGCGACGGCTTAATGTTAGCCAGAAAGCGCTAGACGGAGGGCGAATTCCGGCTCATCATCCATGCACCGATGGTGGAAGAACCCATAGCATTCCACCGCGCGCTGGCGTCTTCAGGTGCGCGGGCATCCGATCAGGTCGCGCTCACCCGCTTCGACCGTCTCGAACTCAATCGCATCCTCACCATCTATGGCCGCATGGTTGCCGCCGGCGAATGGCGCGATTACGCGCTGGATTTTCTGGAAGAGGTGGCGGTGTTCTCCATCTTTCGCCGCTCCAGCGAGATGCCGCTGTTCACCGTGGAAAAGCGGCCGCGCCTGAAAGCCAAGCAAGGGCAATATGCCGTGGTGGCGGCGGGTGGCCAGGTTTTGCGCCGCGGTCACGAGCTGGCGCAGGTGCTGAAGATTTTCGACAAGAAATTGCTCAAGGCCCTGGCGGCGGAATAGCCGCGCGGAGCCACGGCCAGGAGTTCATAGCGACAGCGTATGAACGCGGCCTCGCGGTTTTCCGCCCGGCCGTGCGACCATAAAAAGCCAAAAGAAAAAAGCCCGGTCTTGCGGCCGGGCTTTTTCGTTAAAACTGCTTTCGCTTAGCGGCGGTTGCCCATGAAGCGCAGCAAATAGAGGAACAGGTTGATAAAGTCGAGATAGAGGCGCAGCGCGCCCATCACGGCTTTCTTGCCCACCACTTCGCCGTCATCGCCGACATAGTACATGTTCTTGATGCTCTGGCTGTCATAGGCGGTGAGGCCGGTGAAGATGAACACACCCAGCACCGAGATCACGAACTGCAGCTGGCTGGAATGGAAGAACATGCCGGCCAGCGACGCCAGGATCAGGCCGATCAGGCCCATGAACAGGAAGGAGCCGAAACCGGTCAGGTCACGCTTTGTGGTGTAACCCCACAAGCTCATGGCGCCGAATGCGCCGGCGGTGACGAAGAAGGTCATCGCGATGGACGCGCCGGTATAGGCGAACAGGATGGTCGAGAGCGAAATGCCCATCACCGCGGCATAGCCCCAAAAAGTGGCCTGGGCGGCGGCGAAGCTCATCTTCATGATGCGGAAGGACAGAAAGAACACCATCGCGATGGGGGCGATGATGGCGATCCAGCCCAGGATGTTGGGCTGCATGACGACGCCATTGGGGGTGGCGACCTGGGCATAGAAAATTCCCCCCAGAGGTGTGTTGGCGGTCAGCCATGCCGTCACACCGGTCAGGCCAAGGCCCACCAGCATGTAATTGTAAACGCGCAGCATGTAAGCGCGCAGACCGGCATCCAGTGTGTCGGCGGTCGCGACAGACGTGGCATACCGGGGGTCAAGATTGGCCATGAGGAAGCTCCTTTGCGTCGCTAGTATATCGTGATTTGCGACAGCCCGTTCAAGGTGGGAATTTATCCTATATTTCAGAGGATTAACAAAGGCTCAGCCGCCGCTGCGCAGCCGGGCGGCCGGCCGGGCCCGCAAGGCCGCCAGGGCGCCGATCAGGCCGAATAACAAGGTTGCCGCCCCGCCGCCCACCACGGTCAGCGCCGCCGCGCCGCCATCAAAGACAAAGCCGATATTCAGGATCTGCTTGGCGGCGGCCGCGGCGGCCAGGCTGCCGGCGCCCAGGGCGATGATGCCGGTGGCGACACCCAGAAAGCCATATTCGGCGATATAGACCAGGGCGATCTGGGCCCGGGTCGCGCCCACCACTTTCAGCACCGTGGCGTCATATAGCCGCGTGCGTGCCCCCGCCGCGATGGTGCCCGCCAGCACCAAAAGGCCCGCCAGGATTGTCACCAGACTGGCGGCGCCGATGCCGGTCGCCAATTGTTGCAGCAGGGAATCGACCTGGGCGATGGCGTCCTTCACCCGCACGGTGGAGACATTGGGGAAACGGTCGGTGACGGTGCTGTACATTTTATCTTCGTCAGCCGGATCCACCCGCACCGTGGCCAGGAAGGAGTGGGGCGCCTTGTCGATCACCCCGGGTGACAGCACCAAGACAAAATTCTGTCCGCCGGTGGTGAAGTCCACTTTGCGGAAGTTGTAGATGCGGCCGCTGACTTCCCGGCCCAGCACATTCACCGTCATGGTGTCGCCGATCTTCAATCCGGTGCCATCCGCCACTTCCTGATCCAGGGAGATCAAAGTCGGTCCGGAATAATTTTCGGCCCACCAGGCGCCTTTGGTGATGGTGGTGCCGGGCGGCGGCGTGGTGGCATAGGTGATGCCGCGGTCGCCATTCAGGACCCATTTTACATCCTTGGCGACGGTGGCTTGCGCGGACGGCACGCCATTCAGGGAGGTGATGCGGCCCCGGATCATCGGCGTGGGCTGATAGTCGCTGGCGCTTTTGAAGCCGGTGACGGTCTTTCCGAAGTCCGCCATCTGGTTCGGCTGAATGTCGACAAAAAAGAAACTGGGCGCGCGGGCGGGCAGGGCATTGTTCACTTCGCTGGCGATCGAGCGGTCCAGCAGGATCACGGTGGCCAGCAGCGTCAATCCCAATCCCAAAGCAGTGATAACGCCGCCGGTCGCCGCACCGGGGCGGGTAAGATCGCCCAGCGCCAAGCGCAACAAGGGCGAACGCGGATGCGGGACCCTGCGCAATCCTCGAGTCAAGCCGCCTGCCAGCAGGCGCAGGATCACCAGCACCGCCGCTGCGCCGCCCAGAAATTCCGCCGCGAAGAGTGGGCGGGGCGCCAGCAGCAGCATCAACGCCGCGATGACCACCGCCGCCACACTGGCCGCGATCCAATAGACACGCGCCGGCCTGGTGTTGCTGGGCGCCACGGTCTCGCGCAGCAGGCTGGCCGGGGGGATGGCCTGGGCCCGGCCCAATGGCGGCACCGCGAATACCACGGCTGACAACAGGCCGAAGGCGGCCGCCAGCAACAGCGGCGCCGGATAGATTCCCAATTGCGGCGGCATGGGCAGGCTGTCGCTGTAGAAATAGGCCAGGGCATACGGCGCGGCGGCGCCGATGATGATCCCCAGAATGACGGCGCTCAACGCAATCGCCATCACCTGCAGAAAGAAAACCAGGAACACCAGCGGTCCATCGGCGCCCAGGGATTTCAAGATCGCGATATCGAAACGCTTGCGGTCCAGGAAAGCGGTGACCGCTTCACTGGCGCCGACACCGCCAACCCCCAGCGCGGTCAAGCCCACCAGGGTCAGGAACATGCCGACCTGTTCGACAAAGCGCCGGATGCCGGGCGCGGCATCGGTGCGGTCGCGGATCTGCCACCCGGCTTCGGGAAAAGCCGCTTCTGCCTCCGCCTTGAAGGCTTCAATGGTCGTGCCGTGCGTAAAGGCGATGCGATAATTATATTCCTCCAGGCTTCCTTCCTGCACCAGATGGGTACCGGCCAGCGCCTTGGTGGCGATCAGCACCCGCGGCCCCAGCGAAAAACCGGTCGAAATGCGGTCCGGTTCGCTGTTGAGTTCGCCCATCACCCGGAGGGTGGCATCGCCGATCCTGATGAGATCGCCCCGCGCCACATGCAGCCGGTCCAACAGACCCTGCTCCACCGCCGCACCGCAGGTGCCGTCATCTTCGCAGGCAAGCACGTCGGATAATTTCTGTTCCGGCGTGAAGCTGGGTTGGCCGAACAAGGGCCAGGCCGCATCGACAGCCTTGAGTTCAATCAAGTTGCGCTCAGCCGGCTGGCCGCCGCGCAAGGCATAGGCCATGGAACGCATGGAGACGCTGGTGGAAATCTTGCCATAGCGTTCCAGGAAGGCATGCTCTTCCGGCGTGGCGGGACGATGCACCAGATGCACCGCGACATCGCCACCCAGGAAAGTCTGTCCCTGGTCGCGCAGCCCGGACAGGAATGCTTCGCTCAGCGACTCCACCGAGGCGATGGCGGCGGTACCCAGCAGCAGGCAGAGAAAAAAGATGCGGAAGCCTTTCATGCCGCCGCGCAACTCACGCCGCGCGAATTCCCATGCGCGTTTAAGCTGCTGCATCGCCCACAATCCTGCCACCCATCAGCCGCACCACCCGCTGGCACCGTTGCGCCAGGCTTTCTTCATGGGTGACCAGAAATAGAGTGGCGCCGCGTGTCGCGTTCAATCCGAACAGCAGATCGGCAATCGCCGAACCGTTGGCGGAATCCAGATTGCCGGTGGGCTCATCCGCGAACAATACTTCGGGGCGTGGCGCCATGGCGCGGGCCAGCGCCACCCGCTGCTGTTCGCCGCCGGACAATTGCCCGGGATAATGTGTTGTGCGCTCGCCCAAACCCACACCGGTCAATTCTTCCCGGGCGCGTTCCCAGGCATCGGCAACGCCGGACAATTCCAGCGGCACCGCGACATTCTCCAAGGCCGTCATGGTGGGAATGAGATGAAAAGCCTGAAATACAATCCCCACCCGTCCGCGCCGGAAACGCGCCGCCGCGTCCTCATTCATGCCCGTGATGTCGGTGCCGGCCACCTGGATGCGGCCGCTGGTGGGCCGCTCCAACCCTGCCGCCACCATTAAAAGAGAGGATTTCCCCGAACCGGAGGGCCCGATCAGCGCCACAGTTTGGCCCTTGGGCACCGCCAAGCTGATGCCATTGAGGATATTGACCGGCCCTGCGGCACTCGCCAGTTCGAGATGGACTTCTGATAGACTTATGGCGGGGCCGGGATTCTGCATGGGCGGAATGGTTTAACCGAAGAACGATCAACTGGCGATCATGACCTTTCCTTTCAAGGCATTTTTCCCGTTTCTGATGCTGCTGGTGCTCGTCTCACCCGCCGAGGCCCGCACCCTCAAGATTCTGGCCTTGGGCTCCAGCCTGACCCAGGGCTATGGCCTGCCGCCGGGCACCGAATTCACCACCCAGCTTCAGGCGGCCCTGAAAGCCGCGGGCACCGATACCGAAGTGGAAAATGCCGGCGTTTCCGGCGACACCTCGTCAGGCGGTCTGTCCCGGCTGGACTGGTCGCTGGCCGACCACCCGGACGCGGCCATCATCGAGCTTGGCTCCAATGACATGCTGCGGGGCATTCCGCCGGACGTGACGGAGAAAAATCTCCGCACCATTCTTTCCACCCTGCAAAAGGATCATATCCCGGTTCTGCTGACCGGCATGCACGCCCAGCGCAATCTGGGCGCGGATTACGTCAAAGCCTTCGACTCCATCTATCCGCGCTTGGCGAAAGACTACAATGTCGTCTTCTATCCCTTCTGGCTGGACGGCGTGGCGCTCAATCCCAAGCTCAATCAGGCCGACGGCATGCATCCCAATCCGGCGGGGGTGAAAATCATTGTCGCCCGCATGCTGCCTTATGTGAAAAAGATGCTGGCAGAAGTCCCCTCCCAAGCATCGAATAAGCGCTGATGTTCAAGCGGCTCCTGTCCGTCGGCGGTTTTACCTTGCTGTCGCGCATTACCGGCTTTATCCGCGATACGCTGCTGGCATGGACTTTGGGCAGCGGCATCCTGTCGGATGCGTTTTTCGTCGCCTTCCTCTTTCCCAATTATTTCCGCGCTATTTTCGGGGAGGGGACCATCAATCCCGCCTTTCTGCCGCGCTATGCGGCGCTGCACGCCAAGGGCGAGCATGACGCCGCCGCCCGTTTTGCCGACCGGGTGTTTGCCTGGCAGTTGGCGGCGCAGGTCGTCATCCTGATCCTGGCCACCGTCTACATGCCATTGTTGATCCATGTGCTGGCCCCGGGCTTCGCCGATAATCCCCGGCAATTCGCGCTCACGGTCAGCCTGGCGCGCGTCACCTTTCCCTATCTCATTATGACCCTGGTGGCGGTGCAGCTCTCCGCCATGCTCAACGCGATTGAGAAATTCTGGGCCGCCGCTTTCTGGTCCAATCTCCAGAATCTGGCGATGATCGGCACGCTCATTCTCTGGCACTGGTTTCCCAATGCCGCCTATGCCGCCGCGTGGGGCGTGTTTATCGGCGGCGTGGCGCAGTTGATCTTCATTCTCTGGGCCGGCGCCAAGGAAGGCCTGTGGTTGCGCATCACCTGGCCGCGTTGGACTCCTGAGATAAAAGAATTCTTCGTTGCTTTCGGGGCTGTCACCATCGGCGCCGCCAGCGTGGTCATCGCGCCCTTCATCGACACTTTGATTGCCAGCTATCTCCCGGTCGGCAGCCGGACGGAGATTTACTACGCCGACCGCATCAACCAGTTGCCGCTGGGCGTGTTGGGCATTGCCCTGGGCACCGTGCTGCTGCCGGAAATGTCGGCCCGCATCGCGCGGGGCGATCATGCCGGTTCCGCCGCCGCCCAGAACCGCTCGGCGGCCATGAGTCTTTTGCTCACCTTGCCCTTTGCCGCCGTCTTTCTGGCGATTCCCGGCACCATCATGCGGGCGGTGTTCGCCCACGGCGCTTTTAATGCGCAAGCCGCCACCCTCGCATCCACTGTGTTGGCGGCCTATGGCGTGGGCCTTCCCGCCATGGCGATGATCCGCATCGTCGCCAGCACATTTTATGCCCGCCACGATACCATCACTCCAGCCCGCGCCACCGTCACCGCCATCATTTCAAATGTCGCACTAAAAGTGGCGTTCGTCTGGGGCTTGCATCTTGGCGTGGCCGGTGTGGCGCTGGGGACGTCGCTGGCCGCCTGGATCAATGTCGCAATCCTCACCTGGTTCGGCCGCAGCCGCGCTTTGCTTGCCATCGAAACGGTTTTCGTGAAAGCGCTCCCGCCGGTGTTCATCGCCGCCATCGCGGCAGGCGCCGGCGCCTGGATCGGTGTACGCCTGGCCGCGCCTATGGGAGCCGGTCCGACGCATGACATTGCCGGCCTGATCGGCGCAATTGTCTTCGGCACGTGTGCCTATGTGGTGGTGGTGCTCCTGTTCCGCCGCGCTCTGCCCCTGGGAAAATACGCGTCATGAGATTGTTCGTGGCGCTGGCGATCCCGGACGCCGTGGCGCAAAGCCTGATGCTGATCCAGGGCGGCGTCCCCGGTGCGCGCTGGCAAAGCCGCGAACAGCTTCATCTCACCTTGCGCTTTATCGGGGAGGTTGATGGCCGCGACGCCGCCATGCTGGACGACGCCCTGGCGGCCATTCGTCTTCCTGCTTTTGATCTCCAGCTTCATGCCGTCGGCCAGTTCGGCGGCCGTCAGGTTCATTCGCTCTGGGCCGGTGTGCGCAAGAACGAGACGTTGGAACATCTCCAGCGCAAAGTGGACAGCGCCATCCGCCGCGTCGGCCAGCCGCAGGACGCTCACAAATTCACCGCCCATGTGACCTTGGCGCGGCTGCGCCATCCCGAGCCGGGCAAGGTGATGGAATGGCTTACCCATCATGCGCTCTACACCAGCGCCGAATTTCCCGTCCGCGCGTTTTCACTTTATTCCAGCAAACTGACCAGCGATGGCAGCATCTACCGGATCGAACAGGATTATCCTTTGGAGCCCCTCTTAGAGGAATGAAGTTGATGGCGAAGCTGACGATTGAGGAACTGAAAGCCGCGTTGAAGCGGTTGCCCGACTGGCAACTGGCCGGCAATCGCGAGGCCATTACCCGCAAATTCCAGTTCGTGGATTTTGACGCCGCCTTTTCCTTCATGACCCGGGTGGCGTTGAAAGCCGCGGCGATGGACCATCATCCGGAATGGTTCAATGTCTATAACAAGGTCGAGGTGACCCTGGCGACTCATGATGCCGGCGGCGTGACCCAGAAGGATGTCGATCTCGCCACCGCCATGGACGGCTATGCCGCCATGAGTGGCGGGAAATAGCCATCACCAGCCATAGCGGTCCATGACATACAGTGTGACGCTGGCCAACAGCGGCGTGCATACCACTGACACACCGAACCAGAAGGCGGGATTCCGGCGATCAAGTTTCGCCCAATAGGCGACGCCCAGGGCCGCCAGCAGATAAAGAAATAGCAGCATTATTTCTTCGCTGCGTTCTTGACCAGATCGTCCACCACCGACGGATCGGCCAGGGTCGAAATATCGCCCAGGTTGGACATACCCCCTTCCGCGATCTTGCGCAGGATGCGCCGCATGATCTTGCCCGAGCGGGTCTTGGGCAGGCCCGGCGCGAACTGGATCACATCCGGCTTTGCGATGGGCCCGATCTCATGCCCGACAAACTGTTTGAGTTCGCCCGCCAACGCCTCATTGGCGGTGACGCCCGCTTTCAAGGTGACATAGGCATAAATGCCCTGGCCTTTGATCTCATGCGGGAAGCCCACCACGGCGGCTTCCGCCACATCCTTATGCCCCACCAGGGCGCTTTCCACTTCGGCCGTGCCCAAACGGTGGCCGGAAACATTGATCACATCGTCCACCCGGCCGGTGATCCAGTAATAGCCATCCTGGTCGCGGCGGCAGCCATCTCCGGTGAAATACTTGCCTTTGTAGGTCTTGAAATAGGTGTCGATAAAACGCTGATGATCGCCATAGACGGTGCGCATTTGCCCCGGCCAGCTCCGGGTGATGACCAGATTGCCAGTCGCCGCACCCTCCAGCACTTGGCCATCCGCATCCACGATCTGCGGCACCACGCCCGGCAACGGCTTGGTCGCTGAGCCCGGCTTTAAATCCGTCGCGCCGGGCAGGGGCGTGATCAAATGCCCCCCGGTCTCGGTCTGCCACCAGGTATCGACAATCGGGCAGCGGCCATCGCCCACCACCCGGTGATACCATAGCCAGGCCTCTGGATTGATCGGTTCGCCCACGCTCCCCAGCAAGCGCAACGAAGCGCGGCTGGTCTTCTTCACCGGGCCATCGCCTTCCCGCATCAACGCCCGGATGGCGGTCGGCGCGGTATAGAAGGTGTTGACCTTGTGCTTGTCGATCACTTCCCAGAAGCGCGATGAGCTGGGGTAGTTCGGCACCCCTTCAAACATCAAGGTCGTGGCGCCGTTCGCCAAAGGCCCATAGAGAATGTAGCTGTGTCCGGTGACCCAGCCGACATCGGCGGTGCACCAATAAATGTCACCCTCGTGATAATCGAACACATAATGATGGGTCCAGGCGCACCACAACAGATAACCGCCCGTGGTGTGCAGCACGCCCTTCGGCTTTCCGGTCGAGCCCGACGTGTAGAGAATGAACAGCGGGTCTTCGGCATTCATGATTTCGGCCGGGCAATCCGCGCCAACCTTTCCTGCTTCCTCATGATACCAGCGGTCACGCCCCTCCTTCATCGCGACAGGGCCGCCGGTCCGCCGCACCACGATCACCTCGGAAACGCCCGGCGCTTTGGCCAGCGCCTCATCCACATTCTTCTTGAGCGGAATGGCCTTGCCGCCGCGCACGCCTTCGTCGGCGGTGATGACAATCCTGGAATCGCAATCCTGGATGCGCCCGGCCACACTGTCGGGTGAAAAACCGCCGAATATCACCGAATGCACCGCGCCGATGCGGGCGCAGGCCAGCATGGCGTAAGCCGCTTCCGGGATCATGGGCAGATAGATGGTGACGCGGTCGCCCTTTTTGACGCCGCGCGCCTTCAGCACATTGGCAAAGCGGCACACCTCGCCGTGCAATTCCCCATAGCTAATGTGCTTGCTGTCCTTGGGGTCATCGCCTTCCCAGATGATAGCGGTCTGGGTGCCGCGCTTTTCCCGATGCCGGTCGATGCAGTTGGCGGACACATTCAGCGCCCCATCCTCAAACCATTTCACATGCAGATTGGCGGGATCGAATGACCAGTTCCCCACTTTGGTGAAAGGTTTTTGCCAGGTCAGCCGCGCCGCCTCGTTGCCCCAAAAAGCATCCGGGTCCTTCAGCGCTGCCGCATAATGCGCTTCATATTGGGCCTTGTTCATGAAAGCGCGCGCTTTCCATTCGGAAGGAACGGGGATCAGGGTGTCACTCATGCGTTCCTCTTGGGCGCTCTTCGGTCTAGACTGGAATGGAGGAGATTAGGCGATGGCCCAAATTCGACAAGCCAAAACCACCATGACCGATGCCGCCATCAAGGCCAAGACCGGCAAGGATTGGGACGGCTGGTTCGCGGCCCTGGACAAGGCGGGCGCTGCCAAAAAAGATCACAAGGCCATCGCCGCGCTGGTGGCCGGCAAGATGGGTGCGGGCGAATGGTATGGCCAGATGATCGCCGTCAGCTATGAGCGCGCCCGCGGCATCCGCGCCATGAACCAAAAATGCGACGGCGAATTTTCGGTCAGTGTCAGCAAAGTAATGAATGTCTCCCTGCCCAAACTGTTCAAGACCGCCACCGCCAAGGGCGCCTGGTTCCCCAAAGGCGCATTCATTGAAACTTCCAAGACGGCCGACAAATATTGGCGCGGCAAATGGAAGGCCGGACAGATCACCTTTGCCTTCTATGCCAAAGGCGCGGACAAAGCCCAGATCACGGTGGACAGCGGCAAGCTGGCGGACGAAGACGCCGTGGAGAAAGAGCGCGCCCTTTGGAAAAAAGCAGTCGCCAAGCTTGAAGAAGCACTGGCCTGATGCAGCTTCATCTTTCCACCTGGCCGGAAATCGAAACATATCTGGCCACATCCAAGGCCGTCCTTATTCCCATCGGTTCCACCGAACAGCACGGCCCCACCGGCCTGCTGGGCACCGACGCCTTGTGTCCGGAGATCATTTCCCGCCGCGCCGGCGATGAGGCCGGCTTCCTGGTCGGCCCGACCTTCAATGTCGGCCAGGCTCAGCATCATATGTCGTTTCCCGGCACCATCACCCTTAAGCCTTCTACCATGATCGCGGCCATGAAGGACTGGGCCGAAAGCCTCCAGCGCCACGGTTTTGAGCGCATCTATTGGCTGAACGGCCATGGCGGCAACATCGCCACCATCACCGCCGCTTTCGCGGAAATCTATAATGGCATCACTTTTTCCGGCGCCGGCAACAAACCGCCGCTGCGCTGCCATTTGCGTAATTGGTGGGACTTGCCCGGTGTCAATGATCTTTGCCGGCAACTTTTCCCGGTGGGTGAGGGCAGCCATGCCACGCCTTCCGAAATTTCCGTCACCTGGTTCGGCTACCCCGACACCGCCCGCCCGGGCGGCAGTCTCACGCCCAGGATCGCGCCCACAGGCCCAATCCTGGACGCGGACGACTATCGCCGCCGCTTTCCCGACGGCCGCATCGGCTCCGATCCTGCCCAAGCCAGCATCGAAGCTGGGGAAAAAATCGTCAGTCTGGCGGTCAGGGGCGTGATTCAGGAATTCCGCCAGTTCGCCGCCTGAACAAATGACGCTTTAGTCAGCGCGGGAAAATGCTATTCTCTCTGCTTCCCAGGGGTGCCCATATGGGCTGAGACGGCAATCCCGCCGATCCCTTTGAACCTGATCCGGCCCCCCTTCGGTCACGAAGAAGCCCGGCGTAGGGAGAGGTCACGATGAACAAACCCATTCTCAATTCCAAAAACGTCCAGATCACGCGCGGCGCCTTGCCCGGCTCCAAGAAGCTGATGCTGAATGGCGTGCCTTTCCGCGAAGTGGCGCTGTCGGGTGGCGAGCCGCCGGTCCGCCTGTACGACACCTCCGGTCCCTATACCGACGATACGGTGAGCATCGACATCGAGAAGGGGCTGGCCGCTCGCCGCCGCGATTGGATCCTGGCGCGTGGCGATGTCGAGGAATATGCCGGCCGCGCCCGCAAGCCGGAAGACGATGGCCTGCGCCGTGGCGAATTGCTGTCGGTGCCGCAATTCAACCGTGCCGGCGTCAAGCTTCTGCGCGCCAAGCCGGGCCGGAATGTCAGCCAGCTTCATTATGCCCGCCAGGGCCTGATCACCGAGGAAATGAAATTCATCGCCGCCCGCGAAAATCTGGGCCGCAGCGCCCTGGCCGATGGTAACAGCTTCGGCGCCGCCATTCCGCTGGAAATCACGCCGGAATTCGTGCGCGACGAAATCGCCCGTGGCCGCGCCATCATCCCGGCCAATATCAACCACCCCGAAACCGAGCCGATGATCATCGGCCGCAATTTCCTCACCAAGGTCAATGCCAATATCGGCAACAGCGCCGTCACCTCGGGCGTGGCCGAGGAAGTGGAAAAGCTGGTCTGGTCCATCCGCTGGGGCGCCGACACGGTGATGGACCTTTCCACCGGCCGCCACATCCACACCATCCGGGAATGGATCATCCGTAACGCGCCCGTGCCTATCGGCACCGTGCCGATCTACCAGGCGCTGGAAAAAGTCGGCGGCGTGGCCGAAGACCTGACCTGGGACATTTACCGCGACACCTTGATCGAACAATGCGAGCAGGGGGTGGACTATTTCACTGTCCATGCCGGCGTGCGCCTGGCGCATATTCCGCTCACCGCCGACCGCGTCACCGGCATTGTCTCACGTGGCGGCTCCATCCTGGCCAAATGGTGCCTGGCGCATCACCAGGAGAATTTCCTCTACACAAATTTCGAAGAGATCTGCGAAATCCTAAAACAGTATGATGTCTCCTTCTCGCTGGGCGACGGTCTGCGCCCCGGCTCGACCGCTGACGCCAATGATGCCGCCCAGTTCGCCGAACTGGACACACTGGGAGAACTGAACCGCATCGCGCAGAAACACGATGTCCAGGTGATGATCGAAGGCCCGGGCCATGTGCCGATGCACAAGATCAAGGAGAATATGGACCGCCAGCTGGCCGCTTGTGATGAGGCGCCTTTCTATACCTTGGGCCCGCTCACCACCGATGTGGCGCCCGGCTATGACCACATCACCTCGGCCATCGGCGCGGCCATGATCGGCTGGTTCGGTACCGCCATGCTTTGCTATGTCACCCCCAAGGAGCATCTGGGCCTGCCGGACCGTGACGACGTGAAGGCGGGTGTGGTCGCCTATCGCATCGCCGCCCATGCCGCCGATCTGGCCAAAGGCCATCCTGCGGCCCGAATCTGGGATGACGCCATGAGCAAGGCGCGCTTCGAATTCCGCTGGCGTGATCAATTCGCCTTGGCGCTGGATCCCGAAACAGCTCAGCTCTATCACGACGAGACCCTGCCGGCCGAAGGGGCCAAGGTGGCGCATTTCTGCTCCATGTGCGGACCAAAATTCTGTTCCATGAAAATCAGCCAGGAAGTGCGCGACGCCGCAAAAGGCAAGAACGACACCCTCTCCACCGCCGAAATCCGCGCCGCCATGGCCAAGAAGGCGGAGGAGTTCAAGCAAGGCGGCGGCGAGATCTATCTGCACAAGGCCTGAAGATGATCCACCCCGCAAAATCCGTTCTGCTGTTGATGGATTTTCAGAACCTGATTGTCGGCATGGTGGGCGATTCCGGTCCTGCCTTGTTGGAGCGTGCGGCTGAAGCCCGCCGCATCGCCCGGAAAGCCGGCATGGCGGTAATGCATGTGCGGGTGGCCTTCACCGACGCCGACTATGCCGCCATCCCGGCCACCAACAAGATGTTTGCCGCTTTGGGACAGAGCCGCATGATCACCGAGGGCAGCGACGCCGCCGCAATCCATCCGGCGCTGACGCCTACCCCGGACGAAGAGGTCTTCACCAAGACGCGGGTCGGCGCATTTTCCACCACCAACCTCGGCGCGCGCCTGAAGGCGCGGGGGATCGATACCCTGGTTCTGACGGGAATCGCCACCAGCGGGGTGGTGCTTTCCAGCCTGCGCGACGCCGCAGACCGGGATTATCGGCTGTTGGTGATTTCGGATTGCTGTGCCGATATGGACCCTGAAACCCATCGGCTGCTGACGGAAAAAACCTTCCCCCGCCAGGCTGATGTCATCACTTTGGCCGATTTTCCGGGGTTGATTGCGACATAAATCTGGCCTTTCGCAACCAGTGCGTTGGTTCCAATTACTTTTTTGGAAACTCGGTCCGTACGCAAACGTTCTGCTCCTCAGTTGGATGGAAACGATGAGGAGAACAACAATGATTCGCAACAAACTGGTTTTGGCTACGATGTTGGTTGCCACGGTCGCCGTGGCTGGCTGTGGTACCCGTCCTGGTGAACGCGCTGTGACCGGCGGCCTGCTCGGTGCCGGCGCCGGCGCGGCGATCGGTGCGGCGACTGGCGGCAATCCCGCCGCCGGCGCCTTGATCGGCGGCGCCGTTGGTGCGGTCGGTGGCGCTGCCACCAGCCCGTGCGACGTTGATCTGAACGCCCCGGGCGGCCGTCGCGACTGCCGTTAAGTTCTGAGAGTTTAAAAATGGGCGCGCCGGTAAAAGCCGGCGCGTCCTTATTTGATGGTCGCGCCGCCTGCGAAAGTCGCCTAGCGGCAGCGTAGGCGACGCGAGTCCCACTTTTTCAGGCGGTCGCTCCGCTTATTTGAATAACCCGTGCTCGCCGGTCAGGTCGCTGATCAGCATCAGTTTGAAGGCCAGATCATCCGTCGCCCTGGTCAGTCCGAAACCCACCCCTGCCTCCACTGAAATCGGATCGCCGCTGTAATCCACCACGGCCCATAGCTGGTGGAACTGATCGCGGCCGGGCAGGAAGCCCCGCAGCTGGCCGAAATCGTCATACTCTTCCACCGCCACGGTCCATTGTTCGTCCAGCTTCATATCGATCCGCGTCGCCGGCACGAATTCCAGTCCGGCAATGCCACCTTTGTACGCATTGTCGATGATGGGATTGAAGGTGAAGCTGAAGCGCCGGTCGTCACCGAAGCGGAATCCGATGATGGGCCTGATCTCGCCGGTATTGACCTGGGTGTCCCACTGGGTCTCGTTCCAGCTGAATTCGAAATTCACCCCGTAATAAAAGTCCTTGTCTTGATTGTCAGGCTGCACAAACAGCGCCCGCAGCTTGAAGCCATTATAGGTCCAGCCCTTGTTGCTGGAGTCGGTGAAGAGCGGCAGATACAGCCCGGCCTCGAACCAGGGCGTCACGCCATAGGCCCATTCCGTCACGCTGCTATAGGTGTGGTTGTCCACCAGCCCGCCGGGAAAGTCGGGGGTCTTGAACCCGCTGGCGGTATAGTTGTTGTGCCAGGTCAGGCCGAACTCACCCACCGGCATGATCTCGCCGGTATAGACCTGGATTTCGTCGGTGACGGCGAAGGCCGCACCGGTGGAAGCGCAAAGCAGCAGCGCGGCAATGCCGAGGCGGCGAGCGAGCATGAGAGTCCCCTTTTTTTGGATTCTCTAGCGCGCTTTGGCTCCTGAGATTGCTTGTGCCTCGCAATCGCCTTGCAACTGCATCGCGCTAACGAGAACCAATCATTGAGCAAATTTATGGAAAGCGCCGTTCCCGGAATTGGTATTTGTTGACGGGCAAAAGCTGGAGAAAGCACCGGCATGGCGTTGCGTGATGCGCGTGGTTATGGCGTTGTGGCGAAAATCCTGCATTGGCTGATTTTTCTTCTGCTGGCTGTCCAATATGCGATTGGCTCCATCATGCCCCATATCGGCCGCAACACCCGGGATGAAGGTTGGGTATCCTGGCACTTCTCGGTGGGGGCGGTCATTCTGGCCGTAATTGTCATCCGCTTGATCTGGCGCTTGGCGCATCCGGTGCCGCTGCTGCCGACCATGACCCCGGGGGAGCGCATCGTCTCCGGTATCACCCATTGGGCGCTTTACGGCCTGGTGCTGATCATGACGCTGCTGGGCTGGGCCGCGGCCAATGCCCGTGGCTGGGAAGTGCCGCTGTTTGGCGTCTTCAATCTTCCCCATATCGCGCCAAACGGTTCAAGCTGGGGTCACGAAGCAGGCGATATCCACGATGTGCTGGTCTATGTCCTGCTGGCATTCATCGTTTTGCACGTGGCGGGCGCGCTTTATCACTATTTTGTCAAGCGCGACGGCGTGGTGGCGCGCATGCTGTTTTCCGAACCGCCGGGTCCTTAGCGCCGTCCTGTCAATGCGTGGTAGGCCAGCAGAACAAGCACGGCCCCGATCACCGCCACGAACATGGAAATGAAAAATCCATGCGCTTCATACTCAAAACCGCTGAGCTGTCGGAAAATAAATCCGCCCACCACCGCGCCCAGCAACCCCAGTGCGGTATTCATCAGGCAGCCTTCGCCGCGCCGGTTGACGACCTTGCTGGCAACCCAGCCGGTCAAGGCTCCAAAGATGATCCAGCCCAGAATGTCCACGGATTGCCTCACATCCTGTCTTGGGCTGCGGCGAGGGAAGCGTCAGGCAGCGCCAACCCTTCGACGGGCGTCACCCCAAGAAGCAAGAGCTGCAAAAGAGTCTCGTTCACGCTTTCATCCAGAATGCCGTTCATGGCGGCATGAAATTGGTCCATTTCATCGGACGGGAAAACAGGTGGGGAGCTTGACGGCCATGACACGGCGTTCAGGAGACGTTGAGGGGCAGACATGTCACTGGCGGGGCTCATTTGAGCCCCCTTTGCAAAAACTACTTTCATCGTCCGCGCGTCTATGGCGGCAACGGCATAGTGCGCGAAGACATATGTGCCTTCCGCAATTTCAGGAAGGCTGGAGGTCTTGTTGAATATGCCGGGTCCGGCAGCGGTGTACACACCCAATACCGGCTCGTTCAATCTCACGAAGACAATATAGAGATCGATTCCGGGGTCCGGGTTCAGCCCTGGAAGCTGCGGCGCAAATTTGGCGCTTTCGTCCCACAGAACGGCCCTTGAAAAAGCGGCGCGGTCAACTTTGGGGTCGACGACACTGAAATGGGCTGACAGAAGCGAACGCGCTTTCGCTTCAATGTAAGCATCGACATGCCAGCCCGGGTCTTGGGCGGGAAATATATCATGGTTCAAAATGCTGAAGCCGGCATGTTCGATGTCCAGGCTGTCGCCCAGGGCCGAAACGATCGCAACATTCCGGTATCCGGCATAAGGATTCTTGTCGGACGGAATGGGCACCAAACTTCGCGCTCCGGGTGGCGGCAGGTCGACACCCATGTTGAGGGACCGCAAAGTCTCGACAAGGGAAAGGTTCAGCAGCGATGAAACAGTATTGTGCAACAGTTTTGACTGCGCGCCGGTAAGGTTGAAATCATCTCCGACTTTCAGCGCCTGGTCGGCAAAAAAGCCGGCAAAGGAAATCGGGGTGCTTTTTCTCAACTGCACCCGGGAGTAGGACCGCGCGATGATCCTTTTGCTCTTGGCATCGACAATGTTGATTTCGAAGTTGGCCCACACGATGGGCACGCCATCCTCGAACGTGCCTCCATTTTCCAGGCCCAGGCCTTCGATACCCGGAGCGCTATTGGCAAGGCCTTGCCGCACCACGATATAGGCATCGGTCTGGTCGGTCGGCAGCTTTTCGAGAAAATCGGAAAAACCGGAAAATAGATCGCCCAGGCGATTATCGCTGATCCTGGCAAGGGCTTCGCGCTCGAAGGAAACCTGCCTGAAGGAAAATCGCGCGGATAAATACTGCTTCAACCGGGCTTCGATCTCGGCGTCTATCTTCCAGTCGCCTATGTCCAGTTCATGCTCTTGCGGTCCCAAAAAGTGATTGTTGCGCAAGGTGAGGTTCTCACCCAGCGCGGAAATCACGGCGACGGAACGGATGTTGCGGTAATCGCTTGGCTGTGCCTCCTCCACCCTGGGCGGCGTCACATAGGACGGTACGAAGACTGTTGCGGCGTTGGCGCCAGAGGCCGCGGCAACCAGCATTGCCACGGCAAGGAGCTTTTTGAACATTCGCACCCCGGCTCAGTTCACCGAAACATATAACATGGTGATGGTCGCTGCCGCCATGACCAAGGTGGAAAGCCAGCCCAGGGTGCCCAGTACCCGTCCGGCGCGGAATTTTCCCATCTTCTTCTTGTTCTGCGCCACGATCATCATCGCCGCCATCATCGGCACCGCGATGACGCCATTGACAACCGCGCTCCAATACAAGGCCTTGATGGGATCGAGCGGCGAATAGTCGATTCCCAGGCCCAGCAGCACCGCCGCGCCGATCACGCTGTAAAAACCCCGCGCCTGCCAGGGCATGTTATCAAGCCCGACTTTCCAGCCCTGTGATTCGGCGATGGCATAGCCTGCCGATCCGGCCAGCACGGGAATCGCCAACAGACCTGTGCCGATGATCCCGATGCTGAACAGGGCAAAGGCAAAATGCCCGGCAATCGGCTCCAGGGCCTTGGCGGCATCGGCGGCAGTGTTGATGTTGGTGACGCCCGCCTTGTTCAGGGTCGCGGCGGTGGAAACCATGATCGCCAGGGCGATGAAGTTGGACGCGAACATGCCCGTGATGGTGTCGATCTCGATCCGGGAAATCTGCTTCGGCGCTTCCTGGGGCGATTCCAGCAGCGGATGTTCTTTGGGCTTGTGCTCCACTTCCTCCACTTCCTGGGCGCTTTGCCAGAAAAACAGATAGGGGCTGATGGTGGTGCCGAAGATCGCCACAATGGTGGTGGCGGCGCTGTCGGTCAGTTGCGGATGCAGCCCGATCAGTCCCGCCCCCACCTCGGCCCAGTCCAGCTTGATCATGAACAGCATGGCGACATAGGCGAACAGGCTGAAGGTCAGGATGGTCAGAATTCGGGCATAGCGCTGATAGGGCACGAACAGCTGCAAGCCCAGGGACACCAAAGCAAAGGCGATGGTGAATTCATGTTCGCCAAAGCCGATGGTCAGCCGGGCGGCGTCGCCCATGGCCGCCAGGTCGGCGCCGACATTGATGGTGTTTGCCACAAACAGCAGCGCCACCAATCCGGTCACGAGTTTCTTGGGCAAAACCTCGCCCATATTGCGCGCCAACCCGTGGCCGGTGACCCGCCCGATCAGGGCGCTCACCATCTGGATCGCCACCATCAGGGGAAAGGTAAGCAGCAGCGTCCACAACAGATTAAAGCCGAATTGCGCCCCGCCCTGGCTATAGGTGGCAATGCCGCTGGGATCATCGTCCGCCGCGCCGGTGATCAGGCCGGGACCGAGTTGGTTGAGGACGCCGCGAAGCCGCGCCGGCAAGCTGGTTGGTGTTTTGGCCATGGAATCCGGACGCCGGAAGGGCGATCCCGTTATGCGATTTTGGCGTATCCAAGGCAAATGGGGGTTTGTGCGGTCTCGGACAGCAGGGCTACGCGATTTGAGGATCAACTGCGCCTGTAATCCGTTATAATGAATGAGGAAGGGCCTTTTTGGAGGTACCCATGAAAATGCTAGCTATTGCGCTTCTTGCTTCGGTATTGGTGGGCGCTGTGGCGCCGACCGCGGCGATGGCGCAGGAACAGTGCCTGCGATCAAACATGATCAATGGCTGGAAAGTGGTGAACGACCGCAACCTGGTCGTGATCGACCGGATTGGCCGCAGTTATGACGTCCGGCTGGCGGCAGGCTGCACCGGGCTGGATTGGCCAATGCGGCTTGGTTTCGGCACCGGCTTGCGAGGTGATTCCGGCCTGACTTGCATCACCCGCAATGATTTTGTCACCGTGCCGGCCAATGGCGGTTATCCCCGCCAGCGCTGCCTGATTAACAGCGTGGAGCCGATCCATGGTCCCGGTCCCACGGCGATGAATCACTGACCCATATGTGATCTGTGTTTTGAACCCGTCCCCGCCCCCCGGCGAGGGCGGGTTCATGTTAGATAAGGCTCCGAGGGTTCGATTCCGGGGCGGATTTGCGCGGCTATTTCGGGGTGGGCGTTGACGGCATCTCCAAGCCGATGAATCTGGGCAATCTGGTGCGCATTGCCCATGCCTTTGATGCCAGTTTCTTTTTTTCCATCGCGCCGCGGCTGAAACTGTCGGACGCCCAAAGCGACACCAGCAACGCGCAAGGCCAGATACCTTTTTATTCTTTCGCCGAGCCGGCCGATTTCCGCCTGCCGCTGGGCTGCCGCCTGGTTGGGGTTGAGATCACGGATGATGCGGTGGAGCTGCCGCGTTTCCGTCACCCGCAGCGGGCGGCTTATGTGTTCGGGGCGGAGCGCTTCTCGCTCTCGCCCAAAGTGCTGAAGGCCTGCGCGTTTGTGGTGAAAATTCCCACCCGCTTTTCCATCAATGTCGGCATGGCGGGCGCCATTGTTCTTTATGACAGGCTATTGCAGATGGGCGGTTATCCGGCACGGCCGGTCAAAGCGGGCGGGGCAGGGGCAGCCCTTCCTCCCCTTCATAAATGGGGCGCGCCCCTGGCCCGGCCAAGAGCGGATTGAAAAAATTTCGCGCCGTTGCGGTCCTAGCCAAATCGGCCCGGCGCATGTTAGGTCACCCGCCCAATGACGGCCCCCGCCCTTCGTATTTCCCATCTGCGCAAGGTCTATCGCCGCGGCAATGTCGCGGTGGAGGATATTTCCCTCACCATTCCGGAAGGCGAGTTTTTCGGCTTCCTGGGTCCCAACGGCGCCGGCAAGTCCACCACCATCCACTGCACCACCGGCATCGCCGAACCCACTTCCGGTACGATTGAGATTTTCGGGGTGGATGCGGTGAAGAATTACCGCGAGGCCCGCCGCATGATCGGCCTCTGCCCCCAGGAATTTAATGTCGATCCCTTCGCCAATCCGCGCCAGATCGTGGACTGGATGGGCGGCTATTTCGGCATGCCTGCGGCCATGCGCAAATCGCGCATCGACATGCTGATGGAACGGTTTGATCTCACGCCGCACCTCAAGAAAACCTTCCGTGAATTGTCCGGCGGCTTGAAGCGCCGCGTGGTGCTGGCCCGCGCCTTGATCAACGATCCCAAACTGTTGATCCTGGACGAACCCACCGCCGGGGTGGATGTGGAATTGCGCCGGGTGCTGTGGCGCTATCTGCAGGAGATCAACACGGACGGCAAAACCATCCTGCTCACCTCTCACTATCTGGAAGAGGTGGAACGTCTTTGCCGCTATGTCTCGATCGTCAACAAGGGCCGCATTGTGCGCGAAGGCCCCAAGGACGAAATCGCCGGCGGTCCGGGCGGCTTGGAGAATGCCTATCTCGTTGCCACCGGCGCCGAGCCGGATCACGTAAAGGGTTGACCATGGGGATCAACTGGATCGGGCTTTACACGATGGTGCGGCGGGAAGTCTCCCGCATGGCGCGCGTTCCCATCCAGGCTTTTGTCGCTCCCTGGATCTCGGCGCTGCTCTTTATCTTTATCTTCGGTTTTGTGGTGGGCGGACGCATTTCCACCATCGGCGGCCATCGCTATCTGGAATTCGTGCTCCCCGGCATCCTGATGCTGAACATCGTCAATGCCGCTTTCCTGCAATCCTCTTCGGCGATCTATTTCGCCCGCTTCATCCGGTTCATCGAGGAAATCCTGGTCGCGCCGCTATCCTATGTCGAAATGATCGCGGGCAGTCTGTCGGTGGTGGTGCTGCGCGCCTCCGTCACCGGCATCGGCATTCTGCTGATGGGGATTGTTTTTGGCGCCAGCAGCATCGAATCCTGGCCGCTGTTCATTTTCTGGGTGGTGAGCGTCTCCTCGGTGTTCGGGCTGTTGGGCATCATTGTCGGTCTCTGGTCCAAGAGCTTTGAACAGCTCAACATGCCGGTGGTGTTTTTCCTCACGCCGCTCTCCATGGTCGGCGGAGTGTTCAACACCGTCGCCATGCTGCCGTCCTGGTTGCGCTGGCTGGCCTGGGGAAATCCTTTTTTCTATTTCATCAATGGTATCCGCGGCGCCATGATCGGGGTGGACGAAACCCCGCCTGGCCTCGGCATCGGACTGACCTTGTTGCTGCTGGCAGTCCTGGGCGGAACCGTGTGGCGGATGTACGCGACGGGATATGGGTTGCGCGAATAGAGGCTGCCCCCTATCTTTCGCACTGCACCTTAGAAAAGCCTGATTTTCCGCGAAAATCCGAACAAAATCGGAGTGTTCATGATTCGCAATTTTCTCCTGGGTTCCATCGCAGCCGCCGTCTTCGCTTCGCCGGTCATGGCGGACTCCGCCACCTTGCTCGGCGTTTTCACCAACTGGAGTGCCTACCAGACCGGCAGCGGCAGCGAGATGACCTGCTATGCCATTTCCAAACCCCGCGCCATGCAGCCGAAAAACGCCAAGCGTGGCGACATCGCGCTGATGGTGTCCGACTGGCCGTCGCGCAAAGTCAAAGGCGAGCCCCAGATCATTCCCGGCTATCAGTATAAGCTGACCACGCCGGTAACCCTGGGCGTCGGGGGTGACAAGTTCAATTTCTTTGCCCGCAACAATGGCGCGGCCGGCAATGCCTGGCTGCAGAACCTCAAGGACGGCTCGTCCGTGATGGATGCGATGACCCAAGGTGTTTCGGCGGTGGCGATCGGTACCTCCTCGCGGGGCACCCGCACGGTGGACACTTACTCCCTGGCCGGTTTTTCCGAAGCGATGACGAAAATCCATTCCGCCTGCAACATGTAATGCCGGCCCCCCGCCCCGATAAACCCTCCCTGATCGGGCTCAGCGCCGAAGAGCTGGGCGCGGCCCTCACTGCTGCCGGCGTGCCGGACAAGAATGTCCGCATGCGGGTGCGCCAGCTGTGGAACTGGATTTATGTCCATGGCGCCCGTGATTTCGACGCCATGACCAATCTGGCAAAAGATTTTCGCGCCCAGATGGCCGAGCACTTCACCCTGGCGCGCCCGGAAATCGTCACCGAACAAATTTCGAGCGACGGCACCCGCAAATGGCTGCTCTGCACCGGTCCCGGCCTCGAGTTCGAAACCGTCTATATCCCCGAAGAGGACCGCGGCACTCTCTGTGTCTCGAGCCAGGTGGGCTGCACCCTGAATTGCCGCTTCTGCCACACCGGCACCCAGAAGCTGGTGCGCAACCTCACACCCTATGAAATTGCGGCGCAACTGCTTGTGGCGCGTGACTCTTTGGGCGACTGGCCCTCGACCGCCCCGGGCCGCAAAGTCACCAATGTGGTGATGATGGGCATGGGCGAGCCGCTTTATAATTTCGACGCTGTCAAAGCGGCGCTGGCCATCGTCACCGACGGCGACGGTCTGGCGCTCAGCAAGCGCCGGGTCACGCTATCCACGGCCGGTGTGGTACCGATGATCGCCCGCGCCGGAGCGGAAATCGGCTCGGGCCTGGCCATCTCGCTGCATGCCGTGCGGGATGAGCTGCGCGACGAGATCGTGCCGATCAACAAGAAGTATCCGCTTAAGGAATTGCTGGATGCCTGCCGCACCTATCCCGGCGCCTCCAATTCCCGCCGCATCACGTTCGAATATGTGATGCTGAAAGGCGTCAATGACAGCCTGGCCGATGCCCGCGCTCTGGTGAAGCTGGTGGCCGGCATCCCCGCCAAGATCAATCTCATTCCCTTCAATCCCTGGCCCGGCGCGCCCTATGAATGTTCCGACTGGGGGCAGATCGAGAAATTCGCCGAGATTGTCAACAAGGCCGGCTATGCCAGTCCGGTGCGTACCCCGCGCGGCCGGGATATCATGGCGGCGTGCGGCCAGCTCAAATCTGAAAGCGTGAAAGAACGAGCCTCGGCCCGCCTGGCCGCGGAGAAATCGGCGCAATTGGCACGGATGCCCCACTGATGCAGAAGCTGCTGATCATCGGCGGTATAGCGCTGGTGATCGCCGGGCTGGCCTGGCCGGTCCTGTCGCGCCTGGGCCTGGGCCGCTTGCCCGGCGATATCGCCATTCGCGGCGAGCATGGCAGCTTCTATTTTCCCATCATGACCTGCATCCTGGTCAGTGGCGTGCTCAGCCTGATTTTCTGGCTGGCCGGACGGTTCTAAGGATGCTGGATTTTCAGCCTTAAATCCCTATAGTCCGGCCCGTTTTCAGGGGTGGAGCGACGGCCAGGAAAAGTGCGGCCTCGCGGTTTTCCGTCCGGCCGCGCGACCATAGGAAAAGTCATGTCCAGGAAAGATATCAAAAAAGTCGTGCTTGCCTATTCCGGTGGCTTGGACACGTCCGTGATCCTGAAATGGCTCCAGACCGAATATGGCGCTGAAGTCGTCACCTTCACCGCCGATCTGGGGCAGGGTGAGGAAATCGAACCGGCCCGCAAGAAAGCCGAGACCCTCGGCATCAAGCCGCAAAATATCTTCATCGAAGATTTGCGCGAGGAATTCGTCCGCGATTTCGTCTTTCCTATGTTCCGCGCCAACGCGGTCTATGAAGGCGTTTATCTGCTCGGCACTTCCATCGCCCGTCCCCTGATCGCCAAAAAGCAGATCGAGATCGCCGAAAAAGTCGGCGCCGACGCCGTCGCCCATGGCGCCACCGGCAAGGGAAATGATCAGGTGCGTTTCGAACTGGGCTATTACGCCCTCAAGCCAGACATCAAGGTGATCGCGCCGTGGCGGGAATGGGACCTCACCAGCCGCACCAAATTGCTGGAATTCGCCGAGCAGAACCAGATTCCCATCGCCAAGGACAAGCGCGGCGAAGCGCCATTCTCGGTGGACGCCAATCTTCTGCACTCCTCCTCGGAAGGCAAAGTGCTGGAGGATCCGTCAAAAGAAGCCGACAGCATTGTCTATCAACGCACCATTTCTCCGGAAGAGGCGCCGGACAAAGCCGCTTATGTCGAGATCGGCTTTGAGAAAGGCGATGCCGTCAGCATCGACGGTGAGAAACTGTCTCCCGCCAGCCTGCTCACCAAACTGAACGCCCTGGGCAAGGCCAACGGCATCGGCCGCCTCGATCTGGTGGAAAACCGGTTTGTCGGCATGAAGTCGCGCGGCGTTTACGAAACGCCCGGCGGCACCATTCTTTTGGCGGCGCATCGCGGCATGGAAAGCATCACCCTCGACCGTGGCGCGGCGCATCTGAAGGACGATATCATGCCCCGCTACGCCGCCCTGATTTACAACGGCTTCTGGTTCTCGCCGGAACGGGACATGCTCCAGGCGCTGATCGACAAGAGTCAGGAATTTGTCAGCGGCACGGTGCGGCTCAAGCTCTACAAAGGCAACGCCACGGTGGTGGGCCGTTCTTCGCCCTATTCGCTCTATAGCCAAAGCTTGGTCACTTTCGAGGACGACAAGGGCGCTTATGACCAGAAGGACGCCCAGGGCTTCATCAAGCTGAACGCCCTGCGCCTTCGCACACTGGCGATGCGGAAGAGAAAGACCAAGTAAATGACCGCCAACCAGGATCAGATCGATTATTGGAACGGCCCCACCGGCACCAAATGGGCCAAGTATCAAAGCGAGATGGACCGCAATCTGGCCGATGCCAATGCGGGATTGATGAAATTGGCCGCGCCCCAGCCGGGCGAGAATGTGCTGGATATCGGCTGCGGCGCCGGCGAAACCACCTGGCGGGTGGCGCAAGCGGTCGGCGCCGGCGGCAAGGTGCTGGGCGTCGATGTCTCGCAGCCGTTATTGGTGCAGGCGCGGGGACGCGGCCACGCCAAGAATGTGCGTTTCGAGCAAGCCGATGCCTCGGCCTATGCCTTCAAGCCGGAATTCGATCTGATATTGTCCCGCTTCGGAGTGATGTTCTTCGAAGATCCTGTCGCGGCTTTCGCCAATATCCGCAGGGCGGCGGCGAAAGACGGCCGGCTGGCCTTTGTCTGCTGGCGTCCGGTGCAGGAAAATGAATGGACCACCCTGCCCATGTCGGCGGCCAAGCCGTTGCTGCCGGAACAGCCGGCGCCCGACCCTCATGCGCCCGGTCCTTTTGCTTTTTCCGATCCGGAGCGCACCAAGTCCATCCTCACCCAGGCCGGCTTTCGCGAGGTGAAAATCGAAAAGTTGGACGGGGTGATGGATCTTGGGCCTTCCGCCCAGCATGCCGGCTTCCAGATGACCAATCTGGGCCCCGTTTCCCGCGCCTTGCGGGATGAAAGCGATGAGACGCGGGCGAAGGTTCAAGCGGCGGTAACAGCGGCCTTCGCCAAATTCCAGAAACCGGGGGAGAATATCGCGCCCGCCATCGCCTGCTGGCTGGTCAGCGCGACAGCTTGAACCTCAAGCCGGCGGATCGACGCCCAGCACACTGGCGCGCATGTAGCCGGTGAGCGAACCATCGCTTACCTTCGCCCAGCCATCCTCTTCCATGGCCACCACCGTCAGCTTTGCACCCTTGGCCTCTTTTTTCAGGGCGTGGCCTGAGGGTTTCGGCCGGTCGCGCAACACCGAGCCATTGCGATGGACATAAACCGGTCCCGGCTCTGTCGCGACACGGGTTTGGGGCTTTTGAATTTCAGGCAGCGCCGGCGGCGCTCCCGCGTAATCGAGCGCCAGTTTGGGCGGCGCGGCGGCTTGTGCTTCTGTTTTCGGCGGCGGAATGGCATTGGGGCGCCGGATTTTCCCGGTATGTTCGTTATACAGCCACAGCGCCATGCCGATAGCGAAGGCCAGCATGCAGATGGCAATGCCTTTGATCAGGGCCCGTTCCTGTTTGCGCAGTTCGGCATCGTCCATCATGGCTTGTCCATGCCCAGCACACTGGCGCGCATATAGCCTGTGACGTTTCCGTCCGTGACGGCCGCCCAACCATCTGCATCAATGGCAGTCAGGGTCACCATCGCGCCTTTGGCTTCTTTCTTCAGCGTCTTGCCGGAATTTTTGGGTTCATCGCGCAGGACAGAACCATCCCGATGCACATAGCGCGGACCGGGAACGGGTCCGTCCGCCGCCTTGCGCACGGTGTCGCTGCCCGCCGAGGAGGTTGCCTGCGCTGCCGGAGCGGCCTGTTGCGTCACCGCGGCAGGCTTGACGACAACTTTTTCAATCTTGGCGAAATGGGTGTAGCCCCAATAGCCCAGGCCGGCGATCAGCAGCAGTACGCCCAGACCGGCGCCCTTGTGACCCAGGGTGGAGCGGTAGGAAAGACCGGTGCCGGGAATGCCCGCGCTGGTGGTGATGCCTTTTTTGCCGATATTCACATCGGCGCCGCGCGGGCCGACCGAGGCGGACAAGCCACCTTTGGACATGTTGATCCGCACGCCCGGCAGGATGGAAAACCGCTTCTGGAAGCGAAAGCCCATCTCAACTTCCGCGCGGCTGGTTGGGGTTGCCCGGGTCCGTAGCGGCAGCGTACGGACCCGTAGGCAACCGGTTCGCTGCGCTCCCACTTTTCCTGACCGTCGCTCGCATTAGATATCCACCGAGGCGGACAGGGCGTTGTCCTGGATGAATTCCCGGCGCGGTTCGACCACATCGCCCATCAGCTTGGCGAATAATTCGCCCGCCTCATCGGCATGCTGGACCTTCACCACTAGCAGCGAGCGGGCATTCTCGTCCAAAGTGGTCTCCCACAATTGCTCCGGATTCATTTCACCCAAGCCCTTGTAGCGTTGCAGGCCGAGTCCCTTGCGGCCCCATTCAAAGATCGCATCCAGCAATTCGGAGGGGCTGCGGATTTCGCGGCTCTCATCCTTGCGTTTCAAAGTACCCGACTTCAGATAGCTCTGCTGCAATTGCGCCGCCATCCGGTCCAATTTGCGGGCATCGGCGGACGAGATCAAGGCGCCGTCGATTGCCACCGCCTCGCGCACACCGCGCACATCACGCCAGAATTTCAGGCCGCCATCCGGGGTCGGTTCGCCATGCCATCCGCGCTCAAACTCCTCACTGAGGGAATCCAGCCGCTGGGCGATGTAGCGCGCCGCTTCCGCCGCCTTGGCCGCATCGGAAAGAATATCGGGATTCATGGCCCCGGCGATGGCCGCCTGTTCCAGCACAAAACGGGGGTAATGACGGGGAAAACCATTCAGGGCCGTCACCGCCAGGCGCGCGCTCTCCAGCAGCCCGGCCAGATCGGCCCCGGCCAGGGTCTCGCCGGTGTGCAGAGTGAAGGTGGTACCGGACAGGCCTTCTTCGACCAGATAATCCTGCAAACTGTCTTCGTCCTTCAGATAGCGCTCCGACTTGCCGCGCGACGCCTTGTAGAGCGGCGGCTGGGCGATGAAGACATGGCCGCGTTCGATCAACTCCGGCATCTGGCGGTAAAAGAAAGTCAGTAGCAGGGTGCGGATATGGGCGCCGTCGACATCGGCGTCGGTCATGATGATGATCTTGTGATAGCGCAGCTTGTCGGGATTGAATTCCTCCCGTCCGATACCTGTGCCCAGGGCCGTGATCAGCGAGACAATACTGTCGCTGGACAGCATCTTGTCGAAACGCGCCCGTTCGATGTTCAAAATCTTGCCGCGCAACGGCAGCACGGCCTGGTTGGCACGGTTGCGCGCCTGTTTGGCGCTGCCGCCCGCCGAGTCACCTTCGACAATGAAGATTTCGCATTTGGCGGGGTCGCGTTCCTGGCAATCCGCCAGCTTGCCGGGAAGGGAGGCGCCATCCAGCACGCCCTTGCGCCGGGTCAACTCGCGCGCCTTGCGGGCGGCCTCGCGGGCGGCAGCGGCTTCCACCACTTTGCCCACCACCATCTTGGCTTCGGAGGGATGTGTCTCGAACCAGGCGCCCAACTGATCGATCACCGCCCCTTCCACAATGGGACGGACTTCCGACGACACCAGCTTGTCCTTGGTCTGGGATGAGAATTTGGGATCGGGCACTTTCACCGACAGGATGCAGGTCAGGCCTTCACGGCAGTCATCGCCGGTCAGCGCCACCTTGTCTTTTTTCGCGCCGGCCATTTCGTCGGCATATTTGGTCACCACCCGCGTCAAGCCGGCGCGGAAGCCCGCCAGGTGGGTGCCGCCGTCGCGCTGGGGGATGTTGTTGGTAAAGGCCAGGGTGCTTTCGTGATAGCTGTCGTTCCAGGTCAGCGCGATCTCCACCGTCATTCCGTCTTTTTCAGAGACGATCATGACGGGGGCGGGGATCAGTTGATTCTTGGCGCGGTCGAGATATTCGACAAACGCCTTCAGCCCGCCTTCATAATGCAGCAGCACTTCATGCAGTTCGACCTTGCGCTTGTCGGTCAGCACAATGGTGACGCCGGAATTCAGGAAGGCCAGCTCCCGCAAGCGGTGTTCCAAAGTGCCGAAATCGAATTCGGTTTTGGTGAAGGTGGCGGGCGAGGGCAGGAACGTCACTTCCGTGCCCTTCTTGCCGGGTGCGTTGCTCACCATCTTCAGCGGCGCCACCGCGTCGCCATTGCGGAAGCGCATGTAATATTCCTTGCCGTCGCGCCAGATGCGCAGGTCCAGGAATTCCGACAGGGCGTTGACCACCGACACGCCCACGCCATGCAAGCCGCCCGAGACTTTGTAGGCGTTCTGCTCGAACTTACCGCCGGCATGGAGCTGGGTCATGATGACTTCGGCTGCGGAGACACCTTCTTCCTTGTGAATATCGGTGGGAATGCCGCGGCCATTGTCGAACACGCTGCACGAACCGTCGGGATTGAGCGTCACCTCGATGCGGTTGGCATGGCCGGCCAGCGCTTCGTCCACCGCATTGTCCACCACTTCATAGACCATGTGATGCAGGCCCGAACCGTCATCGGTGTCGCCGATATACATGCCGGGGCGCTTGCGCACCGCATCCAGGCCCTTCAGGACCTTGATGCTCTCGGCGCCATATTCGTTTTGGACGGGTTGCGGTTCAGACATTTTGCTATCCTTGATTATCCTGGACCGTGAACTGGCCATTCTCCACCAGGAAAATCTGTGCGTGTGCTTTCTCAAATAGGGACAGGTCGGTGCCTGTCATCCAGGCCTGGGCTTTCAAAGCGTCGATTTCCTCAAACAAAGAAACGCGGCGGACACTGTCCAAATGGGCCGCGATCTCATCCAGCAGCAACAGCGGCGCCAGCCCGCCCGGCATGCGCGACAATTCCCGCGCTTCCGCCAGCATGATGGAAATCAGCAGCGCCTTCTGTTCGCCGGTGGAACAATCCCGGGCATCGGCCCGCCTGGCGGTATGCCGGGCGGCCAGGTCGGTCAGATGCGGTCCAACCAGGGTGCGGCCGCTTTCCGCATCCCGGATGCGGCTCTGACCAAGGGCGGTACGCAGCTCCTCGCTGTTCTCATAGCCATCGCCATTCAAGGCCAGATGCGCGGCTGGAAAAACCCCGGCGGCTTCCCGTTCGCCCAAGGCGCGGTTCAGGCGTTCCACCGTGGCGGCGCGGCCCGCGGCCAGCAACAGGCCCGATTCCGCCATCTCATTTTCCAGGCCATCCAGCCAAGATGGGTCGCGCGGACCATATTTCAACAGCCGCGCCCGCTCACGCATCGCGGTCTCGTAGCGTGTCGCCGCCCGCGCATGGCCCGGTTCGAACGCCAGCACCAGCCGGTCCAGGAAACGCCGCCGCCCGCTGGCGCTTTCAATGAAAAGACGATCCATGGCCGGCGTCAGCCACAAGATCTGCACCACGTCAGCCAGATCGGCGGAGCTCTTGGCTTCCACGCCATTCAGCCGCACATGCCGCCGTTCACCGCCATTCGGCCCCACGGTCAAGCCGGTGCCGATGTCATAACTGGTCTCACCGCGCGCCACGCTGGCCGCCACGGCCCACAGTGCGCCTTCCTGCGCCGCCGGACCTTTGCGCACATGCTCGCCAAGCTTGGCGCCGCGCAGACCGCGTCCCGGCGACAGCAGCGAAATCGCGTCCAGGATATTGGTCTTGCCCGCGCCATTGGGACCGGCCAACACCACGGGAATACCCGCGATCACCAGCTCGGCGCCGGCATAGGAACGGAAATTGGTCAGGGCAAGCCGCGTCACCGCAAGACTGGGCCGGCCTTCCAAAGAAGGTGCGATGCCGCGCCTTTCGGCCGCGTCCATTTCCGGAAAAGCCAAAATCAGACCCTGAGCGGCATGAGGACGTAGAGGGTGCGCGCATCCTCAGCGTCTTCAATGATGGCGGGCGATCCGGCATCCGACAGCAGAAAGCGCACTTCCTTGCCTTCGATCTGACCCGTGATGTCCAGGAGATAGCGGGCATTGAAACCGATCTCCAGCGCCGCGGCGCGATAGGTGGCGCCCACATCTTCCGTCGCCGTGCCGGATTCCGGATTGACCACCGACAAGGTCACCTTGTCCTTGGCGATGTTCAATTTCACTGCCCGGGTCTTGTCGGCGCTGATGGTGGAGACACGGTCCACGCTTTGGGAGAATTCCTTGGCATCCAGGCCCAGCGATTTGTCGTTGCCTGACGGGATCACCCGCTCATAGGGCGGGAAATTGCCGTCAATCAGCTTGGAGGTCAGTTCCACGCCATTGAAACCGAACTGGATCTTGGTGTCGGACAGGGAAATCTCAATCGCGCCTTCGGCGTCATCCAGGAGCTTGCGCAGCTCGGACACGGTCTTGCGGGGAACGATCACCCCGGGCATCTGCTCGGCCCCGGCGGGCAGTTCCAGCTCATACCGCGCCAAACGATGACCATCCGTCGCCACCGCGCGCATGGTGGCCGGTTTGGCATCCTTGGCGGCATGAAGATAGATGCCGTTCAGGTAATAGCGGGTCTCTTCGGTGGAGATGGCAAAGCGGGTCTTGTCGACAATCCGCTTCAGGTCGTCCGCCGCCAGACGGAAGCGATGGGGCAGGGCGCCCGCCGCCATCTGGGGGAAATCCTCTTTGGGCAGGCAGGCCAGTTCGAAATGCGAGGAACCGGCGGAGACCGCCAGACGGCCGCCTTCGCTGGTGAGCAGCTCAGCCTGCACCTGCGCGCCTTCCGGCAGCTTGCGCACAATGTCGTAAAGCATGTGCGCCGGTGCAGTGGCGAAGCCGTTGCGCAGAATGTCGGCCGGAATTGCCTCCACAATCTCGATGTCCAGGTCGGTGGCGGTGAGCTTCAGGCTGCCCTTGGCGGCTTCCAGCATCACATTGGACAGGATCGGGATGGTGTTGCGGCGCTCGACAACGCTTTGCACATGGCTAAGCGCTTTCAAGAAAGCGCCCCGTTCGACATTGATTTTCATCGCTTCAACCGTTGCTTTCGCTTTGCCAAAACCCCGATTTCAGGCCGCCAAATTCCGGCCCGAAAATCCCCATTTCTTGTGTTTTGGAATGGCCGCACAGAGCGAAAAAGCGGCCCCAAGACTCAAGTGAAAAACCATACCAAAAGGGGGCCGAAAGCGCAAAAAAAACGCCGGCAGGACCGGCGTTTTTTCTCTTTGATTTCACTCGGTTTTTTGCCCTTTTTTTGGACATCAAACCGGAGTCAGAGTTCACCTCGTCTTTGAAGCATCTGAGACAGAAAATCCACCTCCTGCCGGAACATGGGATCTTCGTCGATCAAAGCCTCGATACGGCGGCAGGCATGCAGCACCGTGGTGTGGTCGCGGCCACCGAACCGGCGCCCGATCTCAGGCAGGGAGCGGGTTGTGAGCTTGCGGGCCAGATACATCGCCACTTGGCGGGGACGGGCAACCCGGCGGGCGCGCTGGGGCGAATGAAAGTCCTTCACGTCCAGCTTGTAGAACTCCGCCGTCTTGCGCTGGATGTCCTCGATCGAGGTCTTGGCGCCCGGGCTGGCGCGCAGACCCACCGCTTCCTCGGCGGTCTCCATGGTCACCGGCTTCTTGGTCAGATCGGCATACGTCGCCAGCTTGGTGAAGACGCCGATCAACTCGCGCGGAGAGGCGTCATCCAACTCGGCGATGCGTTCCAGCACCGCTTCGGGCAACACCACGTCCGGCTTGTGGCGGGAGAACTCCGCCGCCCGCGCCCGCACGATGGCCAGGCGGGTATCGCGGTCCGGCTTATCCAGCGAGATGCAAAGCCCGCCTGCCAGGCGCGATTTGACATCGGCGCCCAAGCCTTCCAGGCCGTGCGGGGCGCGGTCGGCGGCGATCACCACCCGGCGGCGCAGATCGGCAAAGGCATTGACGGTGTACAGGAACTCCGACGCCGTGGCGGTGGAGCGGCAGATATGCTGCAGATCGTCGATCAACAGCACTTCGGCGGTGCGCAGCTCTTCCTTGAAAGCCAGCGTGTCCTTGCGATAGAGCGCGCCCAGGAAGTGACGCATAAAGTCTTCCGCCCGCAAGAACAAAGTGCGCTTGCCCCGTTTACGGAATTCCAGGGCCGCGGCGTTCAGCAGATGGGTTTTGCCGAAACCGAAGCCGCCATGGATATAGAGCAGCGGAATATCGCTGTGTTGACCTTCCGCGAAAGCCTTGGCCGCGCCATGGCCGAAAGCATTGGCGGTGCCGGGAAGGAAACTGTCGAAGGTCTGCTGCGGATGCAGCATCCGCGTCCACAGGCCCTTGGCGCTGTCTTCTTCGCTTCGGCCCGCTGGCGGCGGCAGATAGGAGACATTGCTGGCGGGCAGATCGGCCGGTTCGCGCGCGGAGATGACCCCGCCGCCAACGCTGGGCGCTGCCATGACGATGGCAAGCGATACCGGCTCGGCGCCTTCAGCGCGGAAGGCGCGCTCAATGCGGGCGACATAATGATTGGCCACCCAGTTACGCACGAACGGCTTTGCAGCGCCGATTTTCAGCTCGTCCCGGTCGCAGGATTCCAGGCTAAGGGGCCCGATCCAGGCTTCGAACACCGGATCGCCCAGTTCGCGCCGCAGCCGGTCGCGCACCGCACTCCAAGCCGCCGGCCAGTCCGGTCGCATCGGCTTTCCCGTCAATTGTCCCATCGTCATCTACCCGATAATGCGGCCCGTCATGCGGCACCGCTTGTTGTTACAAACTGCGCGTCGTTTTTATTTACGTCCGTGACCGTCCTGTCGCATCACACATATCTCCCTGTTTTTTTGGGCTCCCCGTTTTGGCCCTCACGATTGTTTCCAGGGAAGGCCAGTGGCCTTCCAGCCATTGCTTTTTCCGCGATGACGCTCGGTATCGAGCGCACCTTCGAAACCGTCGCCGATATTGAAAGCGTTCCGGTATCCGGCCCTGGTCATGGCCATGGCGGCACCGCGCGACCGCGCCCCCGACCGGCACAGGAACAGCACGACAGTGTCCTTGTCCGCGCCCGCCGCGGTCAGGGCATCGGAGGCTTCGGCGACAAATTCGGAATTGGGCGCCCCGGAGGGAAAATCCTGCCACTCGATGCAATGCACCCGCCGCCCCAGGGTGGAGATGTCGGGCAGACCGACAAAATTCCATTCCGCCTGGGTGCGGACATCCACCAGCTGCGCCTTGGGGTTCTTCTGGAGCATCTCCCAGGCCTCGGCGGCCCCAACATCGCCGGCGTAATCAGGAGTGGAAGAGGAAGGAGACATGCATCGCCCCAAAGACAATTCACCGGTGCCGGGCTTTCACCCAACATGAAACCGTCATAAGTAGAGAGGTTTAGGAGGTTAAGGACTTACCGAAATAGTCCAGGGACCGATAAAAGCCGCCGAATATTATACTTTTACTACAACTATACTTCGGCATTTCTTCGTACCCCGCCCCGTCACTGGTTAAGATACGATCAAGCGTAGCCGCGCCACAAGAGAACAAATGCTGATTCGCGAGATTTTTTCATTTTTGTTACCGCGCTAAGCGATTGTACAGTATACGGAAAATCCCGTTTTCGGCGCTCTTTTTGTCGAATCAGTCACTTAGCGTACATGCCGCGCCGGCGGGCACCGCAAAAACGTCATAAACAAATAAAATCAGCACACGGATAATAAAAAAGGCCCGAAATCCGGTTTCGGGCCTGTTCTAGACTTGAATCCGCGAGAGGATTCAGCGGCTTTCCCGTTATTTCGACAGTTTTGCGACCCGCTTGGCCAGGCGTGAAACCTTCCGCGAGCCGGTGTTCTTGTGCAGGATTCCCTTGGAAACGCCGCGCATGATCTCCGGCTCCGCGGCCTTGAGGGCATCCAGGGCGGCCTTCTTGTCGCCCTTGGCGATGGCTTCTTCCACCTTGCGGATAAAGCCGCGAACGCGGGTTTTGCGCGAGGCATTGATCGCGGTGCGCTTGGCCGTGGTGCGGACGCGCTTGCGGGAAGAGGCGATATTGGGCATCGGAAACCTTGTATTTTGGCCGAAAGAGGCGGGCATATACAGGCAAAGCGGCCCCCCGGTCAACAAATCCGCCTGGCTTTGACAGGCTTTGGCCTCAGGACCATCCTTAACCGGCAAAAAATCCAGAATCCGGAGGAAAAACATGAAACTGCGCCTGGCAACATGTTTGATGATGGCAGCAGCAGGATTGAGCCTGATGCGCGCCGATGCGGCGCCTGCGGCAGACAGTGTCGATGCCCATATTGCGGCCGCCCAGAAGGCGGCGGGGACTGATTTTGCCGGCACCTTGGACCGGCTCTGCATTCAGCCTGCAAATGGCGCGGACGCCGAAGCGGCGGCGCGCGCGGCCAGTGGCGCCGCGCCCCGCCCCCGGGTCATTCCACCGCGCGCCGACTGGTATGCCGAGCCCGCGCAGGTTTTCGACAATCTCTATTGGGTCGGGACCAAGGTTCATTCCTCCTGGGCGATCAAGACATCGGCCGGCATCATCCTGGTCGACACGCTCTACAATTATGCGGTCGAACCGGAGATCGTGGACGGCTTGAAAAAACTGGGCCTGGATCCCGCAAGCATCAAATATGTGATCATCACCCATGGCCATGGCGATCATGACGAAGGCGCCAAGCTGCTGCAGGACCGTTATGGCGCGCATATTCTGATGGGCACGCCCGATTGGGACACGGTCGCCAAGGCCAAGAACATGGCGGGCGGGATTCCCAAACGGGACATCGCGGTGAGCGCCGACCAGAAGCTGACCTTGGGCGACGAGACCGTCAGCATCATCACCACGCCGGGACATACGCCGGGGACACTGTCGGTGATTTTCCCGGTCAAGGACCATGGCAAGACTCTGACCGTGGCCTATAACGGCGGCACGGCGTTCAACTTCCCCCGTGAACCCGCCCGGTTCGACATCTACATCAATTCTCAGAAGAAATTTCAGAAGGCGGTGGCCGCGGCCGGCGCAACCATCCTGATGACCAACCATTCGGAATTCGACCAGGCCTATCTGAAAGGCCGCTTTGCGCGGAAGCCGGACGAAGCAAGCCCCTTTGAAATCGGGGCCAGCAAGGTACAAAACTATTTCACCGTCTCCAGTGAATGCGCCGAAGCCGTGAAACTGAAGATCAAGGGCTCGTAAGCATCACCTTTGGCAGGCGGGGCAGTAGAAAGTCGAACGTCCCGCCTGCACGATGCGCTTGACGGTACCGTGACATCCCTTTGTCTTGCAGGGCTTGCCTTCGCGGCCATAGACCAGAAAGTGATGCTGGAAGTTGCCCGGATCGCCGGTGGCCTGGGCATGATCGCGCAAGGTCGAGCCGCCGGCCGCGATCGCGTCTTTCAAGACTTTCTTGATCGCGGTCACCAAAGGCCCGATGCGCTCGCGGATGATGCTGCCGGCCAGACGCTTGGGTGAAATACCGGCGCGGAACAGCGCTTCACAGACATAGATATTGCCCAGCCCCGCCACCACACGCTGATCCAGTAAGGCCGATTTGATCGGGGTCTTCTTGCCCGCCAATGCCTTTGCCAGGTAACGGGCATTGAACCCCGTGGACAGAGGTTCAATTCCCATCCCGGCGAACAGCTTGTCTTTCTCCAGCGCCGGAGTGGCGAGCAGCGTCATCAGCCCGAACCGGCGATGATCGTTGAAGATGATCCGGGCCGGTGCGTCGGTCTTGATCACCACATGATCATGTTTGCCTTCGCCGGCGCTGGCCGGCGCCACGTCATAGACATAGTTACCCAGCTTGCGGGGCTTGCCTTCGCTATAAACTCTCATGCGGCCTGACATGCCCAGATGGATCACCAGCGTCTCGCCGCTATCCAGCGCCGCCAGCAGATATTTGGCCCGCCGGGTCAGCGCCTTCACGGTCCGGCCCTTCAGCCGCTGGGTGAAATGGGGCGGGAAGGGCAGGCGCAGATCACCCCGCCTTATCCTGGCATCGGTGATGACACGGCCCGCCAGCACGGGCTCCAGTCCCAGGCGGACGGTTTCGACTTCGGGTAATTCCGGCATCAGGGATTGGTAGCCCATGCGAGGGCCAGCCGCTATGCTGGCGTCATGAGCGAACAGAAAACTGCCAGTTTCGGTTTCCGCGAGGTGCCGGAGGTCGAGAAGGAAGGCCTTGTGCGCGAGGTCTTTTCCTCGGTGGCGGCGCGTTATGATCTGATGAACGACCTGATGAGCGCCGGTATTCACCGCATCTGGAAGGATGCCATGGTGGAATGGCTCAACCCGCAACCCGGCTGGCGGGTGCTGGACGTGGCGGGCGGCACCGGCGACATCGCTTTTCGTATCGCCGATATGGCGCGAGCCCGGGGCGGTGAAGCCGAGATCACCGTCTGCGACATCAATGACAAGATGCTGGGTGAGGGCCGCCGCCGCACAGAGGAAAAGGGCGAGAAAGCAATTTCCTGGATCTGCGGCGATGCTGAAAAGCTGCCGCTGCCCGACGCGCAGTTCGACGCCTATACCATCGCCTTCGGCATCCGCAATGTCACGCACATCGAAAACGCGTTGCGAGAAGCCCGACGCGTCTTGAAGCCGGGTGGCCGTTTTCTCTGTCTGGAATTTTCCAAAGTGAATGTGCCGGGCATGGACGCGGTCTATGACGCTTATTCGTTCAAACTTTTGCCGAAAATCGGGGCCTTGGTGGCGGGTGATGAAGACTCCTATCGCTATCTGGCCGAAAGCATCCGCCGTTTCCCGACCCAGGAGGCCTTCGCGGCGATGATCGCTGAAGCGGGGTTGGGGCAGGTGAAGATCCGCAATCTCTCCGGTGGTATCGCCGCCATGCATTCGGCCTGGCGGATTTGAGATGAGCCTGCTGGTCAGCCTTGGCCGTTTATGGCCCGCTACACGCGTGGTGCTGACCGGCCTCAGCGTTCGCAGGGGCAGGCGAACCCCGGCGCGGTTGGCGCGGGTGTTGGAGCGGGCGGGGCCCGCCTATATCAAACTGGGCCAGATGCTTGCCACCCGCCCCGATATTGTCGGTGAGGATGTGGCCGCGGCCCTGGAGCATCTGCAAGACCGGCTGGCGCCTTTTGCCGATACCGCCGCTCGCAAGATGATCGAACAGGAATTCGGCAAGCCGGTTACCGGCCTGTTTTCATCTTTCGGCGCCCCCGTGGCGGCTGCTTCCATTGCCCAGGTGCACCCCGCCACCACCAGCGAAGGCGTGGCGGTGGCAGTGAAAGTCCTGCGCCCCGGCATCGAACATGAATTCGCCAAGGACCTGAAAGCCTTGGGCCTGTATGCCCGCTGGGCGGAAAATTTTTCAGCGGAAGCGCGGCGGCTTCGCCTGGTGGCGCTGGTTGATACCCTGGCCGCTTCGGTGGCGCTGGAACTGGATTTGCGCATGGAAGCGGCGGCCGCCTCAGAGCTTTACGACCGCACCCGCTCTGATGCCGAATTCCGGGTGCCGCATGTGGATTGGACCCGCACCTCCGCCCGGGTCCTGACCAGTGAATGGATCCAAGGCACGCCTATCCGCGACACCGAGGCGCTGCGCGCCGCCGGCCATGATCCCAAGAAAGTGGCCGTGACTCTGGTGCGGTCCTTTCTCACCCAGGCCCTGCGCGACGGCTTTTTCCATGCCGACATGCATCCGGGCAATCTCTTCGTGGACGGACAAGGCCGTCTGGTGGCGGTGGATTTCGGTATCATGGGGCGATTGGATCTGCCCATGCGACGCTTTATGGCGGAAACCCTGATGGGGTTTCTGGCGCGTGACTATCGCCGGGTGGCGCAGATTCACTATGACGTCGCTTTTGTGCCGCCGCACCATGACGTGGAAACTTTCGCCCAGGCGCTGCGCGCCATCGGCGAGCCCATCTTCGGCAAGAGCGCCCGCGATGTCTCCATGGCCCGGCTGTTGGGCCAACTGTTTGAAACCACCCGCCGCTTTGACATGCAGGCACAGCCGCAGCTGGTGCTTCTGCAGAAGACCATGGTGGTGGTGGAAGGCGTGGCGCGCGGCCTGGATCCCGATTTTGACATCTGGGAAGCCTCGCGGCCGGTGGCGGAACGCTGGGTTTCCGATCATCTTGCGCCCGAAGCGCGGCTGGCGCGGGCCGCCGAGGGCTTCTCCGCCTTGGGAAAACTGGCGCAGGATCTGCCGCAACTGGTCAGAAACGCCGAAGAACTATCCCAAATGGTGGCGGAAGGCGGCGTGCGCCTCCATCCCGATACCGCACGGGAAATCGCCCGTGAGCAGGACCGCCGAAACCGCCCGCTATGGATAGCAGTGATCGCACTTCTGGCCGTGATCGCGTTGGGCCTACTGCTCTATCGCAATGGGACGTTTTGACAGCAGCGCAAAACGGGCGTTGAGCGTGACCGCCGCCACCAGAAGGCCGAAGGCCAGGCCAAGCCAGATGCCGAAGCCCTTTAATCCAAAACCGAACCCCAGCAAGGCGCACATCGGCGCTCCCGCCAGCCAGTAAGACCCGCCTGCCAGCCACATCGGCCAGCGCGCATCTTTCAGGCCGCGCAGGGACAGGGATGCTGTGACCTGCAGTCCGTCAAACAATTGAAATCCGGCGGCGACGTACAAGAATTGCACCGCCAGCGCCATGACACTCTCATTCTCCGCGACATCGGGCAGCCAGAGGGAGGCGATGGCGCGGGGAACCGCCCAAAGCAGCACCGCCGTCATGCTCATGAAGATGGCGCCCATGCCAATGGCGGTGAAGCCGGCACGGCGCGCCCCAACATGATCGCCCGCGCCGGCCGCCAAACCCACCCGCACCGTCGCCGCCATGCCGATGCCCAGCGGCACCATGAAGGTGAGGGACGGAATGGTGATGGCAATCTGATGCGCCGCGATGGAAGCGGTGCCGAAAGCACCCATCGCCAGTGTCGCGCCATTGAACAGCAGGACTTCGAATACCATGGTCATGCCGATGGGAAGACCCAGGCGGAACAATTCCGCCAGGGTCGCGGCATGCAACCGTCCAAGCTTGTGCAGGATGCGATACTCTTTTAGGCCCTTGGCGGACAGGGTAATGGCGAGCAGGGCGGCGAAGCTGAACAGGTTGGAGAAGGCGCTGGCCAGGCCCGCGCCGAAAATGCCCATTTCCGGCAATCCGAAATGGCCGAAGATCAGGGTGTAATCGCCCAGCGCGTTGAACAGGATCGCCAGTGTCATCACCACCAGCGAAGGAACAGGCCGGGACAAGGCGGTGGAAAAACTTCTCAGCACCTGGAAACCCAACGCGAAAGGCAAGCCGCCCATGATGGCGGAGGTAAAGATCGCCGCATTTGCCGCCAGGTTTGGATCTTCGCCCAGCGCCCGCAGGATGCCATTGGTGAACAGCAGAAAGAGCCATAGCGGCGGGGTGGCGATCGCCACTGACCATAGCCCCATGCGCACGGCCGCCCGAACCGGCCAGCGGTCCAACGGACGGTTGGCCGAGGCATGCTCACCCTGGATATGCGCAATCACCGGCGACACCGCCATGGGCAAGCCGCTGCCCAAAAGCCAGGCCAGAAAATAGATGGTGTTGCCCAGGGCCGCCGCCGCCAGGGCATCCTTGCTGAAATGGCCCAGCATGGCAGTGTCGGTGGCCAGGATGATCATCTGCGCCAATTGCGTTGCCGCCAACGGAATTCCCAGGCGCAAAAGCTCTCGCGCTTCTTTCCAAAAAGCGTGACGGCCCGACACCAGCGGGCCATGATGGGGCAGGTCGAAACTTTCCATGGCCTGCGGGCGTTACGCTGGCACGAGGCCCAGGTCAATCGCGGAACTGTTATGCGTAGCTGGCGTGTAACCGCCGACTCTCTTTAGTCTCTCCGGGTGGGGAAAACGCTCAATATCGCGCATCGCGGCGGCGCCGCGCTAAAGCCGGAAAACAGTCTGGCGGCCTTTTCCAACGCCATCGCCCGCGGCTATGACGGCGCCGAACTGGATGTCCAGCTTTCGGCCGATGGCGTCGTGGTGGTGCATCATGACTTCCGCCTCAATCCAGAACTGACCCGCCATGCCGGCGCCTGGATCAGCGGCGAGACACCCGCGATCAAAGACCTGAGCTATGCCGCGTTACAGGCCTATGACATTGGCCGCCCCGACCCCGCCAGTCTCTATGCCCGCAATCATCCCAAAGTGGCCGCGGCGGAAAATGAGCGTATTCCCACTTTGGAAACGGTCATGGCGCGGGCCAAAGAAGCGCGCCGGAATTTCTGGCTGTTTGTGGAATTGAAGACCTCCACCCATGCCGACTCCGGTGACGCCATCTCGCTGGCGGATGAGACGCTGGCAGTGTTGGAAGACTATCTCGACCGCACCGTTTTTGTCGGTTTTGACTGGCGCGGCCTGAAACGCATCCAGGAATTGTCAGCGGAGGCGTGCTGCTGGTTCAGCACCGACAAACTGAAAGGCGACCTCAAGCCCATTCTGGACGGCATCGCCAATGCCAAAGCCGTTGGCTGGTTTCCGGAAAAAACCAATGCCACGCCCGAGAATATCGCGTATGCGCGGAGCATCGGGTTGAATGTCGGCGCCTGGACGGTGAACGAGCCGGCGGAGATGAAAACGCTGTTGGCGCTGGGCCTCGACGCGATCTGCACCGACAGACCCGACCTGCTACAATCCTTCGAATAACGCCGTCGAGAGATAGCGCTCCGCGAAAGAGGGAATGATGGCGACAATGGTCTTGCCTTCATTCTCCGGCCGCGCCCCCACTTCCAGCGCCGCGGCAATCGCCGCGCCGGAGGAAATGCCCACCGGAATGCCTTCCAGCTTGGCGGCACGGCGGGCGGTTTCCAGCGCAGTTTCATTGGAGATGGTGATCACTTCGTCGATCACCTTGCGGTCCAGGATGGTGGGCACAAAGCCCGCGCCGATGCCTTGAATTTTGTGCGGTCCGGGCTGGCCGCCCGACAGAACCGGGCTGTCTTCCGGCTCCAGGGCGATCATCTTCACGCTGGGCTTTCTGGCCTTCAACACCTGGCCGACACCGGTGATAGTGCCGCCGGTGCCCACGCCCGATACCACAATGTCCACCTTGCCGGCGGTGTCATTCCAGATTTCCTCGGCCGTGGTGCTGCGATGGATTTCCGGATTGGCGGGATTGTCGAATTGCTGCGGGACCACGGCATTGGGAATGGAAGCGACCAGTTCATGCGCCCGGGCGATGGCGCCCTTCATGCCCTTGGCGGCATCGGTCAGTTCGATTTCCGCGCCCAGGATCAAGAGCATTTTACGCCGTTCCAATGACATGGATTCCGGCATCACCAGGATGAGACGGTAGCCTTTGGCGGCGGCGACAAAGGCCAGGGCGATGCCGGTATTGCCACTGGTGGCCTCCACCAATGTGCTTTTGCCGGGGCTGATGATGCCATCGCGCTCCATGGCCTCGATCATCGCCACCCCGATGCGGTCCTTGACCGAGGCGAGAGGATTGAAAAATTCCAGTTTCAACAGGATATCGGCCCGAACGCCCGCCTCCTTGGGCATGCGCTGCATCCGCACCAGCGGTGTATCCCCGATGGTTTCGGTGATGCTGTCATAGACGCGGCCGCGGCCAGGCTTTTGATTGGACATGCGTTCCTCAAATGGTGAAATCGGCGCTGACGCCCGTGCCGCCATCCACGCCCTGGGTGCGGGCGCGCTGGCAAAGATCTTCGATACTGACGGAATCCAGCCGCGTCATCACATCGTCCTGCAGGCTCTGGATCAACGGCGCGACAATGCGCAGACCCAGATCGGAACGGGGCCGGACTTTTTCCTCTTCAATATCCTCGATGCTCTCCGCCACCCGCACCACATCGCCCACCGAGATGCGGCGGCGCTCCCGTGCCAGGCGATAACCGCCGCGCGGTCCCCGCACGCCTTTCAAAATCCCGGCGCGCACGAGCTGTTGCATCACCTGTTCCAGATAGCGCTGCGGCACACCCTGGCGGGCAGTGATTTCCTTGGCCTGCACCGGCTCTGGCCGGGCGTTGAACGCGATGTCGATCACCGCTTCCAGAGCGAGCAAGGTTTTGCGGGACAGGCGCAGCATCATGATTTGACGCCCGCTTTTTCCGATATCAGGCCGGTTGACCCGAATCCGCCCGCGCCCCGCGCGCTGTCCGACAATGTTTCGGTTTCGATCAATTCCGCCTGCTCATGGCGCGCAATCACCATCTGGGCGATCTTGGCGCCGCGCGAAATCTTGAACGGCTTGTCGCCGTGGTTGATCAAGATCGCTTTGACCTCGCCGCGATAATCGCTGTCGATGGTGCCGGGGGCATTCAGGCAGGTGATGCCGTGATTGAGCGCCAGGCCGGAACGGGGCCGCACCTGTGCTTCCACACCCAGTGGCAACTCCATGGCAATGCCGCAAGGCACCGCCATGCGGGCGCCGGGCAGAAGCTCGATATCGCCATCCACCGCCGCCAGCAGATCAAGACCGGCCGAACCCGGTGTGGCATAAAAAGGCAGCGCCAGACCTTCGCCATGCGCCAATCTTTTGATCCCGACCTTCATGCCGCGCCCTTCAGACTTTCAGCAATGCGTGCCGCCAGACGCATTCCCACTTCGGTTTTGCTCATCTCCGGCCAATTCTCCACGCCATTGGCGCTGATCAGATGGACACGGTTGTGTTCCCCGCCCATCACCGATTCACCATTGTTATTGGCAGACACGTCATTGGCGATAATCCAGTCGGCGCCTTTGCGCGCCCGCTTGGCCACGGCATTCTCCACCACATCGTCAGTCTCGGCGGCAAAGCCGATCACCAGCCGCGGTCGTTTGGCAGACGCCGCCAGGGTGGTCAGTATGTCAGGGTTTTCCACCAGCTTGATCAGCGGCACCACACGATCGGTGCTTTTCTTGATTTTGCTGTTGGCAGTGATGTCGGGCCGCCAATCGGCCACCGCCGCCGCCATCACCAGCACATCCGCCGGCAGGGCAGCCTCGCAGGCCGCCAGCATTTCCCGCGCGGTCATGACGCGGGTCAGCTTCACGCCGCTGGGCGCGGCCAGCGACACCGGCCCGGAAATCAGCACGGTCTCCGCGCCCGCCCGCGCCAGCGCTTCGGCGATGGCATAGCCTTGTTTGCCCGATGATTGATTGGCCAGAAAACGCACCGGGTCTACCGGCTCCCGCGTCGGGCCCGCGGTTACCAGGGCGCGCATGCCGGCGAGCGGACCCGAAGCAGCCAAGGCCTGCTCGATAGCGGCAACAATCTCCATCGGTTCCGCCATGCGCCCGGGACCGAATTCGCCGCAGGCCATTTCGCCGTCATTGGGACCGACGAACAGCACGCCGTCTTTCTTCAGGGTTTCGAAGCTGCGGCGGACGGACGGGCTTTGCCACATCCGCACATTCATGGCGGGCGCCATCAGAATCTTTTTGTCCGTGGCCAGCAGGGCGGTGGAAGCAAGATCGCTGGCCAGTCCCCCCGCCAGCTTGCCCATCAGATCGGCGGTGGCCGGCGCCACCACAACCAGGTCGGCGGCGCGCGACAATTCTATATGGCCCATTTCGGATTCGTCCGTCAGGCTGAACAAATCCTGGAAGGTTTTTTCTCCGGTCAGCGCCGATAGCGACAGGGGCGTGACGAATTCCGCGCCTGATTTGGTCAGGATGGCGCGCGTTTTCACGCCCCGCTCGGCCAGCCGGCGAATCAGTTCCAGAGCTTTGTAGGCAGCGATACCGCCGCCGACGATCAGGAGAATGCTTTTGCCGTGCACGGGAAATTTCCTGCAGCCCGCGAGAAAAATACCCGCTAGGGCGGGACAATATACCAAACCACGTTTGCGGCGTGTAGTTCCCGTTAAATTATTGAAATTCATGCATTAATTCGGTTAATAGTTTGCTAAGACCTTTCTGTTGCAATAGCCCGGCCGCGAAAATCGGGGGCTTGATGGCAACGACCAGAACCCAGTTCAGCACCGGGGACATGTACCGGCTGGCTTCTGATTTTGCCGATGAGTTCGGTGACAATGCCAGCGACTATGCCTATCGCGCCGTGGTTTCCTTCGAAGCCGAAGGCAGTACCGACCGCGCCTATTTCTGGTTCCTGCTGCTGGTGATGTTGGGCGATATCGCTGCCCATCGCATCGATCCCGGCGATACCATCACAATTCATTAGTCGCAGATTCCTGAAATGCGCTAGCCTTGGGCGCCTTGCGCAAGGACATTCATGCCGCTTGATCCCCTGGTGAAAGCCTTTCTCGACCAGGCTGCGGCGATGCCGCGCCCCAAAGTCTGGGATGTGCCGCTTTCCATCACCCGCCAAGGCTTCGCCCAGATGATGAGCCTGATGGGCCCCAAGGACGTGCCGGTTGGAAAGGTGCGCAATATCGCCATTCCCGGCCCGGCCGGCGATATCCGCGCCCGGGTTTACGCGCCGGTCGCGGCCGGCAGCGAAGCATTGCCCGCCCTGGTCTATTTTCATGGCGGCGGTTTTGTCATGGGCGATTTGGATACCCATGACGGGCTTTGCCGCCTGATCGCCCATGAAGGCGGCTTTATCGTGGTGGCGGTGGATTACCGCCGCGCGCCGGAAAACAAATGGCCCGCGCCGCTGGAAGATGCCGTCACCGCCACGCGCTGGATATTCGACAATGCATCGTCTTTGGGCATCGATGCCGGACGCATCGCCATTGGCGGCGATTCCGCAGGCGGTCATCTCGCCGCGTCCGTCACCCAGGCGATGAAAGAACAGGGCGGCCCCAAACTCGCCTTTCAGCTTCTGATGTTCCCCGGCACCGAATTCACCACCGATACCGGCTCGATGAACCGCTTCGCGGTGGGCTATTTCATGGAGAAACAGGTGATCGAGTGGTGCTATTCCCAGGTGCTGCCGCCGGATGCCGACCGGGCCTCGCCCAAGGTTTCGCCGCTCAATGCCCGCGATTTTTCCGGATTGCCGCCGGCTTACATTCTGCTGGGCGGCTACGACCCGTTGCATGATGAGGGCCTGTCCTATGCCGACAAGCTCAAGGCGGCGGGCGTCCAGGTGACCGTGGCCGATTACAGCGAGATGGTGCATTGCTTCATCTACCTGCAGACGGTACTGCCGCAGGCGCATGACGCCGTCGCGAACGCGGCCCAGGCCGTGGCCAAGGCCTTGGACGCGGCTTAGCATCTTAAGTTCATCGCGCCCGGCAAAATCTGAAACGTCGCCGGCAACACACCCACACTTTCACCATCGGTTTCCACTTCCACCGGCCCCTGGGTATCAAGCGTGGGTGCAGCCACCAGCCGGGCAGCGCGCACCAGCCGCAGCCCTGGATCGGCGCGCCCGCCGCGCAGGGCCCTCAATATTCGCAATAGCCGCCGCCGCGGTGCTCCGCTCATCACCACAATGTCAAACAGCCCGTCGCCCGGCTCGGCGTTCGGCGCCACTTTCAAGCCGCCGGCGAACCAGCGGCCATTGGCGATAACGACATCGGTAATGCCGGCGATCTCATCATGATCGGCATCCGTGATCAGCCTCACCCGCTGCGGATGCCAGCCCAATAGCGCCAAGCCGGCATGAAAACCCAAAGCCAGCCGCCGCCCCAACAGATTGGTGAAGCGGGCCCGGTTCAGCCGTGCCGTCACGCGGCCGGAAAATCCAAAGGAGGCGATATTGACAAAATAACGGCTGGCCGGCTCCCCGCGTGGTGACAGGCAGGAGACATGCCCCACATCCAGCCGGTGTATGCGCGACTGTCTCAATCTCGCGATGCCCGCGTCGTAGCCTTCGCGGATGCCGAAAGTGCGGCGGAAGTCGCTGTCGTGGCCGGAAGAAACAAAACCGAACACCGCATCGGACGAAACCGGCAGGCCGTTTTCGAAAAAGCCATTCACCGCTTCGTTGATGGTGCCGTCGCCGCCCACTGCAATCACGTCCAGATGTCCGTCTTTCAGCGCCGAGCGCACCAGCCGGGCGGTGTCGCCCCGGGCGTGGCTTTCCGCCACCTGCATGTTGGGAAAAAGCTTTTCCAGTTGCGGCCGGATTTTGGGCCAGTCGGAACGCGTGCGCCCGCCGCCGGAGCTGGGATTTACAACTACGAAAGCCGTCATGCCGCCTCGCGCGTCCGGTACAGCGCGGAGATGTTTTCCATTTCGCGCCAGCGCCGATTCTCGTCCCAGCCCAGCATGGCGCCCATGGTATCGGCGATCTTGGCGAGGTTGCGCGGCGGGCCGAACTGGCCCAGCGAGGTACGCCGCATCACCACATCCTCCAGGGTGAGCGCCATCTCGTGCTCCACCGCATGTTTGACTTGAATCATGGTGTCGCCGCTTTCACCCAGTTCCGCCAGGTCGGACGCGGGCGCATTGCTCAGCAGCGCCGGCAGACGCGAGCCGAACATATGGGTGAGATGCTGGATGCCGGCGAGACCTGGGAATTCGCGCTTATGATTCCGCAGCAATGTCTTCCAATTCTCAAAACGCCCCCCGGGCAGGGGCGTAGTCGCTGTTGCGCACGCCTTCGCTTTGACTTTCAGTTTCTTCACCGCTTTGCTGGTGACGATCTCGGCAAGATGGCGCGAGGTGGTCCATTTTCCGCCCAGCGCCGAGAGCAAGCCTTCGACCCCGTCATCCCGGGCGTGATCCACCAGTTCCGAGCGCCGGCTGGCATTGTAAGTCTGGCCCGAGCCGTCATCCACCAGCGGCCGCAGGCCGGCATAGAAGAATTCCACCTGTTCGCGCTGGAACTGCACCGAGGGCAAATAGCGGTTCACCAGGCTGAGGAAATCCTCGATATCCTTTTCGCTTACCGAAACGCTGCCCGGATCACCCCGGAATTCCGTGTCGGTGGTGCCCAGCAGGGTGTGGCCGCGCCAAGGCAGAACGAAATAGTGTCCGGCACCCGCCTCCACCGCCAGCGCCGATTTGGTGATTTCCGGCAACAGCAGATGAATGCCTTTGGAGCGCAGCAGCTTGTGGTGCGCCGGTTTGCCGGTGGCATGCTCCAGGAAAATATCGGCCCAGGGTCCCGCTGCCACCAATGTCAGCTTGGCGCGGATATCGAAAGTCTCGCCATTGAGCGCATCACGGACGCTGCATCCCTCCACTTTTTTGCCGCGCATCAGCAGCCGTTCGGCGGCAAGCTGGTTGGCGATGGCGGCGCCATGGGTTTCGGCGTCCATCAAACACTCCAGGGCGATACGTTCGGGCGCATACATCTGGGCATCGTGATATTCGAAGGCGCCTTTGAAGCCGCGTCCCAGCAGCACCGGTTCGCGCGCCAGCGCCGCGCTGCGGCCCAGCCAGCGATGCCCCGGCATTTTCTGCGCGGGATCTTTCAGGTCGTTCCGATCGTAAGAAAGCCAATCATAGAGTGTCAGCCCGGCCTTCAGGCTCAGCCAGCCATTGGCATCGCCTTCATAAAGCGGCAGCAGGAAGGGCAGGGGATGCACCAGATGCGGCGCCATGGCCTGAAGATTGCGCCGTTCGCGCAAACTCTCCCGCACCAGGGAAAATTCCAGATTGCGCAGATAACGCAATCCGCCATGCGCCAGCTTGGAATTGTGCGCCGAGGTGGCGGAAGCAAAATCCCGCGCTTCCACCAGCGCCACTTTCAGTCCGCGCATCGCCGCGTCGCGCGCCGTGAAGCATCCGGTGGCGCCGCCGCCGATGATCAGCAGATCGAATTGTTCGGATGAAAGACGGGAAAGAGCGCGCTGCATGGCGCGCAAAGGCTAGGCTGGGATTTTCAAGAAAGCGAGTGGTTCAAGCAGCGAAGCGGCAGGCCATCAAATAAGTGCTTACTTGATTTTGCCTTCTTTGAATTCGACATGCTTGCGCAGGACCGGATCATATTTCTTGATCGAAAACTTCTCGGTCATGGTGCGGGTGTTCTTCTTGGTGACATAGAAAAAGCCGCTTTTGCCTTCGCTGTTGAGGCGAATTTTGGCAGTGGTCGGTTTGGCCATGGCGGTGCTCCAGAAGAACGAAAGGAGGCGGGGTAATGAAGCAGGCCGCTCCGCCTGTCAAGCGTTCCGGATCAAGCGGTTGAAATTTATCGTCTTTTCGGCTTGAAACGGCCGGTTTTGCCTTTGGCTGGCCGCTGGGGTGTCCGGCGCGGAGCCGGTTTTCCGCCCTCCGTCAGCTCAAAACGCAGTCCCCCGGTGACCGGCGCTGCTTCCACCAATTTGACTGAGATGGTGTCGCCCAAACTGTATGTGGTGCCACTGCGCTCGCCAATCATGGCCTGGCGCCGTTCGTCGAAGCGGAAATATTCCAGCCCCAGATTGCGCGCCGGCAGCAAACCTTCCGCACCGGATTCACGCAACCTTACGAACAGGCCGAATTTGGTCACCCCGCTGATGCGGGCTGCGAAACTGGCGCCGATATGGGCCTCCATATAGGCGGCGACATAACGGTCGGTGGAATCGCGCTCCGCCGCCATGGCCCGCCGTTCGGTGTTGGAAATGCCTTCGGCGATTTCCGGCAGTTGCCGGATCTCGCGATCGGTCAAGCCATCGCCGCCGGGAAGATTCAATCCCCGTATCAAGGCGCGATGCACAATCAGATCGGCATAGCGGCGGATGGGCGAAGTGAAATGGGCGTATTTGGCCAGGTTCAGGCCGAAATGGCCGATATTGCGGGCGTCATAAATGGCCTGGGCCTGACTGCGCAGCACCACGTCATTCATCACCGCTTCATGCGGTGTGCCCTTGGCGGCGGAGAGGACGCGATTGAAGGTGCCCGGTTGCACCACTTGGCCCTTGGCGAAGGGAATGCTCAAGGTGCGCAAGAAATCGGAAAAGGCGAACAGCTTCTCTTTCGACGGGCTATCATGGATGCGGTAGATCAGCGGTGTCTTGGCCTGCTCCAGCGCTTCGGCGGCCGCGACATTGGCCAGAACCATGCATTCCTCGATCAGTTTCATGCTTTCCAGGCGCTCGCGATAGGCGATGGAAGCAACCTTGCCATCCGCGCCCAGCACAATGCGCCGTTCCGGCAGATCAAGGTCCAATGGGCTGCGCTTTTCCCGGGCGATGGTCAGCGTCCTGTACGCCGCCCATAGATCGGCCAGGGTCTTGCGCACCGTGGCGTTCATCGCCTCATCGGGATGGCCGTCAAACGCTTTTTGCGCCCGGGCATAGGTCAGGCGCGCCGCCGACCGCATCACGCCCCGAATAAATGCATGGCTTTGCTTGCGGCCCTCGGCATCGAAGATCATCCGCACTGCCAGGCAAGGACGATCCACGCCCTCCTTCAACGAACACAAATCCGCGGATAATTCCTCGGGCAGCATGGGCACCACCCGATCGGGGAAATAGGCGCTGTTGCCACGCTTCAGCGCTTCCTTGTCCAGCGCCGATCCAGGGGTGACGTAGTGAGCGACATCGGCGATGGCCACCAGGACTTCATGGCCGCCGCCGTCGCGCGGGCCCGCCCACACCGCATCGTCATGATCGCGGGCGTCTTCCGGATCGATGGTGACCAGGGGAATGGCGCGCAGATCGGTGCGCGCCTTCAGTTCATCCTCCCCAAGCGGCCGGGCGGCTTTGGCCTGATCCAATGCGGCTTGTGGAAACACAGTCGGGATGCCATGGGCGTGAATGGCAATCAGGCTGATGGTGCGGGGTGAGTCCATGCTGCCGATGCGTTCCACCACCCGCACCCGTGGAAAGCCCGCCGAACGGCTGCCCAGCGGATCGCACAGCACCAATTCATTGTTCTTGGCGCCATTGGCGTCGCGCTTGTCCAAGGCATACTCGCCCCGCGCCTTGCGCTCCACCGGCATGACGCGAAAGCCGTGCGGCGTTTCCCGCAGCACGCCCAGAATGCGCTCCGGCCCCGCCTGTTCTTCCAGCCGGCGCACGACCTTGGCTTCGTAACTCTCGCCCCGCTTCTCCAACCGGGCCAGAATCCGGCTGCCCTGCGCCAGCGCCGCGCCTTCCTTAGGGGGCATGACATAAATCGGGGGCGGTTCGTCGTCCGCTTCCCAATTCAGTGGCCGGGCCAGCAATTCACCATCGGCATCGCTGCCGGTGACTTCGATCACCGTCATCTCTGGCAATTCGCCATGTTTGGTGAAGCCACGCTTGGCGCGCCCGGCGATGGCGCCTTCGCGTTCCAATTCCTTCAGCAGCTTCTTCAAGTGAATGCGATCGGAGCCCTTCAGTCCGGTCAGCCGTGCCAAGTCGCGCTTGGTCGCGCCGGGATGTTCGGCGAGCAGGGCAAGAAGACGATCCTTGTCAAGCTTTGGCGCGTTTGTCTGCCGCTTGGCCAACTATTCGCCTGCTACCGGTTCCGGACTTTTCTTTGCCGCCGGAGCAGTCTTCTTGGCGGCCGGCTTTTTGGGCGCGGCTTTCTTCGCCGTTGCTTTTTCCGGCTTCTCGGTTTTGGGTTTGGCTTCCGCTTTCGGCGCCGGTTTCTTCTTTTTCTTTTTGCCGCCGCCCTTGGCCGCGCGTTCGGCGATCAGCGCTTCCGCTTGTTCCAGAGTCATTTGCTCCGGATCGCTGGCTTCGGGAATGGTGGCATTGGTATCACCATCGCTGACATAGGGTCCGTAACGGCCCTTCAGCACCTTGATATCCAGGCCGTCCTTACCCTTGCCCAATTCCTTGATCACCTGCGGCCCGCGGCGTCCACCACCCTTGGCTTTCTTTTCCGCCAGCAGAGTCACGGCGTGGTTCAGGCCGATATTGAAAACATCGTCCGGCGATTCCAGCGAGGCATATTTGCCGTCATGGGCGACATAAGGCCCGAAGCGGCCGAAATTCGACGTGATCATCTTGCCGTCTTCGGGATGGGCGCCGACTTCGCGCGGCAGCGACAACAGCTTGACCGCCATGGCCAGATCCACTTCCGCCGGATCGGTGCCTTTGGGCAAGCCGCTGCGTTTGGGCTTCTTGCCTTCGCCGAGTTGAACATAAGGCCCGAAGCGGCCGGAACGTAAAGTGACTTGATCCTCGGTGCCGGGAAACAGGCCCAACTCGCGCGGACCGGTATCGCCCTCACCGGGCTTGGCGCCAAGCTGACGGGTAAATTTGCAGTCCGGATAATTGGTGCAGCCGACAAAAGCGCCAAAGCGGCCCAATTTCAGATTAAGGGTGCCGGTTTCGCAATTGGGGCACTTGCGCGGGTCTTTGCCATCGTCGCCATGGGGGAAGATATGCGCCCCCATCTGGGCATCCAGTTCGTCGATCACCTGGCGGATCTTCAGATCCTTGGTGCCGGCGACGGCGAGGGAGAAATCCTTCCAGAAATCGCGCAGCAACGCTTTCCAGTCCAAATCGCCGGCCGAAATTTCGTCCAGCTTCTCTTCCAGGTCGGCGGTGAAATCATATTCGACATAACGCCGGAAAAAGCTTTGCAGGAAGGTGGTGACCAGCCGGCCCTTGTCTTCCGGATAGAAGCGGCCGCGATCCTGGCGGACATAGGCGCGATCACGCAGGGTCGACAGGATGGTGGCATAGGTGGATGGGCGTCCAATGCCCAATTCTTCCAGTTTGCGCACCAGGCTGGCTTCGGAATAGCGCGGCGGCGGCTCGGTGAAATGCTGGGCGGACTTGATGTCATCCACCTTGGTCTTCTCGCCGGCGGCAACCTTGGGAAGGCGAGAGCCTTCCTCATCCACCGCATCGTCTTCGCCTTCCAGATATAAGGTCAAAAAGCCGTCGAACAAAGTGACCGTGCCGGTGGCGCGCAAAGTGATCTTCTTGTCGGCGGAAATCACATCCACCGTGGTGCGCTCCTGCTCGGCGCTTTCCATCTGGCTGGCGATGGCGCGCTTCCAGATCAGTTCATAAAGCTTGGCGGCATCGCCTTCCAGGTAACGCGACACCTCATCGGGGGTGCGGGCGAAGCTGGTGGGACGGATGGCTTCATGCGCTTCCTGGGCATTGGCGGCACGGCTGGTATAGCTGCGGGCGGCATTCGGCACATAACGCTGACCATATTTGTCGCCGATCACAGCGCGGGCTTCGTTCACCGCTTCGCCCACCATGGTGACGCCGTCGGTTCGCATATAAGTGATCAGGCCGGTGGTTTCGCCGCCGATCTCCACACCTTCATAAAGACCCTGCGCCACCTGCATGGTGCGTTTGGCATTGAAGCCCAGCTTGCGCGACGCTTCCTGCTGCAAGGTCGAGGTGATGAAAGGCGGAGAGGGATTACGCTTGACCGGCTTGGCCTCGACGCTGCCGATGGTGAAACTCTGCGCCTTGATGGCGTCCACGGCGCGGGTGGCATCGCCTTCGTTGCCCAGTGACAGTTTTTCCAGCTTCTTGCCATCCAACTGGATCAGGCGCGCGGCAAAGGAACCCGCTGCTGCCTCTACTTCGGCATCGATGCTCCAATATTCTTGCGCCTTGAAGGCCTCGATCTCGGCTTCCCGCTCCACCACCAGGCGCAGCGCCACGCTTTGCACCCGGCCGGCCGAGCGGGCACCCGGCAGCTTGCGCCACAGCACCGGCGACAAGGTGAATCCGACCAGATAGTCCAGGGCGCGGCGGGCGAGGTAAGCGTCCACCAGCTCCTTGTTGATCTGGCGGGGATGGGCGATGGCATCCAGGATCGCCGACTTGGTGACGGCGTTGAACACCACCCGTTCCACCGGCATCTTGCCCAAGACATGCTTCTGGCGAAGCACTTCTAATATGTGCCAGCTGATGGCTTCGCCTTCCCGGTCCGGGTCGGTGGCCAGGATCAACTTGTCGGCGCCCTTTACCGCACTGGCGATGTCTTTGATCTTGCCTTGCGCCCGGGCATCGACCTCCCAGACCATGGAGAAATCATCATCCGGCTTGACCGACCCGTCCTTGGAAGGGAGGTCGCGGATATGGCCGAAACTGGCCAACACTTTGTAGCCGGAGCCAAGATACTTATTGATGGTCTTGGCTTTGGCGGGGGATTCAACAACAAGAACGTTCATGCCGGGCTTTGATTTACCTAGGGTTTTTCGAGGGGCTTATCTGGGGAGGCGTCCGTCCTGCGACAAGGGCCGGGCGGGGGGTCGCGCGGCGGGGGCGGACACTGATCGATGCCGAAGCGGCCTGTCAACGCGGCCCCCAGCCGAGATTAGTAATCTATAGTTGTAAATCTGGCGTTTATGGTGATATACTCAATTTATAGTTGTGTATATAAGCCTTTGATTTGCCGGCTAAATTTGTCTTTCAGGACCAGGACACAAAATTTCCTGGATGGCGGCGGCATCGGCCGGCCAATTCCAGTTCCAAAAGCACGGTCAAAACCACCGAAGCGGGCGCCCCGGTCAGGCGAATCAACTCGTCCACCGCTACGGGGGCCGGCCCCAAAGCCTCCTCCACGGTCTGCCGGATGCGGTCCGCTTCCTGTTCCAGTCCGGCTGCATCCGGTGGGGAAGAAGGAGCCTGTCCGCCCTCCGGTTCGGCGAAGCCGCCGCCCAAAATCGGGCGGAGCACCGCCAGCACATCCTCGGCGCTTTCCGTGAGAAGCGCGCCCTCGCGGATCAGCTTGTTGGCGCCTTTGGCGCGGGGATCGAGCGGCGAGCCCGGCACCGCGAAAATCTCGCGGCCCTGTTCCAAAGCATAGTTGGCGGTGATCAGCGAGCCAGACCGTTCCGCCGCTTCCACCACCACCAGCCCGCGCGCCAGACCGGAGATCAAACGATTGCGGCGGGGAAAGTGACGGGCCTGCGGCGCTTCCCCCAGGCGCATTTCGGAAATCACCGCGCCTTCAGCGCGGATGGCGTCATAGAGTTTCTGGTTTTCCGGCGGATAGACCACATCCACGCCACCGGCCAGCACCGCGATGGTGCCGGTCTTCAGCGCGCCTTCATGGGCGGCGGAGTCGATGCCACGCGCCAGGCCGGACACCACAACCAATCCGGCGGCGCCCAAATCCAACGCCATGACGGATGCGAACTTTCGGCCCAGGGCGGATGCATTGCGCGCGCCGACCACTGCCACCATCTCGCGCCTGAGCAGGGCAACATGTCCCAGGACGGAAATCATCGGCGGCGGGGGATCAAGTGCCGCCAGTCCGGGCGGAAAATCGGGCTCGCAAGAAGCGATCAACTGGCCGCGGGCCTGGCGCAGATCGTCGATCTCGCGAACCACATCGCTTTCCGGCGGCAGCACGAATTTCCTGGCCGAACCGCCCCGCGCCGCCAGGCGCGGCAATTCTTCCAGCGCCGCGCCGGCATCGCCGAAGCGGGCGATCAGGCTGGCAAAGGTGACCGGGCCGACATTCTCGGTGCGCGCCAGCCTGAGCCAGTCGCGGCGCTGCCGGTCATCAAGCGTTCGCGCCATTGGACTTTTTGGATCCGATGCGCGGTTCTTTGCCCTGGAACAGGCGCCGAATATTTTCCCGGTGCATGAAAAAGATGGTTGCCGCCAGCACCACCGCGACGGGCGCATAATCACGCTGGCCCAGGGCAAAGAAATAAGCCGGCGACAGGGCGATGGCGATCAGCGCCGACAGGGATGAAATGCGCCACAGCAACGCCATCAGCAGCCAGGTGGCGCAGACGGCAAGACCCACGGGCCAGTAAAGCGCCAGGCACACGCCCAGGAAGGTGGCCACCCCTTTGCCGCCCTTGAAACCAAGCCAGATGGGAAAGAGATGGCCCAGGACCGCCGCCAGCGCGGCAAAAATCTCCGAACCCGGCGCCAGAAAATGCTTGGCGAGAAGAACCGCCGCCGCACCCTTGGCGGCGTCGCAAATCAGGGTCGCTGCTGCGGCCCATTTCTTGCCGGTGCGTAGCACATTGGTGGCGCCGATATTACCCGAACCAATCTTCCGCTTTCCAGCACAGTGGGATCCGAAGCTTGGAATTCACGTGACTTGAAGTCGCG
>JADMIO011095976.1_pt1 | contig 60545 bp, 71 predicted proteins | sample 8958161 | NCBI WGS metagenome assembly JADMIO01 (sample SAMN16585339, study PRJNA669376) | soil metagenome | isolation source: Crop rotation soil | place: USA: Cullars Rotation, Alabama | collected 2011
CCGGCGGCGGCTGGTGGTTGGCCCAATTGGTCCAAAGAAACCAGAACGCGTGCACGGACCGGAGCGGTTGCTCCCAGCCGTTGCTCCACCTGCTGACGTAATTGCAAAATCGCGTTCAATCGATCGATGAATCGCTGGGCCAGGCCCGTCAGCCGCTGGCGCGCCTCAACGGTCGCGGCTTGGAAACAACTGTGCGAGAGCTGTCGCAAAGGGTCGGCCGGAAGCACGTAATTCTTTAAATTCGTGAGGGCGGTTTCGCGCAATTCTTCCAGGGTACCGATGGGAGCGTAAAGCGGTTCCAACCGTGACAATGCGCGAAGGTCTTTCTCCAGCCAGCCCAGGTCGCGCTGGATCGCGAGTTCCACCAATCGCTGAACGCCTTTGAGGCTGGAGACTCGGGATGCGTCGGCGCTCCGAAAAAGCCGCAGGTTCACGGAGCCATCCTCATTTTCCAAACCGGGCCACGCATACAACGGCAGGCCCGGTCCTTCGCTGATCGTGAGTCGTTCCGATAACTCAGCAATCGACCATGTGGTCAGCCCAAATTGCTCCCATCGTTGCACAGCCATTTGCCACGCCGGCGGTTCGGCCTCTGGAGCAGGGGCGACTTTTTTCTTTTCCAATTGCTCACGCAATTGACGTAAATCCCGGCCACTCGCGAGTGCTTTTTGTTGGGCATCCACCACTTCAATTCGTGGCCGCAGATGTGCCGGCAAAATGTCGGTCGGCCAGGAGCTTGGAGATACGGCGACGCCGAAGCGCTGGTGAATAAAGGTGGCGAGGCTTTGCAGGAAGGATGGTCCAGTTGGTTCGAAATCGCGAACGATTTCCTCGACCCGGGGCGGAAACGGCATGAGCTCACGTCGAATAGATTTCGGGAGTGCCCGCAGCAGTTCGCTGATCATCTCCTGTCTCAAACCCGGCACCGCCCATTCAAGCAGAGCAGGGGACGCACTTTCCACGAGAGAAAACGGCAGTTGAATGGTCACGCCATCATGCTCTTCACCGGGCGCATAGGCATAAGCGACTCCGACCGGTTGTCCTCCCACCGCGACCGCATCGGGAAATGCCTCGGTATCGAAGCCCAGTGATTCGCCGCCCGCAAGTTCCTCCTCCGAAATGCGGAGCAGATTTCCGGCCCCCGGCTCACGCAGCCACCGGTTCAACTCGTGAATCGAGGAAACATTTTGCAGGTGGCGCGCGTAGAATTCGCAAAGCGCGTCATCGAGGTCGCGCAAATCATAGCGGCGAACCCTGGTGCGCCAGTTTTCAACCTTATCGCGCACGGCACGGTTGTGCGTCATGAAGGCGTATTGCTCGGGAAATTTCGGCCGCTCGTCCGGATGCGTCCGCAAAATACGGGCATCATCCTCGTCGCTTTCATCCGGGTTACCATTGTTCGGAGTGCCGGTGGGCAGAAGATTTTCTTCAACCAGCGCTGCGCGAATAAAAATGGAGGTGGCCTCAGCCGGGTTGATATTTCCGTAAGCAACTTTCCGGCGCTGCACTTCGAGTCCGTGCAGCGTAATGATTTCCTCTGCCAAAACGCGTCCGGACCTGGCATTCCATTGCGGATTTTTGTGGGTCACTTTGCAACAGTGCGGCGCGACCTGGTAAATCCATTGCGGGTCAATGCCGGCGGCCGTGCGGGCAAACACTTGCGAAGTTTCCACGATCTCGCCGGCAACAATCCATTGAGGCTGGTTGGAACTTACCGCGGGCTTGGCTGGTTTCGGCGCATTTTTCCGGGGAGGCTCGCCCCGGGCATAAAGGACGGAACCTGGAAAAAGCGAAACCAGCCGGTTTCCTGCGGCCTTATACGTATTCCGTTCCTCCTGATGCGCCACATGGCCGAGCAAACCCGCGAGGATGGAACGATGAATCGCTTCGTAAGCGGCATTGCTCTCGTTCAGTTTTACGGTTCCCAGTTCTTCGAGCGCATCATGAAGCTGCGCATAGAGATCCTGCCATTCGCGCATCCTCAAATAAGAGAGGAACTGCAGTTTGCAGAACTTCCGCCGCTGATTTTGGGTTCGCAATTTCTCCCATTCATCGTGAACGGCATTCCAGATATTCAGTAAGGCCAGGAAATCGGATTGGGGAGAGTTGAATCTGCGGTGAGCGGCAGTGGCGGCATCCTTCTGGTCGAGTGGACGCTCGCGTGGGTCCTGGATGCTCAGGCCAGCGGCGATTATGAGCAGTTCGCGGGTGGCGTGCTCGTGTTGAGATTGCAGCAGCATGCGGCCGAGAGTCGGATCGATCGGCAGGCGGGCCAGTTTTTCACCGGTGGGTGTCAGTTGGCGTTCCTGGTCCAGGGCTCCCAGCTCCTGGAGCAGTGCATAACCGGTGGCGATGGCAGCCGGTGCCGGCGGCTGGATGAAGGGAAAGCTTTCGATGTCTCCCAGTCGAAACGCCTTCATTCGCAAAATCACTTCCGCCAGGTTCGCGCGCTGGATTTCGGGTTGGGTGAAGGGAGGCCGGCCATTGAAATCTTCCTCGGAATAAAGGCGAATGCAGGTGCCCTGTTGCACGCGTCCGGCGCGGCCCTTGCGCTGGTTGGCGCTGCTCTGCGATATCGGTTCTATAGGCAACCGGCGGGTTCGGGTGCGCGGGTTGTAGCGGCTTAAACGCGCCAATCCGGAATCGATGACGAAACGAATTCCGGGGATGGTTAGTGAAGTTTCGGCAATATTCGTCGCAATAATGACTTTGCGGCGAGCTGAGGGTGCGAACACGCGCTGCTGATCGCTGGAGCTTAGCCGGCCGAAGAGCGGAACGATCTCCGCATCACCGCCGAACCGATTCTCCAGTTGACCGCCAATTTCCCGGATATCGCGTTCGCCGGGCATAAACACGAGGATGTCACCGTGATTGCTTTCGTACAATAGCCGTTCCACTGCGGCGACTGCTCCATCGACATAACTGATATCGCCAGTTTCCTCGGAGGCCGCTTCAAGTGGCTGATAAATTACATCTACCGGATAAACGCGGCCCGAGACTTCGATAATGGGGGCATTATTGAAATGCCGGGAAAAAGTTTCGGTATCGATGGTTGCCGAGGTGACGATCAGTTTCAGGTCGGTCCTTCGCGCCAGCAGCCCTTTCAGATGACCCAGCAGAAAATCGATATTGAGGCTTCGTTCGTGAGCCTCATCCAGGATGATGAGGTTGTATTCCGACAACTCCGGATCGCCCTGCGCTTCCGCCAGCAGGATGCCATCGGTCATCAGCTTAATGTAGGTCTGAGGACTGGATTGATCGTCGAAGCGGATTTTACAACCCACTTCGTGCCCCCAGCTTGCATTCAGTTCCTCAGCGATGCGGCGAGAGATGGAGAGAGCGGCCACTCGGCGTGGTTGCGTGCACCCAATCTTTGCCTCAATCCCCAAGCCCGCCTCCAGGCACATCTTGGGCAATTGCGTGGTTTTTCCGGAGCCCGTTTCGCCTGCTACAATCACCACCTGATTTTTGCGGATGGCCTCGACCAGCTCATCTTTGCGCGCGGTGATGGGGAGGTCCGGAGGGTAGGAAATACGGGGCACGCCCAGACGACGTTGTTCCCGCAAGGCGATGGAATCGCGGACCTGAGCCAGCAAACGGTCCAGGAGAACATCGCGTTTATCGGGGTGATGCGGGGCGCGGAGGATCCGGGCAAGCCGCCAGCCAAGCCGCACCCAGTCCTGGAGCATGGCCTGGGGCAGCAATTGCTTTAGTTCGGCAAGCCGCGGGTCGTTCATGACAAACATTCAAGATAACCTCGCCGGTATGAATTTCGAGGAAGGAAATACGACGAGCAGTAATTCTCGGAGCTTCAGTGCAAATCGGAAGCTCTGGCGGAGCTGTACCAGTTAATAGGTGCTACAGCGCAGGCCTGATTCGAAAAAGCTCCTGTCGGGAGCGAAGCGGATGAAAACCGGAAGATTGACCGGCTTGCTGCTTAGCGCGCGCTATTTAGTAGCTGCTTTTTTGGACTGAGGGGTTGAGGCGCTGGTTTCCACCCGCGTCGCATGCATCCGATAATAAATGGTCACCTTTTGGCCCACTTTCAATTCGCCATCAACTTTGGTAGAGACGTCGCGCGCAATCTCCCATCGTTCATCGCCTTTTTGAACCACGATGGTTTTATCGGTAACTTCCACGATGGGGCCGGTTACCTGATAGGTTTTTACGGCGGCAAAAGCATTTTGGCCCAGTAGAATATAGCAGGTGGCTATTAAGCTGAGAAGTTTCGGAATTGTCATAGCAGTATGTTATGGATGTTGAAGTTTGGGCGAGCGTAACAAGGCCTGTCCTGTTGGCGAGCAGGCAAATTGCTGATTTTATCCGTGTTTGGACCCCAGGCTGCCTCATGGTAAGCTGCGGCATGACGACTGAGAGCACCGCAAACGATCGTTCGTTGAATTCGATAATTGTTTATGGGCTCTCGCTAAGTTTTAGCGTGCTCCTGGCGTCGCTCGAAGCACTACGCTCGACTCGCACCGGCTTCAACTTTGAGATCACCTGGCGCACTTTTTTGGCCCTGGTGATCGCGGGCGCGGTCTTCGTTCCGTGTTTTCGCACGATTGTTTATTCCCGCATCAAGAGTTCTCGCCGAATCGCCATTACGATTGTCATCATTGCCGGGATATCATCCTTTTTTTATCCGCTGCGGTTTGTGCCGCGGGAAAAAATGGGGGCGATTTTCACCGGCCTGGGCCTGGCCGTGCTGGCGCTATCCGGGGTGGCCGGGGGATTATTAATGGTAAGACGATGGTTCGAAGATAACGACGCGCGCAACGAGTCCGGGAAGGTGGAGTAAGGGAGTTAATTTCGATTGGCGATTTTTGATTTGCGATTTGAGGGATTTCTGCTTGACACGAATTGGCACTAATTTACACGAATTCAGAACTGGCCTTTTGCCTTTTTAACATGAGCGAACAGGTAACGGGGCACAAGTTCGGCAAGGGAGGCCAATGAGGGAAGAAATTCTTAACATGAGGTAACAAGAGAGAACAGAGGGAGAGAGCGGTAAGCGGAGTGATGGAGCGAATTGATTTTCGATTTTTGATTTTTGATTTTGGATTTGAGGCACGGGGCAATTGTCCACAGAAGCAAACGAAGAGAACGAAGGAGCTGCAAACTAATTAGGCCCACGCGAATTGTCGGACCTGTCAAGGTAACCGAGTAGACGAAGCCAACCAAGAAGGGTGACGGCAACGGACTGCTGGAGTGCTGGAGTGATGGGTGGGAAGATGACAGGCTGAGTGATAGGTGGGCCGTGTGAGAAAAAATAATGGTTCGATTTGGTTCTAATAGGTTCTAATTACCTCGATTAGGTTCGAATGAGGGTGACGCTTCCCAAGCGCGACCGAGAGCGGAGAGCGGAGTGATGGAGCGAATTGATTTTTGATTTTGGATTTGAAGGACCGATCGTTCACAGAAGCAAACGAAGAGAACGAAGGAGTTGGGAGCAGGAGAGGCAGGCTGATTTTCGGGTGGCAAGCTAAGATGGAGATTAAGCTAACCAATGGTCGCCTGCGGTTCGGAAAAAAAATTTATATTTATTCTGCTCGAACTGAGTCGAACCTGGTCGAACTGGCTCAAACACGAATTGGGCAGAGAATCCAGGAGGAGACTGCTTGACACGAATTGACACCAATCCCGCAGGCGTGCGCAATGCGCGGGACGAATTAGGGAAAAGGCAAATTACTAAAGGGGGATTGAGCAGGAGAAGACAACAGGGATGTGAGGCCAATCGGGAAACGGCCGAATCGTCTGAGCCTTCAAGGACCGTCTATAGGTTACCGTAGCCTTCTGAAGGCTTCGGCATTCGGCAAGGCAAAGCAGGGTGGTTTGTTTTTGCATGGCGACGGTGAAACTTGTCGCTTTTGCACGTGCAAAAACCTGCAAAAACTTGCAAAAACCTGCAACGGGACAGGAGGCAAGATGAGTGGGAGGACAAGGCGGCGGAGATTACTGGGAAATTTTTACCATGAGTCATCATGAGCTGCGCTCTCCACCGGGGATGAAAAGGCTGAGATGGATTCAACCGGCTTTCAGGGTTGCGGATTTTGAGGGGAGTGTACCAGGGTAGGCCCGCGGGACTAATGAGCGCGCCAACCCTTCGCTGAATGATTTCGAATGCCGTTGGCATGGGATGCACCTATTTCAGAGAAGCAAACTCATAACAGAGATATGAGGGGTAAGGGCCGCGTGAAGAAAAAATGTTGGTTTGATTTACTTGGATTTACTTGGATTTACTTGGATTTACCTTGATTTACCTTGATTTACCTTGATTTGGTTCGAGTAGGCAGCGGGGTGATGCGGATTCGTGCGGGTTGGCTCATGGAATTGCTCCCGGGGGTGAAGCGGCAGGAAGGTTTCGTTCGAATGGGTAAGCGTGGATCCTCCCGACGAGGGCAAAACTTTACCGTGGTAAAGTTTTAAAATCGTGAATTCTTTAGGAATTCGGTGCTTTTTGAGCAGAAAACTTTACCGTGATAAGCTTTTTGTCGGGCGGTGGAGTAATTTATTGAAGAGTAGGTTCCTGAGGCGGTTGAGTGTTGAGGGTCTAAAAGCGAGGCAAACACCTTCCCCCCGCCTGTCCGAAAACGGCGTTCCCAGGTGCAACGTTGCTACAAACCAATAGAATCAAGGGTTTTTCGGCGTTTTCCAGGTGCAACATTGCATTGCCCAGGTGCAACATTTGAATTAAACGGAGTGATGGAGCGAATTGGTTTGCGATTTGCAATTTTCGATTTGAGGAACGGGAATTTTTCAGAGAAGCAAAAGAAGAGAACGAAGGAGGGAGTTAAGGAACGGACGGAATTTTTAGGTAACCAAGTGACAAGGAACCTTCCCCCCCCCGGAGCCTCCGGAAAACGGCTTTCCTAGTCGTAACGTCGTAACAAATCAATGGAATCAGGGGTTTTCTGCACTTCCCAGGCGTAACATGTTGCTTCCCAGCCGTAACATTTTCATCCCAGGCGTAACATTCTTATATTTCCGAATCCCATTCAGTCTGCAAGCGATCCCCTTGAACTTTGATCGGCTGGCGTTGTTGTTCGTCAATCTATCAGGACATCGCAGGGAAAAATAAGTGGGAATACGTACCCCTCAGCGGTCTTTGACCAGTGAACAGGAGGCACATGAGTGGGAGGACAAGGCCGGCCGAGATTACTGGGAGATTTTTAACATGAGGTAACAAGAGAGAACAGAGGGAGAGAGCAGAGTGATGGAGCGAATTGATTTTCGATTTGGGATTTTTGATTTTTGATTTGAGGGACCAATCGTTCACAGAAGCAAACGAAGAGAACGAAGGAGCTGGAAACTAAATAGTGCTCGGCGACTTGTCGGAAGTGCCAAGGTAACCAAGAAGACTAAGATAACGAAGAAGCGACAGCATGTGACAGGATCCGGCAGGATGTGGCACAAAGCAATTCACGCTTTTTGGTCGAGATAGGTCCAGATAGCTCAAGATCGGCCCCATGTGCAAAAAAGCACAGGGCGACTGCCGATTGATGGAAGGGCGAAAAAAATATCTAACTTCGGATAGGTTCGGATAGGTTCGGTTTGTCTGGGTTAATCTCGGTTTGGTTCGGATGGCTTGAATGCTGTCCGAGGCTGATTTGGGGGATAGGATAGAGACTTTCAGTGACAGGAATCTCCTCCCCCCCGGCACCCGTAAAAACAAGTGTGACAAGTGTGCAAGTGTGACATCATCAATAAAGACGGGTGTTTTCTGCACTTTCACAAGTGTGTACTAAGTGTGTACGCAAGTGTGTACATCGTGGTAGATGCTTGGATCTTGAGAGATTTCGGAGTGTTCACAGATAGTGTGTCGCCGCTGCATGACAAGGGTGTCGGCGGAATTTTCGGGCCGAAGCGCCCCGGGAGCCTTCCCCCCGGATCTCTGTTTTGGCGTTTACAAGCTCACAAGCGCTACAAGGCCTGTGGTTATTGGGTCAAATGCGTGTTCACAAGTGCTACACGCCATTTTCACAAGCTCACAAGTGCTACAAAGGCCGGCAGCACTGAAGATTCCAAGTATTTTAGATTTGCGATTTTTGATTTTCGATTTGAGGGACCAGGGAAACTTTGCACCCCAAGGCAAAGATAAGTGGAAGGAAGCGGAGATAAGTGGAACGCTAAACGCCACGGCAAAAAGCACAATGGCTTACCTGGCTGTGTTGTAGCAGGGCCAAATTCCCTGGTTTTTAAAAAATTATCGCCTTCCTCTTAATAAGCGTCCGATCCGTTATTACCCGTTATTAGGCGTTACTACCCGTTACCAAACTTTCTCCCATAGTCACCGTTCTGGTGTCACCGCTACATTTGCTCGATCGGAGAAGCCTGGCCATTCCGGAAGGCTGCCCCCCGCGACCCGGAAATAAGCTGGCCAAGCTGGCCAACTGTTGATTTCCAAGGATTTATTCAAAATTAAGCTGGCCACAAGCTGGCCACAAGCTGGCCGGACTTGAGGGCGGTTGAGTGTTAATTTCCGAATCCCTTTCAACTTGGGGACGTTCTCCTTGTCCTTTGGTCAACTGGCGTTGTTACTCGTCAATCACAGCCCGCTGCGGGGATGCTCATTCCTCTTGCCTAACCAGGTGACCAAAATCCTGCGGATTACGTCCCCAATTTGAAAGCTCATCGGAAAATCGTGACACAGAGACGAAGGCGAACGGGACGTGACATGGATTGACCGTATTGACCCAGTTGACCGTAATGACAGGAATTTTCAGGAATTAGGAGACGACTTGAAACTCGCTGGTCTGCTGGTCTGGAACCAAATTGCCAGGCCAAAAGTTGCAGGAACCCTTTCCCCCCGAAAGGGGGTAAAAAGTCCTTGCCTCCTTGCCAGGCGTTGATAAACAAGAATTTAGTCCTTGCCAAAGTCCTCGCCACGGTCCTTGCCACTTGCATGGCACTTGCACTTGCAGGCACGCAGTGGTTTGGCAGACAGGTGCCGATAGCTTTCAACTTCCCGGGCGTCCGGTGGGCTCCTGATGCCCAAGCCCGGACGATTCATGACATCGCCATAAATTTGGGTGGTCGTCACATCTACATGCCGGAGTAAATCCTGGACGCTGCGGATGTCCGCCCCCTACGAGCAGGTGCGTGGCAAAGCTGTGCCGCAGTTGACTGTTTTCGTAGCAATCGGCAACTTTTGACTATGCAGGGGCCACGCCCAACACCGCTTCATGCTTCGAATAACGACTTTGGGCCATACATACTCTTGGACCTTCAGGCCGGTATGATTCGCCGCATCAAACAATACTTGGCGATCCGAAGGTACGTGAGACGCCTGAGCCATGAATTGGTTCGGCGCTTTGGCAAGAAGCAATTTTACTCGATCGAGCAGGTCACACAGGCGGTTCGGCGCGGCAACTTTTCGGCCACTTTCATTGCCTACGCTCACGCCGCCTTTTGTAGTGAGCCGGACTTCGGTGCGCATTATCACTCGATTGGGAGTTCCTGTAGTTACCGAGAGTTGCGGCACACGATAGGTCGGCGTTATTTGTACGGAGCGCTGGATTTTGATGCCCAACCATTCTCAGCCGGTTTCGGCCTCAATACAATCAGGGCGAGTTCTATGAGAGTCGCATGGGTGAAGATTATCCAAATCACTGAGGTCGATTCCCGGCCCAACGAGCGCAGTGGAGTGGACGCCGGGCGTGCGCCCTATTTGCATATGTTGCGGCGTTGGCCCGGCGCCACTCACCGCGAGCGTTCGGCAGCGTAGATGAATGCCATCGGGATCATTCTAGCGGCTGTAATTCTCCTACTTGCAGCTTACATCGTCGTGATGAATTGGGCTTGTGTGATTGTTAGCGTCAGGAATAACAAGCGCGGGATAGACCGCCATCACTCCACGGTTCCCCTCATTTCATTCTTCATCACGATTTTTGCAATGATGGCTTGCGCCTGGGGCGGCGCGCCCAAACTGGCGGTGTGGATGCTTATAGTTCCGCTCCTGGACATCGCCAATTGGAGCTTAGTATTTGCTCCATTTGGATTGATTCGAGAGATGTGCAGAAGGAAGGTCGCCGAACCTGCCGCTTCACGGAATGGGGGGCCGGCGAGGCGGGCTGGGAAGTCGGTAGTCGGTGGCGGCCCGCCATCGGTGAGCTAACCGTTCGGCATGAGTGCGTCACCCACCAGTCCTGTTCCCGAAAAGGTGATGAGCGCAGCTCTGTACACGCTGTATCGCGCAATGGTGTTTTGCCGGAACTACTCGGGAGATAAGAGTGCTCCGCAGGATGTGGTCTACGATCTTATGGACGCTTTGCACGAGGTTCCAGAGATATTGCGCCGCTGGGGCACCCACCACAACAACGTGGAGAAGCTGAAGTTGTACTTCGGATGCTTTCACCACGACAAGTGGAAGGGCCGGTCGGAGCATTTCTCACCGCCAGATCTCGTCAGCATTTTTGAGGAGGAGCTTCATGCACTGGAATGATGTGCCGAACCAGGCGCATTCACTGGACGGCGCGGAGCGCGGGTGTTTACGTTTCGGGCATCAGTGAAATGAATACTCTTAAGGCGGCCTTGGCAGACTGGCAGAATTTGATGGTGCGCAAATGCTCGTGGGCTCGATCCCACTCAGCATTGCAGCAGGGATCTACGTGGCTTGGCGAACATGGAATATTTGATTAAGCGTGAACCGGAATCCTAACAAAATCACTGCACTCGACGCCCCGACGACCCCGCCGTTTCATATCGTACATGACCGGCGCTGCGCGAGTGAGTTCAATCGTTAGCATGAACGCGGACGACCAGTTGCCGGAGGCGTGGAAAGGACCGGAGAACTTGCGGAAGTATTACATTCGCTGCGTTGCCGGGAGTCCGAACTATCCGCACTGGGAGCATGGCGTAGAGGTATGTGATCGCTGGCTGGAGCTGCACCAGAGAGCGAATGTGGCGCAGTCCGACGTTGATGAGTTGATCGCACGGCTTCGGGCGGAGAGCAAGCCGGGGAGCATGTGGTCCATTATGACCGATCAAATCGGAGCATGGGCCAAACAGAGAGGGTTCACGGTATGAAGCAATTCCGAAATGCTAACGAGATCACTGGAGCGAATGCGGGCGGGCCATGCGCGTTGCCGATTCGGGCACCTGGGGCCGTCCGCATCGCTCAGTTCGGGCGTTATATGAAAAAAACTCCGCTTATTCTGTCGACCCTTCTATTTGCTTTCATTGCGTCAGCGATCAGTTCTGCTCAAACAAAAGAATCTCCAGCCGTACCACCGACAGGGACGTATGCGCCTGCAATCAGGCTCACACCTAATCCACTCGATCCTACGAATAATGTGCCACTGTTCAGCTTGCGCCTGGAAACGAATGGTACTTACGTTGCCAAATCCGCTGAGAGGTTCCCGACCCAGGACGGCGATATTCTTCGACTTCGCCCTCAGATCGCACGAGGAACGTGGCGCTGGGATTCGGCGAAACGCGAGTTCCAACTCGACCCTGGCGACTTTGTCTTCTACATAAAACGGCTGCCCTTGGATCAACAGCGCACGAACAGGCTGGTGTGGGGGAAAGACTGGCTTGTGCGCGAGGACGAAAAGTGAGTGGCGCCGCAAGCAACGAGGTAGCGTCTTCATTGCAGACTGAACGCCCCGGTCGCGCCGTGCCTGACCAGAGGCGTTAGGCGTCATTCACACGCATGGCCGATGAGACCACACCACCAAAGCCGAATGCGTCGGGCGGATGCTCCATCGGTTGCGCCGGGCTTTTCGTTGTCGCCGGTCTCGCCTGGCCGGTTCTCCATTTCGCCGGAGGTTATGTTGAGCCTGAGGCGATGTTCATTCCAATCGTCATCGGCGGGCCTGCATTTCTTGTCGCCCACATTCTCGCCATTATGGCGATGCGTTCGCGCGCGGCAGAGACGGCGGCGCGTGGCAGGACAGCCTTACGTATCATTTGGATCAGTTTCGCCGTCGTTGTCGTACTTGGCTTGTTGGCTTGGCTGGCGGACGTTGTTCGAGGTAGATCATGACCATGCCGCCGAACAAACCAGATGCAGTGAACCCGGCGATGGCGCTCCGGTTTGCAATCGAGGACCAGTGGCGCCTGGTCACTGATCTAGAACGTTGGACCACCACGGCATCGTGAAACTTCAAATCCACGGAAACAGGATCGAATGGAACGGCGGTCGGTTGGAGTTGTCGATTCCAGTCAAGGAGGCCATTCTTTTGGGACAGCACGTTTTGGTTATACACGATTACGTGGCGTATGACCGTGCGAAGCCGGCGCCAAATCTTGTAGCGTACAGCCCCAGCGGTGAGCAGGTCTGGACGGCGCAGAATCTCACACCTACCAGCCCGACCGACGCTTATGTTAATTTATTTCCGAAGAGCCACTTTGGGTTGGGAATTTCGCAGGCTGCGATTGTAAGATTGACCCACAGACAGGAAAGTTGCTTGAAAGTATTTTTACTAAATAGGCGGTCCAACAAACAGGATGCAGTGGACCCCGCGATCGCGTCTCGGTTGCATTCCGATCCCTTGGGGTCCCTGATCCGGAAGGGTAGCCCACTTCACGCCGCATGAGCAGAAACGCACGTTTTGGCATTGGAATAGTTAGCCTCTTACTTTGTGTGCTGTGGTTCTTCTTCGGCGTGTTCGTGTTCTTCGCAAATGCAGCCGGTAAGGATTCGCGCGGGGTTGGTATCTACGACTCGTCATTCATCGTTCTTTATGTCGTCTTCGGCGGCGGCTTGCTTGGCGGCCTTTGGTTTGCATTCCACAGTTTTCGCCGTGCCTTCCGACCACCAGAAAGAATTGTTTCTCCGACTGCCCCCAGGTCTGAACAGCCGACAAAGCTTGCGACGCCAGATGACAGATTGGCACATTTGGTGAAGAAACAATGACGTGGGCTAACCAGATGCAGCGAACCTGGCGATTACGTTTTGTTTCCATGCTGAACCTTTATAGATGCCGGGTCGCTGATGCTGTGCGTTGGCGGTAACTGCGTATGAAGACGTCCACACGTAGAATACTTGGAGCGACGGTGCTGGGAATCTCATTTGCCGTCGCTTTGCTGTTTTATTTTTCCGGCACGCCGTTGCTGTCCTTGGGGCAGTGGCATACCAGTTCCTCCACCTACGGGTCTGTCTCTTCGGGTTCCGTCGACATCCACTGGCCCTTCGTTGCGGTCTGCATTCCTGGGCTCTTCGGTCTCGGTGCCCTCCTGTGGCCGCGGCCCAAGCCGCCGAGGTTATAGGAATGATGGCTTCCCCCAACGATGCGGCTTCAGGCAACGGCGCAAAAGCGTCTCTCTTCCATATCGGGCATTTGAGCCGCGCCGTGCCTGGGCCGCCGCGTCTTAGTGTTGGCGCTTGGCTACGAAATCGCCTTCCGTTGTGTCGCGGCAAACTGCGGCGAGGTGAACATGAAAGCGCATCCTCCCCGAGTTTACTTTTCGGATGACCTACTCTCGTCTGTTCCATGGCGAGGGGCGCTGTTTGGTTTCCGTACGCTATTACCTTTCGGGAAGGTCCGACTTTGCCCCAAGCTTTACGTCAGCGGTGGGCGATTTTATGGCCGTCTGCCAGATGGCGGTTGGCAGGATCTGACAGACACCATGGTGGAGTCTCAAAAGGCCAAAAATGAAAAATAACCAGGCTGCGGCAGTGGACGCGCCGATTGCGTCCTTGTTGAATAGGGTTGACCATTGGCGGCGCGCCACTGCGCAGCTTAGTTAGGTAAAAAAAGCATGACACGTCTCTATCTCAAACTCAGCGGTTCACTAGAAGAGGTGGCGAGGCGGGTTAGAGCGGCTGCGTTTCCTACATTTCGGTCCCAAGTTCGCGACGGCTTAAATCTTGGCGGAGGCGACTACTTCGAGTTCACCGGCGACGGCTCAGAGGTTCTCCTGGTCTGTAACGACGCAGATCACGCTGAAGTGTTCGTGCCTGAGCGCGCAGAGTTTCCGTTCTACTGCTACGTCTGGAAGGGCGAGGACCGAATGATGGAAAGTATGCGGCAGGTTTTGAATGAGGCTGGTATCGCGAGTGAAATCGAAGAAGAACCCTAACAATCCAGCTGCAGGCAAGGCCGGGCTCGCGTCTCGGTTGACAATCGGACACCATTGTCCCGGCCTGCTTGAGCCTGGATGTTCGGCATCATGACCATTCGCCCGCACAAATCCGTCGGTGACCTCCCATTTGGCGCGACACGAGAAGCCTTGCAGAAGCTTGGCACTCCCGTGAGAGAGTGTTTGAATCGGCTCGGCGAGCTTGAGTTGCATTTTGGAAAGATCATTTATCGCTTTGAGCAGGATAGGTTCGTAGAGGCGACTTTCCCCCTGCCAGCGACGCTTGAGATAGAGGACCAGCGAGTCGATGGCAGGTCGCTGATTGCTTTCCTTCGACAGCATGACCCTTGCTTTCGTGAGGCGCATGGTTTTGCGGTCGCTCCCAGCTTTGGCTTGGCTGTAGATTTGGATGATGATGACCCTCAGCATTGGACGACGGCATTCGCCGCAGGAAGATGGGACAACATAAGATGATGCCGAACAAACCAGATGCAGTGAACCCGGCGAGGCCGCTCCGGTTTGCAATCGAAGGTCAGTCGCGCCGGGGCACTGATCTTGAGCGTTAGCTGCGGAGTAGCGTAACATGAAGGACAAGCTGGAAACAGGAGTGTGTTTGGCAGGCCTGCTCGGTTTCTTGTATGTGGCGGCCTATTTCGCCTTAGCCCGCCACGGTGTGACCTATACGCTGGGCGGCAAGTGGGCGGCTTGCCCACACTATATTGGACTGCCGGACTCCGCAGAGGTTTGCTTTCGGTCGTTACACAATTGGGACAGAACTTTTCTGCGCCGCCGTTTTTGGGCGGGCACCATTCCACGCGAGCAGCAGTTGCTCGCTGCTGAGGCCGCCCTTAAAGCAGCGCGGGCGGCAACCAAACAGCAATGACCTCGGTATTCCAATCAGCTAACCACCGCAGGCAGCGGACCCCGACCCCGCTCTTTTTGCATTTCACGTCAGTGGCGCAAGGCCGCTGCTGCGGAGCGTTAGCCGCTGAAACCGCACGCGAGAGCCGGTGTTAGAAGGGTGACATGAAGATGATGGCAGTTCTGCTCAATGCCGGCACGTTGCTGATGGCTGGCTGCTCTTCCATAAGGCCGACCGGTCAGCATCTGAGCCATGCGGAGTATCGGAGTATCGCCCGTGGTTGTGTGCATCTCTTGCGTACGGTTGGTGCGAATGAAACGTTCATCCCTATCTCAGACCCACGTGTTTCATCTGCGATTCGGGCGCAGGGCCCACAGGCGGTGTACGTTGTCGGAAGCATCGAGGTCCCGAATGCTCGTGTTGTCATTGTTCGCTCAGGAAGGCCAGCGGTGTACGAGTTTTGGCTGAGGCCGTCCTATCCGAAAGAGTGGATCCTATTCGGCCTTGGTCCAGGATTCAAAAGGCCGGTAGAATTGGACTTTGCCGGAAGTGCTGGCTATGACCCTATTACAGATCTGCAATAGGTGAGGAGACGTGGAGGAACCTGTTTCGTTTTGTTGAGCAGTGTGTGAACACCGAGCCCCATTCGGAGAATGGAGTTTCAGATGCTGCGTGTACTTGCTTCCTTGAGAATATCGCAGGCGAGGCAGAGCTTTCCCGCACTGTTTTGCCGCACCTCGGATCCGAGTCACGGAAGTACTTTGACCAGTGGAACGGATGAACGGCCAACTATTGCATGCAGCGAACCCGGCGATTACCCTCTGTTCCATGTTGAGCGTCTACATGGCGACGGGTCGCTGATGCGGCGTTAGGCGTTTATGTTTGTGGCAATTGATTTGTCGTGGAATAGCGAGTACGGCCTTTATGTTTGGACTGGCATTCTGATCGCCGTCATCTTGGGAATCGCGTTTCCGCTCACGATTTACGAACAGAAGATTGTGAAAAGGCGATGGCAAGCGGTTTGCGAGTTTCTTAAGAAGCATCAGGGCGAGGTTGACTTCCGTCCGCATGACCAGAAGCGCGATGGGGATATCCTCGTGCCCGTCTTTAGTGGGTTTCTGATTCACGGCCATTTTGCGTATATTTGCCTCGACCCAGCACAGGACAGGCAGAAGGCCCTTTCGTTCGTTCGCGCCCTACGGGAGTTTTGTTTGGCTCACAATTCCTGGCACTTCGACTATTTTACCAGCCGCTTTTATCCCTGGAATTATTACAATAAGGCGAGGCGGGCGCTTGGTGACCCCTAACGGCGTGCTGGAGGCAAGGCGGGTTCGCGTCTTTGTTTCATGCTGTACGCGGTTGGCCCGCCTCAGCACAAACGTTAGGGGAGCGACAGAATGCAGAAGTTCTCGAAAAGATTGGTACTGCTGATCGGCGGCATATTGGCTGTTGACCTGCTGATTCCCGGCGCCGGCTCCGGCGAGCTGATTTTGCAGGCAGTGCTTATTGCCTTTTGCGGAGCTCTCATGTATTTCCGGCAATGACACGGAGCGCTTTCATGTCTCTAACAAATCGCTGCACTCGACGCCGCAGTCGCGCTGCTGCTGGTATAGGAGGGGATCGGCGTGGCGCGAGTGAGTTTTGGCGTTGAACAGCATTGCCACTCCACATGACCGACGCATCTCTCCTGACCGGAAGTGAACGTCTGAGATTGGAACTTGTCCTGGCGGTATTCGAAGTCATATGTGCTTTAGCCGGCGCTTTCATTGCGTGGCGCAGCGGTCGCAACCCTGTTGGCTGGTTCTTCATCGGCCTGATTCCAATCCTCGGCATGTTTGCAGTGTTGTTTTTTGTTGAGATGCCCCTCCGGGATTCGGCGGCAGCGAAAGCGACTGGAGCGCAGCCTACTGCATCAGGCCGGAAAGAAATGTCTGCTCAAGAACGCCGCGTCGCGTTTGCTGGGATCTGCTGGTTCGTCGTCTTTGTTGTGGCTGGCGATTCGATCAAGATGCCCAAATGGCTGGCCGTTCTGCTGTTTTTTGGTGGAGCTCTTGTGATTTTTGCCCTATTTGGTTCGCCGCCAAGAAACCGCACACCAAATAAGTGATATGCCGTTCAACAATACGCCTGCACCTAGCTCCTCGGTTGCCTACAGTTTCAAGGGCACCGAGATGAAGCTCAGCGTGAAATGATGACGCAGAGTCCTAACATTCTCGGTACAGGCAAAGCCGAGATCGCGCTTCTGTTTGCATTTGTACATCCTAGGCTCGACCTGCCTGAGCCGGGCCGTTAGGCGCATGAAGCTGCAGCGTAGAATTCTTATCGCTTTGGGAGCGTTGGGCATATTCGGGTGGTCGTTTTTGTCACTGCTCATTTGTCTCGTCGATGGCTGGGCCGGCAACAAGATACCACTCAGCCCTGGCCAGATGTGGCTCATGTGGGCTGGTCCTTTCACTACATTCGCTTTTTATTTCAGCCATGTCTTCGTGAGTTGGCACCACTCCTCACACGTTGGATTGGTGGCTTGCTCCAATTGCCGCTCGTACTGGTACTTCTCATGCTGATGATTTACGACCTGCCGATAGGGCTTCTGCTATTCCCATCGTTGTTTGGCCCAGCAATCTGGATGCATTATGCTCTGCACGATGACGCGACCAGTGCCTAACCCAGCACATGAACTGGACGCGGCGATGACGTTTCTGTTTCATATTTATGCTCACTGGCGTCGCGCCAGTGATGTTGAACGTTAGACCACTTCGCCATGCCGCACAGCACATCAACCATTCGAGCGATCATTGGCTGTGTTGTTTTGTCCTTCCTCACTGGTTGTCTCGCGCCACCCAAACGGCATGCTTGGCAAATTACTCGCGAGGACGCGGCGCAAATTCAGGGCGCAGGTTCATGGCCGCAGCTTTCCACCAACGATTACGTCCGTGTCCCCGATTCCAGACGACAGGATGCCGTCGCCCTTCTGCAGGAGCATTCCTTTGTGCAGCTTGATACGCCGCAGTTTTCCACTTTTGCTCCGAGTTTGGCAGGTGGCACAGGGCAGGCATACTTAGTTCGTGGTGCAGCTTTTTCATCACACCCGGCTTTTACGATTGTGCGGTGGGACGCCACCACGGGGCGTCTTCTCGTTCAGCAGTTCACATACGACGGCGAGATGATGATGCCGTTTCGTTGGGTTGCAGAACCGAACGCCCTTGTGGTATGTCTACCTCGCATCCCGGAACACGTTTACCCGGACGCCGTGCTCGGTGGAGACTGGATTTTTCGCGGAAGGAAATCGAACACATTGGATTCCCGATGACGGGGAAGCTGCACTGGGTTGAGCACGAGCCGTGGTCACAGGAGCCGAGGTCTGTCTATTGGTCAAAAGCCAAGGTGGCGTTCCTCTACTTGAGCCCGCTCCTCGTTGTTCCTCTCGTTTTGTATGTGCTTCGAAAGCAGAATGTGCAGGTCTAAGTATCGCACTACAGCGGACGCGGGGTTCCGTTTCTGTTGCACGTCGCAAGCCTTTGGCCCCGCGCCGCTGAGCTTGGTGGTTAGCTTTACCATGCGCGCATTACTCATCACGTTGGTTTTCGGAATCCTGGTTGGTTGTTCCAAGCCGACGACGCCAGCCGGCGATGCCGGGTTGCAAGACAGGCTGGACAGTTATTTCGGAGCACTCCTTGCAGGCAAGCAGCGAGTCACGATTGACATGATGGATCCTCGATTTTTTCCCAGCCGTGCCGCGAAGGCGGAGGCGGTTGCACTTCTTGAGAAGTCCACGACCACATTTATCTACCACAGCGTCACGAACGGCCAGCCTTTTGCTCACTTCAAGGGCAGCAACAGTGTGCATTGCTTCATTCCATACGTTTCAGATGCTGAGATTCGCGGGCAGAGAGCGATGGTTAAGAGCTATCTTCTGGCCACGCGCTACGATGGCAGCAAGGAATGGTTCTTTGTGGATATTGGTACGAAGGGGCACGATTTTTTGGTCAGATACTACGACAACCTTCCAGCTGAGCTACCAAAGGCATCACTTGAAAAGAAGGACTAGAGCTAACAAAATCACTGGAGCGAATGCGGGCGGGCCACGTTCGCTGGCAATTCGGGAGCCTTGCGGCCGCCCGCATCGCTCAGTTCTGTCGTTAGCCATGAAACCTTGCCTGATTGCATTATTCTCGTTCTCGCTCGTGTTCGGCGCCCTTGCGGAAGACGCGCCAAAAAGCAAGAATGAGCCTGCTTCCGCCGCCGAATTAAAGATCATCGATCAGTTTGCAGATCGTTTGTTCGTTCTCATTCAGAAGAAAGATGCAAAGGACTACGCTGATTTATTCGCCAAACAAAACGACAGGCTTCGGAATCTGAAGACGCGTAAACCCGCCGACGTTCCCATGAACCCTAACCCGGATCGTCCGGTGCAGTTCCTCGCGGTAGTCGCCGACATCGAAAAGGTAGTTGGCGGAACGAGCTCGGTTACCCTCAAGGAAGTTGAGTATACCATCAGGCGCGACCCCCACGATAAAGAATTCGGAATCTTCGTATTCGATGTCACGCTGGTATTGGAAGGGCGTGGAAAGATCCTGCATGTACGGCAGCCTTCCTGCGCCTTAGGGATGCGAGGAGTCCTTATCAACGACGGGATCAGAGTGCTGAAAGCAGGCAGCCCATGAAAAAAGAGGGTAACCAAATCACTGGAGCGAATGCGGGCGGGCCGCGTCAACTGCCGGTCCGCACGCACTGGGCCGCCCGCATCGCTCACTTCACACGCTGGCCTGCATGAGTGCCCTAGTAATCATTCGCGCGCTAAGGGGACTGCTTCCGACGTCTCTTCTCCTCCTGGCAGGTTGCCATCGCGATTCGGCGTCCTCTGCTGTCCCAAAGCTAACGGGATTCTCATTGCGATGGGTGCATCCGCGCCTTGCCGACGCGCAGCCTGTTACAATCAAGGACTCAAATGCTGCGATGAAGTTGGCCACGGCTTTCGAAAACTATTATCGCCCACTTGAAGGTGTGCCCTACGATTGTCCGATGTACGACGTAGTCGTGACCTTGCACGCTGCGGACGGTACCTCCACAGACCTAAAGGTGTATCTTCCCCGAGCACGGATATTTCCCGGCATGTGGAAGCATCCGAGCGGTCCGTTGGTATATTTCGAGGTGGAGAAGGCAGAGCAGAAAGCGCTTGTCGATGTACTTGGACCATACATCCCGAACAGCCCGATATACCCGAGGGCCATGACAAACTGGCCGGCCGTTGAGTTCTCGAAGGGTATCCCGGATCTGCGGCAGGTCGACTATCCGGTGTCTGGAGATTTTTCCGCCAGCGATTTTGTTCACGGAGCCCAGAAATGACTCAGGCCAACAATTGCATGCAGCGAACCCGGCGATTACGTTTCTGTTCCATGCTGAGCGATTACTGCCGCCGGGTCGCTGATGCTGTCCGTTGGGCAAAGCGGTGATGAAATTCCTACCCTTACTTGGGAAGCGGCTCAAGGATGACGAAGTTATTGATGTCCTCGATTACGCGGAGATGGAGGTCGTTTACGAGTTCGATCGCTTGCACGAGAATACTCCCGATGAGTATCGGTCTGAGTCGAAGAAAGATGGATACCAATTTAGGTTCGACGCTAATCAGATCCTCAGCCTGATTTTTCTCTACGTTGCGCCGATTGAAGGTTTCACCCCGGTCACACGCAGCAATTGTGACATTTCGTTCTTTGCCATTACCGGAGAGGCAGAGGCATACGGTGCCGAGCGGAAGTTGCGCACTACGAAAGGCAAGGCGGATTTTCTCGGCGTTCGGCGAGATTGGGTACGTCTGGAATATGAGAGGTATTTCATTCATTATGAATTCCGTGATGGCGGCCTTACGCTGGTGACGGTCACGAAAAAAAATGAAGAAGCCCAACCACCGCTCTCGGCTCCGCGCCACTCAGGCCGAGAGTTAGACCATTCATGAGAACTCCGATCCCGCGCCGACAGAAGTGGATTTGGATTGGCGTGTTTTTGCTGGTTCTGTCCGCACCTTTGTGGCTTTCGCTGCTCGGATTCTTCGCCTGGTCGCCACTGAATTGCTGGCATTACGATGTGGACATCCGCACCGGGCGAATCCGCTACACACGATACTTGCTCTTTGCTCAGGTTGTTCAGCGGGTGGAGGACTCCACCTTGAGTAAGGCCCTACAGCCCGAGGACCTTGCAGGTGGGCAACCTAACTGGCAGCGCGTTCACACTCTTTCACCCAATGTTCGCAACTCGCCGCACTACATTTTTCACGGGGCGATGTTGCAGATTCGCGAGTTGGATTTAATTTGGAGAGCCGGTGAGTTCACGCCCGCAGCTCGCCAAAGCAGTGCCAAGCGTGTGCTACAGCTCTGGCAGCAGAGTCAGAGCGATGATTCAGTGCGACCATATCTGCAGGCGCTTTCCGAGATTGCATTTCGGGGCGACTCGGCCCACAAGAACACAGATGAGAGCGATTTGCCTACAGTTCAATGATAGACGGTCTAACCCGGCACATGCACTCGACGCGAGGATGAGCATCAGTTTGCATTTGGGATGTCACTGGCGCCGCGCGAGTGATGTGCATCGGTGGGCATAAGAGTTCGTTTATGCTTCGTATTCAATATTCTCCAAGCAAGCCAAATATCAGAAAATCGCAGAGCGAATCGCAGAAGGGAAAGCGAATTCTCGATTCTTTCCGAAAGAAGGGACATACACTTATCATCGTTCCCGAACCGGAGTTTTTCCCGGGCGAGGTAGAGATAAGCGGTACGGTGAAGGATTTGCACGCACTCAAAGCGCGAGTCCTAGCCTTCTTGCAGTCGGGCGACACGGCTATGGCGGTAGATGCTGATCCCGCGTTCGACCCGCGCCCGCACGACCGCGTCATCCCACGGATGGAGATCGCCAAAACCGAGGGCCCTACTAAGATCTCTACCGATGAGAAGTCGGTTCTTCGAGTGGATGGAGCGCCAGAGAACATTCGAAGATTTATGAGTTGGTTTGATGTGCCCGAAAATGCGTATCCCGGATGGCATGGGCACTATGATAACCTCGATGGCGGCCCATCTGTTGCGCAGGATTCTTTGCCAACGGTCGTAGGAGTGATATGATGCCCAACAAAATCACCGCCGCCAACGCCGGATTGCGCACTCCGTTCCTCTATCGCGGTTCACGTCATGGGTCCGGCGTGGCTGAGTTCGGGCGTTGGGACCGCATGCACTTGCGAAATCACACCACACTCAAGAAACTGCTTCTCGCGATTTTTCTTTGCTGGTCGCTCGGATCCTCAGCCCATGCATTTGGTTTCCTCGGTCCGAATCCCGCCCTTCACGATTGGACTGTCAGCGGCCCTGGAGGTGAGTATGGAGTCCTGGTCTGGCCTTCCGAGTCGAAGGTCGTCGTCGGCTCCCAATACTACACAGTTAAGGGCGGCCCGGTTACTTTAGGCGTTGGTGCCGCCGCAGTACTCGTGGGCATAGCTGTTAGCCTTCTCACGCTAGGCCGGCCACTCTGTTCTGCAAAGAATCCTGGCCTCACGTCTAGTCCAACCCGAAAGGGTGTATTGCTGCGGAGCGCAGCGGGATGGCGCGTCCTGTTTGGATTCCTGCGCCCTCGGCCCCGCGCCGCTCATGCCGGGCGCTAAACGCTTGGCGCACCATGATACTCGTGCCTCTATTTGTGATGATAGGCGGTGTCGCTTTGGTTGTTTTCGGTCTTTGGTGGTTGCTCAGAATTTTCCCGCGAATTGCAGCCACATTGAGGTTGTCCGAAGCGAAGTTGGTGGCATTAATCGCCGTTCTGATGTTGTTGTCGTGCTCGACTTACGCCGGTTGGAGAGTTGAGTGTCCATTCTGCCATGCAGGACACGTGGATTCTCAAGGGCGTTGCTCTTTGGTTTTACAGGGGAAGTATTGCAGCAATTATTCGCCTTTACCTCAGTGTGATCAGTGGACCGAGAAGGAGAGGAGCATGTGGACCGGCAATCCCGGCCACTACAGGGCTGAGACTTGCCCATGGTGTGGCCACACTGGCAGGATGTCGCGGATCGCCATTTGGATTGATTGATTATGATGACGCGGTCTAACAATGCGCTGGAGCCAACAGCCGTTGGCGCATTCATTTTGATGTGCACTGACAACATCACATCACCGAGGTCCGCCACGCCGCACTCCACGGCTGTGGCTCAGCTTGCTACGACACACAAGAGGACTTCCGAATGTCAAAGGCATTAAGGGTTCTGATTACAGGCGCGGCACGCGGCATAGGGATGGCAACGGCGCAGGTACTTGCCAACCGAGGGCATTCCGTCGTCGCCACCGACGTATCCGCGCTGGGTGGATTGGAAGGCATCCAGGCGCATGTGCTCGATGTCACCAGCGATGACTCCGTGGCGCGGTGCCTTGAAGAGGTTGGTCCGCTCGATGCAATCGTCAACAACGCAGGCATCTTTGGGCAAGGGCCGGTGGAAAGCTATCCACTCGACAGAGTCCGACAGGTGTTCGAGACAAACACGCTCGGCGCGTTGCGCGTAATCCAGGGGGTCTTGCCCGCCTGGCGAAAGCGGGGTTCCGGCATCATCGTAAACGTGTCGAGTGTGGGCGGCCGAGTCTCCGCGCCGCTCGAAGCAGCCTACAACGCCTCCAAGTTCGCGCTCGAAGCCTTTACGGAATCACTGCACGTTGAAGTCCGCCATTTTGGAATACGCTGTGTAATAATCGAGCCAGGAAACACCGCCTCTGGCATAAAAGCGGTCGAGCGCCATGAAGGACCAGCCGACTACGCCGGACTTTGGGAGCAGTGGGCGGGAGCCCATACCAAAACGACGGGGCCGTCTGGTCCACAGGGACCCGAAGTTGTCGCCTTAGCCATCGCGCGTGCAATCGAAGACCCCGCGACACCGTTTCGTGTACCGGTCGGCCAGGACGCTGAGATGATTTTAGGCTTGCGAAGGAGCCTGGACGATCAGGCATTCGAAGATGCAATGAGAAAGGCCCTTGGATTTACGTGGTGATTGCATGGCTGTGAAAGTCGATGACACTGCTTTTCCACATTGTCACTGGCGTTCAGATGCAGACTGGTGAGTTGACCCACCCAGGAGAGGGCAGTACGCTTTGGCTATGAACGCTGTCGTATTCACGACGGAATTGAAGGGCACGAACGTTCTTGAGGTTCCCTCCGAGGTCGTGGCGCGGTTACCCAAGGCAGGCAGAGCCCGGGTTATCGTGCTGACCGATGATGAGAACGATGAAACGGAGTGGCGGAGCGGTGCGTACGAGCAGTTCTTGCGTGAGGATACGCCCGAAGATTCTTTTTACGATACCTTCCACTGAGATGTTCGGCGAAGTTGTCATCTGCCAGTTCCCCTTTATAGTACCAGAGTGGCGCTGCCAGAACCGTATGGACTATCGCAAAGAAGATAACGGACTGCTCACGTTTGTTGGGCACTGGAACATTGTGATTGTTGGTGTAATCGCGGTGATTGCAATAAGGGGTGCCAACTTCTTTATGAAGCTCAGCGGCGCGCCGTGGCTTTGGTTTTTCAGTGCGGCGTTCGCCCTGATGATTTTTGGTGGCGGTTTGATTTCCTACGCCAAGCTCCCGGTTTATCGGAGTGGGCGGTTTTTTACCTTTGGCTTTAAGTCGGTCCCGGTGCCATTGCAAGCGGTTTACCGTTGGGGGTGGCGGATGTTCTTATTTGGGGTGGCGCTCTCTTTATGTTTGCTGCTGTCGAAGCCGTAATTTCCGCTCGGTAGGCCAGGATCGAAATGCACGCACAAATCTCGCTGAGAGCGGTGTGAGTCGTCGTAGGAGGTAAAATTTGGAACCAACATTCTCGTACTGTCCTAGCTTTGTTTCCGGGTTTTCGTTAGTGAGATCACAGAGGAGGAGATGAGGGAGCCATTCTTGGAAACTCCTTCATCCTGACTTATTATAAGCGTAGTGAGTGAACCGGTATCTGGAACTCAGAACGAGGCAGCTTCGCCAAGTCTATTGCCAGCGCAACGGAGAGCAAAAATATTTGCTGTAATTGCTCTATGGTCCCCTTTCATCGCTATCAGTTTCACCCTGGCCGTGTGGGCAACCCTTGTAGGGGAACCAGAGGTAACTGCGTTCCGAACGGCTAATTTGGTGATTGCGGCAGGCGGTTTTCTCGCAGCATTAGGCCTCTTATCCGGAGGGCTTGCTTTACGGACCGGTCGGATGGTCGGCTGCTCAGGATTGCGCCGAAGAGCTATCTTTGGATTAACAGCCAATTCATTACTGATTTGCCTCGCAATCGTGGGCGTTGGTACGTTTGTTCGTTTAGGGAGAGACCTGGAAAAGCAAAACTCAAAAAAATTTATGCACCGACGGCCGTCATCCGAGGCGGCCAGCGCTCATTTGGCACATTTGCAAAAAACCCTGGAGCGGCTCGCAACAAATCAGCCGGGGGATGCCGGCCTGGTAGCTGCCGCCTCGAGCGAATATCTAAGGCAACTCCGTGCCATCGGTGATGATTATGCGGCAAAAACTAAACTAATTAATTCACAACTTGCTTCGAGAATAGAAGAAGTAACATCGAAAGAAGCGCTGCAATCCAAAGAGCGTATTGCTCTGGATTATGTTGAGGCAAATGATCGGTTTGCTGCGTTTGCCCAAAACAGAAATTATTATTATCGTCAGGCATTAGTGAATGCGGGGGTCTCGACAAATGCCACAGCAGCCGCGCTGAACGCATTTGAATCAGGCAGATCAACGCAAAAACCCTGGGAAGCGAATCGCAGGCTGGGGCAATCTCATTTGGCCACTTTACAGTTCCTTGATACGAACTGGGGTAAATGGGCGTTCACGAACGAGCAAATCGAGTTTGAGACTGACTCACTTAAGGCCGATTACCAGAAACTCCAGGCGCGAGTGATGGACGCCTACCGCGAGGTAACGAATTGGCCGAACAAAGCGAAACCTTAGGGTTGCAGCGCATCCTGTAACCTTTTGGATGGTCTATTTTTCGGGCTCAGACGTTGGGCTGGCTGGAGCAAACAACCACTGTGCTGGGCGGGTTCGCTGTCCTGTGGCGTGGTGCACGCGCTGGCCCACGCTGCCTGACCTCTTTGGTTCAGGCCAAAGCTGCTGTTGAAACGCGCATAGCGAAAGTACCTCCGTACTGTTCTAGCTTTGTTTCTGGGTTTCGTTTAGTCCTCGAAGGACGTGCTTTGCGACGAACAAGTTTCCATGAGCCAATCAAATCTTACGATGGCTAGATACAATCTCCTCTCTCCTCGAGGCGGCATGTCGCAGCCCAGATTGGCTGAGTTCGGCTTGCACTCGGTTCAGTGGATATCTCGATTTTTCATTGCACTCACTCTCGTGCTGTCCGCGATGGAGCTTGCTCAGGGGGCAGTGCTGAATAAGCAGGCGATACTTGATTCGCAGACGTTCTGGGATAATCGGGATTGGGATTGGTACAAGGCGAACATTCCGTTTTTTGACTGTCCGGACCCGGAGATTACGACGACGTATTATTATCGCTGGGAACTCGTCACGAAGCACCTGACTTATGGTTCACCAGAGAGCGGTTATTCTTTTACGGAGTTTATTGACCGTCCGTTCTGGTCTGGTGCGTATGGTTCGATTAGTTGCCCGGCAGGTCATCACCTTTATGAGGTCCGATGGTTGCGCAACCTGGATTATGCGGAGGACTACGCCCGATATTGGTTTCGCACGCCGGGGGCGCAGCCGAGACGGTACAGCACCTGGCTGGCGGACGCGGTTTGGGCTGTGCGCCTGGCGCATGGCAACCCGGCGTTTGCCAGGGAATTGCTGCCGGACCTGCTCAAGAATATGGCCGGGTGGGAAAAGGACTATTTCGTTCCGGAAGTGGGCCTGTTCTGGCAAATCGGACATGACGATGGGATGGAATACAATATTAACAGCCGCCAAACGAGGGATCTTGTCCGTGGCGGTCCCGGGTTTCGGCCCTCTTTCAATGCCTACATGTGGGCGGAGATGATGGCGATTGCCAACATCGCGGAGTCAGCCGGTGAGCGCGATACTGCTCGTCAGTTCAGGTCGAAAGCAGACGGTGTCAAAAGTAAACTGCAGTCCTTCTTATGGGAGCCGGAGCGTGAGTTTTTCATCAATCGATTTAAGAACGACGAAATTGATCAGGAGGGCAATGTCATCAAAGCCGGAACGTTCACTTATGAATCCGGGAAATTTGCGGGCAATCCGCACGGCCGGGAAGAGATCGGTTTTGTGCCCTGGCAATTTAACCTGCCTGACGCGGGTTACGAAGCTGCCTGGCGATTTCTCATGGACAGTAACTATTTCGCGGCTCCGTTTGGGCCGCGCACGGTCGAGCGGAACGATCCGCTTTATGTTATTCAACCGACCTGCTGCTGGTGGAGCGGAATGTCGTGGCCCTATGCCACTTCTCAAACGCTGAAAGGGATGGCCAATCTGCTACAGAATTATCAGCAATCGGTCGTTTCGCGCGCGGATTACTACAGGCTGCTGCGTACTTACGCTCTGACGCACCGGAAGAACGGCCGGCCCTATCTTGCCGAAGCGGCGCATCCGGAGACCGGGTCGTGGTCTGGACACGACTCTTACAACCACAGTGAGCATTACTTTCATTCCAGCTTCAACGATCTGATCATCACCGGGCTGATTGGACTGAGGCCGCGGGCGGAAGGGGTCTTAGAACTCGACCCTCTCGCTCCGGTGGACTGGGCTTATTTCGCTCTCGAGGATTTGCCCTACCAAGGCCATCTGCTGACCATCTGTTGGGACCGTGATGGAAAGCGTTACGGCAAGGGTGCTGGACTGCGAGTCATGGCCGACGGAAAGGAAATTGCTGCTGCCCCGACGTTATCAAAACTCACCGCGAAGTTGCCGGCGGTGCAAACGGGGCCGGCGAAAAAGCGGCGCGTCAACTACGCTGTGAACAATGCCGGCACCTATTATCCCCATCTGACGGCCTCCTTCACACATCCGAAGTTGCCGCTCGCGAAAGTTAACGATGGCAACTATTGGTACCACGTCAGCCCGCCGAATCGGTGGACGACGGAGGGATCAAGCAATAGGACGGAATTCATTGAGGTTGATTTTGGAACGAGGCGCACGGTGGACACCGTGAAACTGTATCTGCTCGATGATGCCGAGCAACTCACGACGCCTGAGCGGGTGGACGTGCAATACTGGGACGGCTCGGGGTGGAACAGGTTGCCAAAAGAACAACGAAACCCTGCAGTCCTGATGGGCCATCGCGCGAATACGTTTTCATTCCGTGAAATTGCGACGAGCAAACTCAAGATCAGCCTTTTACCCAAGCCGGGGAAGACAATGGGACTCACGGAGATTGAGGCATGGGGAGAGGCCACCTTGCCCATAGTCCGGCCCTGAAGCTTCTGAAATACGGAAGGTCAGGAGTGTTCGCTGGAGGAGACGTTGCTCTTTTCCGGCTCCAATTTAGTGGCTACCTGGGCGGGGGCCCAGATTTCGGCTTCGATGCTTTCGGAAAAATGAACAATCGGCTCGGTGGCTGGTTCGGGCAGGCCGAGGGCTGAGATGGCGTTGGAGGATTCAATTTTCACGAGCGCCTCGTCCAGGATCCACGGATGATGGTAGATGCGGATTTGGAAAACGCGCGAGCCTTCGATGGCAAAGGCGCAATAGCGTTCCACGAGAAAGAAGGCGAGGGATTCGACGTCCGGAGCCCGCAGGCGGACGCCCACTTGCCAGGAAGCCTTGAACTCCACATCGGTGGCTCCGCCGCGTGTCATGGAGAAGTTAAACAGCGGATGATTTTGTTCAAACTTCATGCTCGCTTTGAAATAGGGCAGCATGAAAAAGATGCGCGCGGCGGCGGCGGGGAGGAGCTTGGAAGCATCCAGCGAAAAAAACCAAATGCCTGGCTTACCATTGTGGAGGACGTAGGTGCGCACATTCATTTCCGTGAACGCGCTCAAGCCGGGCAACGCCGGCAGAAGCGGCGGCCTTAGATCGCTGAGATGAAAGGGAGTAATTCCAAGCCACGCGCGGCCGTCGAAAGTATCAATTTCCAAGGCTTCAGGTATGAGGGGACGAAGCAAGGCCGGGTCGACTGGCCAATGCAAAAAGAGCAGGTTCTCCCATTTTTGTTGGAGGATGGGCGAGCCGGAAGGACGCCCCCGCATTGCTAATCGGTCGATTTTACCTTCCATAATTTACTCTGCCATAGCGCTTGCTGAAAAACAAACCGGTGACTCGGAACCATTGCTGAATCTCATGAAGAAATTCGTTTAGGGCTTACCAAATGGCTTTAGGGGCTCACCACCCGGAAGAAATTTCGTCCGGTGGTTAATGGTCCGTTGTCCGTCCACGAAGTCATGTTGTTGGTCGCAATGATCGGGGTTCCGATGTCCGACCATGCCCCGGTGAAACTTTCGGACCTGCCCTGGACGCGATAAACCGCGCCGGTAATACTGTTCCAACTCAGCTTCAGATTTCTGCCGGCCCAGTTTACCATCAGTCTTGGATTGGGCGGGACCACGTCGACATCGGTGAAAACACCCTGGCTGGGATTGTAATAACTGCCGCTCGGATTCACCTGGAGTTTCACAGCTCGCACCATGTAGGTGTTGACGCCAGCCGCTGGAGAGGAATCGCTGAATTGAGTTCCGGGAATCAGGGAGGGGCTGATCCGGGCAAAGGGGCCTTTCGGGCTCGGCGCGCGATAAACGTAATAACCTTCCACGGAATCGGGGGAGGCGGACCAATTGAGGATGACCGTGCTATTAGTTTGAAAGCCGGTGAGATTCGTGGAGGGCGAGATTGGTTCCATTCGCAGCGTGGGATCACCCATGAGTGCGATGTAAACGGCTCGGGTCATGGCATTGGTGCCATGCTGGTACAGCGTGCTGTTGTTGAGGGTCAACCGCGTGCTGTAGCCGAGGGTCTCGCCCAGGCCGACATGATGGAAAAACCAATGTGGTCGTCCGGCCATGCAGGAGGCTAATCCCATGGTCCGTGTAGCCAATACGGAGCGCAGTAAATCATCTGTGTCATCCCAGTTGCCGAACCAACTGCCGAAGAGCATGACAAATGGCGCATGAGCATCCTGGCCGACTATATCAATGCTGCGGACATCATTGAATGACCCATCGCCGAATCCGAGGCCGCTGCAGGCAGTGGCTTGACCGGCGCCACAGCCGTAGGCCCACAAATATTTGTTGGAGGACAACATCGCGATCCATCGGTTCGTCGCGAAAGCCACGTCGGCGGTATCCGCTTCGATGGTGTTTCCCGGTCCGACACAGGGTTCAAAATTTCGATATCCACTGGCTGCGGTGGCTTCCCCATTTTCATCCCCGCGGCGATTCCCCATGAGCGCGAGCCGCGGGACGGGGATTTGGTGGTGGCGCCATTTGTGATCTTTGTTGAGGTAGTTTCGGAGCAACTCCGTTTCGTTTGGCCAGGGGACAAGCGCTCCGGCACCGGGCATATTGGCCAAATCGACTCTGCCCACCATCAACTCGGCATCAGAAGGTAAAAAGCCAGGGCTGAGTGCGGTATTGGTCGGCCAGTTTCCATCGACGTCGGCGTAGAACGCATCTGCTGGCATGGGACGGGCGAGGTGGCCGTCATAGTTTTCATTTCCGGATTGAAGGATTGGCACATGGCCCAAGAGAAATACCGTATTCACGTTTTGCGGGTCGGCGTAGTAATCGTTGGTGATCAAGGTACGGACCGAGGTGGGGGTGTCGCTGGTGGAGACATCATGGCGGATGACTTTCCAACCGTCTCCGGCGAGGTCGGATTCCAGCCGGGCAACTTCTGTCGACAGGGCAGCGGTGGATTCTGTGGCCACGACCAGGATGGCTGTTCCACGGGATTCCGTCATTGGCACGGCAATGCCGGTAATAATATATCCGAAGCTCGTATAGCCCAGAGTCGCAAACTTAACGATTTGATATTCGTAACTCGTGCCAATTACGACGTTGGTGTCGGTATAAGAAAGAGCGGAGCCGGGCAGGGGAGTGCCGGTTCCCCAGGAGGTGCTGGCTTTGGATTTGCGATAGAGCATGTAGCTATTCACGCCGTATTCGTCCGGCTCCCAATTAAGCGTGATGCGCGGCGGCGAAGCCTGGACGACCGCGCTAATTTGAACAGTGTAAACCCATGTCGAATCCGCCCGGGAGCGAACTCCGGAGAGGAGACCGAATAAGAGGAGGGACAGTCCGAGCCATCGCCTGGATATGTGTTCGATTTTGCGCATGATTATGAGCGTCCCACCAAGCACGAGATTGTCGGCGACTGACGTGCAGAATAAATAGGGCGAAGCACCCAAATGGCCGTGTATTTATTGCTCCTTCGACAACACCATGATGTCGAAGTATGCGGCGAATGTCAGGTCTCACGCTGCGTGAGGGTCAATAGATTATTTTGAAATAATCCGTTTCTTAGGGTTGGCAGGTTCGGATTGTAACTTCCCGGAAAGTCTTCATGCTCTCTGCTGAATCATGTGGCTCACCTACTTATTCCTTGGAGTTACCGCATTATTCGTGTTTATGGCGCTCTCGACCCTTTGGCACATGCGCTGGGTCCAACGTTTGCCTTCCTGGGAGACGCTCAGCATTGGCGCAGCAACTGCCGGTCATCAAAGTGGCCCTCGCTGCTCCATTATTGTCGCGGCGCGGGACGAAGAATCGCGCATTGAGGGCACGATTCGGCATCTGTTGGCTCTCAAAGATGTCGACGCCGAATTCATAGTGGTGGATGATCGGTCGGTGGACGGAACGCCGGAGATCCTGCGCCGTTTGGCGGCGGAAGATTCCCGGCTCCAGATTAAACGCGTCGATTCGCTTCCGGAGGGTTGGCTCGGCAAATGTCATGCGTGTCATGTGGGAGCCAGTGCTGCGACAGGGGAATGGCTCCTCTTCACGGATGCGGATTGCTGGTTAAAGCCAGACGTGCTTGCACGGGCCTTGCGGCTTGCGCAACGCGAGGGCGCGGAGCACATGACACTCACGCCGGGCACAGTCGTTGAGAGCTCAGGCACGCGCGCTTGGCATTTGCTGTTCCTGATAAGCCTGGCGAACTGGTTCTCCGGTGTGAATCGCGATAAGCCCAAATCGTACATTGGAATAGGAGCTTTCAATCTGGTAAGGAAAGATGCTTACCGGGAGTGCGGTGGTTATGAGCGATTGCGACTAACAGTGGTCGATGACGTCAAGCTAGGCCTGCTGCTTCGGCGTGCCGGCAAACGCTCTCGGGCTTTTCTGGGTGTGGATGATGTTGAATGCCATTGGGGAAACACGGTGGCGAACATGGTGCATGTCATGGAAAAAAATTACTTCGCCATTACCAACTTCAGCGTTCTCATTGTTCTTCTCGGCACGTCCTTCACGCTTTTGTTATTCAGTCTCCTGATTGCTGGTTTATTTAGCGGAACATGGGCTGGCTTAGCAGCGAGTCTCTCCCCATTCCTGCTCGTCGTACCTGGTGGTATTCTCGCTCGTCGCATCAACTGGAACTGGACCAGCGCTCTGCTGGTTCCATTTATGCTCCCGGTGTTCCTTTACTCGCTCCTTAACTCTACCTACATCACGCTGCGGCAGGGTGGAGTTCGGTGGCGGGGCACGTTTTATCCGCTTCGGGTCCTTCGCGCGGCGAATGTGAACTGAGCCGGACCTGCTTTTATTTTAGGTCGCCAGGCTCGCTTGGCGCCGAAGCGGCTGGGCTATTTATGTCGCGCAACGTCTCGAGAATCTGCTCCTCACAGAAATGCGCGGGCACTTTCAAGACTTCTCGCAACGGCCCATCAGCGCTCCGGGCGACTTCGCCAAAACGTCCGAGCGAACGGACGGAAGTAAATATCAAGTTCGGATCCTTCAATTGCTCGATCAATACCGGCACCACAAGGTCCGGCTCGGCCTTTAGTTTGCCCAACGAATCAATCGCGGCCCGCTGCACGTCTACGTCCTCATTTTTGATCAGCGTGAGCAAGGTGGTAACCGCCGTGTGCAGCCACCCATCTGTGGGGTGCACATCCCCCAACGCCTCCACCGCGGCTGCTCGTTCCCCGAACCCGCGATTCATCATCAGCTCATATAGCGCTGGGGCAGAATTCGTGCCGATCGATGTCATTGCAATAATGGCTGACCTCGCCGTTTGCGGCTTGCGTGTTTGTTGCGCCAGTTGGAGGAGGCCGGGAATTGCCGGTGCTGCTTCCTGGCCCAAAATCTCAAAGCAGGTCAAGGCACGATTGGCGGGAGTGTTCACATATTGGGTGGTAGCCCAGAAGTTTTGTCCGCCAAGTTTGATTAAGACAATCTGCACCATGCGCGGTGCGGTCCGGCTAAGGTGGGCCAATTTCTGCCGCCATTCGGCTGCCCGATCACGGTCCTGGGGAAGCCAGCGTAATAGCGAGGGGAGGGCGCTGGCGCCCATGGCATGGATCGCTCGTATGGAGTCATGGTCATACCTCCGGGCGGAGTTCTGGTCTGCCCAGGAGCTGAGTTTGCGGCCGGCATACTTCGGCTCGGTGGGCGAGAACCAGTTCCAGAGGGCAAGGAGCGCGAGAAGGGCTGCCCCGATAAAGAGCAAAATCCTTGTCCCTCGCTTCATCGTTCCAGTGTCTCTATTCCGGCCGCGTGTTCAAGCCCGGTTCCGTTCGTCTAGAGCGATTGCCGATTGTGAAAATAAATCGAACCTTTTGCCTGCGAAGCGTTATTAACGAGCAGAACGGCACCTTAGAAATACTATGAAAACATTGCACTCACTCTGTCTCTCCCTGCTGCTGGTGGCGACTGCGACCGCCGGCCATTCCGAGGGCCGCACCGATATCAATCCGGCACTGATCTATTACCGGTCGTTCCTCCTGGTTCCGGACTTGCCGCAGGCGGACCGCGATTACCTCTTCAATACCGAATGGAGGGGGCAAAAGCTTCCCGAAAAGCTGGGCACTTTGATCTCGAAGTACGACAATCAATTCTCGTTGTTGCGGCAGGCCGCTCAACAAACAATCCCTTGTGATTGGGGGATCGATTTAACGCCTGGACCGGCCACACTCCTGCCTCAACTCGCCCGGAATAAGAACGCACTTCAAACCACAAGGCTAAGGGTCATGTGGCAACTCCAGCACGGGCACCAGGCCGAGGCTCGGGACGATTTGCTGGCCGGGTTCACGCTGGCCCGCAGCAGTTCCCAGGATGGGACTCTTATCGCTGCCCTCGTGCAAATCGCCGCGGAAAACATTTGTTACTCCATTATCGCGGAAAATTTTTACCAGTTCTCACCGGAGACGCTCGAGCAATTGTTAAAAGGATTCGATGCTGCGCCGGCGCGAAGCACGATTGCGGATTGCATCGAGTCTGAAAGAGCCTTCTTCCGTGATTGGCTAGTCAACAAGATCCGTGGGTGGCAACAGGCTTATCCCGGCAACGATGCCAAGGTGATGGCAGAAATCCACGATATCGTTGCCAGTACGGAAGGCGAAGAAGAGGGCAAAGCCAATCAAGTCAGCCTGGCGGACCGTGTTTCCAAAGCGGCTGGCGGCACGAGCGAAGGCGTCCTAAAACTGCTGGAGCAGGAGGAACCGTTTTATCAGCGCATTACTGCCATACTGGCATTGCCTCCCGCGGAGTACGAATCCCAGATAAAAGCGTTCATGGCGGATGTTCAGGCTTCGCCCAATCCGTTTATACAGCCGTTCTTTAACTCATGGGAAAAATGCCGCGCCCGGGAATATGTTTTGATGATTCGTCAGGCCCAAGTCCGAGCGGCCATCGAGTTGAAACTTCGCGGGCAGGAAGCGTTTCGAAGCGTCAGTGACCCGCTTGGGAACGGGCCGTTTGCGCTGAGCCGCTTCAACTTTGAAGGCGTGGAGCGTGGGTTTGAACTCAAGTCCGCTTACGAAGGCAAATATCCCAACACGCTGATTTTCGTGGAAAAGGATGGTCCGCCGTTTCGACTGGAAGGTCCCAATGCCGGGAAGCCAGTGACCACCCCATAACCAGGAAAAAGGTGGCCCAATGGTTCGATCGTGAACCATTGGGTCCGCTCCTGTCCAACTGATGTGCTTAGCCTGACCCTCAACCGCATGCAACCGGAAGCCAACCCCGCGATGGATTTGCTCAGCGCCGCCCGTGGCGGGGATGCGGATGCGTTTGGGGAACTTTGCCGAGTTTATGAAACGCGTTTGCTGCGCCAGGCGATGACGCTCTGCCGCAACGCAACGGTGGCTGAAGAACTTGCCCAGGATACGCTCGTGGAAGCATGGAAATCATTGCGGCGCTACAATGAACAATGCCAATTCTTTACCTGGCTGTGCGCGATTCTGCTTAATCGATACCGGAACACATTGCGTAAACGTGAACCATTGGCGGCGTCCGCCTTATTTGGAGCAGACCGCGAGCAGTTTAGTTCTATTTCCGCGCAATTGCCTGATGAAAGTGTGTTACCGGACCGGGCTGCGGAAGGTCGCGAGCAGGCCGAGCTTGTGTTACATTGCATTTCCATGCTTCCACCCAAACATCAACAGGTGATCTACCTTCGTTTTTATGTGGATGACTCCCTGGCTGGCATTGCGGCGGCTCTTGATTGCTCAGTCGGGACGGTCAAATCGCGCCTCTTCTCTGCTCTGGAGAAATTACGCGCCATGAAGCTGCTCAATTCCCAGTCGTTTGAATCGAATATTGCCAACGTATGAACTGTTCCAATTACCGCCATCAAATCGCCGCTCTAACGCTGGGCGAGCTTGAGGCTGCTGATAAGCACGCCGTTGAGCTTCACCTCTCCACCTGTGCCGCCTGCCGCGCGACTCTCGCCGAATTGAAATCGGTTACCGAGAGTCTTGAGGACGTTCAGATCCGCAACGATATCCAAACCTCAGAACGGTTTCATCGTGCCTGGACTGCTCAACTGCACAAGGCATGTGTTCCTTCGTTCCGAGAGCGGGCGGCAGCTTTCCTCAGAGCTTTTAGGCTATCGCAATCTCCTTATGCACTGCCGGTCGCTACCGTTGCGTTATTGATCGTCGTTGGCGGTTTGTGGTTGTGGAGCATCCATGCTCCGGACGAAGTTCGAAGTACGACCAACCCGTCGAACTTGAGCTCAAGGCAGCCCGGCGCGGATTCTGAAATCGAACCGACGATTTCCAATTACCAGGTCGTGGCGAACCGCTCGTTTGAAAAGTTGGACCAGCTCCTTACGACGCAGGGAATTAGAACTGCCCCGTCGCTACCTGTTTATACCGCGTCCGCGCTCGCTATCTCCAAAGACCTCGAGTAACTCCTGCTCAGCTTGAGTGACTTAACCCGGCGGTGCCCAGGCCGGTTGCTTTTTTCGTTCCCTTGGGTTTCTTAAAAAACTCCAGTTCCTGTCTGGAGAATGGTCGTTTTTGCTTCACTTCGGCTTTGGTTTTAAGCGGCCGCTTCGGTTTTGTCGCCATACGGCACTATAACATATTTGGTGGGTCGGAGCGGCCGCACGTCAAAAGCAGGGAGTGGTCGCTATTGCGTTTCGAATGCATTAGTATGCGCTCTACTAATCCAAGCTCTTATGCGCCACACGTTTTTCTGCCTAGCTTTGCTCCTGGGGGCCATCACTCTTCTGGCCCAAACCTCCAAAGAACGGCCGGCCGGTTTACAAGACGGGGCGGCCACTATTTTACATAGGGCCGATGTGATTAAAACGAACACTCCGAATAATGGGCCCATGCGCTTGTGGCCCCTTCATGCGACTCCCGACTCGCGCATGAACTACGTTGAGGTGTCCGGCCGCTCCGGACTGCATTTCCATCCGGACGCGGACCACAAGCTTTACGTGCTGGAGGGTAGACTCCTCGTTACGGCTGGCACGACCAAGTCAGTGGCAACGGCCGGTGACCTGATCATTATTCCGAAAGGAGTTCCTCACAATTACGATGTCGTTACCAATGGGGAGCGGGCCTTGCTTTTGACTTTCGATGCTCCTCCGTATGACCCGAAAAAGACGGTTTCTTTGCCGAGTAATTGAATAGTCTGCGTGTTCGCGCAGTCTAACTTATAGTAGACTGCCTGAGCGCAGCTTTCCGTTCATAGTGAAACGGGCGTCCGGTAAATTGCCGGGCGCCCGGTTCTTTTTTGCGAGGTATACGAGGGATTTTCGAACGGGGAATATTGTAGCCGCTCCCAATCGACATGGAAAAGTTCAGTCTCGCAGCTCAGTCGCCGGGGAGCTTTATTTAATGGCAACAATTTGCATACTCTAAGTATGAGTATTCTCGTTCGGTCCCGGCAGAGCTCTAGCATTGGGTGCGTTTCGGCCTGGTGTTTGAAGAGGCTGGGCGTGCTGGTCATCGCGTCTGCCACGTGCAACTTGCCTGGGGCTGAGGGAGGGACTAGTGCATGGGTGCATCCGGGTCAGGATGGAAAGCTCGTGTACCAGAAAACACCAGCCGGGGACCGAATCATGGATTTTTCGAGTGCTGGCTACATGGGCGGTGGGGTGCGACTACCAGAGGTTCCAGTCAAGCGCACAGTTCAGCCATTGCCCAATGAGGACAGTACGGCCGCGATCCAGGCGGCGCTCGATGAAGTCTCGAAATTGCCCTTGGAGGGAAAATTCCGAGGGGCAGTCCGCCTGGCACCGGGCGTCTTCACTTGCTCCAACAGTCTGGTGATTTCCGCAAGTGGTGTGGTATTGCAGGGCAGTGGATGCGGGCCGGGCGAGACGAGTTCGACGATTAAGATGAGCGGACCTCGCCATGCCGCGATCATAGCCAGGAACCGAGGTGGCGGCCGGAACGGATCTTCACGGGTGGAGCGAGCGGGCAAAATCCAGACTTTAATGACGGAAGAATACGTTCCTTCGGGCGTAACTAGCTTTTCAGTTAAAGATGTGGGGGGATTCAAGGCCGGAGATGTGCTGCAAATCCGGCGGCCGGTCACTGCGAAGTGGATCCAGTACCTGGGTATGGACGATCTCACGCGAGACGGGAAAGCTCAGACCTGGATTCGGGCCGGAACGACCATTCCTATCGAGCGCAAGCTCGTCGGAATCTCGGGACACACCATGACCCTTGAAGTGCCATTATCAGATTCATTTGATCCTAAATATCTGAACCCGCCTGGAACCTTGCTCGTAAAACTTTTGCCTGAACCGCGGCTCAACCAAATCGGCATTGAGAACCTGCGCATTGAATGTCCCCCACAAGCTGTGAACCATACCGAAGCCCTTTACTCCGCCGTGCGCTTGAACGGGGAGGATTGTTGGGCGCGCAACCTGGTGATCGACGAAACGATGAATAGTGTCGAGGTCACGGGCCGGCGTATCACGCTCGACCATTTAGTTATTGATCGCAAGGCGCTGCACCAGGGTTCGTCCAAGCCGGCGGAAATTGCGCCGAATGGCGACCAGATTCTCGTAAATCGATGCTCGGTGAACGCGGATAATGTGTGGTTTGTCGCGACAGGAGCAGAGCATTCCGGACCGATTGTGCTGCTGCATTGCACGTTTACCGGCAACGGCCACATTGAGGGGCATCAACGCTGGACTACTGGCATGCTGCTGGATAACTGCGAGTTGCCCAATGGCGGGATTGATTTGAAGAATCGCGGTTCAATGGGATCGGGTCACGGATGGGGCACGGGGTGGTCGGTCGCGTGGAATTGTGTGGCTAAAACGTATGTCGTGCAACAACCGCCGGGCGCTTACAATTGGGCGATTGGATGTCGGGGCGAACGATTCCTGTTGCCGCGGCCGTTCGGGAAGGGACCAAAATTACCCTCCGGCGTTTTTGATTCGCACGATAGACCGGTAACCCCGTCGAGTCTTTATCTGAGTCAACTTGCGGAGCGGCTTGGACCGAGCGCTCTCAAGAATATCGGGTACTAAAACAGCGCGAATTGAGCGAATCAGACTTGAGGGCGGGAGAGCGCGAGCCGAAGGGAAGTTGCCTCGGCGTGAACGGCACGGAGAGCGGAGAGCATTGCCGGACTGGCTGAGATCTGCTTTTGGGTGAGTTCTTCATGATCGCCGAGCCCGGAATCTTTGAGATGACGCAAGCGGTCCTGCATCAGGTTGCGCACTTCGGCGGCGTTCTCGATGCCACGAAACCAGGCAGTGTGGAGGTTCTGTGAACCTGGTTGACCGCGCGAGTCGGAGCCTCCGCCTCCGCCAGCCGTATCCAGCCGCAGGTCTGAGATCCCAAGGACTCGCTGCAGCGGACCCTGGGACACGGAAATATTTTGGATATTCGCGAAGTTGACGGTCATCTCGCGAATAGAAATTACGCCTTCTCGAACGCGAAGGCTGCGGTTCGTGACCAGGTACCAGCGCTTATCGAAGGTTAGTCGGACTACCGCGAGACTGAAGGCGCTGAAAACGACGTGCAGCAGAATAGCTGCTGCGGGAATGACCCAGAGTATCAAAGCCCATTTATTATTTTGTTTAGCGAGCTGAAACTCCGCCACAGTGATTGGAATCACCACGGATACGAGGATTACGAACAGAGCTACAAGAATTCGGAGGAGGGCAACGCACAGAAGGTATTTGTAATAATTAGGCGCTGCCCGGAAAACGCGCGTGCTCGCTTCGTCCCCGGGAGGTGGTTCGGGATCGGGGGGAATGCGCAGCAGCCGTTCGCAAAAAGCGCGGAACGCGTTATACATTTTTGTTCCGAGCCTCCAGCAGTTCGCGGGTTTGACGGAGTTCGTCTCGAATGCCCAGAAGGAGTGAAACGGCTTCGGCGTCAGGCTGCTGAGTGATTGCAGCGGACGCCGGCGAATTTTGGCTCTGCGCCGGTCCGTCGAGGGATTGCGTCGAACCCGAATGCGTTTGATAGCCGCGCATTCGGGTGTAGAGAAAGTCGCGGATCATTTCAAATTCTTTGAATCCTTCGATGACTAATTCGGGACCGGATGAACCGGAAGCCGTTTGGATTTGAACGTTGGCCAGTCCGAGCCAGCGCTGGATGATTCCAGAGCGGAGATGGATGTCCTGGATGCGGGCGTAAGTAAGATTAATTTCGCGGCGGAAGAGGATGCCCACTTTCATGTGAATTCCTTCTTCATCGAAGCGATACCGCAGTGTGTGGTAACGGAAGTACAAATAAGGAATGGCAGCAATTATCCCTGGCCCGGTGAAGATGGCGCTAATCAGGTAATACTTGAGCAGATCCTTGTGGGGACGTTCGAGGCTGCGAATATTTTCGGGAATAGCCATGGGCTGATATTTCGGAGTTGGCTCTAGCAGGTTCGTGGACCGCGGGTGAGAGGTCAAGCGCAAGCGCACCGCTGGGATAGACTGGTGAGACTTAGGTGGTTTAGAATTCAGCCATGACGAAGGCAAACGAACGTATCCGCATCAACATAGTGGTTGCCTCATCCGTTCTAAATTTATACCAATCCGTTCTGAAATTTGTCCTGAACTGGTGAATCCATTCGTCGTAATAACGACAATCGAAAATAAACAAGTAAACTGAAATCAATATGCCAACCAATACCATAAAATTGCATCGAGTACTGCGGGCCAAGCCAGAACGGGTTTACCGCGCATTCCTCGATGCTGACGCAAAAGTGAAGTGGCTGCCGCCCAATGGATTCACGGCCAAGGTCCATCATCTTGAAGCCAAAGTGGGCGGCTCCTACAAAATGTCCTTCACCAATTTTACTACGGGTAAGAGTCATTCCTTTGGAGGAACCTACCTGGAGCTAACGCCGCATCAGCGCATCCGCTACACTGACAAATTCGACGCACCGGGCCTTCCGGGGGAAATGCAAACGACGATAAGCTTGCGCGAAGTGTTTTGTGGAACCGAGTTGAGCATTACGCAGGAAGGTATTCCTGAAGCCATCCCGGCGGAGGCGTGCTATCTCGGTTGGCAGGAATCGTTAATCCTGTTGGCCAAACTAGTCGAGGCTGAGATTCCGGATCAACCCATCTAAAGGGGAGTAGGGCAGGGGCTGGGCTTTATGGAAACCAGACCAGGCTCGGATTGTTCGTAACACCAGTATTGGTATTAAAATTCCAATACTGGGTGTTTTTAAACCGTGCCGAGTGGCCATCCAGAAAGGTAAACTGGGCTCCGTGGTTGTGCAGGTTTGTATGCACATTGTTCTGTTTTGCTACCGCTGCAAGCTTCCCGTTATCAAATAACCAAACCACCTGGGCTGGTCTGCTGATGGACGAGTGTTTCACCTGATTTCCTGAACCCGTTCCACTCACCTTTTCATTGAGGCAATAATGAAACAAATTGTTTCCATTGCTGCGCCGCGGATTTGCCGGGCAAATCCAAATCGAGCGCGCCGGCTCGATCGCTGCATTGGTATACCACGGATTCTCAAAGTATGTCGGTATGCGTAACACTTTCGGCAGGTCAACATACCAGCCAGAAGATGTATTCGCATTGGGAGTTCCGTCCTGAGGTAAGTAGTCGTCGTTCTCTACAGTAAAAAGAATGGTAGCGGTGCCCCACTGCTTTAAATTGTTTAAACAGGAGATTGCCTTAGCCTTTTCTTTAGCGCGGTTGAGTGCAGGCAACAACAGGCTCGCAAGGATTGCGATGATTGCCACCACCACCAGCAGCTCGATTAGGGTAAAGGCCTTCGATTTCAACTTTGGAACTCTTTTAGTATCTAACCTTTAGGTGCATGCACCGTCAAGCTGAAGGGCCAATCGATGTTTGTACGAAGAGTTTCGCTTCAGTCAGGGATTACTCCTGAATAGCGAGTCGGGTCATTTCGCGGTTGGTTCCTCCCTGGCAAAAGCCTAGGATGTGCGTTCGATATGGCCTACCAGGAAAAGCAACTTCAGGAAATTTCGAAAAACTTCCAAATCTATGGCGAGATTCTTCATGCCGAGACGCTGAAGATTGGTCATATCAACGAAACCTATTCTGCTACTTACAGCCAGGGTGGGATGCGCGTGCGCTACATTCACCAGAAGATTAATGGAAATGTCTTCAAAAACCCGGTCGGGGTAATGAAAAATGTCACCCGGGTCACCACGCATATCCGCAAAAAATTGGAAAGCCAAAACCTGCGCGATGTTACGCGGCGCTCGCTGATTGTGATTCCAACTCGTGACGGCCATTCTTTTTATCAGAATGGTGATGGCGAGGTCTGGCGCACTTTCGTTTTTGTCGAAGGGGTTGAAACCTATGAATCCGTCCAATCGCCGCAGCAGGCGTACCAGGCGGGGCGCGCTTTCGGCGATTTTCAGAGGTTACTCGTCGATTTGCCGGGAGAACGGCTCATTGAAACGATTCCTGATTTTCATAATACGCGAAAACGTTTTTCCGCGCTCCAGTTAGCGGTCCAAAAAGACCATTACAATCGCGCAAAAGATGCCAAAGAAGAAATCGAATTCGCCCTGAAGCGCGAACGGATCGTGGATGTGATTCTTAACGGCATGGCAAAAAAGAAAATCCCCGAACGCATCACTCACAACGATACTAAATTTAATAATGTGATGCTCGATGTTCTGACCGGAGAAGCCATGTGCATAGTTGACCTGGACACCGTGATGCCGGGTTGTGCCTTGTATGATTTTGGTGATATGGTGCGCACCACTACCAGTCCCACCCTTGAGGATGAACTCGACCTATCCAAAGTCAAAATGCAGATGCCGATGTTTAAAAAATTGGCCGAAGGTTATCTCTCCACAGCGTGCGAATTCCTGACCAGGTCAGAGCGGGCTTTGATTGCGTTCTCCGGCAAACTTATCACCTTTGAAATCGGGGTTCGGTTCCTGACGGATTACCTAAGCGGCGATACTTATTTTCGTATCCATCGTCCAACGCATAACCTCGATCGTTGCCGCACCCAGTTCAAACTTGTGGAATCGATCGAACAGCAGGAAGCAGCCATGCAAAAGCATGTAGACCGGATTTAACGGTCAACGGTGTGCTACTTGCCGGTAAAAAGCGGTAATGCCAGGGTACTATCCAGTGTTCGTATTTCGGCAATTTCCTTCGTGGGAGTGCCTCCGCTAAGTTCAGCCAGCCGTTCTCCCGCGGGTCGGACGCGAGATTGAAAGCTGGCCGCAGCATCGTTAAAGGCTGAATTCACCCGTTCCAGTCCGTTACGCATTTTTTCAAAATGCTCTACAAATTTTACTACCCGCGAATAAAGTTCCCGAGCGGCCTCCGCGATTTTCTCAGCGTTCTCGGTCTGCGCGTGCTGCTGCCAGCTAATACTCACTGACCGCAAAAGCCCAATCAATGAAGCCGGCGTGGCAATCAGAATTCGTTTGCTGGCGGCCCAGACAATCAAATCCCGATCTCCCTCAAGGGCGGTGCTGAATAGTGACTCAGCGGGCAGGAAAAGGACCACGTGGTCCAAGGCATTCGGAAATTGGCCAGGATAATCCCGCTCAGCCAAAGCCTTGATGGTGGATTTCAATTTTGAAGCATGCGCGGCCAGAGATGCTACGCGGCTCGCGGCGTCCATGGGTTCCAACGCAGTCAGAAATTCGAAATCCGGGACTTTAGCGTCCACGATAATGAGTCGGTCTCCGGGCAGGCGGACGATTAAGTCAGGCTTGGAGTCACCAAATTGTGTTTGCTCGCTAAAGTCGCAATGCGTGCTCATGCCCGCTGCTTCCACCACGCGGCGGAGGGTTTCCTCACCCCAGCGTCCGCGTGCCTGGTTTGATTTCAGCACGCTACGAAACTGTTGTGTCTCGAGGGCAAGCACATGGCTTTGCTGGGCCAAATTTTCCAACTGCTTCTTCACCTCTCCCAAAGTCGTAGCCTGCGAAGTCTCAGCTTGTTGCAGCCGCTTTTGGTAAGTCTCCAATTGTTGCTTCAACGGTTCTACCAGCGTGGCTATGGCTTGCTGCCGTTGAGCCAAATCTCCTTTTGCCCCTTCTTGCAGCTTCGCAAGGGTCTCGGTAACCCGTTCGATAAACTGCGGCTGTAGTTCGCGGATCGTATCGATGCTGAGAGCCTTGAATGCCGTGCGCAATTCACTCATCGCTTTTTCCTGCACTGCCTTGGCTTCCGCCATCGCTCTTTCGTGCAGCATGCGTTGCTCAGCGACTAGTTTTTCCGCGGCTGAGGAATTTGCATCCGCAGTGGCGCGGGCGCTCAGTGACTGGGTTAATTCCGTGCGGAGTTTGCTCAGTTCGCCATCGCGCTGCGCCAATTGCTGCCGCAATTCATCTGCGAGACGATCGTCCGGCGCCGTTAGACGGCTTTTTCCCATCAGCCAGCCAATGACCCAGCCAGCAACTCCCGCAATCACAAACCCAATTGCCCAATAGGCGCCTGACGGCATAGGGTTAAAAGTGCGCAATGACCTCGATCTCGACGTTCGCTCCTTTTGGCAAGGCCGCGACTTGAATTGTGGAACGTGCCGGAAAATCCGAGGTGAAATATTTGGCGTACACCTCGTTCATGGCGGCGAAATCTGCGAGATTGGTCAAAAAAACGGTGCTTTTCACCACGTTCGCGAAGGTCAGACCCTGATCCTCCAGAATCGCTTTGACGTTTTCCAGGACCCGCTCCGTCTGTGCTTTGGCATCGCCTGAAATTAAATTGCCCGATGCTGGTTCAATGGGAATTTGCCCGGCACAAAAAAGCAAGTCGCCTACGCGGACCGCATGATTGTAAGGACCAACGGCTGCAGGCGATTTCGCCGGCTTCACGATTATCTTCTTAGGCATATTCTTATGTTTGAAAATAAGGAGCCTAAACAAAAGCAAACGAAAGTGGAAATCTATTTAGGTGGTGAGCAGGAGCAAAGTTCGTCGAGCACGGGAGTGGTGACGCAAATTTGTGGGGCTTGCAAAGGTTTGCAAACTGAAGTTCAAAATCTCTACCGTCTTTACCCCATTGTAGGAAATAGATTAACCCATCTAAATTTCCGTTTGGTTCGTAGTAAACGAGTTACTAGTGGAGAAACATTTTATGGCTAAAACGATAAACAAACCCGAACAGAGACCCAGCCAACAGGAGATCGCCCGCCGCGCGTATGAACTTTATGAGAAAAGCGGACGTGAACCCGGACATGAGATGCAACATTGGTTGGAAGCCGAGCGACAGTTGCTCGCCGCCATGCAGACGCAAAAAGTAACGCCGCAAGTTATACAACTGCCCGACAAAGTTGTGCCCAGGCAACAACAACGTCTTGCTCGGGCCTGAGGCATTATGCCGGAAAAAAAGACACTCGAGCGGGCCAGACGGGATAAGCGTCAGGGCAAATCTGCCTCGACACAGGCGGGGGAGTTTGTGCGTGAGGAAATGCACCATATTCGCGAAGGAAAACATGGGGCCAGCTCGGCAAAGCAGGCCATCGCGATTGGGTTATCCAAAGCGCGGAGGGCTGGGGTTGACTTAAAACCTCCAACGAAGGGATCCGTCTCGGAGAAAACTCGCCGCAGTGCCAGGAGTGCATATCGCAAAGGTCAGCGGCATGAGCCGGTCTCAAGCAGCCGCTCTCAGGCTCGCTCCAAAGCGCTTCGGCATGAAGGCCGTGCTGCGGCTTCGCATAAGGCTTTGTCACGCCAAGCCCATTCTGCTGCGCGGAAGCGGGGTAGCTCGGACCGGAGCAATGCTGCGAAAAAAGCGGCGAGGACACGGTCGCGGCACTGAACGGAATTTTTACAGGTATTTCTGTAGAATCGGCTGCAACTTCTTTTTGGTTGCTGCCGGCCAGAGCTTTTTGTCCGTCATAATCGCATTCCTAAGAGAATCGTGACAGGACCAGGAAGGTTCGGTTGGAATTTTTGGGATTACCTTAGCCAGGATGGCTTTGGCCATGGCAGCGTTAGCCGTTAAATTCGCAATTACCATGTCCACGGTGACGTGGGCCTCGTCCACCTTCCAGCAGTCGTAATCAGTCACCATCGCCATGGTGGCATAACCAATTTCGGCTTCTCGGGCACACTTGGCTTCGCCCAAATTCGTCATGCCTATCACGTCATAACCGAGTTTATGATTGGTGAGCGATTCTGCTCGGGTGCTGAAAGCCGGACCCTCCATATTTACGTAAGTGCCGCCATTATGCACGCGCGCCTTCAAGGCTCGAGCTGTCTTGTAAATAAGATTGCGCAATTCTCCGCAAATCGGATCAGCAAAGGCCACATGTCCAACGATGCCCTGACCGAAAAATGTATGGGCCATAGATTGTTTGGTTCGGTCCAAAAACTGGTCCGGCAATACGATGTGACAAGGCTTGTAACGAAGTTGCAGCGAACCAACCGCGCTGACGCTGATAAGCCAGGCCACGTTCAGCTTTTTCATGGCCCAAATATTGGCTCGATGGTTCAGTTCCGTCGGCAAAATGCGATGACCCCGTCCATGGCGAGGAAGGAAAACAACGTCGCGACCACCAAGGCTGCCCGTGAGGAGTTGGTCGGAAGGAAGGCCAAACGGAGTGCTGATTTTCAACCATTTTTGAGAGCTGAATCCTTCGATATGATAAAGGCCGCTGCCGCCGATAATGCCTATGCGATACTGTGACATGCGCGCGTTTATAGCACCTGTTTTGGGTTGAGCCAGCCAAATCGAACTAATGAGAACAGCAGGACCCGTCGATTGCGAGGTGAGGACTTATAAAGGGAATGCCCAGGTTCATACCTCGTAAGATCAGGAGCGAGGCCAGCAGGAAAGCAGAGATGGGAATCGCCTGCCGAAGCTTCAATCGAAAAGCAATTGGCACGAGACTCGTTGAAAGACTAATCGTCAGCATTATCGGGACAGTTCCTGCGCCGAATGCAGCCATGTAACCGGCACCTCCCAGAATTGAACCCGTCGCCGCCGCTCCAGTTGCTGCAACGTAAACCAGGCCGCAAGGCAGTAGGCCATTTAAAAGCCCCAGGATGAGAACAGCGTAAAGAGAACGCCGGCGGAGCAGGGCGGACATGTGCTGTTTCAAGCGCTCGACTAGGAGTGATAAGGGCGTCAGAAGCCTGAGCTTGCGCGAAAAGATAAGAGCGAAGAGAAGCAATGCTCCGAGACTAATAGATGTCCAGCGTTGTAAACCGGCCAGCACGAGACTTCGGCCAAGACTGCCGAAGCAAATGCCAATGAAAATGTATGTAATAACGCGGCCAAGATTGTACGCAAAGCGGCTGGCGAAGAACCTGGTGGCACTTCCGCCCGGGTGCGGCAACGCTAGAGCCAGTGGACCGCACATGCCCGCGCAATGCAGGCTTCCAACCAGTCCCAATATAAATGCAGTCAACAAATCCATGGAATGCTTTAAGTGCCTCCCCCGAGGAGCTGTTTCACGTTTTTAACGACTAATTGCTGTTCCGTGTAGTATTCCCTCTCCTCCGCCGTCCAGGAGACCCGGACTCGCCAAAGCCCCGGCTCAAGACCGCTGGCATCAACCGACTGAATACCCGAGCGATCAACATTCAGTTTAACGTCCCGATCCAACCCGACCGAAGACGGCCGATATAATTGGATGTGGCCCGCGGTTGCGCCCGCGGTTTGGGGAGTCGGGAGCGAAAGCGTAATCGTGGCGTTATCGGCATTGTAAGCAACCTTTGCCGATGCCGCCATGACCTCGGTGCGGTGAACGCGGTCAATGTGCTCCTGAAATTTTAATTCCTGTTCATAATAATTGGCGCTGACCAGGTCCGAACCGTGAGTGCAGGCCAGCACGATAAGACACACCGTGCCGGAGATGAATAAAGCGAACGCACCAATGATGGCGAATGGCCAGAGAGTCTGATTTTTGTTCATGATGTCATTTGGGCGACACTGCGTCATTCCGCGGCCCGATAAAACTGGTTTTCAAGGATTCAACGCGTTTGCCGTTGCTGTAAACCCCGACAACCAGGGGGGTTGAGCCAGACTTAAGATTTTTAGGGTCTAATTCAATTATGATTGAATTTTCGGCAAGGTTTTCTGCCGGTACCACAATTCGCCTCCCCATAACCTGAAGCTTGCCTTCAGTATTCTCGAGTTTCAGCTCTATCGGAATGTCTCGCGACGTCTTATTAAGAACCCGGATGGTGTATAAATTGCTAAAACGCCCATCCGGCATTTGTTGAAAAAGCGCACCCGGAGCCCGCAACAACGTAGTCTGAACATCCGAACGAGTCAGGACCAGGATTGTCCATAGGACTATCAGGCCTGTCAGGAGCACGGCATAGCCCGCCAGTCGAGGAGTGAACCGCAGCTTTTGCCCTTTTTCGATTCCGTTTAATGAGGCGTAGCGGATCAGGCCCAATGGCTGATTGATTTTAGTCATCACATTGTTGCAGGCGTCAATACAGGCCGTGCACTGCACACACTCCATCTGTGTCCCGTTTCGTATGTCAATACCCGTCGGGCAAACAGTCACGCATGCTCGGCAATCAATGCAGTCCCCCAGCGCGGCTGACTTGCGCTGCTCCTTGGATTGTGCTCGACGCAAAGTTCCTCGACCTTCGCCTCGCTTATAATCGTAAGCCACTACAATCGAGTTTTCATCAAGGAGTGTGGATTGAAAGCGTCCATAGGGGCAAATGAACGTGCAGGCCTGTTCACGAAATCGTGCGAAAATGGCATAAAAAATAAAGGTAAACAGAACCATGAAGAAAAGTCCTTGAATGTGGTTTTTCGGGTTATCGGTGATCAGCCTGAACAACTGCTCCTTCCCAATTAAGTAGGCGAGCAGCGTATTGCCGATGATGAATGAAAGAGCAAAGAAGATTCCGTGTTTGGACATTTTTTTGGCAATCTTCGCAAAACTCCAAGGTGCTTTGGCGAGGGAGCGTTGCGCGGCTGAATCTCCTTCAATGAAGTATTCGATTTTTCGAAAGACCATTTCCATGAGCACCGTTTGTGGGCACGTCCACCCGCACCAAAGCCGGCCAAAAGCCGCGGTGAACACAATAATTCCGGTTAGGAAAATCAGGAGTGTGATAGCAGAGATAAACATGTCCTGAGGCCAAAAAATGTGACCCAGGATGACGAATTTGCGCTCAATGAAATTAAGCAGTAACAGTGGATTCCCGTGTACCTTTACGAAAGGCCCGGCGAACATAATGGTGAGTAACAGGAAGCTTAGGTAAGTGCGCGCCTGGTAAAGACGTCCTCGAGGTTTTCGCGGGAACAACCACATTCGCCGGCCTTCTTTGTCGGCAGTAGTTAAATGGTCGCGATAATCTTTCCAGTCCACCGGTTTGAGCGGACTTTTCTCTTCCGGGGGCGGCTCTTCGGGCTTAGACAAAGCGTTGCTCACTATCGTAAATGGCTCAACAATGGTCCGAGGGCCGAGCTTTATTCAAACTCACTCGGGCCAGTTTTGACGGGCGCTTGGTTTTCCGGAGGTTTCGGGTTCGGCGGCTTCGTTCCTCTCAGCGTATAGATGTAACTCCCGACTTCATAAATCTCGGAAGGTTTGAGCACGCCTTTCCAGGTGATCATTCCTTTTTCAGGAACTCCATTCCAGATTGTCTTAATATTGTCGGTGAATTGAGGGCCGTGCAGCCAGAAGTCATCGGTAAGATTTGGTCCCACGAGTCCGCCACCATCTGCCCGGTGGCACGGGGCGCACAATTTATCGAACGTTTGTTTTCCTTTGGCCAGCAGAGCAGCATCCTGGGAGGGTTGTAGTGTGGCTATCTCGCCTTCAAACTTTCCCATAGCCCTCGATTTAATGGCGTCGCCGAGCTTCATTTCATGTGCATATTCGGCGGCCATGAGGTCGCCAGAATGGAACCCGTGATAGTAAATAAAATACACGAGGGCAAAAGCGGTCGTTCCATAAAATAGCCAGACCCACCAGCGCGGCAGTTTATTGTCCAGTTCACGAATGCCATCCGCTTCGTGATCCATTAATAACGGATTATCTTGATCATTCATGAGGCAAAGGAGGAGATTGTTTAATATCGCTTTCGTTATCTTCCAGCGGGAGATGTTGCATGGAATTAACGTACTTTTTATTCAGGCATGTCGCCCAAAACAACATGCCCGTAAAAAATGCAAAAAAGATGCTGATCGACATCACACCAAACACTCCAATTCCACCTATGCTCCTAAGTACGTTCTCAATCATATTAATTCCATTTTCTTACTTTAATGAAGCGGTCGTGGACGGCGTGGGAGCGCTCGGGGCAACTTTTGTATCGGAGCCGAGTCGCTGTAAATAAGCAATCACGGCAATAATTTCGCGATTAGTCTCAGCGGTGATCATGCCGGCCTTTAGATTGGCAACGACTTTGATGGCTTGAGTGTTTAAATCCATTTCGGCAGCGCCGTTCTCATATCCCATTGGGTAAGGAACACCGATTTTTCTCAATGCGCGGATGCGCGCGGGTAGTGAGGCAGTTTCAAGCGGTTGAGTTAACAGCCAGGGATACCGAGGCATGATCGAACCAGGTGATGTTGACCGAGGATCATCGAGGTGAGTGTAATGCCAGGCGTCTGGGTATCTTCCACCTTCGCGATGAAGGTCTGGCCCCGTCCTTTTAGAGCCCCACAAAAATGGATGATCGTACACAAACTCTCCTGCCTTCGAATACTCACCGTATCGTTCGGTTTCAGATCGAAACGGCCTCACCATTTGGGAATGGCAGCCAACGCAACCTTCGCGAATATAAATGTCACGACCCAAAACTTCGAGTGGCGTATATGGTTTAACAGCAGCAATCGTCGGAACGTTCTGTTTCACCAAATACATGGGAATGATTTCGATCATGCCGCCAATGAGCACGGCGACCACAGCCAAGGCGGTAAAGGTGAGCGGTTTGGCTTCCAACCAACGGTGCCGCCATGGATGTTCGTCCGTTTCTATTACAACTTTCGGGAGTATGGCCGCCTGAGCTTCCTGTTCAGGAACGAATTTTCCGGCTTTCGCGGTTTTATAAAGGTTGTAGGCCATGATGAAAACGCCAATGATATACAGGGAGCCGCCGATAGCGCGCAGGCGATACATCGGGACGATCTGAAGGACTGTCTCCAGGAAATTGGGATATTGTAAAAATCCGTCCTTGTTGAATTGTTTCCACATAAGCCCCTGCGTAACACCGCTCGCATACATGGGCACCACGTAGAACATCATCCCAAGCAGACCTATCCAGAAGTGATAGTTGGCCAGCTTATTGGACCAGAGTTGAGTGTTGTATAGTCGAGGAAATAGCCAATAGAGCATGCTGAAGGTCAGGAACCCGTTCCAGCCAAGGGCTCCGGTATGCACATGGGCGATGGTCCAATCAGTATAATGGGAAAGAGAGTTAACGCTCTTGATTGCCAATGTTGGCCCTTCGAGAGTCGCCATTCCGTAAGCGGTGACCGCCACAACCATGAACTTGAGCATGGGTTCCTCTCGGACCTTATCCCATGCACCGCGAAGCGTGAGCAACCCGTTCAACATGCCGCCCCACGATGGCGCGATCAACATGATCGAAAAAACCATTCCCAGCGATTGTGCCCAGTCAGGAAGAGCTGTGTAGAGCAAATGATGGGGGCCAGCCCAAATATAGATAAATATCAATGCCCAAAAATGAATTATCGAGAGCCGATAGGAGAATACCGGGCGATTTGCTGCCTTTGGCAGGAAATAATACATCATGCCCAGGTAAGGAGTGGTCAGAAAGAAGGCTACCGCATTATGCCCGTACCACCACTGCACCAGTGCGTCTTGAACTCCCGCATAAACCGAATAGCTCTTGAACCAGCCGGCGGGCATTTCCATTGAATTAACAACGTGCAGTACTGCGACCGTGAAAGCCGTGGCTATATAAAACCAGATGGCCACATACATGTGCCGTTCGCGTCGTTTGATGATGGTGCCCAGCAGGTTGATCGTAAATGCTACCCACACAACGGCGATCGCGATATCGATTGGCCATTCCAACTCGGCGTATTCTTTGCTGGTTGTAAGCCCCAGGGGCAAAGTTATGGCTGCGGCCACAATTATCAAATTCCAACCCCAGAAATTAAACCAACTGAGCTTGTCGCTGAACATTCGCGCCTTACAGAGCCGCTGGAGGGAGTAGTAAATTCCCGTGAACATTCCGTTACCGACAAATGCGAAAATAACAGCATTGGTGTGAAGTGGTCGAAGTCGCCCGAAACTTATGAACTGCAGGTTCAGGTTGGCCTGCGGAAAAAACAATTGGATTGCGGCCAGTAACCCCGCACTCATACCAACGATGGCCCAAACGACCGTGGCAATAGCAAAGGCACGAACAATGGGGTTATCGTAATAGAACGTCTCAATGTTCGCGCTTGAGGTCTGTCCCGGTCGTTCTGACTGAAGTGTTGTTGAACTCATTATTGTGTCGATATCAGAAATCTAGATTATTGCTCTTGCCTGGATAAAAGTTGCGACTGCCATTCGGCACTTCACGCAATGATCTCTTATAAGCATTTATGGACTAACCGTCTTTTGTTCTGCTTTGTTCAGTTTTTGGTTTGTTTGTGCGCTTTCGATTTTTGTGAACGTCGGAGAAGGGACTTCCTCTGCAAGCAAACGCATGGAAGGCGTGCAGGTGTCCTCGAATTGCCCCGACCGGACAGCCCAGATAAAGCCAGCCAGAAAAGATAAGGCTATTACGAGACTGGCGAGGATCAGAATGACAAGAACTGACATAGCACATCATTTATCGGTAACGAATGCGGTGTTTTGAACGATTCCTACGTTCCGGGCGGAGCGGGTTGTGAGAGCGCAAGCAAACAGGACTACCGTAATAGAACTCAGAGGCATTAGTACGGCGCAGATGATAGGGGATAATATGCCCGCGGCGGCGATACTGATTCCCACAAGGTTGTACACAGCCGATACAACAAAACTGAATTCGATAATTTTGGCAGTGCGCCTGGAGAACTCTAAAATTGTTCCGATTTTCGGAATTTGCGAAGCTGAAATAATGACGTCACTGGCAGGGCAAAATGCGCCGATTTTTTCAACCACGGCCATTCCGACATCACTTTGTTTCAGCGCGCCGGCGTCATTTAGTCCATCACCAATCATCAATACTTGTCTGCCTGAGTCCTGCAGGTTTGTAATGAATTCGAGCTTATCCAGTGGACTTTGATTAAAGTTCAAGGCGGATCCCGGCGGAAACAGCAGGCTGAATTGTTTGCGTTCGCGCTCGTTGTCACCACTCAGGAGGGCCAACTCATATCGACCCCCAAGCTCCATCAGCAACTGCGCTGTCTCTGGTCGGAGCGGATTCCCAAGCACAAATGTTCCCCGAAACGTTCCGTTGATGGATAGGAGAGAACCGGTTACGGACGGGATAGCCGTTTTCGGAATGGTCACTCCGCAACGCTCCAGCCAGGCCCTTGAGCCGAGACAAATGTCGTCGGAGCGGATGCTTGCCCGAATTCCGTAACCGGGCACCTCGACGAATGAGGTAGTGGTTTCGCAGAAATTGGTGCTTAAAGACTCTCTTATACGGATTGCGTGCGGGTGAGTTGAGTGACTAGTCAGCGTAGCGATGGAGGCTGCCTCACGGGGCTCAAGGTTGACCTGAATTAAATGTCACTCCATTTGAACTGCAGGCAGTCAGTGTTCCGGTTTTGTCGAAAACGATGGAATCAAGTTGTGCGAGTCGTTCTAATACCAAGCCGCTTTTCAGGAACACACCAATCCTCGCGAGCAATCGTTGTGCACTGCCCAGAGCAAAGGGGGCTGCTAGCGCCAGGGCACAAGGACAAGCCACAATCAGTACCGAAATAAATGCCTTTAATCCGCGGGATGCATCACCATTCAATATCCAAAATAACGCTGCTCCGATTGCAACTGTGAGAACGATCCGAGTGAATCGTCGACTGTAGCGATTGGTGAGCGTATTTAGGTTATGGTCTCTTTGTTTCTGAAAAGTTTCATGATTCCAAAGAGACGTTAAATAGCTCTGTGAAACAGGTTTTAGTGTTTCCACTTCGATCGCTCCGCCGATTTGCTGACCGCCGGCGAATAGGTAATCTCCAATCTCTTTTTCCACATGTTCAGACTCTCCGGTGACGAAGCTGTAGTCGATGCAAGCAGAGCCGGCAACCAGCCATGCATCGGCCGGAATGAGTTCGCCATTGCGCAATATCAGATGGTCCCCGACGGCCAATTCAGAAATGGAGGAGCTTTGTTCGCCACCAGGTAATTTTTTGATAACGGCGAGTGGGAAAAACGACTTGTAGTCGCGATCAAAAATGATGCGATCGTTGCTAACCCGTTGAAATACTCTGCCGCAAAGAAGGAAGAAGATGAGTCCAGCAAGAGAATCGAGGTAGCCACCGCCGCGGCCGGAAAAAATTTCAAACGCGCTCTGGAAAAACAGTGCTGCGATTCCGACAGCAATCGGAACGTCAAGTGTCAGAACGCGATGTTTTAAGGAATGCGCGGCGGCACGCCAGTAATCGCAAGCACTATAGATGAACACGGGCAGAGCAAGAAATAAACTTAAATACCCGAACAGCCTTTGAAAATAGGTCCCGGTTAAGCCGTCCAGCCCCAGGTAGGTAGGAATACTGAACAACATAATATTGCCGAACGCGAAACCGGCTATGCCGAGCTGGAGCCATTGACGTTTTCGAGCCGGATCGCTCTTTGACTTCTCCAGTTCTCCGAGTGTAAGGACTGGTTCATATCCCACAGACGTGAGCAATCTCACTAGTTCGCTCAGGCGCACCTTGGACGGCGAGTATTGGATGGCTACTTCGCGTCTTGCAAAATTTACTCGAGAACTGCCGATGCCTGGATTGAGTCGAAAAAGGCTTTCCAACAGCCAAACACAGGCGACGCAATGAATAGCTGGAATATGAAGTGTAATCCGGTTAGTTGCTGCATCTGAAAAATCAAGCAAACGCCTTTGCAGTAGCGGATCATCGAGGTATTCCCAGTTTTGTTGAGAGGAAGGTGATCTCATCCGGGTACCGGGATGCACAACGAGGTCGTAAAACTGATTGAGCCCACTTTCGATCAGGAGGTCATGAACAAATAAACATCCGTGGCAACAGAAGGATTTGTCAGTTTTTATGTATTTCGTGTCCGTGCAAGGCTCTCCGCAGTGATGGCACTTTGAAGCGGTGCGTCCTGGCCGCACGTCGTACAAATCATTAGAAACCGCAATTGGAGACGAGGTATAAAGCTCGGCTTCTGCGGCATCTAACATATCCCTGTTGAATACGCTGCTCACTCTTCAATCCACATCAGTGCGGATGTGTAATTGAGGCCTATTCAATGAACAGAAGCTTCCCGTTTATTGGTGAAGGGTGACCATTTTTTGCAAATATCGAGCAAAGGATGGAGAGTCGAGGTTTTTGTCAGTATTGCTCCCGAAATGTTTCTAAGAAAAAGGCGACCCGGTTGTTTGGGTCGCCTTCAACCAACCTACTCCTACTATCCCCTCTACAGAGAAACTCTTCCAGGTGCCGGTTATCTCAATGGGGTACATACCAGATTTGAACGCTACTACGAACCTCCATGAAGCAGGGTAGTTCACCGTAGCTACTTGCCGGTCGATGTGGACGAATTGCTTGCATTCTTATGGATAAAGGCTCTTGTTCCTGCCGTGCGGGGCACTATAAGCTCTCGCGCAGGTTGCTAGCTCAAAATCTATGAAGCTTCTTTCCAGGCGCTGCTTTGTTGCCGCCACTTCTGCGGCAGCCTTCGGATTGCCTCTTTTCATTCCTGCCAAGGTTCTGGGGGCAGGTGCGCCGAGCAAAAAAATCAACGTAGGCTTTATCGGATGCGGCGATCACGGAACGCTTTGGAATCTCGATTACTACTTAAAATTGCGCGACGCAAAGGTTGTCGTCGTCTGTGATGTGGATGGGTTTCGTATGCGCAAGGCCAAGGCTCTGGTAGATGCTGCATACGACAGCGAGGATTGTGCTATTACGAAGGACTTTCGGGAGGTTCTGAGTCGCAAAGATGTCGATGCTGTCATGATCTCCACACCGGATCATTGGCACACGCTCATCAGCGTGATGGCGGCACGTGCGGGTAAAGACGTGCAGTGTGAGAAGCCGACCCTGACCATAGGAGAAGGCAAAATTTTGATCGAAAATATTCGGAAGCAGGGTCGGGTTTTTCAGACGAGCACCGAAGACCGCGCCGTTCCAGAGTATCATCGAATGGCGGAGTTGGTCCGTAATGGTCGTGTTGGCAAATTGGAAAGAATCGAAGTCATCCTGCCGCACGAACCAAATTCTCCTGGTGATCCAACTCCTCAACCAGTGCCGAAGGATCTAGATTGGGATATGTGGCTTGGTCCTGCTCCGTACGCTCCTTATACAAAGGATCGGGTCCATTTCAATTTCCGATGGATAAGCGACTACTCAGGCGGAATTATTTGTGATTGGGGTGCGCACCTCTTCGACACCGCACAATGGGCAAACGACACCGAACATTCTGGACCAGTTGAGGTTGAAGGAAAGGGAACTCATTGGGATGGTGGTCTTTATAATACAGTCAAAGATTATGATGTGAGTTTTCGGTATGCAAACGGCGTCACCATGACTTGCAAGCCAGGCACCCCGAGCATCAAGTTCATCGGCAGCGAAGGCTGGGTTGGCAACCGTGGCTGGCGCGCAAAAGTAGAAGCCAGCTCCGAGACAATTCTTAAATCCGTGATTGGCCCCAATGAACTGCACCTTTACACCAACCCTGCTGGTGAACACGACGATTTCCTTAAGTGCGTCAAAAGCCGAAAAGACCCTTATTTCCCTGTAGAAATCGGTCACCGAGTGTCAACGATCTGTCACTTGGCCAATTTATCCATAAAATTGGGCCGAAAGCTGCGGTGGAATCCAGAGCGAGAGATGTTTGAGAATGATGAGGAAGCCAATAGCCTGCTTCGACGGCCGATGCGGTCGCCGTGGACTTTTCAGCAGGCTTAGTCTGGAACTCGATAATCCCTTCCACCAGCCTTTACGCGGCCCAGTTCCTGTTCTTCTTGTTCTGTCTTCCCCTTCACCCCGCTATGCGCCGGCAGTCAATCACAGGCGTACGCGGCGTAGCAGTCGCCGCCGTCGTCCTCTTTTGACATTGATACGGAAAGCTCTTCCATTCAAAATATAGCACTTGAATCATGCTGAGGAATGACAGATCCGAGCTCGATTATAATCGATTGACAAAAAGGGCCAAGCGGCTCGGTTCCATCTCTGCGCCCCCGATAAAACTCGCCCTATTGGCGGATGTTTCTACGCAGCACCTGGTGCCCTTGTTAAGGGTTCTTTTGGCTGATCACAATGTGGATGCTAAAATTTATGAGGCCGGCTACGACACCGTGGAATTGGAGGCGCTAAATCCCAACTCAGGCCTCTACGCTTTCAATCCTGAAGTTATCGTCATTTTGCAGTCGATCATGAAGCTGAAAGATCGGCTTTACGCTGCCCTCGGTAGCCGAACCTCCTTTATTCAGGCGCATGCGGACAGAATTCACGCGGTCTGGAACGCCATTCGAAACCGCAGTCAGGCCATAATTCTGCAAAGCACCTTTGTCCTCCCGTATGAACGCTCTAGTGGTAATTTTAGTTGCCTCGCCAATGACGATTTCTACACATCGGTCCTGGAACTCAATCGAGAGATTTGCCTGCGGGCGAGGCAAACTGCAAGCGTCTTGATCAACGATATTGATCATATTGCCGGGTGGGTCGGTCGTCGCGCTTTTTTCGATGAGAAATTGTGGGGGTTGGCCAAGTCTCTTTGCGCCTTGGAATATCTTCCGGACATTGCGCAGAGTATTGTTGATATTACCCTCGCCGCGCTTGGACGTTCAATTAAATGCATCGTATTGGATTTGGATAATACCTTGTGGGGCGGAGTTATCGGTGATGATGGATTGGAAGGCATTCGGCTCGGAGACCTGGATGAGGACGGCGCCTTTCGTTCGTTTCAGCTTTTTTTACGTGAGTTAACTTCACGGGGAATACTTCTGGCCGCCTGTAGTAAAAACAACGAGGAAGTCGCAAGGGAGGTTTTTCAAAAGCATCCAGGAATGGTCCTTAAGGAGGAGCATTTCGCTGTCTTTATTGCAAACTGGCAAGACAAAGCGACCAATATTCGCCGCATTCAGAAGACTCTTAATATTGGTTTCGATTCCATGGTTTTCCTGGATGATAATCCTTTTGAACGGAATCTGGTCCGGCAGTTGATTCCGGAAATTATTGTTCCCGAATTGCCGGATGACCCGGCACTTTACGTCCGAACGATTTCAGAGCTAAATCTGTTCGAAACAGCTGTGCAATCATCCCTGGATTCTGGTCGGACGGCTCTTTATCAGGATCAACAAAAGCGGCAAGCGGAGGCCCGGCAATTTGAAACCTTGGAGGATTATCTGCGCTCTTTAAACACCGCCGCCTTTATCCAACGCTTTGAAGCCTCAAATTTGTCGCGAATCGCCCAGTTGATTCAACGCAGCAACCAGTTCAATCTCACCACGCGCCGATATTCCGAGGCGGAATGTAAAAAAATGATGGAAGAAACGGAGCGATTCTTACCATTCACGATTTCGGTTCGCGACCGTTTCGGAGATTTTGGACTCATCAATATCGTGATCTTGCGGTTGTTCCCAACTGATCGGTTGCTGCACATTGATACCTTCCTTATGAGCTGTCGAGTTTTGCAACGCGGAGTCGAACAGTTGGCCATGAACAAAATTTTCGAATTCGCACGGCAAGGAGGCTACACAGAGGTGGTCGGCTATTACATTCCGACACTAAAGAACATAATGGTGAAATCATTTTTTGAGCAATTTGGTTTTCGCCAAACTTCCGTTTCCACCGAAGGTGCTACTGAATGGAGGCTTGAGCCGGAGAAATATGTCCCGCGCGAGGTCTTTATTGAGGAGCCTGCATTAAAAGCCGCCTAGAAGATTTTATGACCGAAATCCACCAGAAACTCACTGCGGTTTTTCGTGACATTTTTGATAACCCAGCTCTGGAAATTTCCGAGGCTACAACCGCCAACGATATTCCGGAATGGGATTCGATCATGCACGTTAATCTAATCGTCGCCGTCGAAAAAGCCTTCGGAATTTCCTTTAGTACCAGGGATGTAAAGTCCCTGGCCAACGTTGGCGACCTAATGGGGCTGATCGCCAAGCGCGCAATTTAATGTCGTTCATCTCCTTTGAATTTGCGATCTTTACGGGACTGGCTTTGCTGATCTTTCACTTGGCGCCTCCACGTTCCCGTCCCACTCTGTTGCTGGTATTTTCGTATCTTTTTTATTTCACCTGGAGTCCGTTTTATGCGGTTCTCCTCGCTGCGGTCACATGTGGCGTGTTCGCGGCCGGTCTCCGAATAGACAGCCGCGCCGCCGAGGACCGAAAACGAAGGTGTCTGGACCTGGCCGTCATCTCCCTGCTTCTCTTGTTGTTCGCGTTTAAAGCCTCAGCCTGGTTCCCCAAGGGAGTCTTTTCCCTCGCCGGGTCCGCTGCGATCGTGGTTCCGCTCGGACTGTCATATTACGTGTTCAAAATGATCGGCTACTTGCTGGATGTATATTGGGAGGTGCTGCCGGCGGAGCGAAACTTAGTCGTTGTGGCGCTATATGGCGCTTTTTTTCCACAAATTGTGAGTGGGCCAATCCAGCGGGCAGGAAGTTTTTTTGATCAGGTCCAGACAATCAAAAATCCCGAACCAGCGCAATTTGTGGACGGCGTGAGAAGGATCCTCTTTGGATTATGGAAAAAGATCGTGATCGCGGACCCATTGACGCCTCTGGTGGCCAGTGTGCATTTGAATCCCGCAGCACATTCCTCTGTGGAATTACTCATAGGCGCCTACTGTTTTGCCATTCAGTTGTATGCCGACTTTTCGGGAATTACGGACATTGCAATAGGTCTGGGTCAGCTTTTTGGAATCAGGGGCCCGGAAAATTTTGATCTCCCCTTTTTCTCGCCGAATATTCAGGTTTTTTGGCGACGTTGGCATATGTCGTTGACGAGTTGGCTGGCTGATTACCTTTTCACGCCCCTGCGAATGGCACTGCGAAGGAGCGGAACCCGTGGGCTTTGTTTAGCTATTGTCATTAACACAACTGCTATCGGCCTCTGGCATGGTTTGAACTTGACCTTCCTGGCGTTTGGGCTTCTCCACGGGATCTTCATGGTGATCTCGGTGTTAACGCTAAAATGGCGGAACATTTACTTTCAGTCGCGTCCCACAGCGGCAGCCACACGGAAGTTTTTCGGGCCCTTTTTCACTTTTAATATGGTGGCGTTATCATTGATTTTTTTTCGCGCTGAATCTTTCAAAGCCAGCATCGCGTACATTGCCGGGCTGATCCCTGGTTTACAGCAAGCTTCAATGCCTTCCCTCAGATTCGATTTGACGTCCCTGCGTATATCGAGTTTTGCGTTGGTCTTTTGTGCACTTGCTTTCGTTGCATCGGAAGCTGCCACATGGGCCTTTCGGAAAAACAGTTACGCGAATTCCTTCCTTTCATCACCTCTGCTCCTTCGCCGTGTTGTGTATTGCACGATGGCTGCCTCCATCCTTTATCTTTACAGGGGTTCACTTACGTTTATTTATGCAGGTTTTTAATGAAAGTTCTGAGCGCCGTAATGCCGCGTCGCTCCCTGCGATTCCTCCCATCCTGGAAACGATCCTCCTTCGTCTTGAATCCGCCACCCCGGCGTACGGGCAGAAACTCCGGGTCCGACTTCGCGCTATGGGCGGGCACTATCTCGAAAGTGCTGCTCGATATTTTTCGCGATACGATTCCGCTTTGCGAGCCGATGGAAAATCCATCGATTTTGCTATCGATTGTTCTTTCCAGCACATTGGGATCCTAAGCTTAGAATTCCACGTGGACAAGTTGTCGCG